>WNGD01000872.1_pt1 | contig 39912 bp, 43 predicted proteins | sample 5400671 | NCBI WGS metagenome assembly WNGD01 (sample SAMN13153369, study PRJNA577476) | soil metagenome | isolation source: 40 cm soil or saprolite under grassland replicate 2 | place: USA:California | collected 2016-06-15 | reverse complement strand
ATGCAATCAGCAGAGGGTAAGATGCTTGCAGTGGCAAGTAGATCAAAACTACCAGGAAGGAGATTGCGGATGATCAAAGAGGTCGACGTCCACGCGGATGGATCGCCGACCCGGCGGTGGGGCACCAGGGCGGACGACGTCCGAGTGCCGGGGCGGATCACCGTAGTGTTGGTCGACGAAGTGCTTGGTTTTTAGATGCCTCGGACAGAAGCACGCGAGACTACATCATCCCTAGCCATCCCTAAGTCGACCCTGGGCGTCGGCATCATCGGAGTCAGCCCCGTCCGGGGCTGGGCCGCCACCGCCCACATCCCGGCACTGCGCGCATTGCCGAACTACGAGATCCGGGCACTCAGCGCCCACAACGCGGAATTCGCGCGGGCAGCCGGCGAAGTGTTCGGGGTCAGCGCGGTGTTTTCAGACCACGAGCAGCTGGTGACGCGACCAGACATCGACGTGGTCGCGGTTACGGTCAAGGTCCCGCACCATCGAGCGCTCGTCTCCGCCGCCCTTGCCGCCGGCAAGGCCGTCTACTGCGAGTGGCCACTTGGCCGCGACCTCGAGGACACGCGAGCGATGGCAGCGCTCGCTGCCGAGCACGGTTTGCGCACGGTCGTCGGTTTGCAGGCCCGCCAGGCCCCAGCGATCGAGTTCGTCCAACAGCTGCTCCGAGATGGATACGTCGGCGAGGTCCTCTCAACGACCATGATCGGGCTGTCGATTCCGGGCGACCTCGTGGGACAGCCCAACGCCTACATGCTCGACAAAGCAAACGGCGCCAACTTGCTCACAATCCCTGTCGGCCATAGCCTGGACATCCTCAACCACGTGCTGGGCGAGTTTGCCGACCTGTCAGCCGTGTCGGATCTTCGCAGGCCGCACATCACTATCGAAGAGACCGGGGAGCGGATCGTGAAGACCGCGGCCGACCAAATCGCGGTGATCGGGACCCTCACCTCCGGGGCGAGCGCCAGCATCCACATCCGTGAGGCAGTGGCCGGCGGTACCGGGTTCCTATGGGAAATCAACGGAAGCGACGGAACGCTCCGGATTACCGCTGACGCCGCCGTTCCCGGGATCTTTCCCTTGACCGTCGCGGGAGCTCAGGGGCGCAACGAGCCCACCGAGCTTGTCATCCCGGCGGCGCTGACACGCAAATGGCCTGCGCTCACCAGCCTGGAAGGCGCTCCGGCCTTCAATGTCGGACGTGCCTACGCCGCGTTCGCGGCAGACATCGCCAATGGGACTCACACCGTGCCGGACTTCGCCGACGCCGTCCGGCGCCACGAAGTCATCGCCGCCATCGAGAGCTCTGCGGCATCAGGGAAACGCGTGAAAGCGTGAGGCCCAGGGATCAGCCGGACACTACCAGCGTCGACTTGTTCTCAGGCCTGTTCGAGGATGCGGGCGAAGGTCTTCAGGTAGCTCGGGTCACCGGCGCGGTCGCGCAACACCCAGTACTCGGCGCCCCAAAAGAGGTAAGCCTGCAATGGCTGTCCTGGCGATGACCACCCGATCGCGGCTGTGTAATTGCGAATCAGATCCTCCGGCGGGCAGCTGCGCGAGGCGTGCCGATAGGGATTTGGCGGCACGGTGACCGCTTCCCAGGGCTCGGCCTGTCCCTCCGATACCATCAACTGCTTGCCGCGTGCCCGCACCGACGCGAAGAGACGCCGGCGCCGGGCGCGCTCCCAGGGGAGATCGGCGGTTTCGAGGTACAGCGTTCGGGGGCCAAGACGCCGCATCGCGTGGCGCGGATAGTAGTCCACGCCGACAAGGTCCGCCAGCGCCACAGCCACGTCCAGCGAATCACCCTGGTCGCGGGTTCGCCACCACTGGGTGAGCTGCACGAGTGACGAGGTCGGGAGGAATCCGTTCATCATCACCGGCCGTGAGCGATCAGCCTCTCGGAGCACCTGCAGCTCGCGTGCCACGAACGAAACGGCGAGACGCCAGGTATGCTCCACGCCCAACGGGTCAACCGCCTCGTGCTCGAGCTGCCAGGCTACGATCGCCTTCCGATCGCGGTAGCGGGCGACGATCCTGGCAATGAAGTCCGTGGCGCCCGCGATCAGCTCGGGATAGTCGGTGGGCTTTATCAGTGCGCCCTCGCGCAACGGTTTCAGGAGGCGGTGGGAAGGAATGAACAGTTCGGGATAGCCGAACGTCTTTACCGCTCCGACGGCGAGGATGACCTTTTTGCCTGCCCGCTCCGCGGCATCGAGTTGCTGGTCCAACTCGCCGGTATCGAACGAGCCGGGCGTAGGCTCGATGTGATTCCAGTACGCCCCCAGCCGGATCATATCGAATGGATACGTGAGCAGCGTTTGGAGGGTCGCCGGTCCATCCAATCCGAGCGCTTCAGCCTGTCGCGGCCGGAAGCTGATCCCGAGGATGGTCGACTCGCGCCGCGCGATCGGCAGCTCGCTCCACAAGTTGGTCAGCGGTTGCACTGGCCGCTTGAGGCGCAGCTCGAGCATCAGGATGGCTCGGCGAAGTATTCGTAGGGCCAGGCGCGGATGGCCACCCACGCGGGCACCAGCCGGCCGAGGCCCTTGCGGATGTTGCCAAGCTGGCTGGCATAGACATTCCAGGCACGGATCTTGGCCGAGCCGGCAGACCGAACCGGCATGCGGAGGGTCGGCGGGCAGCGACGCGCCTCGACAGTGGGGTCATGCCGCATCTGCCCCAGGACGAAAAACGCCATCGTTATCCAGGCTGGGAGGGCCGCGTACCAGAGGGTGACGCGTGGAACGTGCGTCCGCGCGACTGCCGTTACGATCTGCGAGCAGGCGATATGGTCGGGATGCCCGTCGAGCCCGGCGGGATCGTAGGTCACGATCAGGTCGGGCTCGACACGCCCGATGACGCTTGCCAGCGCCGTCATCGTCAAGGGTGTGTGTTCGACGAGCTGCCCATCAGGAAAATCCTCCTGGATGACGTCGGCGATTCCGAGAATGCGCGCCGCGGCCTCGGCCTCGCGGCGACGCACCGCCATCAGCTCCGGGTCGAGCATGCCACTCCGAGTGCCGCGCTCACCGCCCGTAAGCAGCACGAGCGTGATCTTGGCGCCCGCGTCGGCGAACCGGCGGATCGTGCCACCGCAGCTGACAGTCTCATCATCGGGGTGCGGAAAGACCACCAGGACATTGGAGAATCGGTGAAGGTCGCGCGTCGCGTCCCGCACCCTCAGCGCGCGCGGAGTCGGCGACGGCCGAACCACGCGAGTGGGGCCAGGAGGCGCCTGACCACCGTGGCAGGCACGTTGGGGAGGGAGACCTCACGCTCGTACTCGAGCAGGACGGCGGCCAGATCCGAAAGGCGAGGCAGTCGGGTGCCAAGGAAGTGGCCGGCATGAGCGATCCTCTCGTTTGCCTCGAAGAATTCTTGCGTACGCAGCGCTGGCCGCACTTCGACGCGCGCAAGGGAGGGCTCCGGTCCCGGGTTGCCGAACCAATGTGGCTGGCCTTTTGGCACGACAACACTTTCGCCAGGATTCACGGCGCAGGTCTTGCCCGCAAACCTGAATCGCATGTGGCCCTCGATCACCGTAAAGCGCTCTTCCTGACTGGGATGAGCATGGCGAGCAGGCACGTGTCCGCCCGGTGGCAGGGAGAGATCGAAGACGAGCAGGCGCCCGTCGGTTTGGGCGGCGGTCGTGCGGATCACGATCCGCTCGCCACTTACGGGGTTGTGGATCACGCGCTCGGCGGCTTCAGGCGTGCTGCTCTGTCGATCGCTCATCGACTCCATGCTAGCTATGCGGTCCTCCCTCGACGTCATCATCCTTTTGGTGGCCTGATCTGTCACCGCTGCGGAACGATCCCGCACCGCCGGCAGTTTGCAACACCTGTTATCCAAGGTGATCCTCGGGAACGCTCGGCTGCGCGGACGCGCTCTGAATAATCCTGTTCAGCAGCTCTTCGAATTCCCCCAGCCGGTTCAAAACTTTTTTGGGCGATGTCCCCCACCGTACAAGTTATGAACTCCAGCTGCCGACCGAGGTCGGCACATGGGTCTTCGCCAATCGAGCTCAAGCCGGACGGTCGGCCGACGAGTGGCGGACGCCTACGTAGGGATCGATGCTTTGCGCCCGGAGGCCGCCGTACGCTCGTCGTCTCCGAAATCAGCCGGCGGCCGCACTGAGGAACTCACCCGAAGGCGCGCTCGATTGCCTCGCGGACCCGCGCGTCTTGTCGCTCGTTGAACGATTCCTGCTCAAAAGGGACCTCCGAAACCGCACGAATCAACCCTAGATTGCCCTCCTGCACAAGGTCGAGAAACGACACAACACGGCCGATGAATGGCCGAGCCAGCCGTACGACTTCCCAGAGGTTGAACTCGGTCAACCGCTGGCGCGCCGACTCATCACCGCGGCGGATGGCAATGAGCAACTCATCTTCCCCGCCGAGTGACAGCGGTTCTAGCGACGCAACTTCACGGAGATACATCCGCACCGGATCGTCAAGCGGCGGGATTCGGTCGTCGTGAGAGCCGCCAACAGCTCATCGAGCTCAACCTGGCGATCCGGGTCAAGTTGGCCCACGACTAGCCCCTCGCTTTGGCCAACGGAGCGGGAAATTTCTGCCTAACTTAAAGAAAAGGCCGCCATCAGCGGTACGAGGCCATCCGCATCGGGAGGATTCGACGGCGTCAACAGCATGAGGAAGGCGTAGAGCGCCCTGACCTGAACCCATTCAACAAGCCGCTGCAGTTGGTTGACCTCTTGGTCAATAATAAATCGGTTTGGGCGCGCGGGGCGAATCTATGGCCGCTGATTATCGCTGCGGCCAGAATTCGAAGCTCAATCGACCGTCGCTGCACGCGTAGGCAGCTGACCACGGTTCATGCCAGCTATCGATGTGAAAGGAACTACCAGCCGCGCCGCAGGCCGGTGCGATGCTGATGCTCAAACCCGCGCCAAGGATGAGTAGCGCGAGGCACGCTCCGATGGCGGCAGAAAGCGATGTCGGAAGTCGACGGCGGTCTCTCATTACATCGCCCGCCATGGCCACTGTCGCTAGCGCGGCAGCGCACAAAAGCAAGACGCCCGTCTCGAGAGTGAAGAAGCGGATCCAGATCCACAGCGCGCCCAGGGACCCCAGGCCAGCAACCGCCATGCCGAAAAGTGCCGCTCGCTGGATTAGTCCGCGCGCCAACGCACCGGCCGCACAGACAAATGCGAGGAGGGCGATGAAACCCGGAACGAAGATGAAGATGCGCCCAAGATGGGGGCCTAAGCCTTGGCCGATCACTAGGAGGTACAAGCCGGCCGCTGCCGCTATAAGGGTGGCTATCGTGCCAGGCACTGAAATGTTCCCAAGGCGTCCGTATGGAAACGCTGCCATGCCCCGGTTCCAGCCTACGGCACCACCCGCCTGCGCGGCGCCAGGGGTTCATCCACGACTGTATGACGCTAGGTCGCTACCAAAGTTCCGGAAGGCGCCCGTCGCACCATCTGGTTTATACAAATAGACTAATAAGTTAAGACAGCCAAAATGGATGGTGTCCCAACCGTACAAGTTTTGAACTCCGCCTCGAGTGCCTGCTGCTGAGAATGGTGCCGTGTTAGAGACGGCGACCGCTTAAGGAGAGCAAGAGTTGAGATCGGTGGCTAGGCTTTCTTCTCATTTGGAATTGAGACGACTGGCTTTTGAGCCGCCTCGTTGATCTCGAGGTGAAAGAGGTCCGGCCTGGCGTAGTGACCGGTTACGTCGAAGTCATATTTCCCTCGCACCACGTCCCCCAGGTCCAGGTCTGCATAAAGGATCGTCTCGCCGCTGAAGTCTGGGCCCGCGAGCACATTGCCGAGGGGACCGACGATGCAGCTTCCGCCGAGGCAGATCACGTCGTCGGGCTTTGAAGCCAGCTCGTTTTCGATCCCCGAGGGGAAGTCCGAGAGCCTCGTGAACTGGTTGGCTGAGAGCACGAAGCAGCGGCCCTCAAGAGCGATGTGGCGCACGGTAGAGAGCCAAGTCTCCCGCCCATCCGCGGTTGGAATGCAGTAGATCTGGACACCCTTTGAGTACATCGCCATCCGCAGCAAGGGCATGTAGTTCTCCCAGCAAATGACCGCTCCCAGCCGCCCGAGCGGCGTATCGAAAACTGGCAGCGTGGAAGCGTCGCCGAAGCCCCATATGATCCGCTCAGCCGCGGTCGGCATGACCTTGCGATGCTTCCCCAAGTAACCCTCTGGCGAGAGGATGAGAGCCGTGCAGTAAAGCGTGCCACCCTGTCGCTCGATCACGCCGATCACAATGTGGAGCCCTAGTTGGGCAGCGAGAGCCGAGAGCTCGTCAACTGCAGGGCCCGGAATGTCGATAGAGCTCTCCCAGTACTGTCGGAAGTGATCCCGGCCCTCTTGCGTGCGGCTGCCGACGACGGTGCCGAAGGACATGCCTCTCGGATAACCGGAGATGAAAGCCTCTGGGAAAAGAACGAGCCGGGCACCCCCGGCAACTGCCTCGGCGGCCAGCTTCCGAACCTTGGCGAGCGTGGCGCCGCAATCGAAGACCACCGGCGCGGCTTGTACGACCGCGACCCGGCTCACCTCTGTACTTTACGCACTGGACAGGGCGTCATGGATCACCTGCGCGCGGTCCCGTCGCCCGAGCCGGCCCTCTTGTTCTCGCCAAGCTGTCCTCCACCAGCCGAGCCGTAACCGGCACCGGGACGGCCGGGTAGCGTGCTTATACAAATAAACTAATAAGTAATGACACCCGGAATGGGTGGTGTCCCCGACAGGATTTGAACCTGTGCTCCCGGCTCCGGAGGCCGGTGCTCCAGTCAGCGCTTCGCGACCTACCTTACGGATTCCGTTACAGCCGTGACCCCCCTGATTGACGGCCGTCCATAAGCTGGCATCAGGACAGGCCGATGTGGAGCGAGCCGCCTGTTCAGGAGGTGGGACCGTGCGGCGTTTTCTCACGCCTTGGATTCTCTTAGTCATCGCTTCGGCCGTGCTTTCCTGCGCCGAAGTCTGGCCGAACCCCATGTAGACCGGTCGATTTCACTGTCAAGTCTAGATTGCTAGACTGTAGGTTGTGCTTACCAAGCGGCGCCCGGGGCGTCCGACGGCGGATGACCCCGGAGCGCCGAGTCCGCTCGGGCGTCGGATTCGTCAGGCACGGCAGGAGCTGGGCCTCAGCCTTGCCGCCGTGGCCGGCAGCGACTTTAGCCGAGCCTTCCTCAACCAGGTCGAGCTAGGTCGCGCCCAACCCTCCACGCAAAACCTGCGAATCATCGCGCGCCGCCTGCAGCGGCCAATCGATTACTTCCTCGAAGAGCCAGGCGACTCCGCCGCCGCCCTCGAGCTTGCCCTCGCGGAAGCCGAAATGAGTCTGCTCCACGGCGAGGGATCTCGTGCCGAGTCCCTCGTCACGCGGATCCTGATGAGGACGATCCCGATCGAGTTGCGCACTCGCGCCCAGCTGACGCTCGCCGTCGCCCTGATGAAGCAAGGGCGGGCACAGGATGCGAGGCCGGTCCTCGAAGAGGCGATCGTCGCCGCCCAACGTGCGAACTGGCATCAGCTCCTGGTCGAGCTGTACGACCGCCTGGGCAGTGTCCATTACCTACTTCGACGGCCGCACGCCGCCGGCCAGTGGTTCGACCAGGCGCTGGAGCGCTACGAGTCGTCCGGCGTCGCCGACCCTGTGTTGAAGGCGCGCGTGCTCGGCCATCGAGCCAATCTCCACTACGTGGCTGGCCAGCCGATCGAAGCCATCGCCGCCTATGAATCGGCGATCGCGGCGGCCGCGCAGATCCTCGACATGCCGGCGCTGGCCGGCATCTACGAGGGCCTCGCCCTCTCCTTTCAGCAGACCGGCCAGTACGCGCGGGCGCTCTCCTATGCCCAGAAGGGCCTGCGGATCTTCGAGACACTTCGTGATGTCCGCATGACCGGACAGCTCCGCCTCAACATGGGCGACATGCTGCTGCAGCAGGGCCGCGTGGCGGAAGCCGAGCGGCTCTTCAGCGATGGCGCCGAGCACCTCCAGCGGATCGGCGATCGCGAGCTCGTGCCGCACCTGGTCGCCGGTATGGCTGAGTCCGCTCTCGAGGCGAGTCATGTGGAGCGCGCGAGCGAACTCATAGAGGAGGCTATCGACCTGTCCACCCGCTCGAGCGACCCGCTGGCAACCGTCGCGGTTCACCGCGTGGCGGGACGGGTTGCCCACGTGGGCGGCCGGCGCGACTCGGCGCACCGCCACTTCGAGCGGGCTCTCGAGGTCGCGTTGACCATTGATAACCCCGACCTGCGGGCGCGGGTCACCTACGATTTTGCGCGCGTGCTCGAGGCCGAAGGCGATAGCGCGCAGGCGGCGCTGCGTTTTCGCCAGGCTTACGAGGCCGGGCGCGCCGATGGCAGGCGCCCCGCTGCTGTAAGTGAACTCGAAGCTTGAGTAAGTAGGACTTGACACCCCCTGGGCATTTGTCCGATAATGACGGCCACGGAAGGTGACAACGTTCGTCGTGAACGATCCCCCCGCCACCCTCCGCAAAGAACACGTCAAAAGTTTTGTCCGTGTCGCGTTCTGCGATAGACTGGTCACACACAGTCAAGGGGGATCCAGTGGACGGGTACTCGCGAAAGGTTGGAGCCAGGCTGCGTAGTCTGCGAAAGCAGCGCGGCTTGACGCTCCAGCAGGTCGAAGTCCTTTCGAATAAGCGCCTCAAGGGGTCGCTACTGGCCGCCTATGAGCGCGGTGACCGGAATATCTCGGTTACCCGCCTGCACCAGATCGCGACTCTCTACAGCGTCCCCGTCAACCAACTCCTGCCCGAGGAAATCGAGGGCGTGGGCGAGCCCGCGCTGCCGCCCAAGCTGGCCATCGACCTCGGCCAACTGCAGGGACTCCCCGAGCGGCAGGGGTCCGTCCTTTCCCGCCACGTGGCACGTCTGCAGCAGCAACGGCAGGATTTCAACACCCCGGTCGTGACGTTCCGCGCCGACGACCTGGAGCAACTGGCCGCCGCCTACAAGACGACGCCGGAGATGCTGCGCCGCTCGTTGCACGAGTGGGGCGTCTTTCGGTCCGGCCAGGCGCCGGCCGAACGCCCGGAAGTGGAGCGCCAGCCTCCCGCCGAGTCGGAAGCGGAGAGCTAGAAGGGGATCTCGCCCTGGGGTGTCCCAGGAGGTTCGCCACGCTCGGCTCGCAGCTCCGCCACCGTCGCCGGGTGCGGCGGCTCCTCGACGTCCGGTTCCTCTCTGACCGGCAGACTCTCGATCCGCTGCCGGGCTTCATCCAGTTTTCGTTCGCAGAGCTGTAAGTAGTCGCGCCCGCGGGCGACGGCCGCGATCGCCTCTTCCAGGCTCAGCCTGCCTTCCTCGAGAGCGTGGAGGGTTGCGTCGAGTTGCGCCAGCGCCTGCTCATAGGTCAGCGTTTCGTCGAGGCTCATGGCACGGTCTCGTCCACGGTGGCCGCCAGGCGGCCGGCGGAGAGCAGCACCTTGATGGGCTGACCCTTGCGGGCCTGTTCGGCGCTATGGATGATGCCACCCCCGCCGGCGTCCAGCGTGATGCTGTAGCCGCGCTTGAGCGTCTGCTCGGGGGCGAGGGAGCTGAGCCGCGCCCCGCGGCTCTGCAGGCCGGTGGTTCGCTCCCGCAGTCCGCGAACCGCCAGCGCGACTAGCCGCTCGCGCAGACCGTCCTTCCCGAGGCGGGCGTTCTCGATGCGCAGGGCAATCATCTGCCGGCTCCGCGCAAGCCGCCGGCGGCATTCCTCCAGGGCTCGTTCGCGCTGCCGGAGCACCTCGCGCGGATCGCGCTGGCGCAGCATCCCTTCCAGGTGGCCCAGGCGTTCGCGCCGCCGCGTATGGAGATCGATGGCGAGGCGATCGAGCGACTGGCGGCGTCGCTGGAGCTGGTGCGAGGGGGCGATCAGGGCGGTGAGCCCGGCGCGCTGTAGCCGCTGTCCACGCTCGCCCAGCTGCCGGAGCAGGTCGCGCTTGTTGGGCACCACGATCTCGGCGGCCGCCGTGGGGGTCCGGGCCTCCCGGTCCGCGACCAGGTCGGCGAGCGTGCGGTCGGAGGTGTGGCCCAGGGCGGTGACCACCGGGATTCGCATCGCCTGGATGGCGCGCACCACCGCCTCCTGGTTGAAGGCCATCAGCTCCTCGAAGCTGCCGCCACCACGGGCGACGATGACGACGTCGGCCACCTGGTCCTCGTCGCATTGCCGCAAGGCAGCCACCAGGCTACGCTGCGAGGCCGTTCCCTGCACACGCGCCGGGTAGAGGACCAGCCGGCTGTTCGGAAACCGCTCCCAGATCGTCTGTTGCAAGTCATGAATCACCGCCCCACTCGGGGAGGTGATCAACGCGATGCAGCGCGGAAGAAACGGGAGAGCCCGCTTGCGCTCGGGAGTAAATGCGCCCTCCGCCTCGAGGCGGCGCTTGAGCTGCTCGATCGCCGCCCGCAGCTTGCCGGCCCCGTCGTAATCGAGCCGGCTCACCACCAGGTTCACCCGCCCGTACTGGGCGTGATAGTCGACCTGGCAGGTGACTACCAGCTCCTGCCCGTTTTCCGGCAGAAATGGGAGACGGCGGGCCGTGCTGCTAAAGATCACCGCCCCTACAGCGGCCGCCGCGTCTTTGAGCGTGAACCACACGTGACCGCCGCGCAAGGTCGTGCCGCTGACCTCTCCCTTGACGACCACGCTCTGGAAGCGCGCCGCGAGCAGATCGTGAATGCGGGTATTGAGCTCGAGTACGGTGAGCGGCTTGATCGCATCCTGGGGTTGGACCGCCATCAGGGAACCACTTCCGCGAGGTCCGAGTCGCGCCGGTAGAGGGCCCGCTCGACCGCCGCGCGCAATGCCTCCAGCTGCCGGGAGTCGTCGGTGAAGACCCGCACCAGCGTGGTGCGGATGGGCAGGCGGCGGAACAACTCGGCGACGGCACTCCGCTCCACCGCCCGGCTGACCGGGTTGTAGATGTTGACCGGAAACGGATCCGTGAACGGGTTCTGCGGCCGTGGATCGACCGACGCCAGGTCCACCTCAAAGTGGACGCCCTTGAGCGACGCCGGCAGCGCCTCACGGATGCGGCGGACATAGTCGGACGGTTGGGGGTAGAGCAAGGCGTCGGGCAGGTTGGAGAACTCGTAGTAGTCCTCGAAGATCAGCCGCCATTTGAGCTCGCGTCGGACGATCCGGCCCCACTCGTGGGAGAGCTCGGCGGCGCGGCCACCCTCGTGGCGCCAGCGGTCCACGGTGTCGATCAGCGACCAATCCGTCAGCTCCCGGTAATGGTCGAGGTGGTCGAGCGGGTTGCCGGGAAGGATGCGATCGATGGTCTCCCGAAAGATCTCGCGCATATGGAGGTCGATCCGACGCACGGTGCGGTGGTAATAGATGTTGTTGTAGAGGTAGAGGCGCGCGTTCAGGAAGAGGAGCAACGCCTGGGTTCCATGCTGGTGGAGCAGCATCCCCTCGGGCCCGAGAAAGGAGTAGTGCATCAGCCGCTCGACATCGACCGGCCCTACCTTGACGCCGCACATGTAGGCATCCCGCGGGACATAGTCGAGGTTGTCCGCCGTGTACATGCCGTTCAGCACCGGCTTGAGCGCGCGCACCCAGGCCGGGGCGGATACGCCGGGCAGGTCGGGCTCAGCGATCAGGTCCGCGATCCAGCGCGGATCGATGCGCTCCCCGGACGCGAACGGGCCTGTGGGACTGGCGTCCAGGGCGCTGATGATCGAGGCCAGCTCGCCCCCGATCAGGGCGCGACCGATCACCTCGTGGTCGATCGAAAAGCGATCGAGGTAGTTCTGGTCGAAGAAATGACCGAAGGGGCCGTGGCCCACGTCGTGCAGCAGCCCCGCCACGCGCAACGTCTCTTCCACACAGGCGAGTGAGGGCACATCCCCCACCACGGCGGTCAGATTGGGATAAAGCCGGCGGGCCCATTCGCCGCTGAGATGCATGGCACCCAGCGCATGCTGGAAGCGCGAGTGCTCCCCGCCGGGGAAGACCCACCACGCCGACTGCAGCTGGTGGATGCGGCGCAGTCGCTGCAGCCATGGGTGATCGAGCAGGTCCTGCTCCGCGGCAACACTGTCGCCGTGGATGCGTTTCGTGATCTTGATGTAGCCGAGCAGCGGATCGGCCATCAGGTTCACCGCCTCGTACTGGCGAGCGAGATCACTCATGAGTCGGCAACATTTTAGTGTGGTGTGGGGACGCGCGATTCCGCGTGTAGCATGTCGTCGATGGAGAAAGCGGTGATCGTCGACGCCCTTCGTACCCCAATCGGCCGCTATGCCGGCGCCCTGAAGGATGTTCGCCCGGACGACCTCGCGGCGCTGGTTGTGAGGGAGGCGGTGCACCGCAACCAGCTCGACCCGGCGAGCATCGAGGACGTCTACTTCGGCGACGCCAACCAGGCCGGCGAGGACAATCGCAACGTCGCCCGCATGGCGGTGCTGCTGGCTGGCCTGCCGGTCGAGATCCCGGCTGCCACGATGAACCGGCTCTGCGGTTCGGGGATGCAGGCGGTGGTGTCGGCGACGCGCGAGATCGAGACCGGTAATGGCGCCTGCTTTCTCGCGGGCGGGGTCGAGAGCATGACGCGCGCGCCCTTCATCCTGGAAAAATCGCAGCGCGAGTTCTCACGCGGGGCCCAAACGCTCCACGACAGCACCCTGGGCTGGCGCATGGTCAATCCCCGGCTGGCGGAGCGGTATCCGCCCATCAGCCTGGGACAGACGGCCGAGGTGGTGGCCCGCCGCTACGGCCTCACGCGCGAGGCCCAGGATGAGTGGGCGCTGGGCAGCCATCGCAAGGCGGTCGCGGCCCAGGAAGCCTGCCACTTTCGGAACGAGATGGTGGCGGTCGCGCTGGCTGACGGCGTGAGGATCGAGAAGGACGAAGGGCCGCGGCCGGATACCAGCCTCGAAAAACTGGCGAGTCTCAAGCCGGCCTTCGAGAAGGACGGCACGGTGACCGCCGGCAACTCCTCACCGCTCAATGACGGGGCCGCCTGTCTGGTTTTGATGGCGGAGTCACACGCGCAGCGGATCGGCGCCCGGCCCCTGGCCCGGATCATGGCAGCGGCCAGCGCTGGCGTCGACCCGTCGTGTATGGGGCTTGGGCCGATTCCCGCATCGCGTAAAGCCCTCGCCCGCGCCGGCCTGCGGGTTTCCGATCTCGACAGCGTGGAGCTGAACGAGGCCTTCGCGTCGCAGGTATTGGCGTGCATGCGCGACCTCGAACTCGACCCGGAACGCGTCAACCCGAAAGGCGGCGCCATTGCGTTGGGGCATCCATTGGGTGCCAGTGGGGCGCGCCTGATCGCCACCCTGGTCCACGAGCTGGTCCGCCGTCAGGCTCGCTACGGCCTCGCCACCATGTGCATCGGCGTGGGGCAGGGAATCTCAACCGTCGTCGAAAACCTCCAGCGTTAGGAGTCGCGTCAGCACCGTCAACACTCTGCGACGGGCCCGTTTATGACCGCTCAATGCAGCTGGCGGATGATCGTAGCGAGGCCGCCGTGCTCCCTATGAGTTGTGTGGTACAACGCCGCCTGGTCACCGCATGTGTCGTTGCGGCGCTTTCGCTTGCTCCCCTCACGGCGCAGGCCGCGGGCGCGGCCGATGTCGACGCGCTCTGGAACCAGCCGCAGGGCGTCGGCGTGGACAGCGCGTTCTACTTCGTCCAGGCATGGTGGGATGGAGTGACGCGAGCCACCAGCGATCCGACCCAGCGCGGGTTCGCTGAGCTCGCTCAGGCGAATGCAGACCTGCTCAACACCTACACCGTGTTGCAGCAGAAACGCAGCGGCGCCGGACCGCAGCCGGTCGCGGTGATCGACCCCTTCCTCTCCAGCATCTACAACTTCATCACGGGGTCTAATGCGAAGGCGCCGGTGGGCTCGCTGCTGAGCTGGGCCAATCAGGCCCTGCTCAACCTGGAGGGCCGTGGATCGACGACCGATATCGCGCAGTCACTGCTCAAGGACTACCGGTCGCAGCAGGCCGCGGCCGAGCGCGACCTGGCGGGTGGCAGCGACCTCAGCGCCCTGTGGGCCGAAAACGCCGACCGTGACACCGCCTTCCTGGTGAAGATCAAGGGCGTGACCATCGCGTCGGATGGCCTGGCGGCCTCCCTGAACGACGCGGGTCAATCGACGATTGCGATTGCCGCCAGGAAACACGTCGATGACAAAGCCAAGGCCAGAGACAAAACCGACAAGGGCCACAACGGCCATCCGCAAGGCAACGGCACGCCGTAGGCGGAGGTCCCGACCGGCGAGTTAGCCGGGTTTAGACTTCTTCGTCGTCCTGAACGCCTTCCAGCGTGAGCATCAGCCCATCCTGAAGGTCATAGAGTGCGTCCATCGACTCCCCGATGGAGATATCCTCGAGGGCCCGATTGCCGAGGGGGTGGTCCATCTCGGCGGCGAGCCGCTGCACGCGAAAGGCCAGGTCGGTGGGCAGCTGGGTCTCCTCGGCGATATTGAGCATCTCGAGCTCATCCAGCAGCCGGTCGATGTGGCGGATCCGGTTCCGGCGCGCATACCGCAACTCGCGCTCCGCTTGCCATCGCTCGCGTTGCGCCGAGATCTGGACCGAGGTCTGCTCGATCATGCGGCCGCTTCCGAGGGTGGTTCGAGCCATGCTTCCCGAGGGTTTACTGTACTTTCAAATACCGACTTGGTCAAGAACTTATACGCCGGCTAACACAGATACGCCTCAAACGCTCGTTTGGCACTAATGTCTCAATCGCTCGTTTGGCACTAAAGCGCCACTCGCGAGGGGCGACGCCCCGAGCGCCACTCGTGTCGGCCGGCGGGCCGGCGGTCGTCCTGTCGGCTCTCCTCTTTGCCGCCGGCGGCAACGCCGTTAAGGTGCTGTTCGGGCTGGGTTACTCACCGCTCGTGCTGGCCCAACTCCGGATCGGGTGGGCCTTCGCCTGGCTCTTCGTCATCCTCCTCGCCGTCCGGCCGAGGCTGCTTCGCGTCGATCGCCGCGAGCTCCCCGCGCTGACGGTCTTCGGCACCATCGGCCTGGCCGGGGTGCAGCTCAGCTACTACCTGACGATCGCCCGAATCAATATCGCGGTCGCGCTGCTCGTCCAGTACCTCGGTCTGGTCGCGGTGACGGCGTTCGAACGGTATCACCGCCAACAGGCAGTGCCGGTTCAGGTCTGGGGCGCCCTCGCGATGGTGCTGGTGGGCGCATTTTTCGCCGTGGGCGCCTACCAGCCCGCGCTCCTCCGCGTCAACCTTCCGGGTGTCATGCTGGGGCTGGTGGCGGCCGGGTTCTTCGCCTTCTACGTCCTGCGGGCTTCCACGCTGACGCGCCGGCTCAATAGCTGGACGTTGCTCGTCTACGGCTTTGGCGCCGGTAGCATCATGTGGGCGGTCTTCGACCTCGCCAGCGGGACGGCCCTGCCGCCGGACTGGCGCATCTGGGTCGTCATGGCCCTGGTGGGCCTGATCGGCACCCTGGCCGCGCATGGCCTTTTCGTGTGGGCGCTTCGGACGATCCGCCCTTCTTCGGCGGGCATCGTGTCCACCGCCGAACCGGTCTTTGCCGGCTTGATCGCGTTCCTCGTCCTCGGCGACCGGCTGCAGCCATTACAAGTCCTCGGCGCGGCCGTGATCGTCGCCGGCATCATCATCGTCCAGGCGGGCAGCGCCGCCGACGCGGGTGTCACGGCGCCACCCATCCAATGACGGCGATGGTCCTCGAGCGGGTGCGCGAGCGGCTCGTTCCCGGCGAGGTCATCTGGAAGCTGCACTACGAGCCCTCCTCCGGCAGCACGCAGGAGCTCGCCCGCGCCGCCGCCGCTCGGGGTGCGGGCGAGGGCTGGACGGTGGTGACCGACGTGCAGCGCGAAGGCCGAGGGCGTCTGGGGCGACCGTGGCTCGCACCGCCGGAGACGGCGCTCCTCTTTTCCACCATCCTTCGGCCCCCGCTCGACGTCTTGCCCCTGCTGCCGCTGCTGGCGGCGCTCGCGGTCGCCGGTGGGATCGAAGGCTCCACGGGCGCAGTGCCCGATCTCAAATGGCCAAACGACGTCCTCCTCAACGGCAAGAAGCTGGCCGGCATCCTGCTGGAACGACCGGCGGGTCCGGACGTCGTTCTTGGCGTTGGCCTGAACGTCAACCAATCGCCTCAAGAGGTGCCGGACGGTGGCACCTCCCTGGCGATCGAACTGGGTTATGAACTGGAGCGCGAGTCTCTGCTGGCCGCTATTCTCAACGACCTCGGCAACGCCTACGAGCGGGCGGATCGCGAAGGCATCGGCTGGATCGTTCCGGGCTGGCGCAGCCGAAGCTCGATGCTGGGCGAGGCGGTCGCCTTCCATCGGGATGGCAAGCTGATACGCGGAATCGCCGAGGACGTCCTCGCGGATGGCACGCTGCGCGTCCGACTCGAGGGCGGCGCGCAGATCAGCGTCGTCGCCGGTGAGGTCGAACGCCTGCGGACCGCTCAGTCGTAGGTCTTGCCGTTGTCCTGGATGTAGCCGCCCTCGTGGGTTCCCTGCGGATCGTGATGGGTGAAGTGGATCAGGCCACCCTGCGCGTTCCACACGTACTCGCCGTGCACGATGACGTGATCGTCCAGCGCCACCGGGACACGTGGCGCGATCGAGATGTTGTGCTCCACCTCGACGGTGACATCGGCAGACGAGAGCTTGACGATGAACTGCTCGTGCGTGCCGGTCGAGCTGGTTCGGTCGGGCAGCAGCCGCACGACGGTACCGTCCGCGGTGACCTCGACGTTTGATTGGTGGTTGTGGAAGTCGGCGACGATCGCGGCATCATCCGGCTGGGCCGATCCGCCACACGCCACCAACCACCCGGCAATGAGGGCGGCGGCAATTCGCCTCATCCGGAAAGTCTAGGGAGGAATCGCCGGATTCCTTCCTATTCCCCGCTAACTAACCTTGACGTCTCCGATCATCGCGGCGTGGATGCTGCAGTGATATTTGACATCGCCCGCGGTGTTGAAGGTAACAAAGAACTTCGCGCCCACGCTACACAAGCCGGAGTCAAAGGTCGTGTTGTCGTCCGATGTGACGCTGTGCTGGGCGTCGTTAGCGACCCAATCCCATTCGACCGTCTGTCCTTTCGTGACGGTCACGGTCGGCGGGTCAAATTTGCCGACCGTGTTCGGGTCGGGGTTGAGCTTGACAACTTGGGATGCGGTCCCGCTCGTCGTGCCGCCCTTGGGCGTGCAGGCCGAGGTGCCGCCGTCGCCGCCACTCGAACTGCCGCATGCGGCCATCACCAGGGCGCTCCCAGCGGCCACGATCGCCATCTTCCAAACGATCACGTATGCCTCCTTGCCGAAAACGATTGATTCTCGACTGAGTCTACGGGGCAATCGCGCGCCCTCGCCATCGGATCGCGCCCGCCGGGCGAGAATCAGGTGCTGACCGTACTCACTCGGGCAGCGCGCCGAACTCGCGACGCGCAGCGCGCACCCAGAGGACGGTCGCGGCCACCGAGATGATCACGCCCACAGTCAGCAGCACGAGGTTGAGCACGAGCCCCGTCAGGAGAAAGGCAATCCCGAGCGCCAGCAGGGCCGGCCAGATGCTCGGCGGCGGCAGATGGATGGCCTCGGGGGACTCGGCGTGCGACCCCTGCTCAGCGTCCGTCATGCGCCGAAGTTGTTGTAGATCAGGGCCCAGGCGAAGGCCAGGCCGAACATGATCAGGGCTGTCACGAACAGCAGCATCCCGAGACGAACGTTCTTGCGTGCTTCTTCTCTATGCATCAACGACCATTGGAAACTATAACCTCCCGATCATCCGATCGGCCACCATCACGGCGAAGAGCAGCCCAAGGTACGCGATCGAGTAATCGAAGAGCAGGCGGGACCACCGCTGCCGCCGGGTGCGGAGGTTGACGACTGCGAGCGCGATGAACACGCCTCCAAGGACGGCCGCCCCGGCCATGTAGAGCAGGCCAAGCGCGCCGGTCACGACGACCGCGATCGTCACCGCGACCAGGGCCAGCGTGTAGAGCAGGATCTGGCGGCGGGCGACTGCCTCGCCACGGACGACGGGCAACATCGGGACCTGCGCGCGCGCGTAATCGCCCTTGAGTCGAAGAGCCAGCGCCCAGAAGTGTGGCGGCGTCCAGAGGAAGATGACGGCGAAAAGATAGATCGCGGTCAGGTCGATGCGATGCGTCACGGCGGCCCACCCCACGACCGGCGGGACCGCGCCGGCAGCGCCGCCGATCACGATGTTCTGCACCGTCCAGCGCTTCAGCCACAGCGTGTAAACGAAGACGTAAAAGAGCAGGCCGCTGATCGCCAGCGTCGCGGCCAGCACGTTGACCCAGAAGGCCAGCAGTACGAAGGCGGCTACGCCGAGCGCGATGCCGAAGAGCAAGGCGTGGCGGGGGGCAATCCGGCCGTCGGGCAACGGGCGGCGTCTTGTGCGAAGCATTGCCCCATCGAGATCGCGGTCGATCCAGCAATTGATGGCGCCGGCGCCCGCGGCGGCCAGGGTCCCGCCGAGCAGGGTGAGGACCACCAGGCCCGTCGAGGGCCAGCCGCGCTCGGCCATCATCATCCCGCCCAGTGCGGTGATGAGCAGCAATGGGATGATGCGCGGCTTGGCGAGGCTGACATAGTCGAGCACGACCTCGCGCGCCGGCCGGGGAGGCTGGCGGGCATGATCAGTCACGTCAGCCCGAGCACCGGTCACCGGCAACCGGTCGGCGAGCACGGCGAGCACCACGGTGCCCGCCCAGACGGCGCTGGCAAGGGCCAGGTGGAGGCCGCGCAGGGCCGCGGGCAGGTGCAGCGTTACGACGGCGGCTCCGACCGCCACCTGGAAGGCGAGCGCCGCCAGCGTGAGCGCCACCGTCGCCCGCACGGCGCGTTCGACCCGGTACCGGTTCAGTAGCGCGAAAAGACTCACGATGATGAGCACCCCGATCGCCGCCGCCAGCCCGCGATGGAGGAGTTGGATCGCGGGGTAGCCATCGAAGGCAAGGCTGAAGCCGCCGCCACAGAGTGGCCAGGCACCACAGCTGCCGCTCGCGCCACTGCCCACCACCAGCGAACCGCTGAGGATTAGCAGGAACGTGCCCGCCGCGGCGGCGCGCGCTAACCAGGCCGGCCGCGAATCCGGCTCGCCAGCCGACGCGAGTGGCGCGTAACGTGCCAAACGAGCGTTAGAGGCCGTCACGCAGACGGCTGCCAGCAGCGCCATCGCGGTCGCGAGGTGCGCCAGCACGATCATCGGTGGCAGCTCAAGACGGACCGTGACGGCGCCCAGCACCACCTGCACCACGAGCAGGCCGAGGGCGACCATCGCCGGAATCACGATGTCGCGGCGCTTCCGCCACGCCAGCCAGGCGACCACCGCCGTGAGGACGATGAGGGTGCTCGCCAGCGAGGCGGTGGTCCGGTGGGAGTACTCGATGATGGCGTGCAGGTCGAGGGGCGGCAGCAGACGGCCGTGACAGAGCGGCCAGTCGGGGCAACCGAGGCCGGAGCCCGAGACCCGGACGACGCCACCCAGCACGACCAGGGCGTAGGTCACGAGCGCGGTCGCGACGCTCAGCACCCGAAAGGCTTTCATCGTGGGAGCTAGGTGTGCTCGGCGCCCGCCGTCACGCCACGGCGCAGGTCTCGAAGCGGACGCCCACTGCGCACCGGCGGGACGCTATCGAAGTTGTGAGCCGGTGGCGGCGACGTCGTCGCCCATTCCAGCGTGTTCCCTTCCCAGGGGTCCTGGGCCGCTCGCCGGCCGCCTCGAATACTGAGCGCGAAATTCGCGATGAAGACCAGGATGGCGAGCGCGATCATGAACGCCCCGAAGGTCGCCATCAGGTTCCAGGGCGCCCAATCGGTGCGGTTCGAATACCACATCGCGATGCGCCGGGGCATTCCCTCGAGCCCGAGAAAGTGCATCGGCATGAAGGTGACATTGAAGCCGACCAGCTGCAGCCAGAACTGGATCTTGCCGAGCGTTTCGTTCAGATAGCGGCCGGTCATCTTCGGGAACCAGTAGTAGAAGGCGGCGAACACGCCGAAGACACTTCCGCCGAAGAGCACGTAATGGATATGCGACACGACCCAATACGTGGCATGGATTTGGTAATCGACGGCCAGCGAGGCCATGAATACCCCGTCAACCCCACCCATCAAGAACATCAGGACAAAGGCGACGGCAAAGAGCATCGCAGCCGTGTACTTGATGGAGCCGCCCCACAGCGTGGCCAGCCAGTTCAGCACCTTCACGCCCGAAGGAACCGCGATCAGGGCGGTGGTCGCCATGAAGAATTCCTGGAGCTGCAGCGGGAGTCCGGTGGTGAACATGTGGTGGGCGAAAACCATGAAGCCGAGCACGCCGATGGCCGCCATGGAGAAAGCCATCGCCCGGTAGCCGAAGATCGGCTTTCGGCTGAAGACGGGAATGACCTCGGACACAATCCCGAAGGCGGGCACGATCATGATGTAAACCGCCGGGTGCGAGTAGAACCAGAAGATGAACTGGTAGAGCAGGGGATCCGAGCCGTGGGTGAAGAAGTGGGTGCCGAGCTGCCGGTCCATCAGCACCATACCGAGCACGCCGGCGAGGAAGGGACTGGCCAGCAGCACGAGGGCAGCCGTGATCTCCATCGACCAGACGAAGAGCGGCAGCCGGAACCAGGTCATGCCAGGGGCCCGCATGTTGTGGATCGTGACCAGGAAGTTGATCGCGCCCATGATCGAGGAGATCCCCAGGATGTGCAGCCCGAGGATCCAGAGGTCCTGGCCGATGCCAACTGCGTAGGCCTTCTCGGTGAGCGGTACGTAGCCGGTCCAGCCGGCGGCGGCGGCCCCGGTCTTGGTCAGGAGCCCGCTGTACATCGTCAAGCCGCCGAGCGGGATCAGCCAGAAGGAGAAGGCGTTGATCCGCGGGAATGCCATGTCGCGGGCGCCGATCATCAGCGGCACGAAGTAGTTGCCGAAGCCCGAGAAGACCGGGATGATCCAGAGGAAGATCATGGTCGTCCCGTGGAGGGTCATGATCTCGTTGTAGGTCTGCGGCGCGAGGAAGTGGTTGTTCCCCACCGCAAGCTGGGTGCGCATCAAGAGCGCAAACAGGCCGCCGACCAGGAAGAAGGCGAAGGTCGTGTAGAGATACAGGATCCCGATCTTCTTGTGGTCGACCGTGGTCAGCCACGACATGATGCCGCTTGCGGGGCGGCTTTCGCTCCGCGGCAGGGCGATGCTAGCCATATGCCTCCTTCATCCTCCTGTCACCGTGATGGTTCCCCGCATGTTGTTGGATTCGTGGAATTTGCAGACATAGGCGTATGTCCCGGCTTTCGTGAACTTAACCTCGAAGGTGTCACCCTGGTTCATCGTTTCCGAGCTCGGCACCTGGCCATTGTCGAAGACCACGTTGTGCACGAGCGACCCGTTGTTCTTCCACTGGATGACATCGCCGACCTTTGCCGTCGCGGTGGCCGGCGCGAACTTCAGGGCGTCCGTCTCCCCGACATTGACCGCGGCAGGCACGCCGGTCACCTTTTCGGCCGCGGCGCCACCGGGTGGCGGCGCGCCGCTCAAGAAAGCCTGGTAGTCCGCGTCCGACACCGCGTCCACTTCCAGGAGCATTGAGAAGTGATTGACCCCGCAGAGTTCATTGCATTGGCCCAGGTATTGGCCCGGCTGGCTGGCCTCGATCCAGCCGCTGTTCTGATAACCGGGCTTGGCGTAGATCTGCCCGCCGAGACGCGGCACCCAGAAGGAGTGGAGCACGTCCCTGCTCGTGACCTGCAGGCGTACGACCTGGCCCACCGGGATGGTCAACTTGGTGATGCTGGTCTTGCCGTTCGGGTACTTGAAGGACCAGGCCCACTGGATGCCGGTCACCTGGATGGTCTGCTGTGGCGGCGGTCCGTTTCGCACGTAATCCATCCGCAGCGTGGTCCGGATGAACAGAAACGACACGATCACCAGCGGGACTGCCGTCCAGAGGAGCTCCAGGCGAGGGTTGCCGTGCACCTGGGCCGGCTCGCGATCATCCGTGCGGCGGAAGCGCAGCGCCGCGTAGACGAGGAGCCCGCCCACGATGACGAGCACCACCATCGCGATCCAGAAGACGCTCGTGTAGACGCTGATGATGTCGCAGGCATTCGGGCCGGCGCAGTCCAGCGGCGTGACACTGACCGCAGGCACGCCCACGAGTGTAGCGACCAGCAGCGTCATCATCGGTGAAAGAGCCACCAGCGGCCGCCGGGTTGCCGCTCACCATTCCGCTCCTGCGAGGTCCGGCGGGCGTCGTGCATGGCGTCGTACCAGAACGTCAGCGCCAGCAGGAAGGTGCTGATGAAGACCAGCAGCGACACCATCTCAACCAGCAGCGAGAGCAGCACCATGGCGCTGCCGCGCGGCTTCCAGAATGCCAGCAGCTCGCCGGTTGCGCCCGGGATGTTGAGCGTCACCAGGAAGAGCAGGACCACGCCGAAGAGGAAGACCACCGCCTTTTTCGGCTGACGGTTGTACAGCTGGCCCAGGCCGGGAACCACCGAGAGCCAGGTCGCCAGCCGGACACGCGCGCGGCGTCGAGGCGGGCTTTGGACCGGGGCTGGATGCAGCTCGACCACAGGTGCTGGAACCAGCTACCGCTGGAACATCCGGTAGCAGTAGAAGGCCACCAGCAGCAAGGTACACACCGCCCAGACGAGGACGAAGAAGAAATCCCCGGCTCCGGGGTCGCGAGTGAGATTGAGGAGATGGACGAGGGCCGGAACCATCAGCCGCCCGCCTTGTGCGCCTTGGTCACGTCCAGCAGGTTCTCGGCCACGATCACCAGCACGGTGAACCCAACGATCACGGCGAACGCCAGTACGGTCCCAATCAAGTTCTTGAGCTGCTGGCGTCTCATCGAGGTCCCCGGAGAATCGCAGATTCGACGGGGTGATTCATGGACGGCTCGTGTACTGCTGCCACATCCGGATCCAATGGACCAGCAGGTTGATGTTGTCGTTGACCGGCTTCGGGAGCAGCTGGTTGACACCCCACGCCGGCATGATGGTGCCCTTGTGTTCTTCGCCCGTGTTGCCCAGGTAGATGCAGCGGTAGTAATAGTCATCGTTGAAGAAGCCCAGCCGGTTCTGGTCATTCAGCGGCGGGCCCTTGCCCCCCTCACCCGTCGCCCCGTGACACTGCGCGCAGTTGTTCTCAAAGAGCTGGGGCGCCTTGTCGAAGGTCCCAAAGGGGTTCGCGACCAGGTTCTGGTGCCCGCCCGCCTGCTCGGTCGCCTGGCGGTTGCCGTTGTGGCAGATGATGCAGCCGCTCTCGTCGATCCCCAACCCTTTGTAGGCATTCGGGATGAAGCCGGTGAGCTGCGCCACGACCGGCTTGTTCGTCGACGGATCATTCACGACCTTGCCACTGGCGTCGAGCACGTAGTAGGGCTGAGCCCGCGGGTTGAGGCAACTGGTGGCGGGGGCCGCCGCCGCGGACGGTGACGCCGCCGGTGACGCCGCCGGTGACGCCGAGGGCTTCGCCGAGGCGCTCGCCGACGGGCTGGCCGACGGACTGGCGGCCGCCGTGGCCGGGCGGCAAATCAGGGTCTCCTGGCCGTACTTCGCGAAGACGGAGTCGCTGATCACGGACGGATGGTTCGGACCGAGCCGCTCGGCGGCCTTTTGCGGACCGATCTTCGCGATGTCGGGGACGTGGCAGGTGATGCACCGCTCGACCATGAACTGCCCGTTGACCTGGACCTTGGGGAAGAGCTGCTGGACCTGGATGGGAAAGTCCTGTCCGTACTGCGCCGCGTACTTCTGCTGGATCGGCGCCCAGGGACGGCTCAGGTCCTGGTAAAAGGCGAAGCCCAGTAGCAGCAGGAACGCCACGCTCACCACCAGGAAGGCGCGCCCTAGCACGGGCTCCCTCCGCAGGTCTGCGGATTGCCGAGCACCCAGCCCCAGTCCCAGACGAACTCATGGCCACGGAAGAAGGTGCCGATGACAACGAGCGCCACGACGACCGCGGCGTAGAGCGCGAACAGGATGATGGCGACTTTTCGCTCCGACGGCCGCCGGCTCGGGTTGCGATCGAGGAACGGCACCAGGATCATGAGCACGATCACGAACGTGGGAAAGGCGACGCCCGCCATCAGCGGCGGGAAGCGCGCGAGCAGCTCCTGCAGGCCGAGAAAGTACCAGGGCGCCTTGGAGGGGTTCGGCGTCATGCCGGGGTTGGCTTGACCCAGCAACGGCGCCTGCAACCAGACCGAGACCAGGATCAAAAAGGCGGTCATCGCGACCGCCGCGATGAACTCCTTGAAGACGAACTCGGGGAAGGAGACGACCATCTCGTCCTCGCTGTCGTCGCGGACGGTCGACGACACCTCCACCGCCCGGCGGCGCTGCTCCACACGGTCGCGGGCGGCGATGCGGTCGCGGGCTTCAGTGGCCATGCTTACCTAGAGCCCCCCGCTGAAGCCATCTTTTCGGACTCGCCAGAAGTGGACGACCATCAAGAGGAACGCCGCCAGCGGCAGCCCGACGACATGGAGCACGTAGAAGCGCAACAGCGCATTGTCACCCACCACCCGCCCACCGATCAGCAGATAGCGAGTGTAGGGGCCGGCGATGGGAGCGTACTTCGCCATGTTGGTCCCGACCGTGACCGCCCAGATGGAGAGCTGGTCCCAGGGCAACAGGTATCCGGTGAAGCTCAACAGTAGCGTGATCAGCAGCAGCAGGGTGCCGACGCCCCAGTTGAACTCGCGCGGCTTCTTGTAAGCGCCGGTCAAAAAGACGCGCGCCATGTGGAGCCAGACCGTGATTACCATCGCGTGCGCCGCCCAGCGGTGCATGTTGCGGATGACGCCACCGAAGGTGACGACGAACTGCAGGTCGCGCATGTCCTGGTACGCGTGACTGGTGGAGGGCACGTAATAGAACATCAGGAAGAGCCCGGTGACGGTCAACACGATGAAGAGGAAGAAGGACAGTCCGCCGAGGCAGAGCGTGTAGGACATCCGGATCCAGGAGCGGCGCACGCGGACCGGGTGGATGTGAAGGAAAAAGTTCGTGAGCGCCGTGCGGGCCGCGATCTTGTCGGTGAGCGGAAGGCCGTGACGGAAGACCGAGCCAACCATCTGCCCAATGACGGCGAACATCTCATCCAGCGCCGCACGGATAACGGTCATGAACCCTCCTGGTTAGCCGATCAGACTTTCAGGCGGAAGGCACGATCCACGATAACGGAGCGGTCGATCAAGAGTTTCCCATCCGGGGCCACCTCGAGGTGGACCCGGTCCATCGGCCGGGGCGCCGGCCCGAAGAAGTTGATGGCGTCGCGGAAGTACCGGCTGCCGTGGCAGGGGCACTTGAAGCCGGGCAGCGCCGGCTTGGCTTTGCTCGCCGCCTGGCCGGTATCCGGATCCTTGGAAATCGACGTGCCGGCATTGACCAGGTCGCTGGTGACGTCGTCGAAGTAGCGTGGTGTGCAGCCCAGGTGGGTGCAGATCAAGCTGATCGCGTAGAAGCCGTTCGGGTCGTGATTGATGACGACTCGCTTGTCGATGAGGACGGTCGTCGACCCAACCGCATAGGCGGTCGGTGGATCCGCCTTGAAGGCCGGTGGATCCTCGTAGGTGGCGTTGGGGTAGACGAACTTGAGACTCTGGTAAAGGGCGATGGCCGAGGCAACGGAAAAGCCGATCCAGCCGGTGATGGCTAAAAAACTCCGCCGCGACATCTCGCGGCTGTCTTCCATCAAGCGTCGGAATGGGGCAGCCATCAGACGAAGGGGTTATGGGCTGGTGGCGTCAGGATCGTCGCGAAGACGATCGTTGACGCCATGATGATGATGAAGAGCACGGCGACGAGCAGGCAGCCGAAATCCGCCTTGATCGCCGCCAGCACGCCGTGCACGCAGTCGAGGATAGCAAAGCGAGCGGAAGCTAAACATCGGGTCTTGGCCCTAGGCCGTCAGCGTCTTCCGCTTGCGGACGTACTCGTTGACCAGGGACACCACCGTGGCATGGCTCCAGGTCAGCGGTGAGACCGAGATGGGCGCCTTGGTGTAGGGGTCCAGCTGCTCGGAGAGCACGCCGCTTGGGAGGGCGGCCCCCGCAACCCACTCCAGGATCTCGTGCGCCTTGTTGAGGTCGTCGAGCGAGCGCGCCTGGCTCACCAGCCACTGTCCGTACCACATGGTGCAGATGAACCACGGATTGCCGGGGACATTGCTGATGTCCTGGCTCACCTGGTAATACCAGTCGTTCTCGTAGCGCGCGATGCCGCCGACCTCGGTCTTGCACCAGAGCCGCTCGTAGACCGCCTTCATCGTGCTCACGATCTGCGGATCGTCGGCCGCGAACATGCCGAAGTACCACAGCCCGTAGACGCTGGAGTCGATCGTGAGGTCGCGCGCCGTCGTCCCATCCGCCCGGACGTAGATGCGGCGGATGAATCGGTTCAGTTCGGGATCGAAGAGGAAGCGCAGCGTGCCCTGCCTGAGCCCGTCGGCCACGCCCCGGTAGCGGTCGGCGAGGGTCATCTCCCCGTAGAGGGCCGCGAAGTTGGCCGCCGCCCGCAGGCCGGCCCAGACGGTTGCCACCGTAAAGCTCATCACTCCGCGCCGCTCCTCCCAGAGGTCGTAGCTCGGCTGCGGCAACCCGGTGAGGGGGTCGATGTAGCTGGCCAGGAAATCACCGACCAGGATGATCAACGGCCGGTAGTACGCCTTGAAGAACTCGAAGTCGCGATGGCGATCGTAGTGCTGCCAGAGGGCGAAGAGGACCAGGCCGGTCTCGTCCTCCTGGATCGGATACTGCGGCTTACCGGTGGCATCAACCCAGGGATGCCAGCTGCTGCCCGGGTCGCCCGCCGGCGTGTACTTGTGGCGGAAGTAGCCCTCCTTGGTCACGATGCGCGCGCAGAGCTCGAAGAACCGCCGGGGTACGTCGACGTAGCCGGCCTGGTCCATGGCGTAGACAGCCAGCGCGGCGTCGCGTGGCCACATATAGCTGTAGGTGTCGCGCGCGAACTTGATGATGTCGGTGTCGTTGGCGGCGAGCACGGCGCCGCCGCTGTCGATCTGGGTCCGCACCACCAGCAGGCAGCGGCGGAAGAGGTCGGCAACCCGTGGCGAGAGGTCCCCGAACTCACGCTCTTCCTTGTTGACCCAGGCGACCCAATAGGAACGCGTGCGCTCGAGAAACGCCTCGGGGCCCCGCAGCGTGACGACGTCGGCAACCGTCTGGAGTTCGGCAAGGTTGCGCGCGGCGATCAGCCACTGGTACGCCGTGGCGGTCTGCCCCTGTGCGATGCGGCCGACCTTCAGCGCGAGCGTCATGTCGACCGATCCCTGCTCGATGGGGTTGTTGCCGAGCTCGCCATCCTCGGCGTCACGCCAGGTTCCCTGCGCGCCCCCGACGTCTTTCTTGCCGCAGGCGTAACCGTCCAGCCCGATGCGATCGCCGACCTGGCCGCAGGCGGCGAAGCAGCGCTGACCCTTGTAGGCGACCAGCCCTTTGACGGCCGGGTAATACATCACGGTGTCGCCGACCTCCGTGCCGTAGATGTGCCAGTCGTAATGGAAGAAGAGCCGAACCTCCCGCTCTGGCCCCTCGTTGTGGACCTTGACCCGGCGAAGGAACATGTCGCGGCCGAGGTCGACCGTGTCGTTGAAAGTCAGGCTGACCGCGAGATCGGGATGACGAAGGGTGACGTTCGTAACCAGCGTGTCGGGGAGGTAGACGAGGTTGCGCGACCAGGCCGGGTCATCCAGCCAGCTGAACCGTCCCTCCACCCAGATGCCGAAGCGGCAGGGCTCCCCGCTGGTGTGGTTCTCCTGACCGACCCGCGGGTAATAGATGTCGCGCAACTGGTAGTTGCGATCGAAGTTGACCAGCAGGGACCCGTTTCCGATCGGCAGGTCGCGTGACACGTTGCGCCATTATCGGGTGCCGGTCAGCACCGTGGGAGATCGGAACACCCGTTGTTACGATGTCGTTCATGGGGAGCGCGGCCAAGATCGACACGCTCGAGGTGCGCTCGGGCAGGCGCGCGGATGCGATCGACATCACCGATCGGGTGCAACAGGTGGTGCGCGAGAGTGGCGTCCAAACGGGACTCTGCCAGGTCTACGTGCCGCACACCACCGCGGGGGTCTTCATCAACGAGAACGCGGACCCGGACGCCCTGTCCGACATCCTCGAGACGCTCGAGGCGCTCGTCCCCTGGGAGAACGGCTATCGGCACGCCGAGGGCAACGCCGCGGCGCACATCAAGGCCACGTTGGTGGGAAGCTCGCAATCCGTGCCGGTGCGCAACGGTCGCCTCGCGCTCGGACGCTGGCAGGGCATCTACTTCGCCGACTTCGATGGGCCGCGCGAGCGGCACTTCCAGGTCACGGTCTTGGCATAAAGACGTCGACCTTTAAACGCGAAATCAGGGCGGGAAGCGGTCCTGTTGACTGTCAGTGAAAAGCCGTAACCAGTCCGAAGATGCCGGTATATACTGGTCAGATTCTTTAGCCGGGGAGACGCATGCTTACCAGCATTAAGTCGGTCGGCAGCTATGTTCCGTCCGGCATCCTGACCAACGCCGACCTCGAGAAGATGGTCGAGACGTCAGACACCTGGATCCGGGAACGCACGGGCATCCACGAGAGGCGGATCGCTGCCGTGAACGAGACGGCAACCGACCTGGCCGCGGAAGCCGCCATGGATGCGCTGGCCGCCGCCGGCATGCGGCCGCAGGACACCGACCTCATCGTGTGCAGTACGTCGACTCCCGACTCAATGTTCCCCTCGGTCGCGTCGCGGGTTCAGGAACGCCTCGGCGCCCAGGGCCCGGCGTTCGATGTGCAGGCGGCCTGCACCGGTTTCCTTTACGCCATGAGCGTTGCCGACCGCTTCGTCAGTGGGGGCGAGTCGAAACAGGCGATCGTGATCGGCAGCGAAACGCTCACGAAGATCCTCAACTTCAAAGACCGGGGCACCTGCGTCGTCTTTGGTGACGGCGCCGGTGCCGTCGTGTTGGGGCCGAGCAGCAACGGCGCCGGCATCAAGTCCTCGATCCTGGGATCGGACGGCTCCGGCGGCGACCTTATTTATGTCGCGCCTGGCGCTGATGGCCCCGAAGGCCGCGGCCGTCCCGAAATCCGTATGGACGGTCGCAAAGTCTTCCGCTTCGCCACCGAAATCCTCGCCCAGGCGACGCTCGAGGCGCTGGAGAAGGCCAACGTGCCGCTGGAGGACGTGAAGCTCATCGTCCCCCACCAGGCCAACGCCCGCATCATCGAGGCGGCCGGCAAGCGGCTGGGTGTTGGTGCCAACGTCATGGTCAACGAGATCGCCAACTACGGCAACACCTCGACCGCGTCGATACCCCTCGCCCTCAAGGACGCGCTGGCCGCGGGCCGGCTCAAATCCGGCGACCATCTTGTCCTCGTCGGGTTCGGCGCCGGGCTGACCTGGGGTGCCTGCGTCATCAAGTGGGAAGGCGCGCCCGTCAGGGCCGCGGCCTGACCAATGTTTCGTCCCAAAACGCGCTACGTCGCCCTGCCGTCGCCGCGCGCCGGCGTCGGCGAAGAGGTCGACCGGCTCACCTGCCCCAAGTGCGACACCTCGCTCGAGCCCGCACGCCTGACCGCGGCCCTCGGTGTGTGCTATCGCTGCGGCTACCACTTCCGGCTGCGCGCTCCCGAGCGAGTGTCGATGCTGGTCGAACCGGGTTCGTTTCGGGAAGAGGACCAGTCGATCGTGGCGAAGGACGTCCTCGGCTTCAAAGACTCGCAGCCTTACACCAAGCGGATCGAACAGAGCCGTGCCGCCACCGGTGCCAATGAGGCGGTCATCTGGGGCGAAGCCGTGCTGGCGGGCCACCGCCTCGTTGTGGTCTGCCTCGACTTCGCCTTCATGGGCGGCAGCATGGGCGCGGCAACAGGAGAAAAGATCACGAACGCCATCGAGCGTGCCCTCCAAAACCGTCTGCCCCTGCTGATCATCTCCGCCTCGGGTGGGGCGCGCATGCAGGAGGGCATGCTCTCCCTGATGCAGCTGGCGAAAACTTCGGCGGCCCTCGGCCGGCTTAACGCGGCCGGCATTCCGTATGTCTCGCTGCTGACCGACCCAACGATGGGCGGCGTGACGGCCAGCTTCGCCTCTTTGGGCGACGTGATCATCGCGGAGCCGGGTGCCATGATCGGCTTTGCCGGCGCGCGAGTTATTCAACAGGCGACCTACGAAACGCTTCCCGACGGATTCCAGACGGCGGAATTCCTCTGGCAGCACGGGATGATCGATCTCGTGGTGCCGCGCCCCGAGCTGCCGGCCGTCTTGCGCCAGTTGCTCGACCTCTACGCGAGGAATGGCGTGGCGGGTGACTTCGCACTGCAGCGTCAGGCGGAGACGCCCGCGCCCGCGCCCGTTATCCCCCGGTGAGCGACAACGGGTCGGTCGCCGCCGCCACCTGGGAGCAGGTCGAGCTCGCCCGGCATCCGGACCGGCCCTATGCGCTCGACTACATCCACGCGATCTTCAGTGATTTCTTCGAGCTGCACGGTGATCGCGTCTTCGGTGACGATCACGCGATCATCGGCGGGCCGGCCGCTATCGACAAGCAGACGGTTATGGTGATTGCGCAGCAGAAGGGACGCACCACGGCGGAACGGGCGATGCGCAACTTCGGTATGGCCAACCCCGAAGGCTACCGCAAGGCCCTGCGCCTGATCCGGCAGGCGGAACGCTTCCAGTTTCCGGTCGTGGCGTTCGTCGATACCTCGGGCGCCTTCCCCGGCGCCGGCGCGGAGGAGCGCGGCATCGCCTGGGCGATCGCGGACAACCTCGTGGCGCTTTCCCAGGCGCGCGTTCCGATCGTGACATTGGTGATCGGCGAGGGCGGCAGCGGCGGGGCGCTCGGCATCGGCGTGGGCGACCGCCTGCTGATGATGGAACACTCCATCTACAGCGTCGCGATGCCCGAGGCCTGCGCCTCGATTCTCTGGCGCGACATCGCCCGCAAGGTCGAGGCGGCCGACGCGCTCAAGCTGACCGCCGCCGATTTGAAACGGCTCGGCCTGGCGGATGAGATCGTGCCCGAGCCGCCTGGAGGCGCCCACAACGACTACGGGGTGGCGACCGACGCGGCCGGCGCGGCCCTGCGACGCCATCTCGGTGCGCTCGAAGCGATCGACATCGACCGCCTGGTCGAGGAGCGCTACCAGCGATACCGGAAGATCGGCGCCTAATATCTGAACCACTGCTGTGGCGACGGAAGCGGTGACCCAAGCGCCCACCCCCAGACGGGAGCGGCTCGACCCATCGGTCTTTCGCTTGCCGGTCGAGCGGATCCGTGAAGGCTATTACAGCGACGTCTACTTCAACCGAACCGTCGACGTCCTCAATGCGGACACTCGCCATCCGCACGTCCTGATGCAGGTCTTCCAGAAGAACGAGGCGGTCGTGGGCGGCATGGATGAGGCGATCGCCATCGTCAAGCTGTGTTCCGAGGACTTCTCGCAACTGCGGGTCCATGCGCTCTACGACGGCGACGAGGCAGCCCCCTGGGAGACGACGATGACGATCGAGGGCGACTACTCCCTGTTCGCCCGACTCGAGACCGTCTACCTGGGCGTCCTCTCGCGCCGGACCAAGGTCGCGACCAACGTGCACCGTGTCGTAGAGGCGGCCAACGGCAAGCAGATCATGTTCTTCCCGGCTCGTCACGACCACCATCTGGTACAGACGGGCGACGGATATGCGGCCCACGTCTCGGGGGCGATCGGCGTGTCCACGGACGCGCAGGCGTCGTGGTGGGGGGGCCAAGGCATTGGAACGGTGCCGCATGGATTGATCGCCGCCTACGACGGCGACACCGTGCTGGCCGCGCGCAAATATGCCGAATACATGGAGCCGACAGCGAACCTGGTGGTCCTCGTCGATTGGGAGAACGATTGCGTGCGGACCTCACTCGAGGTCGCGCGGGCGCTCAAGGACCGGCTGTGGGGTGTGCGGCTCGACACCTCGGAGACGATGGTCGACGTCAGCGTCCACAAACTGATGGGTGACTTCGACCCGCGCGGCGTCAATCCGCAACTCTGCCACCTGGTTCGACAGGCCCTCGACCGCGAGGGCTTCGAGCACGTCAAGATCGTCGCCAGCGGCGGCTTCAACGTCGCCAAGATCGAGCGGTTCGAGCGCGAGCGGGTTCCGGTCGATGCCTACGGCGTCGGCAGCGCCTTTTTCCAGGGGACGTATGACTTCACGGCGGACGTCGTGATGGTCGAGGGCCGGCCGTGTGCCAAATCCGGGCGGCGCTACCGCCCCAACCCGCGGCTCGAGCCGGTGACCTGACCGTGCCCGATGTGACGATCGTGGTCGACGTGCTCAACGGCTTCTGCAAGCAAGGGAACCTCGCCTCTCCGCGCTGCGACGCGGCCATCCCGAAGATCCTTAAGGCCGTCGAGGCGCGCCGGCAGGCGGGCGACCAGCTCATCTTCCTGGCGGACACGCACGACTCCAACGACCGGGAGTTCGAGGTCTTTCCCGTGCACTGCGTGCGTGGGACCGTCGAATCCGAGGTCGTCCCTGAGCTCCAGCCTCTGCTCAAGGAGGCCACGTTGATCCGCAAGCGTCGCTACTCGGGGTTCTTTGAGACCGACCTCGAGGCGCGGCTGCGCGCCGCGCACCCCGAGCAGGTCACGGTGGTCGGGGTCTGCACCGACATCTGTGTGCTGCATACCGTCGCCGACCTGCGAAACCGCGACTACCGGGTCGTGGTCCCCGCCTCGGCCGTCGAGACGTTCGACGGGCCGGGCCACCCCGGTGACGAGGTCCAGCGCTGGGCGCTGGCCCATCTGAAGGGGGTCCTCGGAGCCCACCTGCTGTTTGTGAGCCCCTCGGTATAATATAACCCGTCAACCGCACTAGTTCCTTCTGCCCCAACTGCGGCGACCCGCTCAAGCCTGACAGCCGGTACTGCTCGGGCTGTGGCCGAGGCACAGCCCCCAGGAGCGGTTTGCGCCTTCGCCCCTGGATGGTGGTTCCCGCCGTCCTGCTCGCCATTCTCCTCGTCGTTCTTCCGGGCCTGCTGTACGTCTGGGCCGGGCTTCCCTCCACCTCCAATCTCAGCACCGCCCGCCTGCCCCTCTCGACCCGCATCTACGACCGGACAGGGACCGTCTTGCTGGCGGAGATCCACCAGGGCTCGGAGCGGCGCCACATCGTGCCGCTGAAGCAGATCGCGCCGGCGATGCAGCAGGCGACCATCGCCGTCGAGGACCGCAGCTTCTACCAGCACGGCGGTCTCAACCTGCTGCGCACGGGCCAGGCCGGTCTCGACGATTTGCTGCGCCTTCGCTTCAACCAGGGGGGCAGCACGATCACGCAGCAGCTCGTGAAGAACATCTACCTGTCAGAAGACCGGTCTGTTCTGCGCAAGCTGGACGAGGCGATCCTGGCGGTTGAAATCGAGCATCAGTACTCGAAGGCCCAGATCCTCGAGGCGTATCTCAACCGGATTTATTACGGCAATCGGTCCTATGGGGTCGAGGCGGCGGCGCAGACCTATTTCGGCAAGCCCGCGAGCCAGCTGTCGTTGGCGGAGGCCAGCTTCCTCGCCGGCCTGCCGCAGGCGCCCACCGAGCTGGATCCCATCACGAATTTCACTGGGGCCAAGGCGCGCCAGCGCGTGGTGCTGGACGCGATGGTTCGCAACCGCGCGATCACGCCGGCGCAGGCGGATTCCGCCTACGCGCAAAAGCTGACCCCGCAGAAGGCCTCGGCGGCGGACGACGTCAAGGCACCGGGCTTCGTGCACTGGGTCGCCGCGCAGTTGGAGAAGACCTACGGCGGGGAGCTCCTCAAGAACGGCGGATTGACCGTTATCACCTCGCTCGACTGGAACCTGCAGTCGATCGCGCAGCGTCAGGTACGGGACAAAGTCATGGCGTTGCAGGGCCAGCACGTTACCAACGGCGCGCTGGTCGCGCTCGATCCGAAGACCGGCGAGGTGCTGGCCATGGTCGGGTCAGCGGGCCCGGACGTGCCGGGCGGGCAGTACAACATGGCGATCACTCCGCGCCAGCCCGGCTCGGCCTTCAAGATCTTCACCTACAGCGCCGCCGTCGAGTCGCAGAAGTTCACCATGGGCTCCTGGGTGCTGGACCAGCCGATCAACGTCCGGATGCCCGACGGCAGCACCTACACGCCGCACAACTACGACGGCTCGTATCACGGGTGGCAGCCGTTGCCCTTCGCCCTGGGCAACTCGTTCAACATTCCCGCCGTCAAAGTCGAACTGGGCACGGGTACCGATCGGGTCGTCGAGGTCGCCCGCCGCATGGGCCTGACGTCGCTCAATCAGCCGGCCAGTAGTTACCAGCCGAGCCTGACGCTCGGCGGTTACGAAGTGCCACTGATCGAGATGGCCGCCGGCGCCGCCACGCTGGCCGCGCAGGGCACCTACGAACGCCCGCAAGCGATCCTACGGATCGCCGCGCACGACGGGAGCAGCCTCTATCGTTTTGATCCAGGTAGCGACGGCAGGCCGGCACTCAGCCCGCAGGCCAGCTTCATCATGGCGCAGATGCTGTCCGACGACCGCAACCGTTCCATCGCCTTCGGCCGGAACAGCGATCTCGTGATTCCCGGACATCACGTCGCCGCCAAGACCGGGACGACGAACGACTTCCGCGACAACCTGACCGTCGGTTTCACGCCCAACCTCGCGGTGGCCGTCTGGGTGGGGAACGCGGATCACACGCCGATGCGCAATGTCAGTGGCATCGTCGGCGCGGCTCCCATCTTCCACGGCTTCATGACCGAGGCGCTGAACGGCCAGCCCGATAGCTGGTTTGCCGTTCCGGACGGATTGCACGCCGTGAACATGAACGGCTATACCGCCTACCTATTGCCCGGGAGTGAGCCGGTGGCGCAGTCGCAGCAACCGCTGAACCCAGCCGGCTGCGACCAGGGTTGCAGCGGAGGTGGGCGGCACAAGAAGCACGGCTAGCTTAGTTCGCGCTTCGGGGCCGGTCCTGAAGACGGCGGCGTAGCGCCGGTGCTTTTCATCGATTCGATCTGTTGCTTGAGTTCGGCAACCTGCCGTTCGAGGCTGGCGACCTGATCGCGCGTCGCGACCGGCATCGATGACCGCATGCCCTCGGACACACGTCGACTCAGATCCTCGCCGCGGCGTCGGGAGCTTGATGCGAACTCTTCGAAGCGCCGGCGGCCCTCCTCGCGGCTGATCTGCCCCTGGTGCAACCAGGTTTCGACCAGGCGGTCGCCCTGCTCGAACGCCCAGCTGGCCGCGCCCAGCATGATGGTGAAGCCGTCGCGAATCGCCTCTCGTACGCGTTCGGTGCCTTCGGAATGCTGATGCTGTTCTGCCATGCGCTAAGTTTAGGGCGACCGATGCCCATTTACGAGTATCGCTGCCCCGATTGCGGCAAGCGACCCTCCATCTTCTTCAAGAGCCTCACGGCGGTTGAGGACTCGCCGGCCTGCCCCCTCTGCGGTGGCCGCCGCCTCACGCGCCTGATCTCACGGACCGCCCAGGTCCTCTCCGAGGACAGCCGACTGGACCGAATGAGCGATAGCGACCTTTCCGACGTCGACGAGAACGACCCCAAGAGCATGGCGCGCTGGGCAAAGAAGATGGGACAGCAGATGGGCGGCGACGAGCTTGGCGAAGACTTCGACCAGGTGGTCGGCGAGATGGAAGAGGCCGGGCCCGACGGTGCGACCAATATGGACGACGACGACCTGTGACCGCCGCCCGCGTCGCGCGCGTCCATGGCCGCGAGATCCTCGATTCGCGCGGAAATCCGACGGTCGAGGTCGACGTGGTGCTGGAGTCGGGGGAGCGAGGTCGCGCGGCCGTCCCATCAGGAGCATCCACTGGGGCCCACGAGGCCGTCGAATTGCGCGACGGCGACAAGAGCCGTTACGGCGGCAAGGGCGTCCTCAAGGCGGTGGGCCACGTCAATGAGGAGATTGCCGGCGCGCTGCGCGGTGCCGACGCGACTGACCAGCGGGGCATCGACGAGCGGCTGATCAACCTCGACGGGACGGCCAACAAATCGCGGCTGGGTGCCAATGCCGTGCTGGGCGCCTCCCTGGCGGCCGCGCGCGCCGCCGCGCTGGCGGCGGGCCAGCCGCTCTATCGCTACCTCGCCGCCGGCGGCGAGCTGATGATGCCGGTTCCGATGATGAACATCCTCAATGGAGGCCGGCATGCCCAGACGAAGGTCGACTTCCAGGAATTCATGGTGGTGCCCGCCGGCGCCCCGAGCTTTTCCGAGGGCCTTCGCTGGGGAACTGAGGCCTTTCACGCCCTCAAGGCCATCCTTCACGAACGCGGCCTGAGTACCGGGCAGGGCGACGAGGGTGGGTTCGCCCCTGAGCTCGCCGCCAACGAGGACGCCATGCGGCTGCTGGTCGACGCCATCGAGCGGAGCGGCCACCAGCCCGGCAAAGATCTCTTCATCGCCCTCGATCCCGCAGCGTCCGAGTTCTCCCGTGACGGCCGTTATGAGCTCGCCGGCGAGGGGCGCAGCCTTCAGCCCGGTGAGCTCATCGACCGCTGGGCCAGCTGGGTCGACCACTACCCGGTGATCTCCATCGAGGACGGCCTCGCCGAAGACGATTGGGAAGGTTGGCGATTACTGACGAGCCGGCTGGGGAAACGCGTGCAGCTGGTCGGCGACGATATCTTCGTCACCAACGTCGTCCGCCTTCGCCGGGGCATTGAGATGGGCGTCGCCAATAGCATCCTCGTCAAGGTCAACCAGATCGGCACGCTGACCGAAACGCTGGAGACCATCGCCACAGCGCGAGGGGCCGGCTACTCCACCGTGATCTCGCACAGATCGGGAGAAACCGAGGACGCCTTTATCGCCGACCTGGCTGTCGCCACCGGGGCCGGCCAGATCAAGACCGGGGCACCCTCACGGTCGGAACGGGTCGCGAAGTACAATCGGCTCCTGCGGATAGAGGAAGAGGTCGGCCAAACCGCACCGTACCCGAGGCGCGCGGCGTTCGTCCGTGTCTAAGCGCCCTCCGCGGGGATTTTTTGAGGGCGGCGAGTCGCCCTTTGGCCGCCTGCCAACCGAGCCCAGCTTCCCCACCATCCGCGTTTCCCGGCGGGGCGTCTTCTGGATCACCGTCATTGCCGTCTTTCTGCTGCTTCTGTTTCTGCTGAAGCCGTTCGCGACCTTCTATACCGACTACCTCTGGTTCCGGGCGCTGGGCTTCGGCGGCGTCTTCGGGACGCGCTTTGCGGCCCAGATCTGGTCCTTCTTCATCTTCGCCGTCGTTTTCTGGGTGATCGGCGGGGCCAATGTAGTGCTGGCACTCAACGCCAACACCGGCAGGCGGCTGTCATCGATCGGCATCCGCCAGCGCCCACTCACGGCGCCCTCCACCATCCTCGCCCTGCTCGTGGTCTTCCTCTTTGGCCTCCTCTTCGGCCGGATCGCGGCCGGAGAATGGCAGACCATCCTGACGTTCTTCAATCAGAAGCCCTTCAACGTCCAGGATCCGATCTGGCATCGAGACGTTTCGTTCTACGTCTTCACCCTCCCCTTCTACCGCCTGCTCTGGGGCTGGCTGCTGGGCGTGGTCATCCTGATGATGTTGATGGTCTTCGGCATCTACGCCTCGAGATCGGGATTCCAGAGCCTGCAGCTGCCGCCCCAGGCGGTGCGCCACCTCTCGGTCCTCTCCGCCGTCTTTGCCGCACTCTGGGCGGTCCACTACCAGCTTGACCTGTACGAGTTGTTATTGAGCAAGCGGGGCTTCGTCTACGGCGTCGGTTACGCGGACCTCGCCGCCCGCGTCCCGGCCTACTGGATCATGACGGTCCTGATGGTGCTGATCACCGCAGGCCTCCTGATCAATGCCCTCGGCGCGCGTCTTACTCCATTGGCGGCGGCACTCGTCGTCTGGTTGGGTGCGGCATTCATCCTCACGGTCGTTTTCCCCGGCATCATCGAGCGGTTCCAGGTGGCGCCGAGCCAGCTCTCGCGGGAGACTCCCTACATCAAAAACGAAATCGACTTCACCCGCCAGGCGTACGGGCTATCCGACATCGCCGACCGCCCCTTCACCCCAAAGGACACGCTGACGGCGGACGCCGTAGCTCGCAATCCGCAGACGGTGCAGAACGCGCGGCTGTGGGACCCGCAGCTCGCGCTGCCGCAAACGCTGGAAAACATCCAGAGTTTGCGCACCTACTACCAGTTCTATGAGAACGAGGTCGCGGTCGACCGCTACCAGCTCGGTGGCCAGTACCTGCAGCTATTGCTCGCGGCGCGCGAGCTGAAGCCCGAAAACCTACCGCCGGAAGTCAAGAACTGGGTCAACCTGAAGTTGCAGTACACCCACGGGTACGGGGTGGTCGCGGCCCGCGCCAACGAGGCCACCACCCAGGGTTATCCGGTCCTGACGCTCAAGGACATCCCGCCCGCCGGCGACCCGTCGGTCACCCAGCCGGGCATCTACTTCGGCCGACATACCACCGATTACGTGCTGGCCGATTCGAAGCAGGCGGAGTTCGACTACCCGCTGGAGACCGACAAATTTACGCACTGGACGGGCAAGACGGGGGTGCCGCTGTCCTCAGGGCTGCGCAGCCTGGCCTTCGCGGTCCGTTTCGGCGACATCAACCTCCTGATCAGCCCGCAGCTCACCGCCCAAACCCAGGTGCTCTTCAATCGCGCCGTCCAGGATCGCGTCGCGGCGCTTGCCCCATTTCTCCGCTTCGACCAGGATCCCTACGTGGTGGTAGTCGACGGCCGCGTCTACTGGATCCTGGACGGGTACACGGTGACCGACCACTATCCCTACAGCGAGATGGCACCCGACGTTGCCGGTGCCTTCGCCGACGTCAACTACGCGCGCAACTCAATCAAGGTCGTCGTCGACGCCTACGACGGCACCACGACCTTCTACCAGATCGACACCAAGGACGCGATCGCGAACACGTATGGCGCGATCTTCCCGGGACTGTTCAAGCCCTTCAGCCAGATGCCGCCAGGTCTTCAGGCCCACATCCGCTATCCCCGCGATCTCTTCAATCTGCAGGCCGAACGATTTGCGCTCTTTCACATGACTGACCCCAGGGTCTTCTATACGCGGGAGGACCTCTGGAATATCGCCAAAGAGAATCTGCAGCAGGCCGGCGGCCCCTCCCCCATTCGGCCCTTCTTCGTCATAAGCCGGCTTCCCGGCGAGGCGAAAGAGGAATTCGTCACGATTCTGCCGTACACGCCGAACGGCAAGACCAACATGATCGCCTACTTGGCGGCGCGTTCGGATCCACCGGATTACGGGACCCTCTTCGATTTCCGCTTCCCCAAGGACAGCCTGGTGGTCGGTCCGCAGCAGGTCGAATCGAACATCGATCAAGCTCCGGTGATCAAGTCCCAATTCGCGCTGCTCAACGCTGCGGGCTCGACCGTCATCCGCGGCAACCTGCTGGTCCTGCCGATCGAGAATTCGCTGCTTTACATCGAGCCGATTTACCTGGAGGCGACCAACGTTCCGATTCCGCAGTTGAAGAAAGTGATCGCGGCAACCGGACAGAACGTGGTGATGGAAGACACGCTTGACAAGGCGCTGGCATCGCTGCTCGGGCAGGCGACACCGACCACGCCGTCAGGTCCCACGACACCGCCGAGCGGCACCGTCGCGCAGTTGATCGCGTCCGCCAAGACGCATTACGACCAGGCGCAGGCGGACCTGAAGAACGGCGACTTCCCAGGCTATGCGGAGGAGATCAAGACCGTGGGCGACATCCTCAAGCAGCTCGCCGCGCTTCAGCCCGCGAGCCCGTCGGCCAGCGCCTCGGCTAAGCCCTCTCCGAGCGCCTCGCCCTAAGCAAACAAAAAAAGGCGCTTGCCCAAGGCAAGCGCCTGTCCGAGCCCCCCGGAACCCCGAATTACTTTCCGCCTGGCATCGAATCAGC
>WNGD01003642.1_pt1 | contig 39950 bp, 37 predicted proteins | sample 5400671 | NCBI WGS metagenome assembly WNGD01 (sample SAMN13153369, study PRJNA577476) | soil metagenome | isolation source: 40 cm soil or saprolite under grassland replicate 2 | place: USA:California | collected 2016-06-15 | reverse complement strand
AAGGCAGCTCGCGCTTGATGCATTCGCGAATCAGTCGCGCGCCAGGATCGGACAGTCCCGGCATTCCCGCGTCGGTTATGAGCGCGATTTTTTCGCCGGCCGCGAGTCGCTCGATCAGCTGCGCGGTGCGCATTGCTTCGTTGTGCTCGTGATAACTCAGCATCGGTTTGTCGATCCGATAATGCTTCAACAAAATCCCGGAGTGCCGGGTGTCCTCGGCCGCGACAAGATCGACATCTTTCAAAATTTCCAGCGCCCGCAGGGTGATGTCTCCAAGATTTCCAATTGGAGTAGCGACGACGTAAAGCATTTGGTGAATTTGATAAAACCAACCTGTCTAACCAGAAACGAACGTTATACAGAAGGGATTATTATGAGAATACGCATTTGGATGTTGGCGCTGGCGCCGTTCGCGTTAATTGGCTGCGCCGAGGAAACGCCGCCGGTTACGACCACGACAACTACGACCACCCAGGAGGTGACGACGGGAGTTCCAACCACTGGCGTGGTAACGCGAGAGGTTGTGGTTCCTCAGGCTCCGCCAGTGGTGCGTGTTGAAGCGCAAACTGTCGCGCCAGGTCCGGGTTACATTTGGACCCCCGGCTACTGGCGATGGTCCGGAAGGGATTACGTTTGGGTGTCTGGCTCTTGGGTCAGGCCGCCACGGACGACGGCTGTTTGGGTCCGAGGACATTGGGTGCGCAGAGGCGCAGGTTGGGTTTGGGTCCCCGGTCACTGGCGATAAACGGCCTGTTGTGTGCAAATCGGATTTGCATCGCGTCGCGGTGAGCACGTTCTTGCGGCGCGATGCGAAATCTGTCAACGCGCAGTTGGCCGCGAAGAATAATCCGCTTCATTGCCGGACTTTTCGTTGTTCTTCTGATTACACTGTCGATCCTCTATTTTCGACAGCACTCGCTGGTTTACCATCCGCGTCCGTACGATGAGAGCTATGTCTACGCTCTGCCGGCCAACGGACTCGAAATTAATTACACGGTCGCGACCGCGAAATATTGCGCGTATTACATTCCTGCAACCGCACCACTGCCGAAGCGTCTTTGGATCGCATTTTGCGGGAACGGTTCGCTCGCGCTCGATTGGACGACAATTCTCCGCGAATATCCTCAGAATGGCGACGCATTCCTACTGGTCGATTATCCCGGGTACGGGAAGAACGGCGGCTACGCGACGCTCGCGAGCACGCGCGCGTCCGCGGACAGAGCGCTCAAAGCGCTGACTGAACGGCTGGGAACGCACGAAGATCATTTAACGCTTTCCGCCATCGGCCATTCGTTAGGCGCGGCAGTCGCGCTCGATTTCGCCGCTAATCATCGTGTGCAAAAAATCGTGTTGATCGCGCCGTTCACAACTTTGCGTGAAGAAGCGGCCACAATTTTCGGCGGCTGGATGGCGCGGATGCTAATTGAAAGTTACGACAATCGCGCCGATCTCGCGCAAACCAGGAAACGCAATCCCGACGCGCAGGTCGCGATGTTTCACGGCACGAGCGACGAAGTGATTCCAGTTCGAATGGGGCGCGAGCTTGCGCGAGAATTTCCATTTGTCGAATTTTTCGCGATCGAGGGCGCGGATCACGTCAGCGTGCTCAACCACGCGCACGACAAAATCATCGATTGGATGAATCGCTGACAGCGCTTTCGCTGTCATTCAGAGCGGGGCGAGGAATCTCACAATCGAAGTCTGGAGCACACAAATTACTTAGCGTGATCAACAGAGCTTGTGTGAGATCCTTCACTTCGTTCAGGATGACAACCCGGCAAGATCGGCGACTCTTCGAATTAAGGTAATGACGACCGCGTTAAAGCTGGCGCATTCGAATGGAACGGTCCAAGCTGTAAATTACCGGATGTGAAACCAAAATGTCAGTTCGAGGATAGCCGGTTCCCGCGAACCGACTTCTTCTTCCAATCCGGCGGTGGCCGGTGGCATGGCTACTGGCCCAATGACGACGGCGAGTTTCGTCGTCACAACTTGGGTCGCGAATATTTAATCGAGTCAGCGCGCGAACGCGCCAAAGAAATGGCGGTCTTCGCGGTCATCCTCGTCGCCGCCGCCTGGCCGGTGATCTACATGATCGTGACGGTCGTCCAGTTGCTGCGCAAAGGCCGTCCGCTCGATCGATAGCAGAGAATTAGCGCGGCGGGAGGAACTCGTCGCGGTACTGCGGCGTTGTTTCCGGAGCGAAGCCGTGACGGGTAATGTTTTCGGTGACGACGCGCGGCACGACAAACTGTAAAAGATAATCGGCGCCACCGGCTTTGGTACCGCCGCCGCTCATTTTGAATCCGCCAAATGGATGCCGGCCCACAACCGCGCCAGTGCAGGAGCGGTTGACGTAAACATTGCCGGCAACGATTTCCGCTTTCGCGCGTTCGATATTGGCCGGACTGCGCGAGAAAAATCCGGCGGTGAGCGCGAATTCGGTGCCGTTCGCGATCTCGAATGCTTCATCGAGATCGCGCGCTTTGATGACGCTGAGCACCGGACCAAAAATCTCTTCGCACGCGACTCGCGTCTTGGGACTGACATTTGTGAAGATCGTTGGTGGAATGAAAAAGCCTTTTTCCGGAACATCGGCTCGTTGGAAAGCGAGACGCGATTCGTTTTTGCCGATGTCGATGTATTCGAGGATGCGCTTATAGGCGGTCCCATCAATCACCGGCCCTACCGTGATTCCCGGCTCTTCCGGATTCCCGATGCGCAAACTGGCCGCTGCGTTGAGCAAGCGTTCAATCGCGCGCGGATAAATGTCTTCCAAAATGATCAGCCGCGAACAGGCGGAGCATTTTTGTCCCTGATAACCGAATGCGGAATAAATCGTGTCAACGATTGCTTCGTCGAGGTCGGCATCGGCATCAATGATGACCGCGTTCTTGCCCCCCATCTCACAAATCACGCGTTTGAGCTCGCGTTGACCTTCGCGCGTTTTGCCAGCGCTCTCCCAAATCCGTAACCCGACTTCGCGCGATCCGGTGAACGCGATGAGATCGACATCTTTGTGATCGACCAGGTGCGCTCCCATGACCGAGCCTTTGCCGGGCAAATAATTCAGTACGCCGGGCGGGACGCCGGCTTCTTCAAAAATTTCCATCAGCATCGCGCCGACGACTGCCGATTGCTCGGCCGGTTTCATGATGACGGTGTTGCCGGTGACCAGCGCGGCCGTGGTCATGCCGCACAAAATTGCCATCGGGAAATTCCACGGTGCGATGATCATTGCGACACCGCGCGGCCAGTAGTGCTGATAGCTCTCTTCGCCGAGGACGTGTTGGGTGAGGCGCGGCCGGCCGATCAAGCGCATTTGGTGCGCGTAAAAACGACAAAAATCCATCGCCTCACGAATGTCGCCGTCCGCTTCCGCCCAAGCCTTGCCAACTTCAAAAACTTCCAGCGCCGAAAGTTCGAAACGCCGGCGGTGCATGATATCGGCGGCGCGCTCGAGCAATCGGCAGCGCGTTTCAAAAGAAGTGCGACTCCACTTTTCGAACGCATCGCGCGCTGCTTTAACCGCGCGTTCTGCTTCCGGAATTCCAGCTTCGGCCACGTGACCGACGACATCTTCGGGCGAACTCGGGTTGATCGAAGCGATCGTTTTGTCGGTCCAAACTCTTTCGCCGTTGATCACCAGCGGATATTTTTGTCCAAGCTGCGTGCGCACATGCGCGAGGGCCTCGCGCATTCGGTCCTGATTTTGCGGGTAAACGAAATTCACAAGTGGCGCGTTTTCATAAGTATCACTCGGTGGCGTGTCGAGGGAAGCGCCGTTGCTCGTAACATCGACAAAATGCGCGCCATTTTGACTTTGCGCGACGAGCTCCGCCGGATCGCGCAACAATTCCTCTTCGGAAACGTTTTCGGAAAACTTCGCACGCAAAAAACCTTCATTCGACGTGTTCTCGAGCAGACGACGAACGAGATATGCCATTCCAGGCAAGAGCTCGCCGACCGGACTGTATTCGCGGACTCGATAACCCATTTCGACGAGGGCGCGTTTCACCGGACCAGCCATGCCGTAGAGCAACTGAAATTCAAAACGGCTGCGGTCGATCCCTAGCTGATCGGCGAGCGCCTGCGCGTGTGCGATGCTGCGCACGTTGTGTGAGCCGAACGCCGAGGTAACGATCGATTCGTTCTCGAGCATGATCCGCGTGAGCAATTCGAAATTCAGATCGCTCTCCGGTTTTTGCAGAAAGACCGCACAAGCCCATCCGTTCTGGCGCGATTTTATTTTTTCGAAATCCCAATACGCGCCTTTAACCAGACGAACGGCGAACCGGGTCCCGCGGGCACGTCCCCAATCGAGCAGATCGCGCAAATCGTCTTCGGCATCGCGCAGATAACCCTGAATGACGATTCCGACGTGCGGCCAATCGCGAAATTCAGTTTCGGTAAAGAGCGTTCTGAAAAGTTCGAGCGTCGCGTTCTTGTGCACGTAACTTTCCATGTCGAAGTTCACGAAGGCGCCGAGCTCTCTCGCGCGTCTCAGAATCGGGCGCAGTTTCGGCACGAGGTGGGCGATCGCGTCGGCCGGATCGGCCGGATTCATCTGCGAATAAAGCGCGGAAATTTTAACGGAAAGGTTAACGACCGGAAACAACTCCGCGTTTTCGCCGAGCGGATCCGTCCAGTCGCGCGTTTCGCGTCCGAGATGCTCGAGTAATTCCAAACAGCGCGTGGCGTACTCGCCCGCTTCTTGTTCGCTTACGACCGCTTCGCCGAGAAGATCGACCGTGAACCCAATTCCCTGGGCTCGACGTTTGCGAAGCGTTTTCATTACGTCCTCGGGATTCCGTCCAGCGATGAACTGGCGCGCCATTCCGGAAACATTCCAGCGCAGAAGCTGGCCGCTGATCCACGGCACTATTTTCGCCGCGCGAACTCCTGTTCGAATCAACGGCGCGTAGCCGTTGCGCGTGTCCGCGAAATATTCGTCGAGATGCTGGACAATATCAGTCCCGCGATGAAGCGACGCCAGAACATCGACGAATCGAAACAGCTGCACCTTGAAATGTTCGTCTCGCATTGAGAGCGCCATCATCCGCTGATAAAAACCGGCTTTGCTGAAAAGCGGTTCCGGATGCTGATCGACCAAATCGAATATGCGTTCGCCGCGTCGTTCGATTTCCGTCTGCAAAGCGCCCATAACCAAAAAGTAACCGCGCGTTAATCGGAGGTAAAGGCGAAGCAATTTCAGGCCGGGCGAAAAAAATTCCCACAGGATACGGTCAGTTTGAGGCCGACCTTCGAAGTGGGTGGTGAAAAGCCGCTCCAAAGCGGATTACATTCAGGGGAGTATTAGAGTGATTTGTCTGGCGGGCCCTCCACGCCCTGGGGCTCGGGCCCGTCAGGCAATTTCTCCGTTTTCGAGGGATTGCCGTTTGCGGCTGGCGCCGAACTCGGCTAGCAAGATCGACATGCAGTCGAGCGGCGGCCATCACCAATTCGCCAGTGACAACACCGCAGGAATTTGTCCCGAAGTGCTGGCTGCGTTGGAAGAGGCCAATCATGCCGCGGCAGAATCTTACGGCGCGGATCAATGGACGAGCCGGGTTCGTGAATTGGTCCGGAATCTTTTCGAAACCGATTGCGACGTTTATCTGGTTTTCAATGGGACGGCCGCAAATGCGCTCGCGCTGGCGCAACTTTGCCAACCCTTTCACAGCGTCGTTTGTCACGATCACGCCCATATTCAAACTGATGAGTGTGGCGCGCCGGAGTTTTTCACGCGCGGCTCAAAGCTGCTCCTTGTAGGCGGTGACGCTGGCAAGATCGACATCAACGAAGTGGAAACGGTGATCGCGCGTCAGCCCGAGGTGCATGCGCACCAGCCGCGGGTGATCAGCATCACCCAGGCAACCGAGTTCGGCACGGTTTACACTCGCGATGAAATCGGCGCCATCGCCGAACTCGCGCGGAAGCGCGAAATGTTTCTGCATATGGACGGGGCACGATTCGCGAATGCGATTGCCTCGCTCGGTTGCTCGGCGAAAGAAATTACCTGGAAGATCGGAGTGGATGTTCTCTGCTTTGGCGGGACAAAGAATGGGGCGGCCGCGGCCGAACTCGTGATATTTTTCAAAAAAGAGCTTTCTCGCGAATTCGATTATCGCTTGAAGCAAGCCGGCCAGCTCGCATCCAAGACGCGTTTTTTAGCAGCGCAGTGGCTCTGCCTTTTGGAGAATGACGTTTGGTTGCGGAACGCGAAGCACGCCAATGCGATGGCGCGCAAACTGGCCGAGCGTCTTCGCGCAGCTGGAAAGATCGAAATTGTGCTCCCAGTTGAAGCAAATGCCCTCTTTGTTCGTTTGTCTGAACAGCTTACTCACGATCTGAACTCGCGCGGCTGGCATTTTTACAAGTTCATCGAACCCGATCTTTATCGTGTCATGTGCGCGTGGGCGACGACGGAGACAGAAATCGATCAATTCGTTGGCGATGTGTTGCATTGGAGAAAAGGCATCGTATGAAACCGCGATGAACTGGATCCGCTGGGCGGTTGCGCTGATCGCACTCTGCTTGGTTAGTTGCGAAACAGCGCACGATATTGGCCGCGCCGTGACCGCGCCCGTGCGCTACGTTTTTAACGGACCGGAGCCTGCGCCTGCAACGGCCGCGTCGGATGTGACCAATCCAGGCCAACCTGTAGCCGCCCCTTCTCCAACAGCCACACCGCGCTCCGCTTCGCGCAAATCAAATCGACCATCGACCCAAGCAACGTCGCAAGTGGCGGCAAACAAGCCGCCGGCGAAGCCTTCGCCATCCCCGCAGAAGTCCGTGAGTGCCACGCAATTTCCAGTGGCCAGACCGGTTCCAGGCAGGCCCGGTCTCGTTTTTAATCCATTCAACGCCAGCGGCGGATACATCGACGTCAGCGGTTACGCGCCGGGGAGCAAAGTAAAAGATCCTGATTCTCAACAGATCTTCATTGTGCCTTGAGTCGGCATCCATGAAGGGCTTCGAGCAACCGGCCGCGCGCGTTTCGTAGAAACGCGACTTTCGGGGGGCAGGGCCCGGTTTCTTGCGAATTCGCGGCGATTTTCGTGCAGCTGTGCACGGATATTGCTTTTCTAGTCTAGAACACCTAGAAAATATGACTCATCGGGACGCTGGTTTCGCTCAACGCTCAGTCTTAGGCCCATTCGCGGCAATTGTCGCCGTTTTCGCAATCGCGCTTGGCACCTTCGTGGCAAGGGACGCCAACGCTTATTCTCTCGAAGGACCGAAATGGCCTAACGGAAGCACGCCTGTCATGCAGCTTGAGCTCGGCTCGCCCGGTCGCACGCTCCTCGATGGCACCACTTCCTGGAACACGGCCGTCGCGCCGGCTCTCGATATGTGGAATCAGGTTCTAGGCGGAATGCAGTTCGGCCGAGTGATGGATTCCACTGCCGCCGTTGCTTCCGGCGACGGCGTTAACTCAATGGCTCTCTCGAGCACCGTCTTTGGACAAAGCTTCGGCTCAAACACGCTCGCGGTGACCTATTACAGGTATTCGGGTTCGACGATGATGGAAGCCGACATTCTGTTTAATAAGGCGCAGTCATTCGATTCTTATCGCGGAGCGTTGCGCTCCGGCTCTTACGACATTCAGCGCGTCGCGCTCCACGAGCTTGGACACGCTGTCGGCCTCGCGCATCCTGATCAGGCTGGCCAACAGGTCTCAGCGGTTATGAATTCGGTCATTAGTGACCTTTACACATTGACCGCGGACGACATCGCCGGCGGTCAATCGCTCTATGGAGCGCGGACGAGTCCAACGCCCACTCCAACGCCAACCACAACGGCGACTCCAACGCCAACAGCGACCCCGAAAGCCACTCCAACCGCTACGCCCAATGCGACTCCGACTCCAACCCCAACGGCGGGTCCGGCTGTAATGTTGAGCCCCCAACCGGGATCTACTTTCACTTCTTCCAGCGTGACCTTTAGCTGGAGCGCCGGTAGCGCTACGGCCTATGCGCTTCTGGTGGGAAACTCACCGGGGAACTCCGGTATCTACAACTCCGGTATGGTGAGCGCGCTTTCGGCGACCGTGAATCAGATGCCAACCGATGGGCGAACTATCTATGTGTCGCTCTACTTAAGGGTTAACAATTCATGGGTCTCGAACAAATATACCTATCAGGCTTTCAATTCCTCTGGGTCGCCTACGCCTACGCCCACGCCGACTCCAACGGCGACGCCTGCTTCGCAGCCGGCAGTGACACTTTCGGCAGCGCCAACGAGCATTCGAAGTGGAGGGAAGTCGGTCTTTACCGTGTCGGCGTCAGCGCCTGTGTCGAGTACAATCACTGTGAACTACAGCATGAGCGGCAACGCCACTTTGGGCACAAACTATTCACTTAGCGGAACGCCCGGTAAGGTCACGATTCAGGCCGGCGCCCGTTCGGCTAGTGTCACATTGACCGTGTTGAGCGTTGGGTACACGGGCAAGACCGCGACGATGAATCTGACTTCAGGGACTGGCTACACCTTGTCACTCCCTACAAGTGCCTCGGTCTTCATGACGAGATGACCAATCAACCTTTGTTAAACCATATGAAAATGAAATATCTTCTCCCGCTCGCGCTAATCGGAATCGCTTTTGCCCGTGTCACGGCGACGTTGGTAATTCCACCGACGTTTGAGCAGTTGGTTCAGCAGGCCGAGCTTATTTTTCAGGGGACAGTGACCGATGTGCGCTCAGCATGGGAGGGTGAAGGGGCGCAACGGCACATCGACACTTACGTCACTTTTCAGGTCGACAATTCACTCAAAGGTAAGCCTGGCGACTCGTACACGATTCGTGTGCTCGGCGGTACCGTTGGCGACGAGACGATGGAAGTGACATGCGCTCCCAAGTTCCAGGTCGGCGAGCGACAGATTCTCTTCGTTGAGCATAACGGGCAGCAGTTCGTCCCGCTCGTTGGAATCATGCATGGCCAGCTCCGAATCGAGCGCGATCAGCAGAGCGGCCGTGAGTTTATAGCCACACACGATGACGATCCGCTGCGCGATCTAACACAGCTCGGCCGCAGCGAGGAAGCCGCAACTACCGCCGATGTTGCCGAAGCAATTTCGCCCGACGATTTAAAGACGGAGATTCAAAGGCACCTGACCGCTCAAGCCGATCGTCCCGCGCAGTAATTCGCGTGGCAACGCTGATTTTTCGCCACTGCGAAGCCGTCCGTGACGGCTCGATCTTATCGACGCCCGACTGCGTCTTTCAGATCGTCGTCTTTTCGTTGCTGCTGAATTTTTTGAATGACTGAGTGCGTCGTGTCGAGCGAATGCTTTGCCCAATCGTGCTCGTAAGTCTGTCTCGGTGACGGAGCTGGCTGGGCGGAAATTTCCATTGCTGCTGTCTTTTGCTGGCTGCGTTTTTGCAAAACAAACAGTCCACCACCGATTCCGGCGACGACGAGAAATATCACGAAACCGCGCATGCCTTCTCTTGCAGCATGCGCCGAGCCAGAGTCGTTGCCGCATCCTTCGGCCGATGGTAATTATGAGGATGAGTTTGTCGCAACGGTGGTTGATTGCGCTTTGTGCGATTTTCCTCGCGCCCTTCGTGTCCGCTCAAAATTATCAGGGTCGCGAGCTGGTCAAAGCCACGCTCCTCGCCGATACGTCCGCGATTGTTCCCGGCAAAGCGTTCAATGTCGGGCTGCTTCTGCGGATGGCGCCGGGCTGGCACACCTATTGGAAATTTTCCGGCGACGCCGGCCTTCCGACTGAAATTAAGTGGAAACTGCCGCCCGGTTGGAAGATCGGTGAAATTCAATGGCCGATCCCGACCAAAACCAACGATCCCGGCGACATCCAAACTTACGGTTACCAAGACGAGATCCTCTTACTGCAGGAAATTACGCCGCCGGCGAAGATCGACATCTCACCGGTCAAGCTCTCCGCGGAAGCGAATTGGCTCGTTTGCGAAAAAATCTGCATTCCGGGCGGTGCGAATCTCGAGCTCGAGTTGCCAACATCGACAACCGCCGAGCCGAAAAACACCGATCTCTTCGCGCGCTACCGCCGTTTACTTCCGCAAAATCTTCCTGATTCCAAAACCGCGACGACAAGTTGGAGCCGGACGGGTTCCGATCTCCACTTCAGAATCGCGAATGAAACTCTCGCCAATTATCAGATCATCGATTTCTATCCGTTGCCGCAAGGCAACACCGTTGTCGGTCATCCCAGCATCGAATCGCGTACGCCGAACGAAATTACTTTTCGGATTCCAGTTGAATCGCCCGACAAGAAGTTGTCAGCGATGCCGGGGCTGGTTGTCTTTTCGAAATTTCCGAACGGCAACGATCGTGCTGCCTGGCAACTTGGAACGCCCGCCATCGCTGCTGCGCAATCGGCGCAACCTGAGCGCGGCATCTTTATGTTTCTTGTCTTCGGTTTTATCGGCGGATTTATTTTGAATCTGATGCCGTGCGTGTTGCCGGTGATCTCGCTTAAGATTTTCGGATTCATTCAGCAGGCCGGACAAAGCCGACAGAAAATTTTCCGGAGCGGTCTCGCGTTCACGGCCGGCATTTTCACGTGGTTCATCGCGCTCGCGCTGTTGCTGATCGCGCTCAAAGCGAGCGGTCGCGACGTGACCTGGGGCGGATTTCAGTTTACGAACGCTTATTTCGTTCTTGGCCTGAGCGTGATCGTCCTGGTGTTCGCGCTCAATCTTTTCGGCGTCTTCGAAATTTCGCTGCCGCAGAGTATGACGCGCGGTTTGCTTGCGAGCTCCGAACGCAAAGACAATCTCAGTTCATTTTTTCAAGGCGTATTCGCGACTGTTCTCGCGACACCATGCACTGCGCCGTTTCTCGGGACCGCGCTCGGATTTGCTTTCACTCAATCCGCTCGCGGCCGGAATGAGCGCGCCTTATTTTCTGCTCAGCGCGCAACCCGCCTGGCTGCGATTTCTGCCGCAGCCCGGCCCGTGGATGCTGCACGTAAAACAATTCATGGGATTTTTGCTGCTCGCGACCTTGCTCTTTCTCCTCTACGTGCTCGGCGCGCAACGCGGCCTCGACGGCGCGATTTGGGCGAGCTGCTTCTTGCTCATCGTCGCCATCGTGTGCTGGATGAAAGGCGCGTTCATCGTGCCGGCCGCATCCGCAGCGAAGCGAGGGATTTCAGTCGTAATTATGCTCGTGCTCGTAATCGCGAGCGGCTTTTATTTTATCGGCGACAAGTTTCAGTCAGCGAAAATCGACATCGGCCAGACAAATCTTCCTGGCGATTGGCAACCCTTCACGCCCGAGCGCTTGCAGAGCGAGCGCGACCAGGGTCACGCCGTATTTGTCGATTTTACCGCGGCCTGGTGTCTCACCTGCAAGTTCAACGAAAAAAGCGTACTCGAAAGCTCTGCCGTTCGGGAAGCGTTCCAACGCCACGGCGTCGTGAAATTGAAGGCCGATTGGACCAACGGCGACCCGGTCATCACGAAATTACTTCAACAATTTGGCCGGCCGGGTGTCCCATTATACGTGCTTTATCCGGGCAAATCCGAGGAGCCGATTGTGTTTCCGGAATTGCTCACCAAAAGTATCCTACTCGACAAACTCGAAACGATTTCAACCGCAGTTGCTTCACAATAAGCTATGAAAACTAAACTCCTTCTTACCACACTTATCGCATTCGCAGCCGGCGCGCTTTACGCGGCCGATGTTCCACCGGTCGGGAGCGCAGCGCCCGATTTTTCCGCGCCCGACGCCAGCGGCAAGACTCAGTCCCTTTCGCAATACAAAGGCAAATACGTCGTGCTCGAGTGGTTCAATCCGGAATGCCCGTTCGTGAAAAAACATTACGGTAGCGACAACATGCAAAAGCTGCAGGGTGAATACACTGGCAAAGGCGTCGTCTGGCTGACGATCGATTCCAACGCGCCCGGCACCGAGGGCAATATTACGCCGGAGCAGGCGCAGAAAATCATGGCCCAGTGGAAAACAAAGCAGACCGCACTCCTGCTCGATCCTGAAAGCAAAGTGGCCAAACTTTATGGTGCCAAGAACACGCCGAACATGGTCGTGATTAGTCCGGAAGGTAAAATCGTTTACGAAGGCGCGATCGACAGCAAAGCATCGCCCAATCCGGCCGACATTCCGAGCTCGACCAATTATGTGAAGGCCGCACTCGACGAATCACTCGGCGGCAAGGCGGTTTCCAACGCCCAAACCAAACCCTACGGCTGCCACATAACTTACAAATCCTCGTAAGGTGGAACGCGTTGTCCCTAACGCGTTTTGATCGCGTTCGGAGAGCGCGATCCACCTTTAGTTTTCAAAGCGGCGGTCATCTCGACCGCCGCTTTTGTTTTGCAATGTCTTGCGACGGTCATTGCGCGTTGCGAACTTAGTCCGTCGTGAGACCTAGATCGCGCCGACATCTTCTAGCTATGTTAAAACAGGCGCCAGCGGTTCTCTGGCGACGGTCACTCCGTAAGCTTCTCACACCCATCGCTCGAGGCGTGGATATTGATCTAGCGAAATTTCCGCCACATCGATTCGACGCCATCGCGATTTACGGAAGCCCATCCTTTGTTCAGTTTGTCGCAGCAGCGTTGCAGGAGCTCAAAATCGCCTACGGATATGGATATCGTTTGGTGCAGCGATATCTGCAGGCAATCGTTGAGAATGATCGCGACCTCGAAGGAGTCCTTCACGGAGTGCGGTATGACAAGGAGACGGCCGAAGGGACACCGCCGCTCTCGACAAAACGTTACGCTGCATTGCTCGTACGAGAGGCAATCACGCAGCGGCTCGTTTCGAAGTTACGAGATTCGAAAACCCCACGAACATTGCTCTTTGTTCTGAAAAAAGAGCTCGACGCTATGCAATTGCTGCAAGGCGAATCGAAATATTTTCATCCGCAACAGAACAGAATCCTTAGGCTGGAAAGAGAGTTGTCGAAATCAACCGATCGTTAACCGCGCTTCGCGCCGAGCCGCCAGGCGAGTCGCAGGATCGACATCGGCGTGATGCGAACAAGGAACATTCCAAGTTTCATCGCGAATCCTGGAATGACTAGCGGCCGATCTGCTTGGACGCCAGTGAGCGCGTCGCGGACTGTTTTCTCTACTGAAACGTAAACGAATTCGGGACCGCGCTCGGGCTGACCACCAGGGCGTTGGGCGGCGTCGCCGAATTCAGTATGGACGGGACCTGGACAAAGCGCGGTGACAGTTACGCCCGCGCCGCGGACTTCTCCGCGAAGCGCTTCTGAGAAGCTAGTGACGTACGCTTTGGTCGCCGCATAAACCGCCATTCCGGGGATTGGGAGAAAACCGGCAGATGAGCTCACATTCAAAATCGCACCGCGTTTTTTTGCGATCATTTGTGGCAACAAACGCCCGGTCAGCAATGTGAGTGCGACTATGTTTACTTGAACGATCCGATCGTCTCGCTCCGCATCGCTCGTAGCAAACGGCCCGTAGTCGCCAAGTCCGGCGTTGTTAATCAAGAAGTCGATGTCGATCTTGTTCTCCTGGAGCCATCGCACCAGCTCATCGATTTGCGCTTTGTCGCAAAGATGGACAACCCTCAGATGAACATTCAGTTGTGGATTTCGATTTCGAAGTTCGTCGCGTAACTCATTCAATCTTTGCTCGCGCCGCGCGACGAGAACGAGCGTGCGCGCTCGGGGCCCCAATTGCCGCGCAAATTCACGACCGATTCCAGCCGAAGCGCCGGTGATGAGCGCGCTACAATCGTCAAGGTTCATGTTCTGTCATGTCGACCGAAGTGGAGACATCTCTAAATATTTCCGGAAACAGTAAGAGATTCCTCGACTCCGCTCGGAATGACAAAAACTATCGGTGCGCCTCGATGAACTTTGTCGGGTCAATCCATCCGCGCGTGTTTTCGCGGTAACCGGGACCGATGAACGGCGTAATGAACTCGCGCATCTCGAAATGAAGATGAGCGAAGTAACGGCCGTTGGCGGTTCCGACAGTGGCAATTTGTCGGCCGCGCTTCACTGTCTCACCCGGGTGCACCAACATGTCTTGCACGTGCCCATAATAAGATTCTACATACTTTCGTTCGCCGTTTTCCAGATACGCGTGGAGCAAAATGACAACGTTGCCCCAGCCGGAGCCGCCATCGCGCGCAAGCAGGACCCGGCCATCGGCGATGGCGTAAATTGGGTCGCCGAGATCGCTGTTCTCGCCGCCGATGCCGTTCAAGTCGTCTCCGAGATGACGGTTCTCCGTGAAATGCTGTGCGTTGTAAGCCATCGCGCCGTTTTCGTTTCCGAGCGGAAAATCAAAATGCGTCGCCGTCGGAATCGAAGCGAGCTGCAGCGGCGAGGAAATCCGAAACGCCGGATCGACATATTTCGGCCGCATCAGCTCGGGACCGAGCTTCCACGGGAGTGTGACGACAAACGCTAATGCAAATGCGAGTGCACTTAGCCAAATCGCACGTTTCATTAACCACGAAGATCACGAAGAACACGAAGCATGAAAGCAAAGATCGAAAATTTTCTTCGTGCACTTCGTGTCCTTCGTGGTTGATCTTCTGACCGGATGAAAATTCTCGTGACCGGCGGCGCTGGATTCATCGGCTCCCATCTGGTCGAAAAACTACTGGCGGACGGACATGACGTCGCGATTCTCGACGATTTCAATGACTTCTACGATCCGCAAATAAAGCGGGACAACATTTCCGCAGTCGAAAAGAAGATCGCGGTTTACGATATCGATCTTCGCGACGGCGACAAAGTCGCGGGTTTGTTTGGAAAAGAAAAGTTCGACGTAGTCGCGCATCTGGCCGCGCGCGCGGGCGTTCGTCCGTCGATTCAGCAACCGCAGCTTTATTACGATACCAACGTCGCCGGCACTTTGCGTTTGCTCGAAGCAGCGCGCACAAACGAAGTCGAACGATTCATCTTCGCGTCGAGTTCATCGGTTTACGGTGCTGCGAAGAAGGTCCCGTTTTCGGAAGAAGAACGTCTCACTCAGACGTTGAGCCCCTACGCAGCCACGAAAATCGGGGGCGAGTTCCTTTGTTCAACCTATTCGCATCTCTACAAATTGCGGATCGTCGCGCTGCGCTATTTCACCGTTTACGGCGCGCGGCAGCGTCCCGATCTCGCGATTCATCACTTCACGCGAAAAATTCATGCCGGCGAACCGATCGACCAATTCGGCGATGGAACCACCCGCCGCGACTACACCTACATCGACGACATCATTCACGGGACAATGGCCGCGTTGAAATATGAGGGAGCGATGTTCGACGTTTTCAATCTGGGCGAGAGCGACACGATTCAGTTGAAGGATTTAATTGCCGCGATCGAAAAGGCGCTCGGCAAAAAGGCGAAGATCAATCGACTGCCTGAACAACCGGGAGACATGCCGTTGACCTGTGCCGACATTTCGAAAGCCAGGAAACTTCTCGGCTACAATCCGAAGACGAAATTCCAAGACGGCTTGCCGCGCTTTGTTGATTGGTTTCTGAAATCGCGCGGCGCAGAATGAAGGTGTCGATCTTGTAGATGGCCGCACTTGGGTTTGATCAACGTGCTTGTTTCATCGCCGGTCAGGCGAAATCGGGGACGACCTTGCTGGCGGCGCTGCTCGACGGTCATTCCGAGGTTCTCGTTCTGCCGCAGGAAACCGCTTATTTTCCGACCATCTTGAAAAAGTATCGGGACCGCGAGCGTCGCGCGCAGTTCGATTATCTGACGAAGGAATCTTTCTCACGCGTCTTGTTCGGCGGCGAACCGAAATGGCGCGAGCACGAATACAAAGACTTTCCGCAGGAGAAATTCTTCGAAACCTTCGAGCGCGTCGCATTCGACCCGGCGAACACGCAACGCGATTTGCTTGCGCTGATGGCGGAATCGTACGCCGCGACAATCGGCCCGTCGCCGGATCGCGTAAAACGGTGGATCGAAAGAACTCCGGCAAATCGAAATCATGTCGACGAAATCTTTGCGCGTTTTCCGCAGGCAAAGCTTCTCGTCACATTGCGCGATCCGCGCGCGATTCTGGCGACGCAGATCGCATTGGAAAAAACGCGAAAGACGAAGCGCTTCTCAGCTTACTACGTGATCGCGCATTGGCGCGTGGCCGCCAAACTGGCGAGACGCGTGCGCAGCGGAGACGTTCCTGGTTTGTTCGTTCAGTTCGAGCAGCTGGTGAGCGAACCATCGGCCGTGATGAAAAATGTATGTGACTATCTCGAGGTCGCTTTTGATCCCAACATCGTTCTTACACCGACGAAGATTGGTCAGCCGTGGGGCGGCAATTCCGCGGCGCAGATCGCATTTTCTGAAGTGAGCGCCGAGCCGGCGTCACGCTGGGAAAATCAGTTGTCCGAGGATGAGATCGGCTGGGTGGAATGGCATTCCCGCGATTTGATGCCCGAGTTTGGATACGAACCGCGACTAAGTGCGCGCTCATTTCGCCACTTTGCAAAACGGGTCTGCGGTGAGCGACCACGCGAATACTTAAAGTCGCGTGCTTACTCCATTCGCGACACCTGGATGGGCCGCTAGGATTGACATTTTGTTCCACTTGCAATCCCCAGCCTGGCAGGCGATAATCGGCCCGTAGATGTCGGGAATCTATTTCGATCCTCCGAGCATCCGTTTTCAAGCGAGGCTAAAAGTATGAAGCGAGGTTTCTCATCTTCGCGATTTGATTGGCTGACCACGGCGGGTTGCATCTTAAGACGATTCTATTTCCGACATGACGAGGCGGAGTTTCCGGCGGCGTCGTCCCGCGATGGCGGGATTTGCAATTTGTTAGGCGAAAACCTTAGAGATTCGCGCGCCGCGGACCGTGCATCGTTGGATGCGCTCCGCCCACTAGACAATTGGGACAATATTGAGGATCAACATGAACTCTTATCAACAAGGGAGACGTCAGCGCCATGGGCGCGGCCGGTCTCGACGACAAGGTGGCCGCGGGCGTTTCCAAGAGCAGCGCGCGCCGGCTCCGAAGCAGAAAACATTCTGGCAACGAATCGCGGCATTTTTTGGAACCGGCGGCGATACACGAAAACCAGCCACACAATCACGCAATGGTCAGCAACAGCAGCACCAGCGGTCGCAAGAGCAATCGCGGCCGTCGCGTAAACCCGAATCAGTCGAAGTCACTTCGCCGCGTCTTTACGTCGGCAATTTATCCTTCGACGCAACCGAGAGCGATCTCTTCGAGCTCTTCAACGGCGTCGGCCATGTCCAAAACGCCGAAGTAGTGAGCTATCGGCACAACCAACGCTCGAAAGGTTTCGCCTTCGTCCAAATGCAGACGATCGAGGAAGCCAAGCGCGCGGTGGATGAATTGCACGATAAGGAATTCCTCGGACGCAAGCTCGTGGTCAGCGGCGCGAAATCGAGCGAGTACTCGCAAAGTTAAGCGCAGCCTGTGATTTCAGTCGGGAGACGTAGCGCTCGTTAAGGGCGCGCGCGTCTCCCGATTTTTTTGTATGCGCGACGTCTTTTTCATCGTTGGACCGACCGCGACGGGCAAATCCGAGATCGCGGCAGACGTTGCGGCGGAGCTCGACGGCGAAATCGTCAGCGCGGACGCGTTTCAAATTTATCGCGGGCTCGATTTACTGACGGCAAAGCCGGACACCGCAACATTGGCGAAAGCGCCGCATCATCTCGTCGGCACGATGGCGATCCTGGACGAGATGAGCGCCGAAAAATTCCGCCGACTTGCGCTCCAATCCATCAGCGAAATTCATTCACGCGGCAAATTGGCGATCATCGTAGGCGGGAGCGGGCTCTATCTAAAAGCGTTGACGCACGGATTATGTCCGGCGCCCGGATCCGATCCGAAGACGCGTGCCAGGTTAAACAAATTGAGTCTCGATCAACTGGGGCAGCGACTTGCTGATCTCGACCCGGAAAGCGCGCGCAAGATCGACATGAAGAACCGGCGCCGTGTCATGCGCGCATTGGAAATCTGTTTGCTCAGTGAAAAACCGGCGTCGGCACAGCGCACTGAGTGGACTGAGAGCGTTGCGAGCGAAGGTGTGTTTGTTTTTCGCGAACGGGATGAGCTTTATGAGCGAGTCAATTGTCGCGTCGAAGCCTTGTTCGATGCCGGAGTAATCGAAGAAGTACGCGCAGCCGGTGCGATCAGCGAGACTGCATCGAAGATGATCGGTTTGCGCGAGATCCGTAACTTGCTCGATGGGAAGATGTCGATCTTGCAATGCGCGGCCGCGATTCAACAAGCGACGCGGCGTTATGCCAAAAGGCAGTTGACCTGGTTTCGGCGGCAAACTAATTTTAAACCGCTGAATTTATCGCTGCTAAGTCACAACGAAGCTGTGAAATGGATTTCGCAACTCGCTAAATCTTTTGGGGTTGCGCAAGGGAATGATTGAAACACGTCCGAAGAAAACGCACGAGCGCGCCCTCTTAATAGGTCTCGAGAAACAAGGCGTCTCGAAATGGGACCTGCAGGATTCGCTCGAAGAACTGGCCGAGCTGGCGAATTCGGCCGGCGCCGAAGTCGTCGACACAGTCACTCAAAAACTGCAAAAGCCGACCGCGCCGTATTACATCGGCAAAGGTAAAGCGGAAGCGATCAAGCATTCGTTGCAACATCGACAAGTCACTTCCGTGATTTTCGACGACGAACTTTCGCCGGCGCAGGGGCGTAATCTGGAAAGCCTGCTTGCGCGCAAGGTGCTCGATCGCACCCAACTCATTCTCGACATCTTCGCCCAGCGAGCACGCAGCCGCGAAGGCCGGTTGCAGATTGAGCTCGCGCAGCTGCAATACCTTTTGCCGCGCCTCACCCGCATGTGGCATCACCTTTCACGCCAAACCGGCGGCATTGGAACGCGCGGGCCAGGTGAAACGCAATTAGAAGTGGACCGTCGCCGTGTCCAGGAACGGATCGCGCGACTTGAGCGCGAACTCGAAGCCGTCCGTAAAACCCGTGCGGTGCAGCGGCAGGGACGCAAACGGCATCAGTGGCCAGTGGCGGCGGTCGTTGGTTACACCAATGCCGGCAAATCGACCCTCCTGAATTTACTGACCGGCGCGGACGTTGTAACCGAGAACAGACTTTTCGCGACGCTTGATCCGACCACGCGCAGTTTCGTTTTGCCTAACAAACAGCGCGTGCTGCTCACGGACACAGTCGGGTTTCTACGAAAACTGCCGCACACATTGATCGAATCCTTCAAAGCGACGCTCGAAGAAGTGAGCGAGGCCGATCTCCTCATTCACATTGTCGATCTTTCGCACGCGCGCGTGGACGATCAGATGGAAGCGGTCGAAGGCGTGATCAAAGAACTCGATGCTTTTGGCAAACAGACGCTGATTGTTTTCAACAAGATCGACAATTTGGAGAATCGTGAACTCGCCGACACCTATGTGAAAAGATTTCCGGGCAGCGTGGCGATCTCCGCGCGCACAGGTGAAGGCGTGAACAAACTCGTGCAGGCGTTGCAGGACGCGCTCAGCGCCTGGCGATTGCGTTCGCGTTTCAGAATCCCGGCAAGCGAATCGGCCCTGATCGCTGAGATTTATCGGGTTGGTCACGTGCTCGAGTTGCGTTACGAAGGCGAGGGCGCGCTGATCGTAGCGCACGTTCCGCCAGAGCTCGCGCAAAAACTCGAGCGCTACGCGGAGCAGGCTTAGCAGGTCATCCTGAATGAAGTGAAGGATCTCTCACAAGCGGATTGATCACGCTAATTACGCTTGTGTGTCGCGCACTCCGAGTGGGAGATTCCTCGCTTCGCTCGGAATGACAACGTTAAAGAAAAAAGCCAATGAAGGTTCGCGAGCGCATTGCGGAGTTAATTAAAGCGTGGCCAAAGGTGTACCCAAACGCCCACACCGAGCTGAATTTCAAGAATCCGCTTGAGCTATTGATCGCGACGATCCTCTCGGCGCAGTGCACGGACAAGCGGGTCAACATGGTCACGCCCGCGCTGTTTAAGAAATATCGGAGCGCGAAGGATTACGCGAATGCGCCCCAGGCGGAGCTGGAGAATGCAATCAAATCAACCGGATTCTTCCGGAACAAAACCAAGAGCATCCGCGCGGCAACATCAACAATCGCCAGCAAATTTGGCGGAAAGGTTCCTGACTCGATGGAAGGGCTACGCGAACTGCCGGGCGTCGGTCGGAAAACCGCGAACGTTGTTTTGGGAAACGCGTTCGGCATAAACGAAGGGATCGTCGTAGACACCCACGTGATCCGTTTGTCGCAGCGGCTTGGCCTAACGAAAGAGAAGGACCCGGAAAAGATCGAGGGCGATTTGATGAAGCTCATTCCGGGCGAGCGTTGGACCGATTGGAGTCACTGGCTGATTTGGCACGGGCGCCGTCGCTGTTTCGCGCGCAAACCGGATTGCGTGAACTGCGAAGTGTTTCGTCTTTGCCCGAGCGGCAAAGTTTTCTTACGAACCGGGGTGGCGCGGAAAACGGAAGCGTCCTAGTTAAGAACGAGGTTCGAAGATTTCCGACGGCTCGACGTGGCGCAAATTTTTGCCATCTCTCTCGGCTTTCGCACGGAGCTGTCTGAATTGTTCTTCCAGTTTCTTCAATTCTTCGTCGGAAAGATCTTCAAGATCGACAAGTTCGTTTCGCGCCATTTTTAGCGCTCGAATAACTTCATCGAGTTTCAATTGAGTCGCTTTGGCGTCGCGGTTTTGGGTGTTTTGGATTAGGAACACCATCAGAAAAGTGATGATGGTGGTGGCCGTGTTGATGATGAGCTGCCAGGTATCGGAAAAATGAAAAGTCGGGCCGGTGAGCAGCCAAACCAGAATTACCAGGACGGCCCCGGCGAAGGCCCACGCACTGCCGAGCAGGACAGCGGAGTGGCGCGCAAAGACGCGAAAGGCGTCCCTTACTACGCAGAAGATGTCTCGCTCCTGTTGGTGTTCCTTCAGTTTTTCCGTTTGGGTATGGTTCACAAGCGTCACTCTGTTTTCGCGTAGAACGGGCAAAGCGCGCGCATGGAAGATGTTTGCCACGGCGAACTCGTCGTTTTGGCGGATCGATCTTGCAATCGTGCCGGACGTAGCCCGGGATTGATTTTCCCGCCGATCTGAGGAAAATAGAGCCCCCGCAGCGCCATGCAGCACGTCACCGCATTCTCGCGTCCAGAAACTGTTCCGCCAGTCCCGGCCCTCGTGCCGAAGCGGAATGTCTGGATTCTCGACAGCTGGCGCGACCTGATTCTTTATGTTGGGACACCGCTGCTGATCATTCCGCTCTTCGCGCTGGCGCAAGCGCGCTGGAGTGCGCAGGAAATTTATCTTTTCGTCGCCGCTTTCGGCGCAATGGGGCATCACTTGCCGGGAATGATTCGTGCCTATGGCGATCGCGCATTGTTCGAGCGGTTTCGCTGGCGCTTCATCATCGCTCCCATTTTCCTACTCGCAGTCTGCGTCGGTTTTTATTTTTCGGACATCAAGACCAATCCGGTCGTGATGATTGTGTTTCTGTGGGGAGTCTGGCACGGGATGATGCAGACCTACGGTTTCGGCCGGATTTATGACGCAAAGATGGGCTCGTTCGCCACCGCGACTCGACGGCTTGATTTCGCTACCTGCGGAATCTGGTTCGCGGCGGGAGTGATTCTTTCACCGGCGCGGATGACCGATACGCTGGACGGATTTTACGGATGCGGTCTGCCATTTATTTCGCCGCCCGGGATTTACGCCCTGCAGCAGACTCTGCTCTTTGCCGCACTGGCGGTATCGATTCTTTGGCTGGCGAATTACGTGCGAATGTGGGTTGCTGGAACCCGCCAGAATCCGGTGAAGCTGGCGCTCTTTATCACCAGCGTTGCATTTTGGTGGTATTGTAATAACGGCGTGGCGAACATTCTCGCCGGTATCGCCTTGTTCGAAGTTTTTCACGACGTTCAATACCTTTCGCTAGTTTGGATTTACAACCGAAACCGGGTGGAGAAGGACAGCTCCATCGGCGGCTTCATGCGATTCATTTTCCGGCGCAGCGGATCTTTGATCGGGCTCTATGTCGGATTGGTTTTTGCCTACGGTTCGATTGGTTACTTCAAGTCGACTATCGGCATGGAAACAGTGACGCGTGTGCTCACGGGTCTGGTAGCGGCATCAGGACTTCTGCATTTTTACTACGACGGTTTCATCTGGAAAGTTCGCGAGAGATCGACTCGCCAGTCACTTGGACTCGCGGGCGGCACGGCGGACGTAGCGGTTGGCGGTTTTCTGCCCGCTTGGGCTATCCATGGGGCGAAGTGGGCGGTTGCGTTTGTCTTCCCGCTGACGGCAATGTGGTTTGGCCAAACTTACAAGGCTGGTCCCGAAGTCGAGCGGGCAAGTCTTGTCGCGGCGGACCTGCCGACCAGCGCGCGGGCGCATTATAATCATGCAGCGGTGCTCCAAAATCTCGGCCGGCTCGATGAGGCTGAACAGCAATATTATGCCGCGCTGAAATTCGATCCCAGTTACGTCAAAATTTATGCCAACCTCGGCCAGCTCTTTGTCTCCAAGGACAAATTGAATGAAGCGAAGAAATATTACGAGCGGGCGATCCAGCTCGAACCGAGCGCCGGCGAAACCCATGCCGGTTATGCTTATCTTCTCGAGCGCCTCGGTCTGGCGGATGAAGCTCGTGCTGAATACGAGAACGCAATCCGTCTCAGCCCGAAATCGGCGCGCTTGTTCTACACTTATGGCGCCTTTCTTGATAAAAGAGGGGAGCTCGATGCCGCCATCGCGCAGTATGAGCGCGCCTTAAAAGTCGATCCCAATCTTGCCGATGCGCATTCCGAGCTGGCCACGGCGCTTTTCACCAAAGGCGATTTGCAAAAAGCGGAAGCGCACTATCTCGACGCGGCCCGACTCGATCCGAAGCGCGCCGATATTCACAGCAACTTCGGCAGTTTGCTTTTGCGCGAGGGGAAGACTTCACAGGCGATTTTGCAGTACGAGGAAGCGTTGCGTCTCGATCCCAAGCTCACCGAGGCCGCGGAAAATCTCCGGATCGCGAAACAAAGCGATACCCGTTTCAAATCGCGCGCGCCCAAATAACTTCTGAGTCGCGCACTTCATCTTAATCTCGACGACGCGTGGCGAGATGAGCCGCTGAAGTTGCCGGCGCTCGATGCGCGCGGTTGGGGCGCGCGATTGCGTTTTTCGGCGCCGCCGCGGTTAGTCGAAAAATTTTATCGCGAATTCAATTCGCGGCTGGCGCCGTTCACGCTCTATGGTTCGGGCGACCTTCATTATTTGAGCGCGCTATGGCTTCGCCGGCTGACGCAGCCGGTCGTTCTCGTTTCGTTTGATAATCATCCGGACTGGGACGTGCGTCCGCCGAAATGGGGTTGTGGCGGCTGGATCAATCGCGCGTTGGAGCTCGCGTACATTCAGCACATCGCAATCTGGGGCTGCGGAAATTTTGAGTGCTGGTGGCCGCACAATTTTTTCGCCAATCGCCGCGCTGAACGTGAAGGCCGACTCGAAGTTCATCCCTGGGCCGACGATCGCCCGATGAAAGATCGACAACGTCGCGGCGCGATCTTGCGGGATAACTGGCGCGACCATTTCGAAATGTTCGTTGCCAATCTCGGCACTGCCGATGTTTACGTTACGATCGATCTCGATTGTCTTCGGGCGGAGGACGCGCTGACAAATTGGGAGAATGGGCGATTCACGATCGTCGATCTCGAATGGGCGCTTGGGAAATTGCGCGAGCAGAACCGAATCATCGGCGGCGACATTTGCGGCGCCTACTCCGAACCGAAATATGCGCGCTGGAAACAACGCTTCGCTTCAGAGTGGGATCATCCCAAGCTGAGTTTGCCGACGACCGATGAGATTCGAAAGATTAACTTCGCCGCTTTGAGAAAACTGTGGCCCGGGTTAACGCAGTTGTTGTAGGGCAAGCGCTCCGCTTGCCATCCCTTAAACGGCAACCGATGCGGTTGCCCTACAATTTGTCTAGCTCATTGAAACAAGCACAACGCCGGCCGTGATCAACAGTGCGCCAATCATCAGTTGCCAGCTGAGTTTTTCCTTCAAGACCAGGGCCGCAATTAAACTGATGATCAGGACGCTGAGCCCTTGAAACGGATAGAGATAGCTGAGATCGAAGCGTTGTAGCAGCCCGAGCGTTATGAAAAAGGAGAGCGTCATCAAAAGAATGCCGGCCCCGAGCCGCACTGCGACGCTCGACTGTTGAAAGTCTGCTTGGATCGTCGATTCCATTGCGTGCTTCAAAAAAATTTGGCCAGCCACGAATGTGACCAGTGCAAGCAGAATGAGAACGAGCGCAAGAAGCGTCACAACTTTTCCTCCAACTCCGCCACCGGTTTCGCGACCAACGCCAATCCGGCAATCACCAGCGCGATGCCGCACCAGCGCCGGACGGAAATTATTTCGCCGAGAAGAATCCAGCAGCTTATCGGCACCAGAACGTCGACCACCCGCGACAGCGGAAAGGCGACTGTCAACGGAATATATTTTAGAACGTAGAGCCAGCTCGCGAAGCTAACGATCACGAGAAGGATCGCCCACCAAACGAGAGGCGAAGTCAGGCCGTTGATTCCGGTCCAGGACAACGCGCTGTTCGGGTCCGCGACTTCAGTGGCGCCGCGCTTCAAGAGCAATTCGGAAGCGAGCACACAGAGGACGCTGAGCGCGAGTTGCAACCACGGGTTCGCAAATCCGGAAGGGCGATTACTTGTCATGTCGAGCCAATAATGCCAGTCCCGCGGACTCAAAGCTGATTTGCGTTTGGAAATTCTCTCAAAATCGGGTCGTGCCGTGTCGGCTCGAGATATTTCACCGCGAAACGAAAAATCGGATTCAAGAAAGCACGCGTGTGCAGCACGTAAAGATCGAGTGGCGCGAGCTCGTGGCCGAGATGCAGTTTCGGATCATAATTGAGCGGCCCGCTGCAGTAGTAGCGCAACCGCTGATCGATCGCCCAACGGATCACGTCGCGCATGGTGTAAAAATAAAGATGAAGATCGAGCGCAACGTCGTAATCGAGTCCGAGACATTCGTCGTAAATCGTGTCGTCGCAAACCAGGCAAAGACTGAAAGCGGTAATCTTGCCTGATTCTCGCCAGATGAAAAAACGCACCCGTTCCGGCATGACCTGGGCGATGCGACAAAAAAATTCCTTCGTCAGGGTCTCGAATTTCATCGGCGAGCGCTCGTGCACTTGGAGATAGAGCGGATATATCGCGTCGATATGTGGCGTAACGTCGTTGACGACTTCCATGTCGATCTTGGCCGCGCGTTCCGTTTTCCGGAATTTTCGCCGCAGACTTTTGCGGCTGACGTAACCGAGCGTTTGCAAATATTCGTCGAAATTTTGGAACGGCAACGCCAACCGCGTCATGGGCATACTCGGCACGCGGGCGTAGCCGCTCTTGGAAAGAATCGCGAGCGTGGATCGATAGCGAGCTGGAAAATCTTTTAGAACAACGAGCGAAGCTTTGTTTTTCAGCGCGTAGTCTCGCAGTGTCGCGCTTAACGCTTCGGCCACAAACTGTTCATCCTCTGGATTGCAGACGCCCAGCTCTCCGGCGCCGGCGGCGCAGCCCACCATCAACACGCGCATCGTGAGAAAGCGCGGGAATTTTTCTCGGATAAGATCGACAATTTTGCGGAAAGGTCCGCGCATTCCCTCAACCAGATTTTGCCGCACGAACAGGATTGGCTGAATACCACGAATATTTCCCGAAGTGTCCGCGAGCACCGCGTAGCGATATTCAAAATCGTTCGCCAACGTTTCTTCAATCAATTCGAAGTAGCGGTGATCTTTGCATTTGTCCTGAAACGCGCGCTTCCACGCCTCCAGATTTCGCACGCCCGATAGCGTCAGAATTCTGACCGTTCCTTGAGCAAAAGGAACGGTAGCGTCATCGTGCATGTTCGCCACCGGACGAATCCGTCCGGCTGGCGGATCGATCTTGCGCCGCGTCGACATTCTGCACTTTGAGCACACCGCTGCGGATATGGAGATCGCGTTGCGGATTTGGAATTTCGATACCGGCTGCGCGCAGATGTTTGTCGATCAAAAAATTCAGATCGCTCTTGAATCGTCGCGGCCGATAACTCATTTCCTTGCTCCAGACTACCAGCTCGAAGTCGATTGTGCTGTCGCCGAATTTGTCGAGAAAAACGCTCGGCGCCGGATCAGAAAGCGCGGAGGGATGTTCGCGCGCGGCCGCAATCAGGGCTTCGCGCACCTTGTTGACGTCGCTGCCGTAAGCGACCCCGACCGGAATCCGAAACCGGACCCGCGGATCGCCGTAAGTCCAGTTCGTCACTGGCGAATCGATGAATTTCGTATTCGGGACGATCATGGTGATATTGTCGTTAGTCACAATCACGGTGCTGCGGGCGCGAATATGTTCTGCTACTTCGACGCGGTCGCCCACCGTGATCGGGCGTTCGGTCAGGATCACCAGGCCGCTGATAAAATTGCTCGCGATATTCTGGAGACCGAAGCCGACGCCCACGCCGACCGCGCCCGCAAAAACTGTCAGGGCCCCGAGATGAATGCCGGCATTATCGAGAACAATAAAAATGCCGACGATGAGAACGACGTTGCTGACGATCTGCGCAATCGCGTATTGCAATGAGCGATCCAGCCCGCTCTTCGCGAGAAATCGGTTGAACAGAAAACGTTTTGTGCGCGATGAAATCCAGAAGACCCCGATCAGCAGCGCGACGAGCAGGAAAATTTGAAAGAGGCTGAGTTTGACCCCCGGCAACGGCGCGTTCCAGGAAAGCGGCACGCCCGCCGCGTTGACTGCGTTCACCAAAAAAAACGCGATCGCGGCCAGACTCAGGACCGTTGTCAGAATCGCGATCAGGTTGGTGTCGATCTTGAAGCGGCTTAAGAAACGCCGGACGACGTCGCTTTGCAGCGCGCGCGCCGCGACGATGCCGACAGAAAACCAAATCACGAACGCGACGATGCCGAGAAACGACACGTCGTGACCAAAGACATGGAACAATGGTTTCTGAAGTAAACTGAAATCCATTGTCGTTAGTCTGGGCGCGTTGCGCCCCCGCGCAACCGCGAAACTCGTGGAGGGACGACCTCCGTGTCGTCCCGTCTATTCGTCGGACGCGACAGAGCGCGTCCCTCCAATTCAAGAAATTGACCGCGATCTAGCCGCTGCTGCTTTCGCCGCCGCCTGGCGCGTTGGCGCGCTCTTTGATGTAGTTGATGACGTCGCCCACGGTCTGCAATTTTTCGGCGTCCTCGTCCGGCACTTCCACGGAAAATTCTTCTTCGAACGCCATCACCAGTTCCACGATGTCGAGCGAATCGGCGCCCAAATCTTCGATGAACGACGCCTGCGGCGTGACCTGCTCCGGATTCACCCCGAGCTGTTCGACGATGATGTCCTTGACCTTTTCCTCAGTCGTTTTTTCAGCCATAAGAAATTTTTCGGTTGGAGCGCAACGCTTACCCCACGCGCTGCCGCACCGCAAGTAAAAGAATTGGCCAAAATTGCGCAATCAAATTCCACAACGCGCTGGTTTTATTTTCCGCTTGGGGGTAGAGAACATTCGTGTCTGACGCCTCTGTCGAGCTCGACGACTTGGTTGACCTGAAAATGCTGCCGGCGTGGGTGAGCGAGCCCGCGCCGACCGAACGCTATGCACAACATGAAGGCAAAGATCGCGTAGACCGACGCTCGCGTGATCGGCGACCGCGCGACAAACGCCGGCTGGATCGAAAGGGATATCGGCCAGGTTTCGGCGGCCCAACTCCAAAAGGGAAACCGGGCGATCGGCCGCGTCCACATGATCGGCAACCTCCGCGCACGCCGGATCGACGTCGGAAAGATCGACATCGTCCGCCGGTTGACCGGCCGTTACCGCCGATCGCGGTCAAATTTTTGCCGCGCGTTTCTGCTTTTGAGAACGTTGTCGCGCAAATTAGATCCGGCTCGGTCGCGTACTCTTTGTTTGCGCTCGCGCGGCTGTTTCTGGAAAAAGCGACCCGGCACGACGTTCAATTGACCGCGCCGGCAGAGTCGCCGCTTTTTCAACTGGGCGAAAACGGCGCCGTCTCGGTCGATCGACAATTTCTCGAGCGCAATGCGTTTCGTTTTGCGCAAGCCGACTTTTACAAGATCGACATCACCGAGAGTGAACCGATCAAAGGAAATTTCACCAACGTCGCGCGCTGTAAATTAAGCGGAACGTTGCTCGGCCCGACCAATCATCACGATTATCAACGTCGGCTGCGCAATTTGTACGAGCAGCGCTTCAGCCGACGGATGAGCTTCGCCGATTACCAACGCCAAATTCAGATCGTCACCGATCCGGCTGAGATCGAGAAATGGAAGGAAGACGCGCGCAAAGTGACCACGTTCTCAACCTTGCGCGACGAAACGCCAGTCACGTTTTCGTCGGCAACGGAAACCGAGCGGCATTTCCAACAGAATTATTTGCCGGATCTCATTCGCTCGGTTTCAGAATTGGTCATCGACGGCCCGGCCAGTCGCCGTTTGTACGATCGCGTGCTGAACCGGCTGATTGAAAACGAATGGACGCGCGAGACGCGGTCGCCGTCACCGATGATGCAGGAACTTGCCGCGCGGTTTCGTGAAGCGGGTCTTCATGTCTTTCGGCATCGACGGGGAATGCTCTTTGTCTCGTCGCTTTATCCGCGCCCTTTCCGCTACGATGCGACCAGTGTCTCGCCGCAAGTCCGAACAATTCTTGAGGCGATTGCAGCGAAGCCGCGGATTGGGCGCAAAGAGCTGGCCGATAAATTGATTGTCAATCTGACGACTGAAGAGGCAGAGCGAGTGAAAATGGCGCTCGCGTCCGACCTTCGCTGGCTCATCACCGAAGGTTACGTGATCGAGTTCAACGACGGCTCGCTCGATTTGCCGCGGGTAAAGGCGAAGCCGAAAGAAAGTGTAGAGGCGGCCGTGCCGGCCGCGAACGAATCGGGCGAACTCGCGGCAGCGGAACAATTAGTCGCCTCGACAGAGTCTCGCCCTACCGAAGCAGAAATCGAAATCGGCGGCAGTTAAATGCCAGTCCGGCTCGACCGCCCGTCTAGCTCGGACCTAAATCGCGCCGGCTTTTTTCAGCGCTTTGTAAGCGCCGTTTTTATTGATCGTCTTCAATCCGCGCGCGGTGACGCGAACGCGGATGAACTTTTTCAGCTCCGGCACCCAGATCCGATGCTGGTGCAGGTTCGGCGCGAACAGACGCGGCACATTTTTGGTCACATGCCGGCCGACGCCGCCCTTTTTCTTGGCCATACCGCGACGGTGAATGACGCTGCCGCGCATGGGTCTCGATCCGGTGATGGTGCAGACTTTCGACATGGTGCTGAAATGGGGGCGCAAAAGGTGCCGCGCTCGCGCTGATTGTCAAGCGATTTACTCGCGAAGGATTTCGGAGTTGTTGAACGAAGATTTGGCGTGATGGTCAAAACTTTGCTCGCGCAATCGTTAGGCGCAGTGCAAGATCGACATCTGGATTTGAAACATGGCACAAAAGAATAATCAGAAGCTGCGGATCGGAATCGTCGGCGCAGGCAGTATTGTCCGCCAAAGACATCTTCCCGCGCTGAAGAAGAATCCCGATGTCGAGATCGTCACGGTCTCTAATTCGACTTACGAGAGCAGCGAACAATTCTGCAAAGAACATTGCAAAGGCGCGACGCCAATGCGGAACTGGGCCGATCTGCTCGCGGTTCCCGATCTCGACATCATCTGGATCGGCACGCCGCCTTACATGCATTCGGCGGTGACGATCTCCGCGCTCGAAGCCGGCAAACATGTTTTCTGTCAGGCCCGGATGTCGATGGACCTGGCCGAAGCGGAGCAAATGCTGGCGGCGTCGAAACGTTTTCCCGAATTGGTCACGATGCTTTGCCCGCCGCCGTTTGGAATGCGTGCAGATCTGCTCGTTAAAAAACTGCTCGCCGAAAACTTCATTGGGACACCACACGATGTTCGCCTCCAAAGTTTCACCGGCGTCTATTTGAATCCGGAAGCGCCGGCGCATTGGCGGCAGAAAATCGAGATCAGCGGACTGAACGTGCTCACGCTCGGAATTTACGTGGAAGTGTTGCAGCGCTGGCTCGGCAATATCGCCGGCGTGTTCGCGCGTGGAAAAATTCTGAACGCGGAGCGGCGCGGCTATCACGTGATCGTTCCTGACATGCTTAATGTGCTCTGTGTTTTCGAAAATGGCGCCGAAGGCGTGCTCGAGTTCAGCGGCGTCCATGCCGGCGCGCCGAACGATCGATTACGAATTTTCGGCGACCGCGGAGCGTTGCTCTACGACTTCACCAACGAACGGGTCCGGAGCGTGAAATACGGCGGCCGCGAAATGGAAGACATCGATGTTCCCAAGGAGCTCGTGACCGATTGGAGCGTGGAAAACGATTTCATCGCGGCGGTGAAATCAAAAGGCCGCGTCCGTCCGCGTCCCAATTTCGAGGACGGCGTTCGTTACATGCGCGTCGTCCAAGCCGTGGCCGACTCCCGCGCTGGCAACGAGTGGATCGCGATTAAAAAGTAATTGCTCTGTCATCCCGAGTCAGCGGAGACGACGAGGGATCTCGCATAAGCTCATTTGATCACGCTGAGTAACTTGCGTGATCCGCGCTTCGACTGCGAGATCCTTCGCTTGCGCTCAGGATGACACGCGCGCGATAATTCAGTGTAAATCTAATTCGACCCATGCGTTCTCTGTTGGCTCTCAGCGTCATTTGCTTTGGCGTCTTGCGCCGATCTTCGCGAGCCAGCCATCGATGGAGCAGTCAATGCTGTATCCCAATCTGATATCTCAACGATCACAGTTGCGGTTAATCATTTTCTTGCCGAGAGGAATCACGTGTCTCTGCCAATCTTTCGCATACACGTAATCGATCGGAACACGGTTCGTGTTTATACGGGCGAGCGCTATGGTTCCAGACCGTCAGCCGGGAAATCATACATCGAGGTCGAGCGCATTAAGGGAAGATGGCAGGCAACAGAAAAAGTCCTTCGATGGTGAACTCTCACCAAGCGCTGTAAGGAGAGATGCCGCACTCACGCGACGAGGTTGTTGCAGTTGTTCAGAAAACTTTTCCGGAAAGCGCGCATGCGTCCGCCTCCGCGCAAGGCTACGGCGTGACAAAGCGCATGCTGGAGTTGCTCGACACTTACGGTGTTGAATCGTACGAGCGCGAACGCGAGCGGGTGCAACTCGCGATTTTGAAGCTGAGCGAAGGAAACGAAGAAAAGCTGCGCGAATTTGTTGCGGTAGCGAAGCGCGACTACCGGGACGTGCTCTTTTGGGCGGAGTATCCGGAGGAATCGCGATTGGATACGCCGGAAAAGCGGGAACGCGTCAGAAAGATGTTCGAAAAGTTCGGGATCAAGCCACCCGACAATCTTTGATCCACAGATTACGCAGATTAATTCAGATTGTTTTCAGCAATCTGCGAACATCTGTGAAATCTGTGGACGAACAGACGATTCGTTCGACGTCTCTACAGCACTGCGCCGCGCATGATCAATAATGCAATGCTGAAATAAATAATGAGCCCGGTCACATCGACCAGGGTGGCCACGAACGGCGCCGAGGAAGTTGCTGGATCCGCGCCAAAGCGGCGTAAAACAAATGGGAGCATCGACCCGGAAAGCGTTCCCCAGAGAACGACGCCGACGAGTGCGACTCCGACCGTGATCGCGACCAGGGGCCAGTGCGGTCCGTAGGGTTGGCGATGAAAATAATTTTCGTCGATCATGGCCCAGGCGCTGACACGGAGGACGCCGATCACTCCGAGAATCGCGCCGAGAGCGAGACCCGCTTGGATCTCGCGGCTCATCACGCGCCACCAATCACGCAGGGTCACTTCGCCGAGCGCCATCGCGCGGATCATCAAGGTCGATGCTTGCGAGCCGGAGTTGCCACCGCTGGAAATGATCAGCGGCAAAAACAATGCGAGCACGAGCGCCTTTGCCAGTTCGTCCTGATAAGTTGCCATCGCCGTAGCGGTGAGCATTTCGCCTAAAAATAAAATCACCAACCAAACCGCCCGTTTGCGAACCATCTGAAAAAACGAGAGCCGCATATAGGGTTCGTCGAGCGCTTCCACGCCGCCGAATTTCTGAATGTCCTCGGTCGCTTCTTCTTCGGCGACGTCGAGCATATCGTCGCTAGTGACGATCCCAACCAGCACGCCGCTCGAATCGACGACCGGCAGCGCGGCCCGGTCGTATTTTCGGAAAGCGTTGAGCGCTTCCTGCTGGGAATCATTTACTTTGAGTGCTGTGAATGTGTGGTCACGAAAATCGCTCGTTCATCGACCACGTAGATGATGTTGAGAGTTTCGCTGTCGTGTCCGAACTCGCGGACGTGATCGAGCACGTCCTTCACCGTCCAATCTTCGTGGATGGCAATGAAATCCGGTGTCATCAAGCGGCCGACGCTGCCTTCGGGATAGCCGAGCAACGATTGGGCAACGTGGCGTTCCTCGGGGGTGAGCAGTTTGATCAACTGGCGCGCGGCCGCGCTTGGCAGTTCCTCAAGCAGCGCGGTGCGATCGTCCGGCGACATTTCGTTCAAAATCCCGACGACCTGTTCGTGCGCCATTGCCCGCAACAAATTTTGCTGCTCTTCAATCCCGATGTATTCAAAAACGTCGGCCGCCAAAGTTGCGGGCAGGACCCGGAAGATAATGACTTGCTCATCTTCGGGAAGATCGAGAATCACGTCCGCGACGTCGGCCGGCGGCCATTCCTTGAACAGCTCGCGCAGCCCGTTGAAATCGCGCGCGTCAATCAAGGACTTGATTTCGGGTGCTAAAAGTTTGCCGACCATGAGAGAGCCTCCGGCGCGCTGCCGCCCGACTTTTAACATTCCTGCTGGCCAAGAGCAATTGTTCCGCGCTTGGAATTTGCCGGAAACGATTCCAAATTGAACCTCATGCCTGCAGTTGCGACCGGTTCCATGATTCGGCGAGAGATCGGTGACGATCGCGTCTGCGTGCTGACGTTCGATCGGCCTGAATCGGGCGCGAACATTTTCGACGCCGCGACGATGAGCGAGCTGAGCGAGCATGTCGATGTAATCGAGGGCGACCAGTCGCTGCGCGGCTTAATCATCACCTCCGCGAAAAAGTCGATCTTCATCGCCGGCGCAGATTTGAAAACGCTGCTCAAACAAGCGCAAACTGGTGAGTTGGGCGACTTCATTGCTGAAGGACAGCGCGTCTTCAATCGAATTGCGGCGTTGAAAATTCCGAGCGTGGCCGCGATTCATGGCGCATGCGCTGGCGGCGGTTATGAAATTACGCTCGCCTGCGACTGGCGCGTCGCGTCGGATGATCCGGCGACGCGAGTCGGATTACCCGAGACGACACTCGGTTTGATTCCAGCCTGGGGCGGCAGCACGCGGTTGCCGCGCTTGATCGGTGAAGACAACGCAGCGGAAGTGATTTTGAAAGGCAAACTTTATTCAGCGAGCGAGGCGTTGAAGTTTGGACTAGTCGACCAAGTCGGACCGCGCGACAAACTCCTCGATCTTGCGCGAAAAAAATTGAGTGCAGGAAAAAGGCCTCCGGTGAAACTTTCGCCTTCGAAAGGCAAAACTCCTGTTCCATCTGATCCGAAATCTGCGCGTGCGCGTGCGCTCGGCGTCATCGCGACCGGCGGCACAAATCTGATCGACGAATCGCTCAAGCTGGAGCTCGATGCAATTGTCGACCTTGGCAAAACCGAATCGACCCAAAACCTGATCCGAAACTTTTTCCTGACTGAAAAATACAAGAAAGGGAGCTCCAAAACGCAGTTCGACAAAGTGGCACACGCGGCCGTGATCGGCGCCGGCGTGATGGGCTCGGGCATCGCACAATGGCTGAGCGCGCGAGGCGTGACCGTGATTTTGCGCGACGTGAATCGTGAACTGCTCGATCGTGGTCTGGCCAACATTGAGAAGACGTACGGCGCTGCGGTGAAGCGCGGTTTGATGACCGAAGAAAAAGCGAAGCAAGGCCGCGCTCGGATTGTTGCTTCGACCGCGCCGATGGAATTGCGCGATGTCGTGTTCGTGATCGAAGCCGCTTCGGAAAAGATCGACATCAAAAAAGAAATCTTCCGAGAGCTTTCGATGCAGGCTGGACCGAAGACAATCATCGCGACGAATACTTCCGCGCTTCCAGTCAGCGAGCTGGCGGATTGCACCGTTTCACCCGACCGCGTGATCGGTTTGCATTTCTTCAATCCGGTGAGCCGGATGAAACTGGTTGAAGTGGTTGTCGCCAAGGAAACTTCGGACGACACAAAAGAGCACGCGCTCGCGTTCGTGAGACAGATCGGAAAATTGCCAGTGGTCGTGGGCGACAGTCCCGGCTTTTTGGTCAATCGCGTTTTGTTTCCGTATTTGGTCGACGCAGCCGAGCTTTTCGAGAACGGCGTCGACGCAGAGAAGATCGACGAGAAGTTGGTGAAATGGGGGATGCCGATGGGCCCGTTGCGTTTGATCGACGAAATCGGGGTAGATGTCGCGGTCGATATCGCAACGACGCTTGAGAAAGCCTATGGTCGGCGAGATCGCGTTCCCGAAATTTTGAAACGCATGCGCGAGTCCAAATTGCTTGGTCGCAAAAGTGGTGCCGGTTTTTACAAATACGAAGGCAAACGCCAATCGCCTAATGAGTCGCTCGCGCAATGGCGACGGAATGATTCTCCGAAGGACGATGTCGATCTTGCAAGTCGCCTGATGTTTTTGATGGTCAATGAAGCCGCGCGTTGCATCGAAGAAAAAGTGGTTCAGTCGCCCGAGGACGCGGATTACGGAATGATTCTCGGAACGGGATTTGCGCCCCACCGCGGCGGGCCGTTGCGTTTCGCCGAGCATTTTGGTTTGAAGAGGATGGTCGAGGAAATGAGTCGGCTGGCGGAGAGCGACGACAAATTCGAACCGAGCGACATTTTGAAGAAGCACGCGCGCGACGGGACGAAATTTTACGAGTCATGAAATCGTCACTGGAAGCTTCCTTTTTTGTCATTCCGAGCGGAGTCGAGGAATCTCTTACTGTTTCTGCATCGGAAATATCTAGAGATGTCTCGGCTTCGCTCGACATGACAACGGTATGAAATCGTCATTAGAAGCTCCTGATAAACAAGTTGTCGAAGAAACGAGCGCGAAGCCGCAAAAGCCGGCGGCGGCGTCGGTGATCGACACATCGAAAATGTCGAAGGGCAAGCGCGAAGCGCTCGAGCTGGCGGAAGCGTCGCGCGATCCGCTCGATGAGCGCGGTAGTTTCGCGAGCAACCTGTTTATTGGCCGTTATGATTTCGATCGAATTTATCCGTGGCCGGAGCAGAGCGCGGAAGATCGCGCGGCGGGCCAGCAGTTTCTCGGCGACCTCGAAAAATATCTGCGGGAAAAAATCGACGCCGACGAGATCGATCGCACCGGCGAGATTCCTCAGAACAACATCGACGATCTCTTCGCGATGGGCGCGTTCGGGGTCAAAATTCCGAAGCAGTACGAGGGGCTCGGGTTGTCGCAGGTCAATTACGGCCGCGCCGCGATGCTGCTTGGAAGTTGGGATGAAAATCTCACTGCGCTCGTGTCGGCGCATCAATCAATCGGCGTTCCGCAACCGTTGCTGCTCTTCGGCACGGACGAGCAGAAGAAAAAATATCTCCCGCGGGTGGCGCGGCGGGAGATTTCCGCGTTCGCCCTGACGGAATGGAACGCCGGTTCCGACCCGGCGAACATGAGTTTGCGCGCTGACCCGGCCGAAGATGGCTCCGCATTCATTCTCAATGGCGAAAAACTTTGGTGCACGAATTTGATCAAAGCCGGCGTGCTCGTGGTGATGGCGAAAACGCCGCCGAAAATTGTGAATGGCAAAGAGCGCAAACAGATTACGGCGTTCATCGTGGATGTCGATTCCCCTGGCCTCGAGATCACTTATCGCTGCCGGTTCATGGGATTGCGCGCGCTTTATAACGGCATCGTGAAATTCACGAATGTGCGCGTCCCGCGCGAAAACATGATCGCAAAGGAAGGCCAGGGCTTGAAAGTCGCGCTCACGACGTTGAACACTGGTCGGCTCACAATCCCAGCTGCGTGCGTCGGTTTATCGAAACGCTTGCTCGAGATTTCGCGCAAATGGGCGAGCGAGCGAATTCAATGGGGCGTTCCGATCGGACAACATTCCGCCATCGCCGGAAAAATCGCCGAGATGGCCGGGAACACCTTCGCGATGGAAGCGATGACCTTTCTGACATCGGGCTTGGTCGATCGTAAAGCGGGCGATCTACGGATCGAGACCGCGATGTGCAAGATGTGGTCGACCGAAACGACCTGGAAAATTTCGGACGACGCGATGCAAGTCCGCGGCGGGCGTGGTTACGAAACAGCGCAATCACTTGCCGGTCGTGGCGAAGAAGCGATTCCGGTTGAGCGCTTCCTGCGTGATTGCCGAATCAACACCATCTTCGAAGGCTCGAGCGAAATCATGCGGTTGTTCATCGCACGCGAAGCGCTCGATCCGCATTTGAAAGTGGGCGGTGCGATTTTCAACACCCAGCTGCCGATGTCGGAACGCGTGAAAGCGGTGTTCACGTCGGGGAAATTCTATGCCGGCTGGTATCCGCGGCAGTGGTTCTCCAGCGGCGCCGGTAAGATCGACAATCTCCATCGCGATCTGCAAAAGCATGTCGATTACGCCGCGCGGACGAGCAAGAAACTGGCGCGCGGATTATTTCACGCCATGGCGCGCTTCGGCCCAAAGCTCGATCGCGAACAACTTTTACTTTCGCGGTTTGTCGGCATCGCCACCGAACTTTTCGCGATCAGCGCAACCTGTTCTTTCGCACAATACAAGATCGATCACGGCGAGTCGGCCGACGAAGTTCTGTCGGTCGCGAATTATTTTTGCAATTCGGCCCGGGCGCGGATCGACAATTACTTTGCCGGCGCCCGTCGAAATGTGGACAAGCGCGGCTACCAGCTCACCCAGGAACTACTCGCCGGCAAGCATTCCACGTTGCGCGAAGGAATCGTCCGCTAACATCGGCAATTACTTCCGCAAGTCGCCGGTAATGGCACTCGGCCTGCTTAAATTAATGCGTGGCGGCCCTCATCTTTCTCGCGATCGGACTAGTCTGTATTTTGATCGGACGGATCCTGCTCATTGGCGCGGCTTTCGGCATTAGCGTTTGGTGGGGGCTGGGCATTTTTCTGCCATTTGGCCCGTTGCTGTTTCGCTTGAGCTATCCGGACCTCGCGCCTTTATCGAGAACGTTTCGATTGATCGCGTTGCCCTGTATTCTTGCCTATTTCGTGCTTCGTCCGGGTCCGATGTCGGGATCGCATTTCGATCAATTTTTTAAACATAAGGAAGTGCCATCAGCTCCGGCGAACCATTACGGTCTTGAAAAAGTTTCCAAAGCGATCGTGGCGCCAAGCCTCGATCAACGGCGAGCCATTAACGCGACAGAATTGGAACGGCTAACGGCATGGAGCGAAGCGCTGCGCCTGAAAAAGCGTGATCTTCTCCACAGCGATGTGCAAGGCAACCTCGCCTACAATGCGGAGGTGGCTGAGTATAATGCCGCTCTGACGAAAGCGACGACCGAGGGCAGCGCTATCTCGCCCCGAAAGAAGTAAGCCGCCCATTCAGCGTCGGTTGACCAATTCTCCGGCGACAGCTACTCTCAACGGATGAGTATGCCGCCCATGCTCACCGAGGCGGCTCGCACGTCGCGGCCGCGTTTGAGTAAGAGCAAAAACAGAAAATCTGTCGATCCGTCTCGTGTGCTCCACGTGCTCGGCGATCATATTTTGCTCGACGGCTTCAAGATTGTCCTCGATCAGGAAAAGAGCCGCGGCTCATATCTTTACGACGTGGCTAACGGTCATCGTTTGATCGATCTTTACGGTTTCTTCGGATCGATGCCGATCGGGTTTAATCATCCCTATTTCGATCAGCCGGATGTGCAGCGCGACCTTCTTCGCGCGGCGAAAGCGAAAGTGGCGAACTCAGACGTTTACTCGGAGGCCTACGCCGAATTTGTGGAAACCTTCGCGCGCGTCGCCGGATTGCCACCGCTCGACAAATACCTCTTCATTGAAGGCGGCGCGGCCGCGGTCGAAAACACGCTCAAAGCGGCGATGGATTGGAAGGTGCGCAAAAACATGGCGGCTGGTCACGGCGAACGCGGCACGCAGATTTTGCATTTTCGTCATGCTTTTCATGGCCGCAGCGGCTACACCATGAGCCTGACCAATACCGATCCGCGTAAGACGGATTTATTCGCTAAGTTCGATTGGCCGCGGGTTTCTTGTCCGTTCATCGATTTCGCTTTGCCTGAGAACGAGCGCGAGCGCGACGTCATCGCGCGCGAGAAAAAATCAGAGCAGGAAATCCGCGATTACATCGACCCCGCTAAGCGGGGCAAGATCGACATCTGCGCCATCATCATCGAGCCGATCCAGGGCGAAGGCGGCGATAATCATTTTCGCGGCGAGTGGCTGAAAAAGTTGCGCGAGATCTGTGACGAAAACGACATCCTTTTAATATTCGATGAAGTGCAGTGCGGCATGGGCGCAACCGGAAAGATGTGGTGCTGCCAGCATTTCGATGTCTTGCCCGATCTGCTTGCGTTTGGAAAAAAGGCGCAGACCTGCGGCGTGATGGCCGGGGCGAGGTTGGATGAAGTGAAGGACAACGCGTTTCGTCTGCCGAGCCGTCTGAATTCCACTTGGGGCGGAAACCTGACTGACATGGTGCGTTCGACGCATTACATGCATATCATCGAAGAGGAATTTTTAGTCGAAAACGCGGCCAAGGTCGGCGCTTACTTTTTGGATCAGCTCCGCGATTTGCAGCGTTACGAGCCGGCGATTTCGGCTGTGCGCGGCCGCGGATTGATGCTGGCGTTCGATCTGCCGGATGCCGATACGCGTGAGAGATTTTGGAAAGGACTGTTCGATCTTGGCGTTTTGACGTTGCGCTCGGGTGATCGGTCGATCCGTTTTCGTCCGGCGCTCGACATCACCGCTGAAGTTGTGGACGAAGCGATGGGTTTGATCCGGCAATATTGCCGGAAACGGAAATAGCGATGCAATCGGTCTTCGAGAAACTCGCCTTGAGCGAGGACAATGCGGGAGTCTTCAACGGCGAGTGGTCCCGCAGTCGCGGGAGCGCGAAGATCGACAAGATCTCGCCGATCGATGGCCGGCGGCTAGCGAGCATTCGAACCGCTTCGGACGACGATTACCAAACAGCGATCACGCGCGCACAGGAAGCATTTGAGAAATGGAGAAAAACTCCGGGACCGGTCCGTGGCGACACCGTCCGTCGTTTGGGAAACGCGCTCCGCGAATTCAAACACGAGCTTGGGCAATTGGTGACGCTCGAGACCGGAAAAATTCTCGCCGAAGGCGAAGGCGAAGTGCAGGAGATGATCGACATCTGCGATTTCGCGGTCGGGCAATCGCGCATGCTTTACGGCCTGACGATTCAATCCGAACGGCCGAGCCATCGGTTGATGGAACAATGGCATCCGCTCGGTCTCGTCGCTGTCATCACGGCGTTTAATTTTCCGGTCGCGGTCTGGTCGTGGAACGCTGCGCTCGCGGCGGTTTGTGGTGATGCAACAATTTGGAAGCCGTCCGAGAAAACTCCTTTGACAGCGATTGCGGTTACAAAAATTGCCGAGCGCGTATGCCGCGAAACCGGCGCCGATCCGGCGATTTTCAGTTTGCTGATCGGCGACCGGAAATCGGTTGGTCAAAAACTGGCCGACGACGCGAGGATTCCGCTGATTTCGGCGACGGGCTCGGTCGCGATGGGATTGAACGTCGCGAAAACGGTCCATGGTCGCCTCGGGAAGACGATCATGGAACTCGGCGGCAATAACGCGCTCATCGTCGCGCCGACCGCGGATGTCGATCTTGCCACCCAATCGATTTTCTTCGGCGCGGTCGGAACGGCTGGTCAGCGTTGCACTTCGACACGGC
>WNGD01003215.1_pt1 | contig 39954 bp, 47 predicted proteins | sample 5400671 | NCBI WGS metagenome assembly WNGD01 (sample SAMN13153369, study PRJNA577476) | soil metagenome | isolation source: 40 cm soil or saprolite under grassland replicate 2 | place: USA:California | collected 2016-06-15 | reverse complement strand
CCTGCGGCTCCTGACTCCGCCGCCGCCGCGTCTGGCAGACTCAGCGTCGTGCCCGCCACCGTCATCGTCGGCGCGCAGTGGGGCGACGAGGGGAAGGGCAAGATCGTCGACCTGCTCGCCCAGGACTCCGACGTCGTCTGCCGCTACCAGGGCGGGCCGAACGCGGGGCACACGATCGTCGTCGGCGAGGAGACGTACAAGATCCGGCAGATCCCGAGCGGGGTGATCCGCGGCAAGACGTGCGTGATCGGCGCGGGCTGCGTCGTCGATCCGCAGGTCTTCCTGTCGGAGGTCGACGAGCTCGAGGCGCGCGGCCACTCGACGGCCGACGTCCACGTCTCGGCGGAGGCGCATCTGATCATGCCCTGGCACGTCGCGATCGACGGCGCGAGCGAGCGGCGCCTGGGCAAGCTGCAGATCGGCACGACCCGGCGCGGCATCGGCCCGTGCTACGCGGACAAGGCGCTGCGGCTCGGCATCCGCGTCCAGGACCTGCTCGACCCGAAGATCCTCCGGCAGAAGATCGAGGTCGCGCTCGCCGAGAAGAACCTCTGGCTCGAGCGGGTGTACGGCGAGGAGCCGCTCGAGCTCGAGGAGCTCGCGGCGCGGCTCGAGGGGTACGCACAGCGCATCCGGCCGTACGTCGCCGACACGTCGCTGCTCGTCGACCGGGCGCTGAAGCGCGGGCAGGCCGTGCTGCTCGAAGGCGGGCAGGGCACGCTGCTCGACGTCGACCACGGCTCGTATCCGTTCGTGACCTCGTCGAGCACGGTCGCCGCGAACGCGGCCACCGGCGTCGGGATCGGGCCGAACCGGATCGACCGCGTGCTCGGCGTCGCCAAGGCGTATGTGACACGCGTCGGCGAGGGGCCGTTCCCGACGGAGATCGAGGGGCCCGACCAGGAGCGCGTCCGCGAGCTCGGCGGCGAGTTCGGCACGGTGACGGGGCGCACACGCCGCTGCGGCTGGCTCGACCTCGTCGCCTTGCGCTACGCGGTGCGCCTCAACGGGATCACGTCGCTGGCGCTGACGAAGATCGACGTGCTCTCGCACTTCGCCGAGCTGCCGGTGTGCACGCGCTACGTCCTGCCGAGCGGGACCGAGACCGACGAGTTCCCGGCGCACCAGAGCGACTTCCATCACGCGCGGCCCGTCTACGAGACGCTCGCCGGCTGGGAGGAGCCGCTCGACGCCGAGTTGCCTCCAGCCGCCCGCGCGTACGTCGAGTTCGTCGAGCGCTCGCTCGACGTCGAGGTCTCGCTGGTCGGCACCGGCGCCGAGCGCGAGCGAGTCGTCGCGCGGCGCTAGTGCCCCCGGGCTGCCGACTCGGCGCACTTTCGTCACAGCTCGTGACACACTCGCGCGCCTTTTCTCGATACGCTCGAGCGGAGTAGGGGGGCGGGTCGGGACCCGGGTTACACGGGTGCGTGAACCTTAAGCGGCCGCTCCGGCGCGCCGCCTTCGCGCAGGCCGCGCCCTCAGCGGAGGTCGAGCCGGTAGTAGACCCGGCAGCGGCCCTGGCGCTCGCTCGTCCGCTCGATGCGACGGAAGCCGGCCGACTCGTACAGGCGGCGCGCCGCGACCATCGCGTCGGTCGTGTCGAGCAGCACACGCGCGTAGCCCTCGCGCCGCGCCCGGGCGAGTGCGAGCTCGAGCAGCCGCCGGCCGACGCCGCGGCCCCGAAGGTCGGGACGCAGGTACATACGCTTCAGCATCACCTCGCCCGGCTCGGCGTCCTCGAGCGCGACGCTGCCCGCGACCTCGCCGTCCGCGAGCGCAACCCAGGCGGCGACGTACATGCCGACCGGATCGCGGAGATCGGCGTCGAGCTCGGCGTCCTCCGTGAAGCCGAACTCCCGGAGCACCGAGACGACGAGGCGGCGGTAGCCCTCCGCATGCTCGGCGGCCAGTGGGACGATCGAGACGAGATCCGCAGGAGTGTTGACGTTCGCCAGTCGCTCGGGCGGCACGTCGACGACGCGGACGTCGAGCTCGGCGAGCGCGTCGCGGAGGGCGAGCCGACCGGCGGCGAGGTTGCGCTCGAGCACCGGAAGCGCGCTCCGGCGGTAGGCGCCCGGGAGCGGACCGGTCGGCGGCACGGCTGCATCGCCCCCCGCCTCGGCCAGCGCACGCAGGTCGCCCGGCTCGAGCAGCGGGCAGTCGACGGGAACCACGACGGAAGCCTCGTGAGCCGCCGCCCGCAGCCCGGCCACGAGGCCGGCGATCGGCGCACGCACGTCGGCGCCGTCGTCGAGCAGCGGAAACGGCAGCGTCAGACCGTCCCCCGCCTTCCCCAGCGCGAGCCGCTCGTCGCAGACCTCCCCGAGCAGCCGCCAGGCCCGCTCCGCGAGCGTCTCGCCGTCGAGCCGGGCGAGCGCCTTCGGCGCCCCGAAGCGGCGGCTCGCGCCGCCGACGAGCAGGACGCCCGTCAGTCCTCGATCCGCCACGGCTCTGTGTAGACGGTCACGCGGCCGCTGCGGACGAAGCCGCAAAGCGTCACGCCGCGGTCGACCGCAAGCTCGACGGCGAGGCTCGAGGGCGCTCCGACGGCGACGACGACCGGGCAGCCCGCGACCGCCGCCTTCTGGACGAGCTCGAACGAGAGCCGCCCGCTGACGCAGAGAAGCTTTTCGGCGAGCGGGAGCAGCCCTTCGCCGAACGCCCAGCCGACAACCTTGTCCATCGCGTTGTGGCGCCCGACGTCCTCCCGGACGCAGAGCGACTCGCCGCTCGCGTCGAAGAGACCGGTGGCGTGCAGGCCGCCGGTCGCGGCGAATGCGGCCTGCGCCTCGCGCAGACGCTCGGGCAACTCCGCCACGAGCCCGGCCGAGACGCGCAGCCCGCTCTCGACGCGGGGCGCGTCGACGGAGACGGCCTCGAGCGCGCCCTTGCCGCACACCCCGCACGACGAGGTCGTGTAGAAGCTGCGCTGCAGGCGCGCGGGGTCGAAGCCGGGCGCCTCGACATCGACCGTGTTCGCGGCGAGGTCGGCCGGCGCGGCCGCGGCGACGGGCCGCAGACCCTCGGAGAGGCAGAAGCCCAGCGCGAGCTCCTCGTCGTGCCCGGGCGTTCGCATCGTCACGGCCACGGGCCGGCCGCCGATCCGGATCTCGAGCGGCTCCTCGACGGCGACGCGGTCGCGCTCGTGCAGCCCGCCCGGCAGGCGCACCACCTCGACGGCGGCTGCGGAGTACGGCGGCGCGGGCTCGGTCGCCACGACCCAAGCGTAGCCCTAGCGCTCGAGCTACAGCTCGAAGTCTTCCGAGCCTGTCGGGATCTCGCCCGTGGCGCGCTCCGCGACGAGGTAGTCGAAGATCGCGCGATAGCCGTTGATCGCGGCGGCGACGTCGCCGGGGGAGATCTGGTCGGAGCCCCGCTCGACGGCCTCGGTGATCTCGTGCGCGGCGAGGAACTCCGCCACGACCTCTCGCTCGTCGCCCTCGCGAACGACCGGGTCGTCGACGGCATAGCCCGTCTCGTGGAGCATCCGCACGATGAGCTCGTCGAGCTCGGGCAGCGCCTCGGCGGGATCCTCCGCGAGCTGGTCCTCGAGCGCCTGCATCTCGCTCTCCCACTCGTGCCGGTCGCGCCCTGGGTCCTGCACGCCGTCCTCATGCGCGCAGGCGGCCGACTTCAAACCCGCCGACCGCTGACATACGATCGCCCGCGTGAACGTGCTGGTCGTGGGGTCGGGGGGACGCGAGCACGCGCTTGCCTGGAAGCTGGCGCAGAGTCCGCGGCTCGGCGAGCTGCACGCCGCCCCGGGCAACCCGGGGATCGCGCGGCTCGGCGCCTGCCATCCCGTGCGGGCGGACGACGCCGAAGGCCTGCTCGGGCTCGCGCTCGAGCTCGGGATCGACCTCGTCGTGATCGGCCCCGAGGCGCCGCTCGTCGCCGGCGTCGCGGACGAGCTTCGCCGCCGCGGGCTCACCGTCTTCGGGCCCAGCCGCGCCGCGGCTCGCCTCGAAGGGTCGAAGAGCTTCGCCAAGGACGTGATGCGCGTCGCGCACGTCCCGACCGCCGAGACACTGGCGGTCGCCCGGCCGCCGTGCGTCGTCAAGGCCGACGGCCTCGCGGCCGGAAAGGGCGTGTTCGTCTGCGCGACCCAGGAGGAGCTCGACGACGGCCTGCGCGCAGCGGCCGCGTTCGAGGGTCCGCTCGTGATCGAGGAGCTCTTGGAGGGCGACGAGCTGTCGCTCCTCGCGCTCGTGGACGGCGAGTCCGTCCTGCCGCTCGCGCCCGCCCAGGACTTCAAGCGCGCCGGCGACGGCGACCTCGGACCGAACACGGGCGGCATGGGATCGTTCTCGCCCGTGCCTGCGGTCGACGCGGCGCTCGTGGACGAGATCGTCCGGAGCGTGCACCGGCCGGTCGTCGCGGAGCTCGCGGCCCGCGGCACGCCGTTCACCGGGCTTCTCTACGCGGGCCTGATGCTCACCGCGGACGGGCCGCGGGTGCTCGAGTTCAATTGCCGCTTCGGCGATCCCGAGACGCAGTCGATTCTGCCGCGGCTCGACGGCGACCTGCTGGTCGCGCTGCATGCCTGTGCGTCGGGTGACCTCACAGGCGTCGAGCTCGCGGCCGCCGACCGCGCCGCCGTGACGGTCGTGCTCGCGGCCGGCGGCTATCCCGCCCGCGGCGACTCCGGCTCCCCGATCGACGGGATCGAGGCAGCCGAGGAGGCGGGCGCGCTCGTCTTCCACGCGGGGACTGCGCTCCATGACGGACGGCTGGTCACGAACGGCGGCCGGATCCTGAACGTCACGGCGACGGGAGCCTCTGTCGCCGAGGCGCGCCAGCGGGTGTACGACGCCGCCCGGCGGATCACGTTCCCCGGGATGCGCTACCGCCGCGACATCGCGGAGCTCGTCCATGCCTGAGCCGCTGGTCGGCATCCTCGTCGGCTCCGAGTCGGACCGCGAGCGGATGCAGGGCGCCCTCGACGAGCTCGACGCCCGCGGGATCGCCTGGGAGTTCGACGTCCGCTCCGCGCACCGGACGCCCGAGGCGGTCGCCGAGTACGCCCGCGGCGCGAAGGAGCGCGGCCTGCGCGTCCTCATCTGCGGCGCCGGCCTCTCGGCGGCGCTCCCCGGGGTCGTTGCGGCGCACACGGAGCTGCCGGTGATCGGCGTGCCGCTCCGCTCGAGCCTCAGCGTCCTCGACGGCCTCGACGCGCTGCTCGCGATCGCGCAGATGCCGCCCGGGGTCCCGGTCGCGGCGGTCGGTGTCGACAACGCGCGGAACGCCGCCGTCCTCGCCGCGCGCATCCTCGGCGCGTGATCGTCCGGAGGGCGCGGCCGGACGACGCGCGCGCGATCGCCGCGGTGCACGTCCAGACGTGGCAGGCGGCCTACGCTCACGTCCTGCCGGCGGGGTTCCTGGCGTCGCTCGAGCCCGAGCGGCGCGAGCCCGGGTGGCGGGACTCGATCGGCCGGGGCGACACGGTCGTCGTCGCCGAGGAGGAAGGCGCGGTATTCGACTTCGCCGCAGCGGGGCCTGCGCGCGGCGAGGACGGCGTCGGCGAGCTCTACGCGATCTACGTCGATCCGGCCGCGTGGGGCACGGGCGCCGGCCGCGAGCTGATGCGGGCCGCCCTCGGAGCGCTCGCCGAGAGCGGCTATCGCGAATCACCGGCCTCTCGGCCCGATAGTCGGCTCGCCCCACTGGCCACGGCCAATCCGGACTCGTCCGATCGAGACATCGCCGCGGGACCATCCCTACCCCCCGCCCGCCCACGGGGATGAGAAGCCTAGACCGTCGCGGCGCGCGGACGTGTGCCGATTGTGTGCCGAATCTCCGCGCGCGGCTCCGGCCTGGGCACCCCGTAGACTGAAACCGGTGATCGCTCGCTACTCCCGCCCGGCCATGGCCAGGATCTGGTCGGACGAGGGCAAGCTCGAAACCTGGCTCGAGGTCGAGCTCGCCGCGCTCGACGCGTGGGCCGAGCTCGGGGTCGTTCCCGCCGACGCCGCGCGCGCGATCCGCGAGCGCGCCGTCACGCCTGCTCCCGAGCGCGTCGCCGAGCTGGAGGTGACGCTCCAGCACGACACCGCCGCCTTCGTCGACGCCGTCGCGGAGCAGCTCGGCGAGGAGGGCCGCTGGTTCCATTACGGCCTCACCTCCTCCGACGTCGTCGATACCGCGCTCGCGCTCCAGATCCGCCGCGCCGGCGAGCTGATCGCCGAGGGCGTCGACCGCGCGCTTGCGGCCGTCACGGCACGCGCACTCGAGCACAAGGACACGCTCTGTATCGGCCGGACGCACGGCGTCCACGCGGAGCCGACGACGTTCGGACTCAAGCTCGCGGTCTGGGCGTTCGAGCTCGACCGCGGCCGCCGCCGGGTCGCCCGCGCGCTCGAGGGGATGCGGGTCGGCAAGCTGTCCGGCGCCGTCGGCACGTATGCGGCCACCGATCCCGAGCTCGAACGACTCGCCTGCGAGCGGCTCGGCCTCGAGCCGGCGCCGGTCTCGACCCAGATCCTCCAGCGCGACCGCCACGCCGAGGTGCTCGCCGCCCTCGCCGTCCTCGCCTCGTCCCTCGACAAGTTCGCCGTCGAGATCCGCCACCTCGCGCGAACCGAGGTCGCCGAGGTGCAGGAGCCGTTCGGCCGTGGCCAGAAGGGCTCCTCGGCGATGCCGCATAAGCGCAACCCGATCGTCGCCGAGCGGATCTGCGGGCTGGCCCGTGTCGTCCGCGGCGCCGCGCTCGTCGGTCTCGAGAACGTCGCCCTCTGGCACGAGCGCGACATCTCGCACTCCTCCGCCGAGCGCGTCGTCCTCCCTGACGCGTTCCTCGCGCTCGACTACATGCTCGACCGCTTCGCGTGGCTCGTCGAGGGGCTGGTCGTCCGTCCGGAGCGGATGCGGCGCAATCTCGACGCGAGCCACGGACTCTTCTTCAGCCAGCGCGTCATGCTCGCGCTCGTCGAGTCCGGTCTCACCCGCGACGAGGCCTACCGCCTGACGCAGCGCCACGCGATGCGAGCCTGGGACGAGGAGACGGACTTCGAGGCGCTCGTCCGCGCCGACCCGGAGATCGCCCGCCGCGTCGACCTCGACGCCGTCTTCGACCTCGCCGCGTACACCCGACACGTCGACACCGTCTTCGAGCGCCTCCGCGCGCTCGAGCGGAGGGAGGAGCCCGTTCATGCGTGAAGCCGCGACGCACGTCGCCTCCGGCAAGGTCAGGGAGATCTACGCGCTCGACGACCGCAGCCTGCTGCTCGTCGCGAGCGACCGGATCTCGACGTTCGACGTCGTCCTGCCCACGCCGATCCCCGACAAGGGCCGCGTGTTGACCGGCCTCTCGGGCTTCTGGTTTGCACGCACGCGGAAGCTCGTGCCGAACCACCTGCTCGCCCTGCGCGAGGACGGCCGCTCGACGGAGTGCGAGCGGCTCGAGATGCTGCCGATCGAGTGCGTCGTCCGCGGCTATCTCTCCGGCTCCGGGTGGAAGGACTACACCGCGACCGGCGAGGTCTGCGGCCACCGCCTTCCGGAGGGTCTCGTCGAGTCGGCGCGACTGCCGCGGCCGATCTTCACGCCTGCGACGAAGGCTCAGGAGGGGCACGACGAGAACATCACCGCGGAGCAGGCGGCCGAGCTCGTCGGCGACGACCGCTTCGCAGAGGTCGAGGAGACGGCGCTGGAGCTGTACAGCTTCGTCTCGGACTGGGCACGGGAGCGGGGAATCATCCTGGCCGACACGAAGCTCGAATTCGGGCTCGACGGCGCCGGCCGGCTCGTGCTCGGCGACGAGGCCTTCACCCCCGACTCGTCGCGCTTCTGGCCGGCGGACGAGTACGCGCCCGGCGGGCCGCAGCCGTCGTTCGACAAGCAGTTCGTCCGCGACTACTGCGAGGCGCTCGGCTGGGACAAGACAGATCCAGGGCCGGAGCTGCCGGACGACGTCGTCGCAGGCACCCGCGCCCGCTACGTCGAGGCGTTCGAGCGCTTGGCCGGGATCGCGTTCGACGACTATCTCGCCGAGCCGGAGGTGGTCCTCCGATGAGAGCGACCGTGCTCGTCCGCCCCAAGCAGGGCATCCTCGATCCGCAGGGACAGGCAGTCGAGAGCTCGCTCCAGCACCTCGGCTTCGCCGTCCGGGACGCGCGGGTCGGCCGGCTGGTCGACCTCGACGTCGAGGCGAGCGACCCAGCCGCCGCGCGCGCCGAGGTCGAGCGGATGTGCGAGCAGCTGCTGGCGAACCCGCTGATCGAATCGTACGAGATCGAGGTCGCGGGATGAGCGTCGCTCGCCTCTGGCTCGCTCCCGTGGGGGAAACAATGTTTCCCCCACGAGCCCCCTTCTTGACGTACGACCGGGGGAACCTCCCGGTTCCCCCGGTCACGACGCCCCCTCCCCCGCTCATCGGGCAGGCTGCCCGATGAGCAGCCCCCAGCCCCGGATCGGCGTCGTCGTCTTCCCCGGCTCCAACGACGATCGGGACGCGGCCTGGGCGCTCGCGGCGCTCGACGCCGAGCCGGTGATGCTCTGGCACGCCGAGCCGGAGCTGCCCGACCTCGACGCGGTCGTCCTGCCGGGCGGCTTCTCGTACGGCGACTACCTGCGCTGCGGGGCGATCGCGCGGTTCGCGCCGGCGATGGCCGCGGTCACGCGCTTTGCAGCCGAGGGCGGCCTCGTGCTGGGGATCTGCAACGGGTTCCAGATCCTCTGCGAGGCCGACCTGCTGCCGGGTGCGCTGCGGCCGAACGAGTCGCTCTCGTTCGTCTGCCGCGACGTGCCGCTTCGGGTCGAGCGGACGGACACGCCGTTCACGTCGCGCTGCTTCCCCGGGCAGGAGCTCGTGATCCCCGTCAAGCATGGAGAGGGGTGCTACATCCGCCCCGACGGGCTGCCCGACGAGCAGGTCGTCCTGCGCTACGGCGAGCCGTGCAACGGCTCGATGGACGACATCGCGGGCGTCGTGGACGAGCGCGGGACCGTGATGGGCCTGATGCCGCATCCCGAGCACGCCGTCGATCCGCTGCTCGGCTCGGCCGACGGCGCGCTGATCCTCGCTTCGCTCGTCGAAGCCGCGCGCGAGCGCGCGCTGGCCGCGCTCACTTAAGAACTCGTTTCAGAATGAAACGAGTTCTAGGGCTGGACGACGATGACCGCGGTCGCGGTGCGCGTCAGTCCACCGCTCGTACCGGTGACCGTGAACGTGTAGCTCCCGCTGGGCGTCGTGAGAGCCGGGCTGACGGTCAGCGTCGACGCGCCGGGCGCGCTCGTGGACTGCGGCACCAGCGTCGCGCCGGCCCCGGGCGGCAGACCGCTGACGGAGAGGTCGACGACGCCCGCACCCGAGGGGGTCGTCAGCACGATCGTGAAGGTCTGCGGCAGACCGGGCTTGGTGCGCTTCGCGCTCGGCGTGATCGACATCGAGAAGTCCGGCGGCGCGGTCGAGACAGGCGGCGGCGAGGCCGGCGGTTGCGGTCCCGCGCCGGCGGCGGTCGACCCGCCGCCGGCCGCGATGACCGGGAGGAGGACGAGAGTTATCTGCGCGGACCTGACGGTCGCGCCGCTCGTCCCGGTAATCGTGAGTGTGTACGTGCCCGGAGCGCTGAGCAGGAACGTGTTGACGGTCAGGGTCGACGAGCCGCCGGGGCTGACGCTCGACGGGTCGAAGGACATGAGCCAGCCGAGCGGCGTGCCGTCGACGGCGAGCGAGACCGCGCCGCTGTACCCGTTCACGCCGTGGACCGAGACGGTGAAGGTCGCCTGCCCGCCCTGGGTCACGGTCGCCGACCGCGGCGACGCCGTCAGCGCGAAGTCGGCCGCGGCGAGGGCTCGCGCCATGTTGATGCGGCCGTAGCCGTACCTGCTGTTCCAGGAGCAGCCCGAGCACGTCCCGTAGGGATCCGCGCCGTAGCCCGAGCCCACCTTGTCGGAGGTCGTCGCGAGGATCTCCGCGATGTCGGTGGGCGTCCGGCTCGGCAGCTCGCCGAGCAGCTGCGACGCGAGTCCGGCGACAAACGGCGTCGACATCGACGTCCCCGACATCGTCTTGTACTGCGCCTTCGGGAACGTCGAGTAGATCGAGTCGCCGGCGACGCCGAGCGCATGCGGGCAGGCGGCGGGATAGTTCGGCGCCGATGAGGCGCTGTTGCCGGCGGCTGCAACGATGACGATGCCGCTCGAATAGGCCTGGTTGACCGCGTCGCAGAGCGTCTGGGAGTTGAACGATCCCAAGATGCTCAGGTTGATCACCTTCGCCCCGTGCTGCGTCGCCCAGATGATCCCGTTCGTGATCGCCGCGTAGCTGCCCGTGTTGCTCGCGTCGAGCACCTTGACGGGGATCAGCTGCGTGTCGAACGCTGTTCCGGCGACGCCGACGAGGTTGTTCGTGCCGGCGCCGGCGATCCCGGCCACGTGGGTGCCGTGGCCGTTGTCGTCCATCGCCGAGCCCGCAGAGCAGTCACCGGCCGGGTTGATGCAGTTCGCGCCGAAGCCCGTCGCGACCCGGCCGCTGAGGTCGGGATGCGACGAGTCGATGTCGCTGTCGACGATCCCGATCGTCGCAGCTTGGGCGCCGGCAGCGCCGGATTCAGCTTGACGAGCAGCGACGGCGGCGCCTTCGGCTTGGCGGCCGCGGCGGCCGGAACTGCGTGCGCGCCGCCGGCGCGGCGGCGGCCGCGAGTGCGACGACGGCGAGAATCGCCCGCTTCGCCACACGCCTCCCGTCTGTCGCGGTCCGCCGCAGAACCATCTCCAGCTTTCAAACGAGGCACGCCCGAAACCGGTTGCGCACCCGGCGCGGCGGTCAGCCAAGGTCGAGGACCTCCGCCAGCGCCGGGTGCCGCGCGAGGCGGTCGCGCAGCCGTGCAATGTCGCTCGCGCGGAGCGTGACGGGTCCGCGCCGGGCCGAGCCGCCGGTCGAGTAGGCGAAGCGCACGAGCCGCTCCCCCCGCTGGGTCTCGAGCAGCTGCACGACCGACGCGAAGCGCTTCTCCCCCGCCCGCTGCTGCAGGGTCAGCTCCTCGACGAGCTCCGCCGGTCCCCACGGTGTCGCCGCCTGCCTCTTCGTCGCCATGCCCGGCAACGTAGCGAGGAAATCGCGACGCGTGTGTGCCGACTCTGTGCCGAGACTGTGACGGCGGTTTGCGAACCTCGAAGCCGCGGTCCTGAACGGAACCGCGGCTTCGAGCTCGCTGCCGGACGCCGTCTAGACGATGCCGTTGGCCCAGGGATCGACGTAGAGGTCGTCGATCCGCCAGGCGCTGCCGCTTCCGACCGGCGACAGCTGAATCTGCATCGACTGCGAGCCGAGCGGGATGCCGAGCGATCCGAGCGAGAGCGTCGGAAGCGTCGGCTGCCACGTGCCCGTCGGCGGGGTCGTCCTGAAGTCGAACACGCCGAGCACCGAGCTGAGGAGGCCCCCGCGGAAGATCACGCGGATGCGAAGCCCCGAGTCCCGACCCCCCGCATCGATGCCGAGCATCCGGATGAACAGGTTGGCCGTGCCGATGCACGTCGCCGGGCTCGTCGCCGTGCTGCCCGAGGGAAGCGAGAGCGAATAGGCGCCCGGGCCCGAGATGTAGAACGGCTCGTTCCCACGCACGACGGAGGCGCCGCCGGTCAACGTCCAACCGGACGACCCGCTCTCGAGGCCGCCGTTTTGAACCGGGTAGTACGTCGCGTAGTCGCCCCAGGGGGCGAAGACCTGAGCGCCCTTGCCGCAGTTGGGCGCCACTGCGCCGCCGACGATCGGAACGCTGCCGATCAGACCGGCGCCCGCCGCCGGCGCGGCGACCGCAGCCGCGACGACGGCAAGCACAGCGAGACGAACACGAAGCCGCAGATTTCCCACAGAACCCACCCTTGAATAGACCGCAGAACTTGTTCGCAGTGTCGTCGCTGCTCTGCGGCCGACAATCACCCTTCAGGGGTACACGAATCCCTGATTCGAGGGTTCATCGGCCCGGTTCGTCAAGACCGCGAACGAGGGTGCCGATGATTCTGCGGTCGTGACGACATCCGCTCCTTCGTTCCGCGCGGAGCTCCCGGTCGGCGAACTGCTCACCGACGACCAGCTGATCGAGCGCCAGCGAGCCGACCGGTCAGGACGGCTCCGTGGGCGGCTGCCCTCGGCGGTCTCTGCAACGCTGTTCGCGGCCGCCGCCGTGTCGCTTGCCGCAGCCGGTCCTCACGATGTCGGCTCGCCGATCGGTATCGCCGTCGCGATCGTCGTCCTTGCGGCCGCATACCGCGTCACCTTCGAGGTCGGAAGCGGTTTCGCGATCCCGGCTCAGCTCGTGCTCGTGCCGATGTGGTTCATCGTCCCCGCAGGCCTGCTCCCGGCCGCGGTCGCCGTGGCGACCGCGCTCGGACGGACGCCGGAGCTCATCCGGCGGCGGACGCCGCCCGAGCGGATCCTCGTCGCGATCCTCGACTCCTGGTACGCGGTCGGGCCCGCGATCGTCTTCGCGGCGGCCGGTCTCGGGCAGCCGCGCTGGACGGACTGGCCGTTCTACGTCGCAGCACTGGCCGCACAGTTCATGTTCAACTGGGCGAGCACCGTGCCGATCGTCCGCGCGGCCGCCACCGGGATCGCGGCGTGGCCGTTGCTGCGGATGATGGCGCCCGCCTTCGCGGTCGACGCGAGCCTGGCGCCGCTCGGCCTGTTGATCGCGTTCCCGATCGCCCGTCATCCGCTCTCGCTGGCGCTCGCGGCCCCGCTCCTAGGCCTCCTCTCGGTCTTTGCGCGGGAGCGTCAGCGCAGGATCGACCACGCGCTCGAGCTCTCTCACGCCTACCGCGGGACGGCGCTCCTGCTCGGTGACGTGATCGAGGCGGACGACGCCTACACCGGGAGCCACAGCCGCGACGTCGTCGAGCTGACGCTCGCCGTCGCCGACCGGCTCGGGCTCGATCCCGAATTGCGTCGCGACGCCGCCTTTCCGCATCGGCGGGAGGCTCGACGGCTACGCCTCGGACAAGCCCGGGCCGCTCGACGAGCGGGAGCGGGCGGTGATCAACCAACACACGATCGAAGGCGAGCAGATGCTCGAGAAGGTCGGCGGGCTGCTCGGACGCGTCGGCCACATCGTCCGCTCGTGCCACGAGCGCTGGGACGGCGACGGCTACCCGGACGGGCTGGCCGGCGAGGACATCCCGCCCGCGGCTCGGATCGTCTGCTGCTGCGACGCGTTCAACGCGATGACGACCGACCGCGCGTACCGCCGCGCGCTTCCGTTCGGCGAGGCGAAGATGGAGCTGCTGCGCAAGCGCGGCTCACAATTCGACCCTGACGTCGTCGACGCGCTGCTCACCGTCGTCGGCTAACCGCCCCGCTCGGCCTCTTGGCTCATCCGGTCGCGCAGGCTCTTCGGGCGCATGTCGGTCCAGACCTCGTCGATGTACTGCATGCACTCGTCGCGTGAGCCGGTCTTGCCCGCGTCCTTCCAGCCGCGAGGCGTCTCGCGGTCGAGCGGACAGATCGTGTACTGCTCCTCGTCGTTGACGAGGACTTTGTAAATCTCCTCGGCCATCGACCGATCCTCCGCCTCCGTTCGGAGAGTGTCAACCCGACACTCAGGCAACTCTCAGGTCTTTCCCAGAACACGTCGCTACAGTCGCAGCATGGACGAAGACGGTCGGATCACGCGCGGGTCACTGCTCAAGCTCGGCGGCTTCGTCGCCGCCGCGCTGGGGGTCGCCGCGTGGAAGACAGGCGCAGGGCCGGCCGGGGTCGCCTCCGGCGCGGTCAAGTGCGTCCTGACGCCGGAGCTCACCGAAGGCCCGTACTACATCCCGAACGAGAAGGTTCGCCGCGACATCACCGAGGGCCGGCCCGGCGCGCGGCTGACCCTACGGGCAACAGTCCTCGACGCCTCGACCTGCAAGCCGATCAAGGGAGCCGCGGTCGACATCTGGCACTGCGACGCGTCGGGCACCTACTCGGGAGTGGGCACACAGCAGGCGGTCGGCTCGACGTTCATGCGCGGGATCCAGAAGACGAACGCGAGCGGACTCGCGGTGTTCAAGACGATCTATCCCGGCTGGTACACGGGCCGCGCCGTCCACATCCATGTCAAGGTGCACGTCGGCGGCACCGTCGTCCACACCGGCCAGCTCTTCTTCCCCGACGCGCTGACCGACGCCGTCTACAGGCAGGCGCCGTACAGCAGCCGGCCGGCGCGCGACGTGCGCAACGCCAACGACTCGATCTTCCGCAACGGCGGCAGCAAGGGAATCGTCAGCATCCGCAAGAACGCGGCCGGCGGCTACGTCGCCACGATCGCGATGGGCGTCCACCGGGCCTGAGTTCCTTACAAAGTCTTCTCCGACGCGGAGTAGCGTCCCCGTTCGGAGATGCGTGCGACCGGGATCTGTGCGCTCGCGGGGGCCTTGCTGCTCGCCGGCTGCGGCGGCGAGAGGGAGCGGTCGGAGTGCGGCCCGGCCGTCCGGGCCGGCACCGACCCGCGCAGCAGCGGGTCCCATGCGGCGGGGACGACGTTCCTGACGGCGGTGCGCCTCGAAGGGGCGCCGTGCGTCGACCGCGTCACGTTCGAGTTCCGCGCCGAGACGCCGGAGCCGCCCGGGTTCCGCGCGCAATACGTGCCGGCCGGTGAGGCGCTCGTGGAGGACGGATCCGGGAATCGCATCGACGCCGAAGGCTCCGCCTTCCTCGTCGTCCGGCTCGAGCCGGCCGCGACTGCGGACAGCTCCGGCGACGCGCTCGTCTTCACCTACACGGGCCCGAGGCGGCTGCGGGCGGAGGGCACGCGCCGGATCCGGGAAGTGGTCAAGAGCGGCGACTTCGAGGCCGTAGTGACCTGGGTGCTCGCGCTGAGCGAGGAGCGGCCGTTCAGGATCCTCACTTCCGGCTCCCCGCCGCGCGTCGTCGTCGAGGTCGACTGAGGCCGGCAGCTACGCGTCGATGGGCACGTGCCCCGGCGCGGCCGCGACCCGCTCGAGCCAGGCGCGCACCGCCGGGTATGCGCCGAGGTCGAAGCCTCCCTCGGGCGCCACGTGCGTATATCCGTAGAGCGCGATGTCCGCGAGCGAGAGAGCGTCGCCGACGAGAAAGTCCCTGCCGTCCAGGTGGCGCTCCATCGCTGCGAGCGCGCGGTGGCCCGCCGCCGTCCGCTCCTCGAGACGGTCGGCGAACGCCTCCGGCCGGCCCGAGTACGCGACCCAGAAACGCACGACGGCGATCGCCGGCTCGACGTCGTACTGCTCGAAGAACATCCACTGGAGCACCTGCGCGCGCTCGTAGCGGTCATCCGGCACGAACCGGGTGCCCTCGCCGAAGTACCAGAGGATCGCCCCCGACTCGGCGAGCGGCCGGCCGTCGTCCAGCACGAGCGTCGGCACGCGCAGCGCCGGGTTCAGGCCGCCGAGAACCTCGGGCCGGTTCGAGCGGTCGACCACGTCCATCGCCCGCCGCTCGTACGGGATCCCCAGGTGCGCGAGCAGGAGCCGAACCTTGTAGCAGTTGCCCGAGACCGGACTGTCGTACAGGAGCACGCCCCGACTATCTCAGTCAGGCGTGGAACGCGGCGAGCCGGTCCGCTTCCTCGTCGAGCTCCCGCCGAGCGGCGCGGGGGATCCGCTCGAACGGCTCGATCCGGATCCGGCCGCCGTCGTACCTCCACGTGCCGGCGACCGCGCCGTCGACCAGGAACGTCGCGGCCGACTGCGGATTCTTCGTGTTGAAGATGACCGGCCGGTAGCGCTCCGGGAGGATCTGCGTGCGCCGCGCGTGAACGAGCAGCACGGCGTCGAACGTCGGCAGGAAGCGGACCGGCGCAGGGGTGTCCGGATCGGGAAGCGGCGCGCGCGGGAGGTCGAGCAGCTCGCTTCCGCTCTCGTCGCGGAAGCGCCGCAGCGACATCCGCTCGAGCGTTGCGGCGAAGAAGCCCACCGGCACGCCCGCCCAGCCGGCGAGCTCGTTCCGGGTCGCAGGGCCGAAGCCGGCCAGGTACCGGCGCACGAGGTGCTCGAGTCCTTCCTCCTCGGTCGCGGTGCAGGGACCGAGCCATTCCTCGGCGAGGGCGAACGTGTGAGCGCGACGACGCTCCCACGTTCCGGACGGCGGCGCCCGGACGAGCTCGGTATCGACGCCGCCCCAGGCGAGGTTGCGCGGCGCGCCGGGCGGGTCGTACGGACGGAGGAGCTCGACGAGCTCGTCGCGGCTGCGCGTCGACCCGGCGAAGATCCTCTGCAGGGCGGCACCCGCGGCATCGAGGTCGACGAGCTCGGAGTGCGGCCGGTGAATCCGCGTCCACCACGCCCGGTGCGCCCGGTGGATCCCTGCCGCGAAGAGCCAAAAGTCCCGCGCCGAGACAACGTGGATCGTCTCGCGCATCAGCGTCGCCTGGACGACGGTGCGCCGCTCGAGCGCACGGGTGAGCGCGTCGCGCTCGAATTCCTCCAGGCACGACCAGAGCCTGATGTACGCGTTCGGGGCGTACTGATCCTGGATGCCGCCGATCCGCTCGAGCGCACGCGGAATCGGCAGCTTCACGCGCTCGAGCAGCAGCTGGCGCGCCAGCAACGCCCGGTTCAGCTCACGTTGCGTCAGGGTGCGTTCAGGCATTCACGGCTGCGCGCCGGCTCAATCGCCGTCGTCGCAGGCCACGTTGACGTAGCCGGAGCGGAACGGCGCCGTGTCGCCGGTGGCCGGGTCGTACGTGTGCCGCCAGACGCAGCCCGTGTCGTTCGTGAGCAGGTGAATGGAGACCGAGGCCGCCGCGGACGTCGTCCGCACGCGATGGATGTCGTCCTGCGGCGGGATCAGCGCGTAGAAGTCGCCGGGCGCCAGCGCACGCCGCTCGGCGAGCGCGAGCTTTCCGTCGGCGAGCGCGTAGATGTCCTCCTCCTGCGTGCCGCGGTAGAGGCCGACGAGCCCCCAGGCGAGATGGTCGTGCACCGGCGTCTCGGCGCCAGCCGGGACGACGAGGCTGAAGAGGGACAGCGAGCCGTCGCCTGCGCGATACAGCAGCCACTGGCCGATGCCGCCGCCCATTCCGCTCTCCGGCGCCGGCTCCTGGAAGCGCTCCGGCAGCCAGCCGTCCGCCGACAGAAGCTCCGCGAAGCGTGGCCGGATCAACTCGCAGGCGTCCGCGGGCCCGAGCTGCCGCGAGACCACGTCGCGCGTCTCCGCCACGAACCCGTGCACGAGCGGGGAGTCGACGAGGAACTCGTCGGCGTTCACGTTCGCCATTGTCGCGCACGCGGCGTCCTGCGTCAGAATCGTGGGCATGCGCTTGGAGCTTCGGGACGTCGCGCCGGGACTGTGGTTGTGGCTGGTCGAGCATCCCGACTGGCGACCCGGGCTCGACTGGGATCAGCTCGTGGCCTCGACGTGCGTCACGTCCGGCGGCGAGGTCGCGCTGCTCGACTCGCTCGCGCCGCCCGAGGACGCAGGTGAGATCTGGGAGCGGCTCGACGCCCGCCCCCCGACGCTCGTCGTCGTGCTCAAGCCGGATCACGTCCGCGACGTCGACCTCTTCGTCCGGCGGTACGGCGCGAGGGCGTTCGGCCCGCGCCTCTTCTGGCGCGACGACGTCCCCGAGACCGACCTGGAGCCGATCGAGCCGGGGAGCGAGCTTCCGGGCGGCCTCGTCGCGCTCTACGACGGCCGGGGCCGCGACGAGACGCCGCTCTGGCTGCCAGACCAGCGTGCGCTCGTGTTCGCGGATGCGTTGACCGCGCCTGCGGGCGAGCTCCGGGTATGGTCGACGCCCTGGCACGAGGAGCGCGCGCTGCCGGCGCTCCATGCCCTGCTCGAGCTTCCCTTCGAGCACGTGATCGTGTCGCACGGCGAGCCGGTGCACGACCGGGCCGCGTACGAGCGGGCGCTCCACCTTCCGCCGTGGTCAGGCTAACGCGTTAGTTGTCGTTTGGCGGCAGAGGCGGCCACTGCAAGGACGACCCGGACGGCCGTCCGATCGCGGACGCATCGGCAGCCGGCGGAACGCGCACGTGGGTGGTCGCCACAGCGGCCTTCTCGAGATCGACGCCGAGCTCGGCGAGGACATGCGCAGCGATTCCGTCTCCGTGCGCTATCAGGGCGAGAAGCAAGTCCTCCGTATGCACCTCGCCGCGTTGCTCGTTGGAGAGGCGCGGCGCGTGTGGCGAGACCTGCGTGCCCCAAGGCGTCGTCGAGCTCGGCTCGAAAGACGGGCCCACGATGCTCTTGCCGAGCAGCGGGACCCACATCGACCCGGTGAACGCGTCTTCGATCACCTCGCGGACGCGCGGCGTGAACGAGATCGGGCCCTCGACGCGCTCGGGTCCGACGTCCACCAGGCGGACGACCCGACGCCGCGCCTTCCGGTGCGTCACTCCCATCAAGCGCAGCGCCTGCGCGGCAACGGACTCCTCGACCCTGAGCACGCCGAGGAGGACGTGCTCCGTGCCGATCTGGCCGTGCCTGAGGGACCGCGCCTCGTGCTCGGCGGCGGCGAGAGCCCGGCGACAGTGGACGCTGAAGCGCTCGATCACGTGGTCGAAATCCTAGCCCCGCAGCAAGCTGTCCGCAGCTACTTCCCGCTGCGGTCGATGAGCTCGATCCGGTAGCCGTCGGGGTCGCGGACGAAGCAAAGCAGCGACCCTCCCTCGCTCACGCGATACGGCTCGCGCTCGGCTTCGATGCCCTGCCCCTCGAGGCGCTCGAGCGTCTCGCCGAGGTCGTCGACGGCGAGCGCGATGTGCCCGTAGCCCGTGCCGAGGTCGTAGGTGCGGCCGTCGTGGTTCAGCGTCAGCTCGAGCTCCTCCTCCTGGCCGGGTATGCCGAAGAAGTAGTTCGTCGCCTCGCGCTCGCCGTTTCGGACGATGTCCATGTCGCGGCGGAACTCGAACCCGAGCGCCTCGTAGAACGCGCGCGTCTTCTCGGGATCCGTGATCCGGTACATCGTGTGCAGGTACTTGGCCATCAGCTCTCCTCGGTCGAAGGTCACCACGAGCTTGACGATCCTGCCATCCGCGTGCGTCAGCCGCAGCTCGCCCGCCCGGACCCGGGGCTCGCGCGACCAGCCGTAGCCCGGCGGCGAGCAGGGACGCCATGCCCCATTCTCGCCGCGCGAGCTAGATGGGTGATGCCATGAGATCGCCCGTCTCGGGGCTGCCGATGCTGGATGCATCGGCGGCGGGCTGAGCGCGCGCAGCGGACGCCCGGCCGGCGCGCCGCCGCGCGGCGCGACTGCCGGGCGGGAGCGGCCCAGACACGCCAGATCGCGCACCGAGCGCGCGAGATCGTGGCAGCAACCATCCAGGGATCTAAGGCGTCTGGCCGACGGGCGCCCGCCAGGGCAGGCGCGCCGCGCCCGAGCCGAAGGCGACGCCGCCGAGGATCAGCGCCAGCCCCGCGAGCATCCCCACGCTCAGCCGCTCGTGCAGCAGCAGCGCGCCATAGATCAGCGCAGTCACCGGCAGCAGGTACGTGACCAGGCTCACCCGCGCCGAGCCGTAGAGGCGCAGCATCCGGAACAGGATCAGCTGCGCGAGCGCCGTCCCGAGCACGGCGAGGGCGAGCACCGAGCCGACGGCCTTCCATCCGGGCACCGAGGACGGCAGCTCGAACGCGGCGATCGGGACGAGGACGAGGAAACCGAAGAGAGTCGACGACGCGGCGAGCACCGGGCCGGCGACGCGCGTCACGCGCACCTGGCCGTAGATCCCGCCGAGCCCGTACGACGCGGAGGCGAGGACGACGGCAAGCGTGCCGACGACCGCGAGCGAGTCTCCGTTCGGATGGATCCCGGTGAGGACGCCGACTCCGATCAGCCCGAGCACGACGCCGCCGAGGCGCGTCCCGGTCACGCGCTCGTGCGGGAGCAGCTTCCAGCCGAGCAGTACGTTGAAGATCGGCACCGATGCGTTGGCGATCGCCGCCACGCCCGAATCGACGTGCCGCTCGCCCCAGCCGATCAGCGTGAACGGCACGGCCGCGTTGACCACGCCGAGCACGAGCCCCGGGCGCCAGGCCGCGGCCAGCTCCGTGAGGGAGCGGCGGACCCCGCGGGTGGCGAAGAGGAATCCGTGCAGGATCAGCGTCGCGATCACGAGCCGCAACGCCATCGTCGTCGCCGGCGCGATCTCCTTCACCGCGAGCTTGATGAAGAGGTACGAGGCGCCCCAGACCGACGAGAGCAGGAGGAGCAGGAACCAGTACGAGCGGCTCACGGTGCTGAGGCTACGCGCTCCTCGCGCCGCCGCGCCGGCCGGAACGTCCCGGTCCCGAGCGCGACCCCGGCGAGGATGAGCACGAGCCCGCCGACCGCGCTCGCCGTGACCGGCTCGCTGAGGAAGACGGCGCCGTAGAAGAGCGCCATCGCGGGCGTCAGGTAGGTGACGAGGATCCCGTAGGACGCGCCCGCGCCGGTGAGGATGCTGAAGTAGAGGACGTACGCGAGGCCGCTGCCGCCGACTCCGAGCACGAGCAGCGAGCCGATCGCGCCCCAGCTCGGGACGTGCGAGGGAGCCTGCACCGCCGCGAACGGCGCGAGCACGACGGCGGACCACGTCAGCATCCCGAGCGCCGAGACGAGCGGCGAGATCTTGTCGAGCCGGCTGGTATAGAGCGCGGCAATCGCATAGCAGAAGGCCGAGAAGACGACGGCGAGCGCGGCCAGCAGGTCGCCCTGCGGCTGGACGCCGACCAGTAGCGCGACGCCGCCGAACCCGACAACCAGGCCGACCAGGCGCGCTCCGCCGACCCGGTCGCCGACGCTGTAGCGGAGCGCGAGCAGGGCCGTGAAGAGCGGCGCCGCCGCCTGGAGGACGGCGCCGAGGCCGGAGTCGATCCGCGTCTCGGCCCAGGCGAGCGCGGTGATCGGCAGCGCCGAGTTGACGAGCGCCGCGAAGAAGAGGGGCCAGGCGAACACGCGCAGCTCGCGGCCGACCCGGCGCGCTCCCACGCGCACCAGCGCGACCGGGAGGAGCGTGAGCGCCCCGATCGCGAGCCGCACCCCGATCAACGTCGTCGGTGCGAGCTCGCGGACGCCGATCTTGATGAACATGAACGAGGATCCCCACAGAGCCGCGAGAACGAGCAGCATCACGAGGTGCCGGCGGCTCACTCCCGGTTAAACGCGGCCGCCGGTGGATTTGTTCGTCGGGACCGACAGCTAGACTGCGGTGCCTGACGACGGTCGCGGAACAGCCGCTCCATCGCGCCCTCGGTCTGACCGACGGGGAGTTCGACCGCATCCAGGAGCTGCTGGACCGCGAGCCGAACCATTTCGAGCTGGCCGTCTTCTCGCTCCTCTGGTCCGAGCACTGCGGCTACAAGCACTCGGCGCCGCTGCTGAAGCGGCTGCCGACGACCGGGGAGCGGGTGCTCCAGGGGCCCGGCGAGAACGCGGGCGTGGTCGACGTCGGCGACGGCGTCGCGGTCGCGTTCAAGGTCGAGAGTCACAACCACCCGTCGGCGGTCGAGCCGTACCAGGGCGCTGCGACCGGGGTCGGCGGGATCCTGCGCGACATCGTGGCGATGGGCGCGCGGCCGATCGCGCTCCTCGACGGGCTCTGGTTCGGCGCGCCCGACCAGCACTTCCGCCGCGCAGTCGCGGGCATCGGCCACTACGGGAACAGCGTCGGCGTGCCCACGGTCGGCGGCGCGACGGTCTTCGACGAGGCATACCGGGACAACTGCCTGGTCAATGCGATGTGCGTCGGGATCCTGCCGAGCGAGCGCGTGACGCGCGCGAAGGCGAGCGGCCCGGGCAACCTCGTCGTCCTCTTCGGGGCGACCACCGGCCGGGACGGGATCGGCGGCGCCTCCGTGCTCGCGAGCAAGGAGCTCGGCGGCGACGGCGCCGACAAGCGTCCCTCGGTCCAGGTGGGCGATCCGTTCACCGGCAAGCGGCTGATCGAGGTCTCGCTCGAGCTCGTCGAGTCCGGGCTCGTCGAGTCGCTACAGGACTGCGGCGCCGCCGGGCTCGCCTCGTCCCTCGCCGAGATGGCGTCCGAATGCGGCATCGACGTCCACCTCGACCGCATCCCGCTCCGCGAGGCGGGGATGGAGCCGTGGGAGATCATGATCTCCGAGTCGCAGGAGCGGATGGTCGCGGTCGTCCGCCCGCAGATGCTCGCGTCGGTCGAGCGCATCTGCGCGCGCTGGGAGCTGCACTGCACGACGATCGGCGAGGTCACTGACAGCGCGAGCTTGCGCGCTGTCGATGACGGCGAACTCGTGGGCGATATACCGGCGCGCTTCCTGACGCAGGAGTGCCCTCGATATGAGCTCGAAAAGCAGCCGCGTCCGGCCGAGCCGCCCGTTTCGACGGTTCCCCTGGTCTCGCGGCCGAAGCCGCGAGACATCTACGAGCAGTACGACCACCTCGTCGGCTCGCGCACCGTCCGGCGGCCGGGGCTCGACGCCGCGGTGCTGCGCCTGCGCCCGTCGCTGCGCGGGCTCGCCGTCTCGCTCGACGGGCCGCCGGCCGGGGAGCGCGACCCCTGGCGCGCGGGCGCACTGGCGGTGCTCGAGGCGGCGCGGAACGTCGCGTGCGCGGGCGGGGAGCCGCTCGCGCTCACCGACTGCCTCAACTTCGGCAACCCCGAGAAGCCCGAGATCGGCTGGGAGCTCGAGCAGGCGATCGAGGCGATGGCGCAGGCGGCCGAGGCGCTGCGAATCCCGATCGTCTCCGGCAACGTCTCGCTCTACAACGAGACCGACGGGCGGCCGATCCCGCCGACGCCGGTCGTCGGCTGCGTCGGCCTCGTGCCCGACGTGCGCCTCGTCCCGTCCCGCTGGCGGGAAGGCGACGTCGTGCTCGTGGCGACCGCGCCCGGCGACCTGGACCTCGCCGCCGAGGCAGCGCTCGTCCGCTTCCTCTGGAAGGCCGCGCCGCTCCTGTCGCTCGCGCACGACGTGTCCGACGGCGGGATCGAGAGCGCGCTCACAGAGGCCGCCGAGTGGAGCGTGGTCGACGCACAGGTCGACGTCCCGGCCGACGTCCCGGGCGGCCGCGCGATCCTGGCCTGCGCGCCCGAGGATGTGGCGAAGCTCGGCTCACGGGGGCTCATGGTGATCGGAGAAGTGGGCTAGTGTGCGGCATCTTCGGCGTGCGCGCGCCCCAGCGAGACGTCTCGCGCCTCACGTACTTCGGGCTCTTCGCGCTCCAGCACCGCGGCCAGGAGGCGGCCGGGATCGCCGTCTCGGACGACGGCCGCCTCACCGCCCTGCGCGACCTCGGGCTCGTCACGCAGGTCTTCGACGAGCAGAAGCTGCGCGGCCTCCAGGGCCAGCTCGCGATCGGACACACGCGCTACTCGACGACCGGCTCCTCGCAGTGGTCGAACGCGCAGCCGCTCGTCCAGCACGGCCGCGTCCGCACCGTCGCGCTCGGTCACAACGGCAACCTCACGAACGCGGCCGAGCTGCGGGCGGAGCTGGAGGAGCGCGACGTGACGCTCCACTCGACCTCCGACAGCGAGGTCATTGCCGCGCTGATCGCCAACGACCCCGCCTCGCTCGAGGACGCGGTCGCGAACACGATGGCCCGCCTCGACGGCGCCTTCTCGGTCGTCGCGCTCTCGGAAGGGAAGCTCCTCGCGTTCCGCGACCCGCGCGGGATGCGGCCGCTCTGCCTCGGCCGCCTCGGCGACGACTGGGCCGTCGCCTCCGAGACCTGTGCTCTCGACCTGCTCGGCGCCGAGCAGGAGCGCGAGCTCGGCCTCGGCGAGCTCGTCGTCGTCGACGAGGACGGCGTGCACGCTCGCCGGGCGGTCGAGCCCGACGGCGGCGGCGCGCTCTGCATCTTCGAGTTCTTCTACCTCGCGCGGCCGGACACGCGCCTCGCCGGCGTCGAGGTGCACGGGGCGCGCGTCCGGATGGGCAAGCGGCTCGCCGAGGAGGCGCCGGTCGAGGCCGACCTCGTGCTGCCGATCCCCGATTCCGGCACGCCGGCTGCGATCGGCTTCGCGCGGGCGCTGACGATCCCGTTCAGCGAGGGGCTGATCAAGAACCGCTACGTCGGGCGGACGTTCATCCAGCCCGACCAGGCTCTGCGCCAGCAGGGAATCAAGCTCAAGTTCAACCCGCTCGCGGAGGTGAATGGAAAGCGCGTCGTCGTCGTCGACGACTCGATCATCCGCGGCAACACGACGCGGCAGATCGTCCAGATGCTGTTCGACGCGGGCGCGACCGAGGTGCACGTCCGCATCTCCTCGCCGCCGGTCGTCGGCCAGTGCTTCTACGGCATCGACCTGGCCGACCCCGACGAGATGATCGCGAATCGCCGCACGGTCGAGGAGGTCCGCGAGTACATCGGCGCGACCTCGCTCGCGTACCTGTCGCTCGAGGGATTGACCGAGGCGACGAGCCGCCCCGAGTCGCAGCTCTGCCGCGCCTGCCTGACGCGCGAGTACCCGACTCCGGTTCCCGAGGAGGCGGCGAAGTTCCGCTTCGAGCCTGCGCGGGCCTAGCGGTCGCGGCCCTGCTGCTCGCGGGTTGCGGGCGGACGTACTCGACCGGCGCGGTCAGGACGGCGCTCGGCGAGGCCGGAGTGTCTCAGGCGGGCAACGACGAGAACGCCGCGATCGCAACGATCCTTGGAGGCCTCAGGCAGCCGCAGCGGCCGTTCGCGGTGCCGCAACTCGTCCTGGATCAGCTGCTGATCGATCCGCCGAGGTTCGTTCCGCCGCGGGCCGTCCTCTTCACGGACAGTGGAGTCGTCTTCGTCTTCCGCGGGACGCACGACGCCTGGCAGAGTGAGCGGGCGCTCACCGGGGGCTTCGTCTTCCGGCTCGCGGGCGTGAGGATCGCGCCCCGGCTTCACACCCGCCGCCGCGGAAACGTCCTCTTCGTCTCGATCGGGCGGCAGCCTCGGCTCGACGAGGCCGCCGCCCGTCTGCCGTAGCTACTGCTCGAGGACGCGGCTCGCCTTCGCGATGCCGCGGGAGATCAGATAGGCCGCAGTGAGCCACGTCGTGGCGACGGCCCAGCCGTGCGAGTCGAAGCCGTCGCTTGCCGCCCAGACGATCGCGAGCGCGAGCTCGACCAGGATCCAGATCGCGAGCTCCGCGTTGCCGGGCACGGGCAGGATCGCGCCGGTGGTCGGCGTCCGGCCGAGCCCGCCGTAGCCGCCGTACCCGCCGGTCGGCGGCGGGGGCGGAGGAGGAGGCGGCGGCGTGCCCGCCGGCTGCTCGGGAGGCATGGTGGACATTCGCGCTCCTTTCGGTCAGGCCGCTTGGCCCGGAACGTGGACGATCTCGAGCTTCATTCCGTCGGGGTCGTAGAAAAACACGGCGTAGTAGCCGGGCATGTACGCGTACTCCTCGGGTCCGCTCTCGATCTCGGCGCCGCGGTCGCGCAGCCAGTCGGCGCGCTCGGCGACCGAGCCGCGCGACGGCGCCTCGATCGCGAGGTGGTGCAGGCCGACGCGGTAGCGGTCGTACGGCTCCGACTCGCTCTGGGCCTCACGCAGGCCGATCGCGGACGCGGGTCCGTTCAGGTACCAGATCGTCTCGCCGCGCTCGCCCTCGACCTCGCTGATCCCGTGCCAGCCGAGCGGCCCCAACAGCTCGCGGTAGAAGGGAAGGCTGCGCGCGATCGAGGAGACGACCAGGTCGACATGGTGGACGCCTGCGGTGCGCACGGACGGCGTTCTGCCTTCGACGCAGCCGGCAAGGGTCCTCCCTACAATCGCCGCCGGTGCACCTCTTCCACTACCACCTCGTCACGAGCAAGGTGCGCGAGGTCGAGGCCCGCTACATCGGCAAGCTCGGATTCAGCCTCGTCGCCCGCCACGGACGAATCGGCGAGGACCTCACCTCCTACGAGCCGGGCGTCTCGTGGTCGGAGCTCGACGCGGCCGGGTTCAAGCTCCGGCTCAGCGAGCTCGAGAAGGGCGCGGTGAACGTCGTCGTCCAGCCGGGCCAGTGGCCGCTGCCGCGGGTCGATCACCTCGGGCTCGTGCTCGACGACGACGAGTTCGACGCGGCGCTCGCGCGGGCCGCGCACGCGGAGCTGAGAGTGCAGGAGCACGGCGGCCGCCGCACGTTCGTCTCCACGAATGCGGGCTACCGTCTCGAGTTGCATCCGCCGCGCGACTGGATCGACGAGCTGCTCGACGAGGCCGACGAGCTGCGGCTCGCCGAGCTGCACCTGAAGTCCGACGCGCCCGAGGAGAAAGCGGAGGCCCTCGCCTCGATCCTCGACCTGGAGACGCGCGACGGCACGGTCGTCGTCGGCGAAACGATCATCCGCTTCGTCCCCGGCGGGCCGCAGGGGCGGCCGGAGCTGCACGGCGAGCTATTCGTCTAGTCCCCCGGCCCACGGCTGCTGCCTCGTGCCCGGCGGATGCGGGAGCGGCAGCTCCACGTGCGGGAGCTCGGCGGCGACGAGGGCGCGAGTCTCTTCGACGAGGCGGCCGAGCTCCTGCGCGGCCTCGTGCGGAGGAAGCCGGAAGAGCTCCTCGAGCCGATCGGCGAGCGCGGGCGGGGCGAGCTCCATCTTCGCGACGAGCGAGCGCAGACGCTTGAACTCGAAGCGCGCGACGTAGAGCCGGTTCAGGCCCGCGAGGACGCCGAGGAGGTTGAACGCGGCCTCGAGCAGCACGTCGAGGCGCCAGAGCTCGGCATCCCGCGCCGCCATCGCGTCGCCGTGGTACCAGAGCGGGAAGAAGCTCCAGTGCCGCTCGACCATCGCCCGCCGCAGCGGCTCCGGGTAGGCCCGCACGCGCGCCCGCCAGCGCTCGACGAGCTCCTCGCCGTAGAGCGGCAGGCCCTCGAGCACCCCGGAGAGGATCTTCTGGCGCGCGGAGCCGACCGCCCCGAGCCGCTCAAGCAGCTCGTCGAGGACCCACTCGGCGCGGGCGACGGTGACGAACGAGACTTCGGTCCTGACGCCGTCGAGCTCGAACTCCTCCGAGCGGAAATGGTCGGCCGCCTCTCGCGCCCCAACCGGGTCCGTCCCGCCGACGGCGGCGCGGATCGCCTCGAGCGCGCCCTCCGGCGGCAGCTCGTCGACGTAGAGGAGCAGGTCGAGGTCGGAGTAGTAGTCCGCATCGCCCCGCCCGGCCGAGCCGGCGAGGAGCGCAGCGCGCAGCGGCCCGAGCTCGAGGGCCGCGTCGACGACCCGCTGCGCGAGCTGCCGCAAACGCCGCGTTGCCTCCTCCATGCAACACAGTGTTACTTGGGGGGGGTTCGGGACGTGGGCAGGGGGCCGGGAGCGAGGCCGGGGCCGGCCGGTCGAGGCTCTAGACTCGACTCCTTGACGGAGGACGCCGCGCCGACGTACGAGGCCTCCGGAGTCTCGCTTGCGACCGCGGAGGCGATCGTCGAGCGCGTGCGCGCCGCGGTCGAGTCGACCGGCGCCACCGGCTTCGGCGCCTTCGCCGGGCTCTACCCGCTCGACGAGCAGCGGTTCCTCGCCGCCTCGACCGACGGCGTCGGCTCGAAGCTCGTGCTTGCGCGCCGCGCGGGGAAGCTGCGCTGGGCCGGGGCCGACCTCGCCGCGCACTGCATCAACGACGTGCTCACGACCGGGGCCGAGCCGCTCTTCCTGCTCGACTACATGGCGGCGAGCCGAATCGACTCGGAGCAGGTCGCCGAGCTCGTCGAGGGAGCCGCCGAGGTCTGCCGCAGCGCCGGCTGCGCCCTGATCGGCGGCGAGACGGCGGAGCTCCCCGGGATCTACCGCGAGCACGAGCTCGACTTCGCGGGCACGTGCGTCGGCATCGTCGACCGCCGCGACCTGATCGACGGCTCGCGCGTGGCAACGGGCGACCTCGTTCTCGGGTTCCCCTCCGCGGGCGTGCATGCAAACGGCTTCTCGCTCGTGCGCCGGCTCCTCGAGGAGGACGACTACGAGGGCGACGACCTGCTCGCCCCGACGCGCCTCTACCTCGACGACGTGCGTGCACTCCGCCGCCGGGCCGACGTTCGCGCACTGGCGCATGTGACCGGTGGGGGGATCCTCGGCAACCTCTCCCGCGTCCTGCCCGACGGACTGCGCGCGGCGATCGACTGGGACGCCTGGGAGCGCCCGTCCGTCTTCCACTGGCTCGCCGGCCACGTCGACGAGGAGGAGCTCCGCCGGGTCTTCAACCTCGGCATCGGCTACTGCGCCATCGTTCCGCCCGGCACGGACGGGCTCGTGGTCGGACGAATCGAGTGATCGGCGTCCTCGTCTCGGGAGCGGGCACGAACCTGCAGGCGCTCCTCGACGAGGGGCTGCCCGTGACCGCCGTCGCCTCGAACCGGCCGGGCGTTCGCGCCCTCGAGCGCGCCGCGGCGGCCGGGGTCGAGACGGCCGTCTTCCCGCTCGAGGCCTATCCCGACCGCGAGGCGCGCGACGCCGCGATGGCCGACTGGCTCGCGGCGCACGGCGTCGAGCTCGTCGTCTGCGCCGGCTACATGCATCTGCTCACGCAGCCGTTCCTCGCCCGCTTCCCGGAGCGGATCGTCAACGTACACCCGTCGCTCCTCCCGGCCTTTCCGGGCGCCCGGGCGATCGACGACGCGCTCGCGGCGGACGTCGAGACGACCGGCGTGACCGTGCACCTCGTCGACGCCGGTCTCGACACGGGCCCCGTGCTCGCGCAGGAGCACGTGCCCGTCGAGCCGCGCGAGACGCTGGTCGAGCGTGTCCACGCGGTCGAGCACCGCTTGCTTCCGGCGGTCGTGAGGAAGATGCTGGCGAGGGTAACGGCATGATCGAGCGGGCGCTCATCTCCGTCTACGACAAGACGGGCCTGGACGTGTTTGCGCGCGGGCTCGCAGAGCTGGGTGTCGAGCTCGTCGCGAGCGGCGGCACCGCTGCGTACCTCGAGGAGCTCGGCCTGCAGGTGGAGCGCGTCGAGGCGCTGACCGACGTGCCGGAGATGCTCGGCGGCCGGGTCAAGACGCTGCATCCGCGCATCCACGCTGCGATCCTCGCGCGCCGCGACCGCCACGAGGATCTGGCCACGCTCGACGAGCACGAGATCCGCCCGTTCGACCTCGTCTGCGTCAACCTCTACCCATTCCAGGAGGTGGCGGCGAGGCGGGTCGTGAGCGATGACGACGCAGTCGAGATGATCGACATCGGCGGCCCGTCGATGCTCCGCGGGGCGGCCAAGAACTTCGCCCACGTCGCGCCGGTCTGCCGTCCGGACCGGTACGGGTTCGTGCTCGACGAGCTGCGCGCGCACGGCGAGATCTCGCTGGAGACGCGCCGCGAGCTCGCCGCCGAGGCGTTCGCGACGACCGCCGCCTACGAGGCCGCGATCGCCGCCTGGTTCGGCGAGCACGAGTCCTTCCCGGAGATGCTCGTGCTCCCGCTCGCCAAGGTCACCGACCTCGCCTACGGCGAGAACCCGCACCAGCGGGCCGCGTACTACGCCGAGATCGGTGCGCGCCGACACCTGCTCTCGCGCGTCGAGCAGCTGCACGGCAAGGAGCTCTCGTTCAACAACCTGAACGACCTCGGCGCGGCGAGGTTGCTCGCCCGCGAGTTCACCGTCCCGGCCTGCGTGATCGTCAAGCACGCGAACCCGTGCGGCGTCGCGATCGCAGGCACGATCGAGGAGGCCTACGACAAGGCGCTCGCCTCCGACCCCACGTCCGCCTACGGCGGCATCGTCGTCCTGACGCGACCCGTGTCGGCCGAGCTCGGGCGCAAGCTCGCCGAGCAGTTCATCGAGGTTCTGCACGCACCCGGCTACGACGAGGAGGCGCTCGAGGCGCTGCGCGAAAAGCCGTCGATGCGGATCCTCTACGACAAGGAGCGCCGCCGGGGCGACGCGACGGAGCGCCACTACAAGCGCATGCTCGGCGGGATGCTCGTGCAGGACGCCGACTCGGACGTCGAGGACCGCGAAGGCTGGGAGGTCGTCTGCGGCGCGCCGACCGAGGCGCAGTGGGGCGACCTGATCTTCGCCTGGCGGGTCTGCAAGCACGTTCTCTCGAATGCGATCGTGATTGCGAAGAACCTGGCGACGATCGGGATCGGCGCGGGACAGATGAGCCGTGTCGACGCGGTGCGGATCGCCGTCGAGAAGGCGAAGGCGCACGGCCACGATCCGAGCGGCTCGACGCTCGCCTCGGACGCGTTCTTTCCCTTCCCGGACGGGCCGCGGGTCGCGCTCGAGGCCGGCGTCAGCTCGATCGTCCAGCCCGGCGGCTCGAAGCGCGACCAGGATGTGATCGACGCCGTCGAGAAGGCGGGCGCGGCGATGGTCTTCACCCACCGACGCCACTTCCGCCACTGACCGTCGAGCTTCGTCGCGCGATCTACCGGCACTTCGCCGACACCGGTGACCGGCTCGATCCAGCGTGGCGGCCGCGGACGCGGGAGCAGAGCCAGGAGCTGCTCGGAAGAGCCGGACTCACCAGTTCGTTCTGGGACCTCGAGACACCTAGACCGAGCCCACAAGGAGCCTGATGGCCACGACCCAACCGGATCCCCGCCGCTGGCGCGCGCTCGCGATCGTCTGCGTCGCGTTCTTCATGACGATCCTCGACGTCTCGATCGTCAATGTCGCGCTCCCGTCGATCGGGCGCTCGCTCCATATCTCCGAGCACAGCCTCCAGTGGATCGTGACCTCGTACGCGATCACGTTCGGCGGCTTCCTGCTGCTCGGCGGGCGGGCGGCCGACCTGCTCGGGCGGCGGCGGATGTTCATGGTGGGGCTCGTGCTCTTCTCGGCCGCGTCGCTCGTCTGCGGCCTCGCCGGCTCGCTTGGCGTGCTCGTCGCCGCGCGGACGGTGCAGGGGCTCGGTGCGGCCATCATCTCGCCGGCGACGCTCTCGATCATCACGACCACGTTCGAGGAGGGCGCCGAACGGAACAAGGCGCTCGGGATCTGGGGAGCGATGGGCGGAAGCGGGGCCGCGGCCGGCGTCCTCTTCGGCGGGATCCTGACCAAGTACCTCGGCTGGGAGTGGATCTTCTTCGTCAACGTCCCGGTCGGCGCCCTCGTCCTCGCGCTCACACCGCGGCTCGTGCGCGAGAGCCGGATCGAGGCGGTGGCTCGCCGCTTCGACGCGGCCGGAGCGGTGACGGTCACGGCGGGCCTCGCGCTGCTCGTCTACGCGATCTCGAAGGCGCCCGATAACGGCTGGAGCAGCGTGCAGACGATCCTCGAGCTCATCGGCGCGGGGTTGCTGCTGGGTGCCTTCCTCGTGATCGAGACCCGCGCCGCCGAGCCGCTGATGCCGTTCGGGATCTTCCGGATCCGGACGGTGACGGGCGCGAACGCGGTCGGGCTCCTGCTCGGCGCCGTCGTCTTCGCGAACTTCTTCCTGCTCACGCTCTACGTGCAGCAGGTGCTCGGCTACTCGGCGCTCAAGGCAGGGATCACCTTCCTCGCGACGGCGGGGACGACCGTCGTCGTCGCCGGGATCGCGCAGGCGCTCGTCACGCGCGTCGGCCCGCGGCCGGTGATGGTGGCCGGGCTCGCGCTGCTTGTTGCGGGGATGGTCTGGTACGCGCAGATCCCCGTGCACGGGCGCTATGCGAGCGACCTGCTGCCCGGCTACCTGCTCGTCGGTTGGGGGCTCGCGCTTTCGTTCATCCCGGTCTCGATCGCGGCGCTCGCGGGCGTCAGCGCGAGGGAGGCGGGCCTCGCGTCGGGACTGATCAACACGTCGCAGCAGATCGGCGGCGCGCTCGGCGTCGCGATCGCCTCGACCGTCGCGACGTCGCACACGAGCTCGCTGCTGAAGACAGGGAACGCGCTGCCGAACGCGCTCACGAGCGGCTTCGCGCTGGCGTTCTGGGTGCTTGCCGGATTCGCGCTCGCGGGCGTGGTCGCTGCGGCGCTGCTCATCCGCCGGGAAGAGATTCCGGAGGGCGAGCCCGTCCGGGTGTCGGGCTAACGACGCTCGTCGGCCCGGGTGGATTCCCTGGATTAGGCTTCGCGCCGTGGCCCGCGAGTATCCGACCGTGCTCCAGCTCGTCGGAGGCACGCCGATCGTCCCCCTGCCCAAGCTCTCGCCGCCGGCTGGCGCGGAGATCCTCGCCAAGCTCGAGTACCTGAACCCCGGCGGGTCGGTGAAGGACCGGATCGGCCTGCCGATGATCGAGCGCGCCGAGCGGGAGGGCAAGCTGAAGCCGGGCGGCACGATCGTCGAGCCCACATCCGGCAACACCGGCGTCGGCCTCGCCATCGCCGCGGCGATCAAGGGGTACCGCTGCATCTTCGTGATGCCGGACAAGATGAGCCAGGAGAAGATCGCGCTCCTGCGCGCGTACGGCGCCGAGGTCGTGATCACCCCGACCGCGGTCGAGCCCGATTCGCCCGAGAGCTACTACTCCGTCTCCGACCGGCTCGCCGAGGAGATCCCGGGCGGCTTCAAGCCCGACCAGTACTCGAACATGGCGAACCCGAACGCGCACTACGAGGTGACGGGACCCGAGATCCTCGAGCAGACCGGCGGCGAGATCGACGCGCTCGTCGTCACCGTCGGGACGGGCGGCACCATCTCCGGCGTCGGCCGCTTCTTCAAGGAGCGCAAGCCGGAGGTGCTGATCGTCGGCGCCGACCCCGAGGGCTCGGTCTACACGGCGAAGAGCGAGCGCGACGTCCATCCGTACCTCGTCGAGGGCATCGGCAAGGACACGTGGCCCGAGACGATGGATCCGGACGTCGTCGACGAGTGGATCCGCGTGTCCGACCGCGACTCGTTTCTAACGGCCCGCCGCCTCGCGCGCGAGGAGGGCATCCTCGCCGGCGGCTCGGGCGGGACCTCCGTCTTCGCGGCGATCGCGATCGCCGAGCGACTCGGCCCCGGGGCGCGCGTGCTGACGATGATCCCGGACTCGGGCCGCAACTACCTGTCCAAGCTCTACGACGACACGTGGATGCTCGAGCACGGCTTCGTCGAGCGGCAGGCGCCCGTGCCGACCGTCGAAGAGGTGCTGCGCTCCAAGCGCGTCGAGGAGGCCGACGTCCCTGCGCTCGTCACGATCGCGTCGCACCAGAAGGTCGGCGAGGCGATCGACGTGATGCAGCGCTACTCGATCTCGCAGCTCCCGGTCGTCCGGGACGGTCAGGTCGACTCGCTTGCCGACGTCGTCGGCGCGCTCCAGGACCGCGACCTGCTCGACCGTGTGTTCAAGAACCCCGACGCTCTGCACGACGACGTGGCCGCCGCGATGCAGCCGCCGCTCGCGACGATCGACATCTCCGAGTCGCTCGACCAGGTGTTCGGGACGCTCACCGGACGGACAAACGCCGTCGTCGTCGCCCGCGACGGACGGCCCGTCGGCGTGCTCACGCGCTCCGATCTGCTCGAGTTCCTTGCCCACCGGCGGGCCGTGGTCTAAGGCGCCGCTTGGGGTGCCGCCGCCAGGACGCGCGGGCTTTGGCTGCGCGTCCGTCTGAAATGACCGGTCGACCCGCTCGACGTGATACCGACCGCTCTAACGCAGCCTCGAGCCGTTCCGGCTCGCGCGCTCCTGCAGCTCGCGCTGGAGCACGACGAGCCGCCCGGCCTCCTCGAGCAGCCGGGCCACGAGCCGCAGGCGTTGCTTCTCGCTGCGCAGCTCGAGCAGCCGCTGCTTCGCGTCGGTCGCGAGCTCCACGCGCGCCGCGAGCTCGAACGAGAGCTGCGGCGAATCCGCGCTCGGCTCTTCTGCCTCGCCGGCCTCGGCCGCCTCGACGAGCGCGCGGAACGCTCCGAGCGCCACCTTGGCCTCGCGCGGTGCGGGTGGCTCGGCGTCGTCGACCACCGGCTCGATCCGGCCGGTGTGGAACGAGCGGCCCTGCGTGAGCTCGAGCAGCCGGAAGCGCTCGCCGCCCTCGACGACGATGTTCATGCGCCCGTCGTCGAAGAGCTCCAGCACCTCCGTCACCCGGGCCAGCGTGCCGACGTCGCGGACACCGTCGCCGTCCGCGAGGAGGAGCCCGAACTCGCGCTCGGCCTCGAGACACTCGCCGATCAGCTCCCGGTAGCGCGGCTCGAAGATGTGCAGCGGAACGCGCTCCGTCGGCAGCAAGACGATCCCGAGCGGGAAGAGGCCGATCTCCTCCACCTGGCAAGAGTACGCCCGGCTAGCATGATCCCGTGGCGACCACGCGGCTCGAGCAGCTGTTGAAGGATGCGTTCCCCGACGCGACCGAGCTGTCGGTCGAGGACCGCACCGGCGGCGGCGACCACTTTCAGGTCGTCGTCGTGAGCCCGCGCTTCGAGGGCCTGTCGCTGCTCGACCAGCATCGCCTCGTCAACGACGCACTCGACGCGCCGCTGCGCGACGGAACCATCCACGAGCTCAGGATCAAGACGAAAGGGACGGTATGAGCGAGCTCCGCGACCGGATCAAGGACGTGATCGAGAACGAGCCGGTGGCCCTCTTCATGAAGGGCACCCCGCAGTTCGTCATGTGCGGCAACTCCGACCGGGCCCTGCGCGCGCTGCGCGAAGCCGGCGCGCCCGTGACCGCAGTCGACATCCTGCCCGACCCGGCGATCCGGCAGGAGCTCGCCGAGCTGTCCGGCTGGCCGACGATCCCGCAGGTCTTCGTCGGGGGCGAGCTGATCGGCGGCGCCGACATCGCGCAGGAGCTGGCCGAGTCGGGCGAGCTCACGAGGATCCTCGAGGAGAAGCTCGGCGAGGGCTACCGCGACGAGGCCGAGGAACGGACAGTGTCGGTCCTCGCCACACCCGCATAGCGCAGGCCGATCGCCTGGATCAGGCCGGCCCCGATCAGGCTCTCCTCGAGCGACGCCGTCGCGACGCCGCCGAGCCAGCGGTAGAGATACGGGCCGCGTTCGAAATAGCGCGCCTCGTAGCGCGCGGCGAGCTCGTCGAGCAGCACCTTGGCCGGATGGATGTCCGCGTGCTCCTCCTGCCAGTGGTCGAGGTCCGGCGGGCCGGGCGGCTCGCGGCCCGCGGCTGCGAGCGCCCGGTACTGGCCCTCGTACCAATCCTTCGTCGGCGCGTCGAGCCGTTCCCAGGCGAACTCGTCCAGGACGAGCAGGGGCGCGAGCCCCGCGAGCTTGTCGAGCGCGGCCCCCAGCGGATGGATGTGGTGCAGCACCCGTCCTGCGACGACGGCGTCGAACGGCCCGGGATCGTCGAGCTCCTCGAGCGTGATCCGCCTGAAGAGCGGCCCCTCGGGCGCGTCCGGGTCGATCGCGAGCACGTCGTAGCCGGCGGCCGCGAGCTCGGGCGCGACACCGCCCTCGTCTCCGCACCCGACCTCGAGCACTCGCGCCGGCGCCGGCGGTAGCTGAGAGAGTACGAACTCGATGAACGGCGTCACGACGACCGTCAGCCTCGCAGAGCTTCGCCGCCGCGTCATCTCGGCACAGGGCTACGCGGCCCGCTTCCGGCGCGGGAGCGCGGACGACGTCGTTGCGACCGTGCGCCGGCTCGCGTGCGTCCAGCTCGACTCGATCTCCGCGGTCGAGCGTAGCCACCGCATCGCACTCACCTCCCGCGTCGGCCTCTATCCGCCCGGGACGGTCTCGCGGCTGCTCGGCAAAGGGCGGCTATTCGAGTTCTGGGCGCACGAGGCGTGCCTGCTCCCGGTCGAGGACTACGGGATGCACAGGTGGCGAATGGAGCGGATGCGCGAAAGCGGACTCTGGGGCCGGGGCACGATCGCCGAGCGGCCCGCGCTGGCTGCGCAGGTGCTCGAGGCGATCCGCGAGCGCGGACCGCTCGGCTCGCGCGACTTCGACGGACGCGGCGCCGGTGGGATGTGGAGGTGGAAGCCCGCGAAGGAGATGCTCGAGACGCTGTTTGCCGCGGGGGAGCTCGTCGCGGCGGGTCGCAACGGCTTCCAGCGGCTGTACGACCTGCCCGCGCGCGTAATCCCACGGGAGCAGCTCGATACGCCCGTCCCCTCCGAGGAGGAGTTCCTGCGCTGGGCGACGCTCCGCGCCGTCGAGGCGCGCGGAGCGCTGACGGAGGCGGCGGTCGCGGAGATGTNCGGAGATGTGGCGGCTACGGGGCGGCACTGCGCGCATCCGGCCGTACGCGGACGAGCTCGTCGCCGACGGGCAGCTCGAGCGCGTCACCGTGGCCGACGGTGCGGGCCCCGTGCTCGTGCCGGCAGGCTCGGAGCCGGGCGATGCGTCGGCCGCCGTGCTCCTCTCGCCGTTCGACAATCTGCTCTGGGATCGCGGCTTCCTCGAGCGACTGTTCGGCTTCCGCCACGTGATCGAGGTCTACAAGCGCGAGCACGAGCGGGTGTACGGCTACTACGTCCTCCCACTGCTGTGGCGGGACCGACTCGTCGGACGCGCCGATCTGAAGAGTGACCGCGCCGCGCGCGTGCTGCGTGTGCGCGCCTTCCACCGCGAGCCGGGCGTACGCGCCTCGGCCGCGCTCGAGGCCGCGTTCGAGCGCGCGCTCGGGCGGCTCGCGCGCGTGCTCGGGCTCGACAGCATCGAGCGGGGCTGAGCCGCGGGCGGTTGTTACAGATTCGGCACAGGCACGTGACCCACCCGCGCGAAATCTCGCGTTATGCTCGGGGCAGGTCGGTTGGGGGGAGGGTGTCGGGTCCCGGTGTACACGCGCGTGTACCTCTAACACGGGCCTGAAGGGCGGGCGGACGTTCGAGGCCCGTTCGTAGAATTCGAGCGTGGACTTCGAGACACGCGCGATCCACGTAGGCCAGGATCCCGATCCCGCCACCGGCGCGGTCACGGTCCCCATCTACCAGACCTCCACGTACGTGCAGGAGGCGGTCGGACAGAACAAGGGCTACGACTACTCGCGGGTCTCGAATCCGACGCGGACTGCGCTGCAGGTCTGCGTCGCCTCGCTCGAGGGCGCCCAGTACGGGATCGCGTACTCGTCGGGGCTCGGCGCGACCACGACCCTGATGCACCTCGTCAATCCCGGCGAGAAGGTCGTCCTCATCGCAGATGTCTACGGCGGCGTCTACCGGATGACGTCGCAGATCTACGAGCCCAAGGGCTACGACTTCGTCTACGTCTCGGCCGACGAGTTCAACACGAACCTCGGCGCATACCTCGACGAGCGGACGCGGATCGTGTGGGCCGAGACGCCCTCGAACCCGCTCCTGAACATCGTCGACATCCGCGCTGCCGCTGAGGCGGCACACGCCGCCGGCGCGATGCTCGTCGTGGACAACACGTTCGCGAGCCCGTACCTGCAACAGCCGCTCGAGCTCGGCGCCGACATCGTCATCCACTCGACGACGAAATACCTCGGCGGGCACTCCGATGTCATCGGCGGCTTCGTCGCCACCAACGATCCGTCCATCGCCGAGCGCCTGACGTTCCTGCAGAAGTCGCTCGGGGCCGTTCCCGGGCCGTTCGACTGCTGGCTCGTGCTGCGCGGAGTCAAGACGCTGGCGCTGCGGATGCAGAAGCACTCCGAGAACGGCCGGGCGGTCGCCGAGTTCCTCGACGGCCACCCGCGCGTCGAGAAGGTGCTGTACCCAGGCCTGCCCTCGCATCCCGGCCATGAGATCGCCGCTCGCCAGATGCGCGACTTCGGCGGCATGGTCTCGTTCCTGGCCGAGTCCGAGGAGGAGGCCGTCGCCCTCGTCGCGCGAACGAAGCTGTTCCTGCTCGCGGAGTCGCTCGGCAGCGTCGAGAGCCTGATCGAGCACCCGGCCCGGATGACGCACGCGTCGACGAGTCCGCCGAGGATCTGCTCGCCGACCTCGAGGCCGCGCTCGTACGCGCAGTCGCACCCGCGTGAGCGACGAGCCCATCGTCTTCGTCGAGATCCCGGCGGGCTCGCGCAACAAGTACGAGTACGACGAGGAGCTCGGCGGGATCGTCCTCGACCGCCGGTTGTTCGCGTCGATGTCCTACCCGGGCGACTACGGGTTCGTCGAGGGAACGCTCGCCGAGGACGGCGACCCGCTCGACGCGCTGGTGCTCGTCTCGGAGCCGACCTTCCCCGGCTGCCGCATTCGCGTCCGAGCCGTCGGCGTCTTCCACATGACCGACGAGAAAGGGCCCGACGAGAAAGTGTTGTGCGTGCCGCTCGGCGACCCGTCGTTCCAGCGGATCCACGAGGTCGACGACGTCGGCGCCGAGCTGCGCGATGAGATCGAGCACTTCTTCAGGCGATACAAGGAGCTCGAGGCGAAGAAGACCGAGACACGCGGCTTCGGCGACCGTTCCGAGGCCGACGAGATCATCGAGGCCGCGCGAGAGCGTGCGGCAACTCGAGCGTAGGATCCGCGGGTGAGCGCCGCCGCGCCTGCACCGCTCGACCTCCACCACCTCGGAGCCGAGCGCGTCATCGGCAGCTACCTGCTCGACACGGTCGAGGGTCCGGCCCTGTTCGACTGCGGGCCCGCGTCCACCGTGCAGGCGCTGAAGCAGGGGTTCGCGGAGCGGGGCCTCGCGCTCAGCGACGTACGTCACCTGTTGCTCAGCCACATCCACCTCGACCACGCAGGAGCGGCCGGCATGCTCGTCCGCGAGCACCCGGCACTGCAGGTGCACGTGTCGGAGATCGGCGCGCCGCACCTGATCGACCCGGCCCGGCTGGAAGCGAGCGCACGCCGGCTGTACGGCGAGGCCTTCGACGAGCTCTGGGGCGAGCTCGCGCCGGTGCCGGCCGGGAACGTGAACATCGTCGGCGAGCGCGTCGTCGGGCTCGACTGCTTCCCCTCCCCCGGCCACGCATCCCACCACGTCTGCTACCTGGACAAAGACGGCACGCTCTACGCCGGCGATGCAGCCGGCGTGCGGATCCCGCCGAGCCGCCCCGTCCTGCCGCCGACCCCGCCGCCCGAGGTCGACGTCGACGCCTGGGAGGCGACGATCGCCGAGATCGAGCGCCGGGCCCCCGACCGGCTCGCGCTCGTCCACTTCGGCGTCGCCGAAGACGTCTCTCGGCACCTCGACGACCTGCGGCAGCGCCTGCGCAGGTGGGCCGCGCTCGTCGAGAGCGGAGCAACCGAGAACGAGTTCATCGCCGCCGCGCTCGGGGAGATCGAGCACGCCGACGAGTACGAGCGCGCCGTCCCGCTCTGGCAGTCGTACGCCGGGCTCTCGCGCTACGTCCGCAAGCGGCGCGAAGCGGCGGCCTGAGCATGCCGCCGGTCCCCGTCCCCGCCGACGTCGACGAGTTCCTGCGCCGGCCGAACCCGGCCGTCGTCGGGACGCTCCGTCCCGACGGGTCGCCCCACACCGTCGTGACCTGGTAGCGCCTGGATCGAGCCGGAGCGCTGGCACGGCTGGGACGGGCCCGGCCCTTGGCCGGGCTCCTGAGCCGTCGCATAATCGGACGATGGCCGCCGAGGCAGGCGTCACGGAGTCGAGGGCCGCGCTGCGCCAGCGCAACTTCAGGCTCCTCGTCTCCGCGCGGGCGATCTCTTTCTTCGGCACCAACCTGGCGCCGATCGCCGTAGCGTTCGCCGTCCTCGGCCTAACGGGCTCCGCCTCCGACGTCGGCTTCGCGTTCGCGGCCTGGACGCTCGCGCAGATCTCGACTCTGCTCGTCGGCGGGATCGTCGCCGACCGCCTGCCGCGGCGCCTCGTGATGATCGGCTCGGACGCAACAAATTTCTGCGTCCGCGCGGCGATGGGTGCGCTGTTCGTCGTCGGGAGCATGAACGTCTGGGTGCTGATCGGACTTCAGGCGATCGGCGGCGCGGCGGCAGCGTTCTACTCGCCCGCGTCGAGCGGGCTCGTCCCGGAAACGGTGCCGCCCCGCCTCCTGCAGCAGGCCAACGGCTACATGAGCATCGCCCGCTACGCAGCCTTCCCGCTCGGCGCCGCGGCCGGCGGGACGATCGTGGCGACGATCGGCTCCGGCTGGGCGCTACTCCTCGACGCGGCGACTTACGGGACGAGCGCGCTCCTGCTCAGCCGCATGCGCCTACCTGCGCGGACGCGCACGGCGGCGGCGCCAAACTTCGTGCGCGAGCTCCGCGAGGGCTGGCACGCGTTCACGGAGCACACCTGGGTCTGGCTCCTGACGGTCTGGATCTCGCTCTACTTCCTGATCACGTATGCGCCGTTCTTCGTGCTCGGGCCGTACATCGCGCGCGCGTCGATGGGCGGCGCGGCCGCCTGGGCCGTCATCGTGACCGGGGAGGCGATCGGCTCACTCGCGGGCGGCCTCATC
>WNGD01000553.1_pt1 | contig 39957 bp, 40 predicted proteins | sample 5400671 | NCBI WGS metagenome assembly WNGD01 (sample SAMN13153369, study PRJNA577476) | soil metagenome | isolation source: 40 cm soil or saprolite under grassland replicate 2 | place: USA:California | collected 2016-06-15 | reverse complement strand
TCGCAGGTCGCCTTGACCTCTACCGCTTCCATCATTGTCGCCTTGGCCGCTTGGCAGGCCCAACGTCCTGATCTCATCCGTTCTCCCAAACGCGTCTTAGCTCATCTTTGGGAGGATTCTGAGGTATGAAATGCCCTCGCATACAGGGTTAATTCTATCAAGAGTAAACGATCTTAACCACAAACGTGTACTCTTAACAAGAACGTAACCCTGTTCATGTGTTTTTCTCACTACTATTAAGGTATTATTCTAATAAATGGGTACCCCTGAGTATGACTATATCCTTAAGGAGCCGTACCATGTGCAAAGAGGCCCTTTCGCTCGCAAGTTTTGAGCTGAACGCTCTTGAAGTTATAAAGCCTGCCAGTTCTATCGAGCATGCCGATACGCTTGAGGCAATCGTATCGAGGATGAGCGCGCTTCAAGCGCAGAATACGCAGGTCGCACTGGTCACGATTACACTCCGCTTCGAACAGGACGGGAAGACCCACACGGGTCGCGTAGCTCTGGCGGATCAGAGCGCACTTCACTACCTTGAAAACCTGCGTTCCTTAGTACGCAAAACGGATAGCGTCTTTTTGTTGCGCCATACCTTTTACTTCCTTCTTCTCGGCGCCGATCTGAGCGGAGCCGCGATCGTACAGGAACGCCTGTGGGAGGCGCTGCTCTGGCGCGTGCACAATACGCTCGAAGGCGATTTCCTGCGTCCACGTATGATGATGATCGGCCACGGCGCCTGTACGGCCAACTGCAACGATTTTACCCAATGTATCGATGCAGCTGGCGAGGCGCAGCTCAGTTTCGACCTGCAGCCTGAAAAGGTTGCACGCAAGGTCGCAACGACGAAGGATGGCGACCTGCCGGTACTCGCGCGCAGGTTCGGCGTCCCGTATGTGCCGCTCCTGCCGCGCAAACTGCCCGCCAGGCTACAACGCCTGGTCAGTCCGACGCTTGCACAGGAGCTTCACTGTTTCCCCATCGGTCGCGATCGTGATATCCTCACGGTGGCGATGTCCAATCCACAGGACAGAAACGCCCTGGAGCGGCTGCGCGCTGAGACTGGACTGAACATCTTCCCGGTGCTCGCCAATCCGCGCGAACTACAAACGGCACTAGAGCAGTTCGTTTAGATATACCTCTATATACAGCGCATGTACCGCGTTATCACGTCCTCGCTCTTTTCTATAAATTAAACAGGCCAACCGCGTTCATTGGAAACGCGATTGGCCTGTCCTTATGCTTCTTCATCACAGGATGGCCTGCCTCATTGCTTCACTGCTAAGGTTTCGCGGGCAGCGTGCCCATCTTGACGTTGGGGGGAACGTCCATGCTCCACATAGAGTCCGGCACCTGCGTGGGCAGCAAGAGCTCGAACTTGTCGTACATCGGCTTTCCGGCATCGGTACTATTCGCATCTTCCAGCACGTTGACGGGTCGGTATTGCATATCTAGCAGGAGCACCTGGCCCGTATCATCACGGATACGGTAAACATCCCTACCCTGGAACCGGCCTTTACCCAGGTAGGTGGCCTTGCCGGATTGCAGGTCTTTGCGCAGTTGGGTGAGATCGAAGATGGAGTCGTCGCTACTCCACGCATCAGCGTTCCACTGCGCAACATGTTTCATCATATCGATGCCCAACGTCTGGTGACCATCGCTGACGGCCATAACATCTAGTTTTCCCTGGATGGTAGTCTCGACGTTCATATGGTCATTCGACATATTGTGGTAGCTCTCGATATGATAGCTCTGGCCCTTGCTGTCGACCATGGTCTGGCCATGATAGATTACATAATGATCCCATGAGATACTGGCGGGTACAGCAAAAGCCGTCTGGGTAGAACCGGGCAGGACGAAGTGGAGCACGCCAAACAGGCCCACGATGAGAACGGCAGCGGCAGCTACCAGCCCGCCCACGCGTACGGGAACTTTGCGGCGTGGCGCACTACGATAAGGTGTCGCCGGACGCATAAAGGGGGGCGGTGTGCTGAGCGGGCGGCTGCGGCTGCGCGCGGCTATCGCTGCCTTGACGGCCTGATCGACGCGTGTAGATGGCTCACTCGCTTCAAGGCTGGCGATGAGATTCGTCGCGCGACCCATCCGGCGTTGTTCGTGCGCGCACTCCGGGCACGTCTGTAGATGTCCTGCGACGATGCGCGCCTGGTAAGGACTCAGGTCCTGCGCCACAGCAAGGTACAGACTGATGACTGAGCATACCTCCGGGCCGGTTGCTCCTACCGGCGGCAGGGGTGGTAGAGCGGTGCTGTTCATTTGCGCTTCTCCCGTTTTCCAACACCTTCTTTACTGAGACGCACGTACTGCTCGGCGAACATTTTTTTCGCGCGCGATATCCTGGTTGCCGCCGCGTTCGGCGTGATACCCACGATCTCCGCTATCTCTTGATACGGGACGCCCTGGGCTGCACTGAGGACGAGCGCAATGGCGTATTCCTCCGGCAGATGTGACAGGGTGTGCCGAATCATCTCGCGCTCGGCAATCTCTGGAATACCCCCCGTGTCGGACAGCAGCATAGAAGCATCGTCGTTTATGACTTCTTCGCTCGGATCGTCGTTGCGATAGCGATGCGCCAGCGGCCACCAGGAGATACGCTTCCGTCTACGTAGCGCGTCTACACACAGGTTGGTTGCTATCCGGTATAGCCAGGCTGAAAGGTGCTCTCGCTCGTACAGACCGTTCCAGGAGGTACAGGCACGCACAAACACCTCCTGTGTTACATCGTCGGCATCCTCTAAATTGCCAAGCAGACGATAAATATAGGAGTGAATGGGGCGCCGAAATTGTTCGTATAATTTGCCCAGAGTAACTTCGTCTACTGCGCCCGCCCCCTGGTGATTCGCATGTTTTTCAACTGGCATGCTAATAGATACTTTCTCTCTCAAGGCAGCTTTCGGAAGAAGAGCTCCAACAGATTGTGCCTGTAGTATACCAGGAATAGCCACTGAATAAAACATAATTAGGAGATGCCTCCATTAATTTCCTATGAATGCACTACTATCTACATATTCCCTACCACGTTACATGCTGTATGCATTTACAAAAGTGTTTTTAACCCCCTCAATGCGCTCCCTTTTAGGAAACAGGTCCTGGTCCATTTTTTTGCGGGAGTATACTGGTAGCAGAGCATATAAAATACACCTTGCTTCACAAAAAAGCTTTCGGGATTGACGGGATGAAAAGGGGGGCTCTCTTCGCACATGGTATCAATCTCTTCACCGCTCAACGACTGTTCAGGGCGTCTTCGGGAGCAAGGCGTTTCATCTTCTCTTGTCTTGCTGATCGTTGCGCTGCTGATCGGCATGTTAGCATCTCAATCCACGCCTTCTACCCAGACAAGGTCGTCAGACGCGCTGGTGGCACTCGCGGATATGATCCCGCCGCAGCTCGCTTATAGTCGCCTGCAAGGAAACGTCGATGCCCGGCGGCACATCGCACTCTCGATCGGCCTGCGCCCACAGAACGACCTGCGCCTCTATCAATATCTTCGCACTATCTCACAGCCTGCTTCAGCCCACCGCTTCCTGACGCCTGGGCAATATCAAGATACATTCAGTCCAGGCGCGACGGTCTATGGCGCGCTCGCCCGGTTCCTTCAGGCACAGGGCTTTGCAGTGACGCGGGCGTATGATCATCGTCTGCTGCTCGATTTCAGCGGCACGATCGCGCAGATTGAGCAGGCGTTTCATGTGACGATTCGCTCGTACATCGGGTCCGATGGGAGGAGCTACTACGCGAACGATAGCAATCCGCTTATTCCCGCCCGGTTTGCAGGGCAGATACTGGCGATCAATGGCCTGAACGATGCCCTGAGCTGGCGCCCTCACGTGCTCGCCCGGCGGCTGTCCCCTATGAGGTCACGTATGTCTCCTCCCTGCCCTGGACGCAACAGCCAGTATATAATGCCTGACCAGTTCGCCTCTGCCTATAACCTGAATGGACTCTACCGGGCGCACTACGCGGGTGAGGGACAGACAATTGCCCTCTTCGAACTGTCCCCCTTCGCAAAGAGCGATCTTTCGACGTACATGGCCTGCTTCGGGCACAGCCACACGCAGGTCCAGGCGATCCAGACGGGGAAGGTGGCGTCCAGCGATGGCGCGATGGAGGCAGATATGGACGTCGAGCTGGTTCTGAGCACGGCCTCTCATCTCGATACGGTCAAGGTATACGAAGCGAGAAATGACGCCACTGGCTACCTTTCACAGTGGGCGCGTATTATCCAGGACGCCCCGCCTGTGGTGAGCATAAGTTGGGGCCTGTGCGAGCAGACTCTGAACGCGCCATTCGTTCAGGAAGAGAACGCGTTGTTCTCCCTGGCGGCGGCGCGGGGGATGACCATCTTCGCCTCCACCGGCGATACAGGCAGCGCGGGCTGCCTCGGCGATAAGAAGTCCTTCTCCTCCAGGCTCTACGTGGATGATCCCGCTTCCCAGCCCTTCGTGACGAGCGTCGGCGGGACCAGCCTTACGCTCAATGGAACATCGGCCTACGGCGGCGAGAGCACCTGGAACACTTCCAATATGCAACAGGCCAGCTACAATGGCGCGTCGGGCGGCGGTATCAGCCACTATTGGACGCGTCCCTCCTGGCAACAGATGCAGGGCGTGAAGAACGCGTACAGCACGGGCAAGGTGTGCGGTGCACGCGCCGGGGCCATCTGTCGCGAAACTCCCGACGTGTCCTTGCAGGCGGATACCGGCCTGGGCTACATTATCTACTGCTCCGCACGTGCTACCAGGATCTGCAGCAATAGCCTGCCGTGGAACGTTGTGGGCGGCACCTCGGTCGCGACTCCCCTCTGGGCGGCCCTGGCAGCGCTGACGAACGAGATGTTGCAGAAACAGGGCGCTGGCAAACTCGGCTTTCTCAATCCGCTCCTCTACCAGATCGCCAGGGATCAGCGCCTGTACCGCGCCTGCTTTCACGATGTGACGAGGGGCAATAACGATTACAATGGCCTCAATCACGGACGCTACCCTGCTAGCGCCAGCTACGACATGGCAACCGGCCTGGGCAGCTACAACGCCGACGCGCTGGCGCACAGCCTCGTCACGCTGGTCAGAGCGCGGAAGGCCGCTCGCTCGCCCTGAGAGAACTCTAAGCGATGACCTTGAAGACCGAAGTCCTCCCAGAAATCAGGAGTACAGGGAACGCAGTCCCTTGCCGGAGCACAAGGTGTCCTCGCACACTCCATTTCCTAATAAGCAAACCGCAGGCCCACCAGCAGAATTGTGAGTGGATTTCAGCCGGATAGGCTTGACAATTACAGTTTCAGTAATCACAATGTCTAAAGTAGGGGTTGCAAGAGAGTGGGAGGCAGTCAATAATAGTATGAAAGTTCGCGAAGTTATGAAATTGCTCGAAGCTGATGGATGGTATCACATTAACACAGAGGGAGATCATCGACAGTATAAACATCCGGTAAAACGGGGCCGTGTTACTGTCGCTGGACATCCCGGTGATGACCTGCATCCTAAAACGTTAGCCAGCATTTTCAGACAAGCTCAAATTGAAAGAAAAAGGAAGTATTAGAATTTACGTAGGAGAGAATATGCGCCCTGATAATTTATCTGGAGAAACCGGAGGAGAGATGTACCATTTCCTGATCATCATCGAAGAAGGTGAGCACAACTACAGCGCATACGTCCCAGATCTCCCAGGCTGCGTCGCCACTGGGCACACACGCGAAGAAGTTGAAAAAAACATGCGTGAGGCTATCATTCTACATCTGGAGGGCATGATCGAAGATCAGGAACCTATTCCTACTTCGCATACGAGCGCAGGATATATTGATGTATCGCTTCCTGGTTCGGCGGCCTGACAGAGTTACATCGCCGATCAATTCAATGGGCCCAACGTCATATTCACGTGCTCTTCATCGCCCTGTCGGACATAGCGCACACCCCACCCACAGAACAGCAGAATCGTCACCGCCATCAGAATCATCAGCGCGCTCAGGCTGATAACCTCGGCGACGACGCCCGCGAAGAGCAGCACGGGGATCGAGCCGGCGTTGTAGAGCATGAACTGTAGGGACAATACACGGCCCCGGCTCGCTTCGGGCGCGCGCTCCTGCATGATCGTCTGCGCCGGAATGTTGATGCTCGACATCGCCACGCCCAACGCGAAGACCAGGAACACGATTAGCCACAGGAACAGAGGCGATTCCGTTCCGTGCGCCGGATCGATCGTCAGGGCAAGCCAGTGGCTCACGGGCAGCAGTATAAAGCCTGCCCCCAGGGCGATCAGTCCGGCGGTCGTCAGGCGCAGTTTCCCCACACGCTGCGCCAGGCGCGGCATCAGCACGGAGGCACCGACCAGCCCGATGGCCGCAGGTGCCAGGACGAGCGACATATCTTCGGGCGGACGGTGCAGGAAGGATTGCACAAATGCGCCGGCCAGCTCGCCGATCATCAACATAACCACGCTGGCAACAGAGACCTGGATCACCGCAAAGTAGAGCAGGCGATCGGAACTGATGATACGCCAGCCGCTGACAAGGTCGCTCCACAAGGACGACAGCGCCTGCCCGATCTCGACATGCGCCCCATCGGCGCGATGGCGCTGGTAGATATGCTCCTCGTTAAAGGCGTCCTTCGGGATCAGCAGGATCAGGACCACGCAGACGGCATATAGCACGCCAGCTATGACGAAAAGCATGTCGATCGGCTGCACATGCAGCGCCAGGGAGCCCAGGGTGAGTGTGAAGGGCGGAAATATGGTCGCTATCACACGCCCCAGCAGCAGGAATCCGATCGCCTGCGCAACGGTGAGCGAGATGTTGAAGAGGGAGAGTGCGGGCAGCAGTTCGCGCTCCCCCACCAGCAGAGGGATAGAGGCCCCCTCCGCCGGACTGAAGAATTGCCCGATCACCGAGGTTAGAAAGCTCAATGTAAAGAGCGGCCACAGGTTCGTATCATCAACGAGCAGAGAAGTGACCACCAGAAACATAGTGACCACACGCAATATATTGCTCGTCCACAATACCCGGCGCTTGTTCTGCCTGTCGACAAGTACGCCGGCAATGGCGCTAAAGGGCACGGCGGGGAGGGTAAAGGCAATAATAGCCAGACCAGCCATAAAGACGTTATTGTGCGTGATCTGATTTACCAATACAATGACACCGAAATTCGCCGCGTTAAGCACGATCTGCGATATAAGCTGAGCGATCCATAACAGCACGAAATTGTGGTTCCTGAGAATCGGCCTGAAACTGGACATGTTCAGTTGTCCAGTTGTACCGGCCCTCTCTTGATCCTGCGTTGGAATCGACATTCGCACCCGGCTTTCTTTGTCTTACCATTTCGAAGAGGTTTTCTGGTATACATCCTATATTACGTACGATTTAGCAAAAAGTAAGCAAACTCATAACCGACAATTGAGCAGTTTTATTTTTTCATGACCTTTGGTCATTGCCCGCCCCTTAAACTCGACGATTTTTCTTATCTGTGTTACAATACCTGTATTAAGTGTGTGGAGGTCGTTATGTCTGGTTCGTATGATTTACTCAGGAATACGTGGATCTACATGGACATCAGGCAAGAAGTAGTGGAAGAGATCCAGCAACGCCAACTGACTACGCAGCGGCACGTGCTCCTCGCGATCGTCCAGGCACGCTTTCCTCGCGCCGAACGCATGGCGAAGCGGGTTATCGAGCGCGTGACCAATCCGGAGCGGCTGCAAGAGATGGTTATGAGGGTTGGCATGGCACGCACGGAGCGGGAGGCACGCCTGGGCATGAGCGATCAGGCGCGAGTTGTGGAGAGCGAATAACTATGCTACACTGACCAGAACGAGAAGGCGTTCGATTCAATCGTGGCCTTTGTACGGGCAACCCTCGCGGTCGCCCTGCAACGGTCGCTCCCTGGTACACCGTGCAGCAAGAGAAAATTACCATGACCATAAATCTAACTACAAATAAAAAAACTGACTTGCTCTCACTAGCGCTCCCACAGCTACAGGACTGGCTGCGGGAGCGCGGCGAGCCGGCGTTTCGCGCTAAGCAGATCTATAACTGGCTCTACCAGCGGCTCGTTACCGACTTCGCGGCGATGAGCAATCTGCCGCAGGCGCTGCGTACTCGCCTCGCGGAGGAAGCAGCGATCGGGTCGCAGATCGTGCGCAGCGAACAGCATTCGAAGGACGATCGCACGCGCAAGATCCTGCTGGAACTGGTGGATGGCAGGCTGATCGAGTCGGTGCTGATGCTTTACCCACCGTCAGGCGACTCCAGTGCTCGCGCGACGGTTTGCGTCTCCAGCCAGGCGGGCTGCGCCTATGGTTGCACGTTCTGCGCAACGGGCCAGATGGGCTTCGATCGCCATCTCAGCGCGGGCGAGATCGTGGCCCAGGTGCTCTATTTTGCCCGTGAGCTACGGTCCGCTCCCTGGAGCGCGGCGGGCCTGTCGGGCAGCAAGGCGATCGACCATATCACCAATATCGTGCTCATGGGCATGGGCGAGCCGCTGCACAACTACGATAACGTCCTGCAGGCGCTGCGCATCCTGAATAGTGCGGACGGCTTCAATCTGGGGGCGCGCCATATGACAGTCTCGACGGTGGGGGTGGTGCCCGCCATTCGCAGGTTGTGCCAGGAGCCACTGCAGATCAACCTGGCGATCTCGCTGCACGCGCCGACCGACGAACTGCGCAGCCAGACGATGCCGGTCAATCGCAAATACCCGCTGCAGGATCTGCTGGCGGCGTGCCAGGACTATATCGCGGCAACGAAGCGCCAGGTGACGTTCGAGTACGTGCTGCTCTCCGGCGTGAACGATACGCCTGCGCACGCACGCCAGCTCGCGGAACTGCTGGCACCACTGAAGCAGTTCGCCCACGTCAACTGCATTCCGGTCAACGCGACGGCGGCGAGTTATCGCACACCCGGACCCGATGCGATCCGTACCTTTCGCGATGTTCTCTTCGCGCACGCCATCAGCAATAGCGTGCGCGCCGAGCGTGGCGACGATATCGCCGCCGCTTGCGGACAACTGCGCACACGCTTCGAGCAGAAGAGGAAGCTTCCAGTCGTGGCGCAGTAGCCTCCTCACCTTTCTCACCAAACCAAAACAGGGTACCCGCGAGGAGCACACTCACTATCTATAGTATAGTAAGCGTAACCCTCGTAGGTACCCTCTTCGACCGGAGTCTTTACTTCTGATTGCGAACCTTTGGCACCTTGCTCAGTGTGCGCAGACAACGCGTGCAGATATTGACCGTCCTGGGAACTCCATTGATCTCGATGTGACGACGATGCACGTTGAGCACGAAGCGGCGGCGCGTACGGTGCTGCGAAAACGGTACGTTGTTGCCGTACATGGGCTTGCGCTCGCAGATATCACAACGACCTGCTGCCATGACTTTCTACCTCCCTGAAATTTCAACGGGCTTTGTCTGAACCATGAGAAAGCCTTGACTCCGCTCCGCTGTGTTTACTTGATTCTGATCGGGGCCTCTGATATACTGCATCAATACAATGCGTGCACTGACTGGGAACCCGAACACGTTATGCGAGTATACCCGATATTGACGAATTTGGCAAGAGAGAAGACTTATGCTGCGGTCAAAAACATTTGCTTTTCAACCACAACCCGGCTCTGACGCTCATCCTCTTGGTAAAATCGAGGTTCTCCCTCACGCTATTCACACGATCGCCTTGCAGGCTACTTACGAATGTTATGGCGTTCTGGGTATGGCCTCTCCAAGGCTGCGCAATGGCCGGGCGGTGATTCTTCCAGCCGAGCAGGCCAGCCAAGGTGTGCGGGTTCAGGTGATAAACGATCAACTGGTGATAGATATCTATGTGGTGCTGGAATATGGGTTGCGCATCTCTGAGATCGCCCATAATATTATGAGCAGCGTGAAGTTTTCTGTGGAGAAGATGCTAGGCATCCCTGTAAGACAGGTAAATATCAACGTTCAGGGACTCATTCATGGCCCGGCCTCCCAGGATAAGCAAGAGAAGAAGGACAAGAGGTAGCACAGCCGCTATGCAGGAACAGCCATCGCGCTCCACTATACGACACCGCCCACGGCGCGTCAGCGTCTTCGATGGCCAGGATCTGAAGAAGGCTATCGTGGCGAGCGCTGCGTGGTTAGAAGAACATCGCGAGATGATCAACGCCCTCAACGTCTTTCCCGTTCCCGATGGGGATACGGGCTCGAATATGTCGGCGACGATGAAATCTGCGATCCGCACGATTGTCAGCAGTAACGAGACCTCGGCGGGCGCGGTCGCGGCGAAGGTGGCACATGATGCGCTATTGGGCGCGCGCGGCAACTCTGGCGTAATCCTCTCGCAGACGCTGCGCGGCCTGGCGCAGGGCCTCGATAAGAAGACGACGTTTACCGCCGCCGATCTCGCCACTGCTTTCCAGGAGGCCGAGCGCCTCGCCTACCGCGCGGTGATCAAGCCGGTCGAGGGGACCATCCTGACGGTGGTGCGTGACGCGACGGAGGCAGCGAAGCAGAGCGCCGAGCATGGCGATGATCTCGTTCAATTGCTGCAGGAGGTGGTCTACGCCGCCCGCCAGTCGGTCGCGCGCACGCCCGACCTCCTCCCCACGCTGAAGCAGGCCGGGGTCGTCGATGCCGGCGGCCAGGGCTTCTGCACGCTGCTGGAGGGCATGTGGCACTACGCTCGCGGCGAGGCCGGTACGGTGTCGTCCGCCACAAGTACTAATCACGCGCCGGATACGACGGGAACGCAGGTGAAGAAGGGGCGTGTGAGCGTCGAAGAGGAGTTCGGCTACGAGGTGGTCTTTCTACTGCACGGCCAACACCTGGATGTAGACACTATCCGACAGACGATCATCGATATGGGCGGCGTCTCTACGGTGGTCGCTGGCGATGAGAAGCTGCTCAAGGTGCATACGCACACCCAGACGCCCGGTAAGATCCTTGACTACGGCGTGAGCCTGGGCAGCCTGCTGGATATCAATATCGAGAACCTGCAGGAGCAGAGCCTGGCGTACGAGGCGGAGAGCAAGGCCGAACACGCCACAGAAGCACCCCCGGAGACACCGCTCGCGGAGATCGCGACGATCACGGTGAGCTCCGGCGCGGGCTTCGACCAGGTCTTCGAGGGCCTGGGCGCCAGTGCGATCGTTTCCGGTGGCCAGACGATGAATCCCAGTACCGAGGAGCTGCTCAACGCGGTCGAGGCGGTCCCGGCCAACCAGGTGATCATCCTGCCCAACAATAGAAACGTGATCCTGAGCGCACAGCAGGTCGTAGGCCTGACGCAGAAGGAGGTCTACGTGGTCCCCAGCAAATCGATGCCACAGGGGATCACGGCGCTCTCCACTTTCAATTTCGGTGCCGATTTCGCGACCAATTGCGAGACGATGACCGAGGCGATCCAACAGATCGATACGGCGGAGATCACGCGCGCCGTGCGTACGGTGGAGTTAGGCGACCTGCAAGTACGCGAGGGCGATTTCATCGGCGTGGTGAACGGAAACCTGGTCGTTGCCAGCCAGAATATCAAGCAGGTGATGCACGATACGCTACAACGCATGGATATCGATAGCCACGAGATCGTGACGCTATACTACGGCGAGGATGTGACGAAGGAGAAGGCGCAACAGATGGCCCGCCGCGTCAAAGAACAGCATTCACACCTTGAGATCGAGCTTGTGAATGGCGGTCAGCCATACTATGCCTATATTATTTCAGCCGAGTAGGGGCCTGCCTTGCGCGGGCTCTGTCGAGCTGTCGAGCCGCCTGCATGGCCCGCGCAAGGCAGGCCCCCACAGACATACATAGGAGAGACAACATGACTGTTCGGATTGTGACAGACAGCACCGCCGATATCCCGCCAGAGCAGGCGGGGGCTGCCGGCATTACGGTTGTGCCGCTGACTGTCTTCTTTGGCGACGATGCCTACCTCGATGGTGTGGAGCTGGATAATGCTGGCTTCTATCGCAAGTTGCAGGCCAGCAAGGAGCTCCCGCGCACCTCGCAGCCCTCGCCGGCTACGTTTCAGGAGGCATACACGCGCCTGATCGAGGAGGGCGCGGACGGTATTCTGTCGATCCACCTCTCTTCTAAGCTGAGTGGCACCTACCAGTCGGCGTTCAACGCGAGCACCTCCCTGCCGGACGATGGAAAAAAAGTGCCTATCGAGGTTGTTGATTCTCTAAGCATCAGCGTGGGGATGTCCCGCGCCATTCTGCAGGCAGCGCAGGAGGCCCGTGAGGGGTTGTCGCTTGCCGAGATCAAAGCCCACGCCCTCGACCAGCTTGAGCGCACACACATCCTGGCGGTGCTGGATACGCTGGAGTACGTGCGACGCGGTGGTCGCATTGGCACGGCCAGGGCGCTGCTCGGCAATATGCTCAGCTTCAAACCGATCATTTCGCTCAAAGATGGTGTCGTGGTCGCCCTGGAGCAGCCGCGCACGCGCAGCAAGGCTTACGCCCGCGTCGCGCAGACCGTGGGCGATATGGCTCCCGTGGAGATGGTCTCTATCGCGGAGTCCGACGAACAGGTCGGTCAACAGCTCGCGGCGGCCCTGAAGACGACGTACCGGGGCGAGCTGCCTCGCTACAAACTCGGCGCCGTGCTGGGCACGCATACCGGACCAGGAACCGCCGCCGTGGCGGTCGTGAGCGCTCGTCGCTAGCACTTTTTCATATTTCACAGGGGGATTGCACCAATGTCACAATACTACCAGGTGCCCAATATCTATCAGGACTGCGGCACAAAGCTGCCCCTACCGGACCTGTTCTGTCCCAACTGCTCGGCACCGGTCGAGAGCACGGCCCGTTTCTGTGCGGAATGCGGCGCGAAACTACACGGGTAGAGTATGAAAAAAGCCATACCCATTGACTATCAGCGCCCCTCTCACGTACAATAGTATTACTATCGTGATGCTTTGCAGCAACCTGCATAATGAAAAAAGCATACACAGTAGTCTGGTAAAATCCAGCAATGAAACACTTTGTCAGAGCAAAACGTGTCCTCTAGTAAGGACAACCACTGTGGATGTCCACCATGCTGGACCCTGTAGGTCGTTATTTTATAACCGGGCTGGCCAGGCAGGAAGCCCCATATGTATTCGTCCGCCAACCAGTTGGCGTAACTACGAAGGAGGAACGACTGTGGGAATGTTACGTGTGATGTCACGGCGTGGTGATGATCGTGTCACCTGGGACGAGCAGAAGGTTCTGGCAGGTGACCCCGAGGCGAACGCTGCGATCCGTGAAGCAGAACGCATCTTCTCCCAGGAGCGCGCAAAGGGCGCTACCGCCTTCCGCGTCGAAACAGGCAAACCGATCGAGCGTATCGAACAGTTCGACGCCACGGCAGAGCAGATAGTAATGGTCCCAAGAGTCGTCGGCGGATGACTCCGGTCCCCCAGGTGCTCATCGCCCTGAGCTGGATCGTCATCGCGTTCGCTATCTCGCCAGTGGTATGGCTACTCTTTCAGCCATACTCCAGGGGATGGTCGCGTGCCGAGCGACGAGCCGCTGAACTTCTGCGCGCTATACTGACGCCTGAGCAGGTACGCCAACTTCTATGGCGCGGATATCTGGAAATTCCCAGTCCGACAAAGCCTCAGCGCGTATATCGCGTCCCGAAGAGCAAGGGCTATGTTCAGGTGATCGACAATGGTCGCGCCATCATGCGTTTATGCCTGCAACCAATCGAGTACCTGCCCGATGCCGATGTCGTTGCGCTCCATAAACTCATGATCGAAGCGAACGAAGAGACCTATCTTCAAAAGGCAAACAAATACTTCTGTATTGACTGAGTAGAGCAGGATATCTAGAGTCAAAAGAACGCCCTGTTATTCCTAAATTCCAAGAAGTAGAAAGGGCCCTGGCAAACGCGCCCTTTCTACTCTTCTTCCTCTTCGTTGGTCGTTTCGATCTGCAGGATCTCGCGATGCCCGTTCTGCTGCACACAGGCATGCGGCCCGCCATCCAGCGGCGCGTGACAGAGTGGACAGACAGGTCGCCCAGAGTTGATGACTACGGTGATCGCTGTCGAGAGTTCCTGCGCGTCCTCCTGCGAGAAGAAGAATGAGATGGCATCGTCCTCCTTCATCATCACCACCGGCTCCTCGTTGCTGTCCAACACGATCTCTATTCCGACGACGCTCAGCGCAAATGCCTCGCCTTCTTCGTCGTAGCCGAGCCTCATCTGCCCCACCTGCAGCTCGTAATCGGGCGTTCCGGGAAAGTCCGCCGGCATCTGGCCCGGCGTGGGCTGCTCGCCCGCACGTGCCTCCGTGCGCAATACCTGCCCCTCGGTGAGCTGAGCCACGGCCCGATCCAGGGCCAGCGATAGGCTGTTCAACTGCTCCTTCTCCATCCACATGATAGCGGAGCCACGCGCGGTCTGGACAAAGAGCCGGAAGCGGCGCTCGCCCGGCTTCCCCACGGCATCGGCGCCAAGTATCCTGATACGCCCTAATTCTACGCTCATTTTTCACCTCTCTTTTTACGTGGGTCTCGTCTCTAATATCCGCGTTCTGGATCATACCGATTGAGTAGCACCTCGGCGTCGCGCAGCCTGGCTAAGATCTCATCGGTATTGGTACTACACAATATCTCCGCCCCGGCAGCCTTGCCCAATATCTCCCGCGACTGTGCGGAAAACGAAAACGTACTTATGACTTTTAGACCATCAGCATACAGTATTCTTTCTCTCCCTGGACAGGGTGGGTGTGTCCCTGCTTTACCCTTTCAGTCTATCCGAAACGATAGGGGCGTGGCAATAGGGAGAGGAGGGGAATTAGCACGATAGGAGGATGGGTATGCTTGAAAATAATTTGATAGCTTGTAAGGTCTCTTATAAACTACCCTCAATGATCAACGGTATATCAACTTCCCTTGAGCCTTAAAGAGATAAAGATGGATTGGCGCAATAGTGCCAGAATTCTACTGGGCTTCGGATACCGACTCGAAATCCGTTACCAGAATTGATGAGAGATCACCCATTATGCCATTATTTTCTACTCCAATTTTGCCTGTTCTGGGAAGACTGTCTTTCGTATCTGTCACATCTATCATTTTTGCCGTGTTCCAAAATACCTGTAGCGTCATTGCCGATTTACTTCCGTCGACCCTTATCTCAAAGTCGTACTCAGTTCCCAGTTGAACTGGCGTGGACACTTCTCCCAGAATAACTTCAGCCCCGTTCTGCCTTCTTACAAGCTGTATTCTGTTATCATTCGGCTCGATATTTACAAAGTAATAGTTATCCGCGTCACTGTAGCTCAGTAGCAATCTCATAGCTCGCCACTTATCGGAGCCTGACGCGGTGATAGGTACGACAACTCCCCTGAATACATAGCTCGTAGCGTATACATTCGCCAGCATCTGTGTGCCAAATCCACCTGTTCGCAGCTTGTTATCATTTGTTTGCCCGTTTCCCTGGAAACTCTGCTGCGTTTTGCTAGCATCAAGGAGTGTATGATAGGTCAAAGTTTTGCCTCCTTGTAAATAATCCCAGATAGCATGCGAGTCTGTGGGAGGAGTAAATTGAAAAAGGCCAAACCCGTTATTCGTCGTCTCCCTAAACGAAAATAGCCATATATCAAGCCCTTTCTGGCGTGCATAGTCATAACGGCGCATCAACTCACGCGTCCAGTCCTGTTCTGAATAGTGAAGCTGATCTTTCGTCGTCATCGTACTGATCTCGCCTATTTCAGCCCTCTGCCCAAAATAGGCCAGGATACGATCAAACTCCGTTGTAAAAGTATGCCAGGGTTCATAAAGCGTGAAATAAATTTTATTCAAAGGGCCAAGAGAGGCATTTTTCCACGAGCCACTTTTGAACCATCCCTCTTCATATCCTTTGGGGCCTGGAAAGTTCTCCTGGCAGTCTATCACCAATTGCTTGACATGCGCGGGTAATTGATCATCATTATATCCACTATCTCCGTTGTTATGCAGCGATAGCTCATTGCCAACCAGAAACTCATCAGCACCACTGCTACGAGCTACTGCTGCATCAGCGACAACGTTACCGGCATATTCACCCCAGTTAGCGTTCGTTAAGGTAACACTATCATCATTCTCAGTCCACACCACATACATCTTTTGAGCTTTTGCTACCTGGACCATATGCGCTACATATGACAGAGATGTGTGGTCGAAAGGGTTGTGATATACCTTTAGCCGATGAGTCACTGTTTGGATCTGCCATAAGTCGCTCACAATCTCAGCATCGGTACGTTTTATATAACCCATTGACTCATGATAGTAATCGATGCCCATACGAGATGCGGGCGGAGCGGTGAGTGTCACTACTGGAGGACCTTCAATAGCAAACTTTGCAATTATTCCACCGATCGTAATCACAAGTAGGAGAAGAATAACAGGTATGACAAATCGTAACGTTACCTTTTTCTTCCCCTTTTTCAGTATGTATTCTACCTGCTTAACAGCCATAAACATCAACATGCTGTATGTCTTTCCACTATCCACCAACTATAGGCAAGGCTTACGACTAATTATAAGCGTTGCAGCATCACCGGTCGTATACGCGTACGCTGTGGATCATTCATCTTATCAAGAGGCACTACTGGCAGGGAAATGTGGGGCGAGGTTACAGGCATTGCCACTGGCATCTCATACTCCTGAACTCCATTTTCTGTACGTGAATAATCTCGCTGGGCCGGCTTAAGTAAAGCGGACTGGTCGCTAAAGCGCGTTCGCAGCACATAGGTAAATGCTTCGATCACAATTTTGCGCGACATCTTGGAGGTACCAAGCCGCCGATCCATAAAGGTAATTGGCGTCTCGACAATAGTAAATTTCTGTTTCAGGACCCGGTACGTCATCTCTACCTGGAACGCGTACCCACGAGATTGTACAGCATCAAGATCAATGCGCTGTAACACCTCGCGGCGATAGCATCGATATCCGCCGGTGCAATCATGCACCGGTATTCCCAGCATGAAGCGGGCAAAGATATTTCCGCAACCGCTAATCAGGCGGCGGCTGGCGGACCAGCCAGGAGTACTTCCACCAGGAATATATCTTGACCCGATTACCAGGTCAGCATGTTGTATAGTCCGCAGGAAGTCAGGTAGATGACGGGGGTCATGAGAGAAATCAGCATCCATCTCAAATGCCGCGTCGTATTTCTGTGCAATGGCATGTTTGAAGCCCGCGATATAAGCGGTGCCCAGCCCGAGTTTTCCAGGACGATGCATGACATGGATACGCTTATCCTGCCTGCGCATGTCTTCGGCCAGGTGTCCTGTCCCATCGGGCGAATTGTCATCAACGATCAGCACATCTGTTTGTGGCGCATACCTGAAGATACCCTCCAGGAGTAAAGGCAGGTTCTCGCGCTCGTTATATGTCGGGATGATAATCAATGTTTTCATAACCTTCTGTACCCTTAACTTAAAAGTAGCCATATCACTGACAGCTTCTAATGACGCAGATTGCGCCTGCAAGTTCTTCGGCGCTGCGACTCCTCCATGCTTGCGCTGGAAAAAGACCCAGAGTCGCATTCCGAAAAACGAAACGGACATGGTGCCGATAATCGCACCAAGTTTCAAAATATTCGATCCTATCAGATTACTGTTCATCAAACCAGGAAATAATCTGGCGAGCAGTTCCATGAGCAGGTCATTCATCAGAACAGTACTACAGGTTAGTACGGCGAACCGGAACACCTCTTGCTTTGTAATGGGACGCCGCTGCTTGAATGTCCAATACTTGTTCCAGAAGAAGCTGTTGGTTGCCGCCATCAGTACTGCTAAAGAGTTGTACCCTAACACGCGCCAGATATCCCCTGTAGGATAGAGCCACAGCAATATGTTCAGTACAGCAAAGTCGATTACCGCATTGAGCGACCCAACGACGCAGAAGCGTAGGAATTGCCAGAAATCCGATTTGTTTATCGTTTTTTTACTATTTTTAGCAGCTTCTTCTAATAGGTACTCATGCAATGTAATTGCATTCTGACTATCTTGCACTATACTTCTCTCCGTATAACCTCCATATCGGAGGTAACTGATTTATTGGCGTTAAGATAAGTATGCCTATTTGTTTACTTTGCGGATCTCTATTGGCCAGCCATCCTGATTGTCAAAATATTTTATGACCTTGGAATGCATCAGAATTTCGTTCATCAGCCTTAAATTTGACTCCTTAACATCATGAAGCATTTGAGGAGTAACTACTATATAATCAGCGTGCCGCCAATCATTGTGAAAAACATTTTTGCTAATCGCAGGATCGAGATCTACCTTCCAATACCAATAAATCTTTTTAAATGTGAGGGATGCATTTCCTGTATCACGTAAGTCGGTCCACATGTAGTCATCGATAATAATGACACTACTTGAAGATATATGATCCTTAACCCACTCAGTAGCTTGACTCTGTGCATCAGACTGTGTACCATTCCAGAGTTGTGCGGCTTGAAAGCCGGGGTATAAATCAGGGTTTGTATAGCTCATGAATAGACCGCTTCCCACGCAAAGAGCAACGGTCACAAGAGGAATGATTGTACTAAGTGCCTTATTGACCCCTAGAACTTTGCACATAAATTTCCTTATTTTATCTGCTCCTGCTCCGAAAATAAGACCTATGTTAAGTGCAAAGAGTGGCAATAATGGTATCAGATAAAATCCAATTACTTCTCCCCCTCTTCCGAGGAAAATATAGAGTGACAATGTTAGTAGGCCCATAATGCCACCAAGGCGGTTCCATCTCATAATGATGACTGATACTATTGCACAAAGGCTACCTCCAATAACTAACATAGGATCGTCTTGTGCCCATATTTGTAAATAACCCCAAATTGCGCTATGTAGATCGAAAAGTCCTCCATCTTTCCCTCTTGATGCCTGATATTGTAAGGTGCCAAGCAGACTTACATGAGGAGACATGCCGCCTAAAAATGTACCAGTAGGAAAGAGCTCATTCTTAAGTATCGCCATAAGTGGATACAGCGAGATAAGGGACATCACAATTACTAGCCACCCCACAATGGCAAACCAACGATGTGATCTATCCGAACGGAAAAATACGAGATATGTTAGAACTGGAATGAGAAAGATAGTTAACTCTTTTGAGAGTATTGATATACCAAGGGCTAAAGCACTCAGCCAGGCTCGTTTAAGCGAAAATCTATTAGGAAGCAACAGTAAAATGCTAAGTAGCATCCAGAACGTTGTAATATTATCTAGAAGCACTCTTCGATGAAAGTAAATCCCATATGCAGATAATGCAAACAAAAGCGCAGCAATAGTAGCAGCAGCTATGCTACCTGATGATTTACGGGCGATTAGATAAAGCATGAGCGTTGATGCTACCTGGAAAAGCAACATAAGAACGCGCCCAGAGTTATTAATAAAACCAAAAGTGTGGAAGCCTCCTGTAACTATCGTCCAAGCTGCAATCTGTATCCAACCACCTGGCGTATGATCATACCAGTAAGTATATGGTGCAAGCTGGCCTTCATTGACAACCGTCCAGGCCTGTGACATGTAAGTTCCTTCATCATTTTCAAAATAAGGAAAGTGGAACATATTGATACCATGTGCAAGTGCCGCAGTTAGCAAAATGGCAATAATCAGGAGTACTTCCCATCGTAATAAAGACCTGGACTTTGAAGGAGTTGCGAGTCTGGCAGTTAACACATCTTCAGGAAATTTACGTGGCAATGGCGTCTCTATTATTGGATGTGCTACGATCTTAGTATCGAAATTTGATTCTGGCAATGGCGTAACGCTGGAGGGTCTTGTCGAGACAAATTGCCTTACAGAAGGATTAGTTTCTTTAGAAGGTATGCTCAGTGGCGTTACTGGTATTTGAGTTCTTTCTTTCATCGTTTCCTCATACTCTATTACTGATCAAGATGCGTAACTGGTAAAGCGGCTCCTGGCGATTAGCGGCCCTGTGCATAAGGGATATGAACGAACTGTTTATTTTGTGCTACCTCAACGCCGGGATCTCGGTGCGCTCCTACATGGGTCGTCTTCTCCCAGTTGTCCTGCTTGCGTAGCTCGCGATAGACACCACGTAATGCGCCAAATGACAACAGGAATTGATACGGCAAGAACGTGAAGATCATACCTATGAGATGGAGAAGAGAAAATTTGAGTTTGTACTCTCTGGCAAAGAGAAGTGCTCCCACTCCTGCAATTACAAACTGCAGCAAAAGCGCATACAGTGGTAGGAAAGAAACCATTGCTACCAGAGTAGGTACTTTTAGAAACAGAGCTTCTACTACATTCAGCCCCCACATTAACAAGAGTATCGCTTGAATATAAGGGAAAGATAATGTATAGATAGCTAATAGACGTTGTCGTAGTCGTGGCAAACCAAGCCATGTTCCCTTCCACATCACTTGTATAAAGCCTTGCTGCCACCTGGTCCGTTGTTTGATAAATGTGGAGACAGAGTCGGGCGTCTCCTCACGCGTGACGTGCTGAGCATCGTATACCACACGGATACGTTCTCCCAACACGCTGAGACGCAAACCTATCTCCGCATCCTCTGTCAGGCACTGCTCATCCCATCCTCCAATTCGTTCGAGCAGGTTCCTGCGGATAAAGATGGTATTGCCACCCAGAGGGATCATGCCCACCTTCGCATGAAAATGCAGACGGCTCTTGAACCAGAAAAAGTACTCCAGGCAGTTGTGAATACCGAACCAGTGATCCGCGAAGTTCATTAACTGCACGCCAGCCTGAACAATACCCACACCTTCCTTGAGCATCACGGTATTGATCATGTTGAATATATTGGCATCGATGTCATCTTCAGCATCAAAATGGTAACGACCTGGTTGGAAGTACGCTGCAATCCAACGTTCAGACCATGAGGTTTATTAATAGGTAGCGTGGAGAAAGTTTCTAGACGCACACGTGGCGAACCAATCGTCTGTATTGCACGATAGACCTCAGCAATAGTTCCTACATCATCGCGGTGACACACCACGACGACTTCCAATAGATCAGACGGATACTTTGCGGACCAGACGCGCTTGATCGTCTCATAGATGACTGCTTCTTCATGCCGCGCGGGTAGCAATACAGTAAAAGAGAGCCGGGGTGCCAGGTAAGAGCTGGGAGCACGACTGGATAAAAGTCTTTCTGGATGTTCCCACGAGTAGAGCATCAGATAGAGTGAGAAGAGCGATTGCGCAAAGAGCATCAACGAGACAACGCATATAAAAATGGCAAGCATAGGTACACCTTCATCAATCTAAAGTCAGATCACACCAAATAGCAGCTCCAGGTATGCCTGTCAGCCTCTGAAAAAGAGAATACGGCGCAAAATAAAACGGCTCGTGTAGCGACATCACATGTTACATCGAATCGCTTCGTTGCATCTATCGAATGAGAACAACTTCTTCGTTTCTCATCGTGTGGGGATCGTTTTCACCTTCACCCGCATCTCACCTGTCGGGACGATATGTTCACATGTTGACAAATTCATGGTATTAATCCACATCAGTATTCGCCTTCTCTTTGATATGGCGTTGCAGATGCCCGCTGGAGGCGCGACACTGAAACTGCAGTAGCTTTCCCTCGCCGTCTTGAACGTAAAATCCCTATCGGGCCCGGTAATCGTCAGAACCTTGCCGTTGACGTGCTGCCCATTGCTCCCGTGAGCCAGCTTCGGACCGCTCGTCATCACGGTGACAATGCCGCGATCGAGAGCGATCTGATCAGCAATACAACAGCGACGGCGGCATACAGGCGCGGAAAAGCCATTTCGACACTCACTCCCACCAGGAAGATACACAAATCGACTCGAGTATATACACGTAATATATGTACATGTGCTATTGTATAACAGGCTGCGTCCTTCCCCGCACGCTGCCACGCAAATTAGCCCGAATGTCCCCCCACTGGGCGTTTATTTTCCCGTCCTTTACTCTGAAGGCTCTTGCATCCATGCTTCTGGGAGGTTTACACAGTCTGCTGAGGTTATTCAGAGCCGCGTTTCATCTGCCGCAAGAGGCGATCGTAGTTGCCCTAGACAGTGCGCGTGTTGGGGTGATCTGGCCTCAAAACCTGTTTGAAGATCTCTAAGGGACGCTCAAAAAATAAATCCTCCCAGACATCCCCTTGCTTAGGGATGATAAACTAGAAGTGAAAAAGATTTGGGAGGATGGAAGATGGAGTTAACGGAAGAAGTGAAAGAGTTGCTGATTAAGACAGCAAAAGAGCTAAAAGGCAGCGCCTGTCGTCTTTTTCTGGCACGGACGGTACGAGTATTGGGAAAAGGAGGGCAACGAAGAGCTGAAGAGGAGTTAGGCTGGGATCGTGGACTGATCAGAAAAGGCGAGCATGAACTCAAAAGCGGGATAGTGTGTGCGGATGCATTCAATCAACGAGGCAGAAAACGCAGTGAAGAGCATCTGCCGAATTTGTTGAAAGACATCACCGCCATCGTGGATGGGCAAAGCCAAGCTGATCCACAGTTTCGCAGTGCTCGGCTGTACATACGTCTGACCGCCGCAGAAGTCCGTCGCCAGTTGATCACGACCTACCACTACACGGATGCGGAATTACCAACGACAGCCACCATCACGACCAAGCTCAACGAACTGGGTTACACGCTCAAAAAGGTGGCGTATACGCAACCCCAAAAAAACTCCCGGAAACCGATGCTATCTTCGATCACCTAAAAGAGGTGAATGCAGTGGCCGATGCAGAAGACTCAACGTTACGCCTCTCGATGGATGCCAAGGCGGTGGTCAAAGTCGGTCCTTTCGCACGCGGAGGAAAAAACCGGGTGCTAACCAAAGCGGCTGATCATGATTTTGAGGCACAAGCCACCGTGACGCCAGTGGGTATTTTCCTTCCCGCTTTGGATGAGTTTTTTCTGTACAGAGTGAGGTCCAAAGTCACCAGCGACTGCCTCGTTGATCGGCTGATTCAGTGGTGGGAAAGCGTGAAAGAGCGTTTTGGTCAGATCAAGATGCTCGTCATCAATTTGGATAATGGGCCAGAGAATCACAGTCATCGCACCCAGTTTATGCAGCGTTTATTTGAATTTACGCAAAACTATCAGATCACCATCCGTCTCGCGTATTATCCACCCTACCATAGTAAAGACAATGCGGTTGAACGCTGTTGGGGCATTTTAGAGCAACACTGGAATGGAGCCTTGCTCGACTCAGTGGATGCCGTCATCCACTTTGCTCAAACGATGACTTGGAAAGGGAAGCATCCGATTGTCGAATTGGTCACGAGCGCCTATCAGACTGGAGTGAAACTGACCAAGGAAGCCATGCACGTGGTGGAAACCCACCTCCAGCGATGGTCTTCCTTGGAAAAATGGTTCGTCGACATTCCCTCTTCTCTGCCAACAGAGATACAGCAGGAATATCGTCCTTCCTTGCAAGAGAAGTCAACGTCTCAGAAGCGGCAAAGAGGGCGTCCTCGCACAAGACCGCTTCCTGATCCAACTCAGCCAAAACGGCCACGAGGGCGTCCTCGTCAGCCTGTTTTGGCTGAGAGTATCACGTCGATAGCGATCCCTGGTTAGTGGGAACTATCCCTGTTGACTGGGGGGATTTGTTTTTTGAGCGTCCCTAAGCTCAGTTTATTAAGCTGAGTTTAAGAAAGTATATCAGCGAGGAATGGATCATAAACAGGCGTGAATCGTCATAGAGGCCCATATATTCCCATCGAGTTTTTTTACGGTAAAAAGATATTCCTGATATTTCAAGGTGATGATATTATATTTGGCTCATAAGCTTCACGCAATCTTTCATCTCATCCAACATAAATCTGCCAATCCACAATGACCCACCCCACAACTAGCCAACGTCTTCACAAAAGCGGGTACAATACAAAAGTACAGCCATTTCTCTATACTGCGCGTCTCCAGGGCCTATCTCTAATCATCTTTACAGCAACAGAAGGAGGACCCTATGGAATCTATGATGTCACGCCGTCCGTTCTGGGAGAGAGACGTCTTTCGCGGCATCGCCATCGCCTGCGTACTCTTCATCCTGCCGACTGCCGGTGCCATGCTGCTCTTCCCCGGCGGTTCGGTGAGCGACCCCAACGCGCGCCACTACGCCTTCTTCATGAACTTCTTCAGCGACCTGGGTGCAACCCACACCATCTCAGGGGCGTCCAACCTTCCCTCGATGATCCTCTTCATCAGCGGCATGACGATCGTCGCCCTCGCCCTCGTCGTCTTCTTCGTGGCCTTCACCCGCTTCTTCACAACCTCTACCACCACCCGCTGGCTCGGACGCTTCGTGGTCGTGTTCGGCATTATCGCCAGCATCAGCTTCATAGGAATCGCCGCGACGCCCTGGAACCTCTACCTGGATGCGCTTAATATGTTCGTGCAGTGGGCGTTCCGCGCCTTCCTCGCCGCCGTGGTGCTCTGCCTGATCGCGATTCTGATCACACGGGGCTTCCCACGCCGCTTCGCCTGGGTCTTCCTGGCCTCGCGGTCCTGCTCACTGCCTACACCTTCCTGATCACCTTCGGTCCCGCGCCCAAAACGCCGGCAGGCTCGGTGATCCAGGCAACCGGCCAGAAGATCATCGTCTATGGCGCGATCCTCACCGTCCTGGTCCAATCGCTTAACGCGCGCACCCTTCTGCCAGATACGCATCGTCACTAACAACAGGGACAAATTTCCCATATAGTGCCTCGCATCATGCCGCAAATGTGCCCGGACCGTTTAACATACTGATTATATATATCAACATAAATTCATGAGTCACTCGCAGGGGTGGTCGCGTGCGGCGCGATCGACGCTGGCAGTGGAGGATGGATGTAACTTTTCATAAAAAACCGATAGAGATATTCGGAGTACGATAATGACGATACTGGTAACAGGCGCTACCGGCTTTGTGGGCACGGCGCTGGTAATGGAATTGATACGGCGGGGTGAAGAGATACGCGTCCTGGCGCGCGACGAGAAGAAGGCACGCGATCGCTTCGGAAGAGCGGTCAAGATCATTCAGGGCGAGATTACCGACCGCGAGAAGGCCCAGGAAGCAGTCGAGGACGCTACGCTCATCTATCACCTCGCCGGCCTCCCCTATCAGCCGGGCGTGTCCACCGAGATCTACCAACAGACGCACGTCGAGGGGACGCGCATCCTGCTCGACGCATGCCAGAATCAGAAGTTGCTGCGCTTCATTTATTGCAGCACCGCCGCCGTTCTGGGCACAACAGGCTCAACGCCGGTCGCCGAGGACGTACCGTACGCGCCCACCAACGCCTACGAACGCTCCAAATTAGAGGGCGAGGTCCTGGCATTACAGGCTCACCGCACGCGCAACATACCGGTCAGCGTCGTGCGCCCCGGACTGGTCTACGGGCCGGGCGATCTACGTCTGCTTAACTTCTTTACAACGATCAAAAAAGGCACGTTCCTCCCGCTCGTCGCCGGCGGCAAGGCACTACTGCAGCCGGTCTACATCGACGACCTGATCAGCGCGCTCCTGCTCTGCGCGGAGCCAGCGGAGGCCATCGGCCATAGCTACAATATCGCCGGCGCCTCTACAATCACTTTCCGCGCATTCGCCACCCTCATCGCCCAATCCCTGCATAGATCGCTGGTCGCCGGGAGCGTTCCACCCTGGTTGGCAAATCTTGTCGCGCCCGCGCTCGCGCTGCTCCCGGCCTTCAAAGGTGAAATGTCGCCGCTCGCCAGGAGCCGCGTCGACTTCATGACCCACAGCCGCATCTACGCCATCGAGCGCGCCCGAAACGAGCTCGGCTATTCGCCCCGCGTCGGGATGGAAGAGGGGTTGGAACTGACGGCGGAATGGTATCAGAAGCATGGGTATTTATAGCCCTGCTTGATCTGCAAGATCGACTGCACTGTCTCAACTGCTTCATTATCATACCATACGGCAAGCGACCGAGGGCTGCATACATTGTTGCAATCAATCTGTTGAGTGTGCTATAATCCGATAGGGTATAATATAAGAAAAGACAGATGGGATGAAGGATGAAAGAAAAGCCGCCACCGCCCTCTGTATGGAGCTCCATCGGTGCTTTAAGCGGGATGGGCGTTACAATAGCACTCCCCATAGTCTTGTTTACCATTTTAGGGAGCTACCTTGATGGTCTTATAAATACCAGACCATTGTTTATACTTCTCGGGCTGCTGCTTGGCCTGATCACGGGAATCTATGGAGCATACCGTTTATTTAAAAGCGTATTTGGATAAGATAGACGGGAGACCATTAAGACCATCTGGCCTGGCATAGCTCGGCGCATAAGGGAGGATGCCGAGTGCAAATCTGGAAACTTCCTGTAATCAAGATTGCCCCAGACGTGATATTTCAGATTGGGGGCTTTCCGGTAACCAATACATTGCTGGCGACATGGATCTCCATCGTTGTATTGGTGTTGCTGTTCTACTTTGGCACACGTCGCCGCGATCTCATACCTTCCGGCTTACAGAATTTCCTTGAGTGGGCCGTAGAGCTACTATTGGGGCTGGTAGAGGGCGTTTCGGGCAAGGTGAAGGGAAGGACGTTCTTTCCGCTCGTCGCCACATTCTTTATCTTCATCGTCACCTGTAACCTGCTCGATATTATCCCTGGCGTAGACACCGTCGGGGCGCTCGACGTCAGTGCGATTAATCAGGCCCACAGTCAGCCGATAGCCGGATTCCTCCTGGTTGGGGACATCTCTAATGCACTCATTCCCTGGATTCGGCCCGCAACTACCGACCTGAACCTGACCCTGGCGATGGCCCTCGTCTCTGTCGTTGTGACGCAGGGCTTCGGCTTCTACTTCCTGGGGGCCGGCGAGCAGATCAGCAAGTACCTGAACTTCAAGGCGCTGTTCACAAAGTTTCCGATGGGTATCATCGACTTCATCGTGGGCCTACTTGAGATCGTCAGTGAGTTGGGCCGTATCATCTCGTTCTCCTTCCGTCTCTTTGGCAACGTCTTTGCAGGCAGCACGCTGCTCGCGGTCTTTGCCTTCTTGTTACCGGTCGTCACAAGCATTATATTCATCCCATTCGAGTTGTTCGTCGGTTTCATCCAGGCGTTCGTCTTCGCTATCCTGACCCTGGTCTTTATGGAACTCGGCACCAGCAGCCATGAGCAGCACGGCGAAGGTGGCTCTGAACACGAGGCCGCCCCGAACAGAGAAAGGGAGGCAACGGCGGCTGCTCATTAGTAGACATATAAGCTTCAGTTTGAAACCGTTTTGAACATTCCATCGTAGTGCTACTCGCGGATATCTTGCCCGCGATTGCATAAATATTAAACCCGAACAGACATTTTCTGATTTGTCCTTAAGGAGGATTTTCACCATGAGTTTGACACCGCTCGCAGTAGCTCTGGCAATCGGCCTCGGAGCAATTGGACCTGGCATCGGCATCGGTATCCTGGGCGGACAGGCAGTGAACGCCATCGGGCGCAACCCGGAGGCTGAGCCGCTGATCCGTACAGATATGATCCTGGCTATCGTGTTCGCTGAAGCTATCGCTATTTATGCGCTGGTCGTCGCCCTGCTGATCCAATTCGTCGCAGGCGTCAAGTAATATCAGCTCCAGCCTCAGTACCAGAGACGTCGCCCGTTGTGCCTTGCAGTCTTCTTCAATATCAGGGTAAGATGAGAATACTCACAACTTGCTACGTCTCAGTACTGCGTAGGGATGGTTCAGGTACTACCTTTGACGAAAGGAGGCGTCCATCGTGCATTCACTTATCCTTGCTGCCGATAGCGGCGGTGGTATTTCTGGAGGCCTGGGCATCAACCTCTGGGCCTTCGTATCGCAGCTCGTCAGCTTCATTATCGTCTTTGTCATCCTCTGGCGCCTGCTCTTGCCTGTCTTGCTCAGGACGATGCAGAATCGGCAGAACCTGATCCGCGAGGGTGTGGAGAACGCCGACCGCGCTAAACGCGATCTGGCGGAGGCTAACGAGCGCTCAGAGCAGATCCTGGCGGAGGCACGCCGGCAGTCGCAAGAAACGATCGAGCGTGCCGCCAGAGTCGCCTTGCAGGAGGCCAATCGCATCCGCGAAGAGGCCCGCGCCCAGGCCGAGCAGATCAGCCAGCAGCAGATCGCGCGCATTCAGCAAGAGGCCAACCGCGCTCGCGCTGAGCTGAGCCGCATGGTCGTTAATCTTTCTATCGATGCCGCAGGCAAAGTTATCAGCAGATCGGTCGATAACAACGACAACCGCCGTCTGGTGGAGGAGTTCGTGACTGCTAGTAGCGAGACGAGGGAACGCTAATGCTTAAAGGAGCGATCGCACGCCGCTACGCAGAAGCTGTCTTCGATCTGGCAATCAAGCAGAATACGCTCGACCGCACGCTCGAAGACGTGAGAGAGATAGCCCGGCTCTTTGCTATTCGCAAGCTGTCCTATCTCCTACGCGAACCGAATATTCCGGCAAAGCGTAAAGAGTCTGCTCTGCGCCAGGCCCTGTCGGATAAGGTGTTGCCTACATCGCTCAACCTCGCACTGCTCGTGGTGCAGCGCGAGCTGGTCGAGTCAATGCCAGGCATCGCCACCGAGTTTGAGCAGCGCGTTCTAGACTACCGAAACCAGGCAGTCGCAGAAGTTACGACGGCAGCGCCCCTGGATAAAGCACAGCAGGCTCTTGTGAAGAAGGCGCTCGAACAACATACAGGCAAAAAGATTATCATGCATACGCGGATCGATCCGCGTATCATGGGTGGCATCGTGGCTCGTGTGGGAGATCAAGTCATCGACGGTAGCGTTCGCTCCCGCCTGGTGGCTCTGCAGCAAGATCTGTTGAACAATGTCTCAATGACGGCTCAGGGCGATTTTCTTACTGACGAACTCACGCAGGCCGCCCGCGATGGTCGCGGCATACCCGCTACTCAGCAACCGACATCTCCATCCCAGGCGCAGCAGGTGTAGCTACTCGTAGCGAATATGCCTGGCGTCGCCTGGTGGGGAGATGAGCAGATAGTAAGACTAGAGAAACCCCTGTAATGTTTTTCCAGATTCCGTTTCATAGTTTCAGTACCCTCAAGCGGGTCATATAAAGAATACAGGCTTCTGCCGCTTCCCCTGGGGGGAGTATACACACGAAACCCTGAGAGGTCAAGTGATAATGCACTAGGAGGTTTAAGATGGCATCTTGGGCTGATGAAATCAGCGCCATCATAGAGAAAAACATCGCAGGCTTTGGCAGCGATACCACCTCGACCGCCAGCGTCGGGACCGTGATCACGGTTCAAGATGGTATTGCACGCGTATTTGGTCTGCAAGATGCGAAATATCTTGAATTGGTGGAGTTTCCTCGCACAGGCTTATATGGACTGGCCTTCAACCTCGAAGAAGAGACGGTCAGTTGCCCGATCCTGGGCGATTACACACATATTCGTGAAGATGACGAGGTACGCACGACGGGACGCATCGTTGAGGTCCCCGTCGGCGATGCGCTGCTCGGACGCGTGGTGAACTCACTGGGCCAGCCGCTCGACGAGCGCGGCCCCATCAATACAGATAAGACCCGCCCGGTCGAGCGCGTCGCCCCTGGCGTGATTACACGTCAGTCGGTGAATACGCCCGTGCAGACGGGCCTCAAGGTGATCGACAGCATGATCCCCATCGGTCGTGGCCAGCGTGAGCTGATCATCGGCGACCGCCAGACCGGCAAGACGGCCATCGCCATCGATACGATCATCAACCAGAAGGGCAAAAATCTGATCTGTATCTATGTAGCGATCGGCCAGAAGAACTCTTCGGTCGCACGCACGCAGGCGCTCCTCGAGCGGACCGGCGCAATGGAGTATACCATCATAGTGGTTGCAGGTGCCTCGGACCCCGCTCCGTTGAAGTATCTCGCCCCGTACGCCGGTTGCGCGATGGGCGAGGAGTTCATGGAGGACGGGCGCGATGCGTTGATCATTTATGATGATCTGAGCAAGCACGCCGAAGCATACCGCAACATCTCGCTGATCATTCGTCGTCCTCCGGGACGCGAGGCTTACCCCGGCGACGTGTTCTACCTGCACTCTCGCCTGCTGGAACGCGCGGCCCGCCTGAACAAAGACTACGGCGGCGGCTCGCTGACAGCGCTGCCGATCATCGAAACCAGGGCGAACGATATCTCAGCCTACATCCCGACGAACGTTATCTCGATCACCGACGGCCAGATCTTCCTTGAAACCGACCTGTTCAATGCGGGCCAGCGCCCAGCCGTGAACACCGGTCTCTCGGTCTCGCGCGTGGGCAGTAGCGCGCAGACGCGCGCAATGCGCCAGGTGGCTGGCTCGCTCCGTCTCGACCTCGCCCAGTTCCGTGAACTCGCGGCGTTCGCCCAGTTCTCCTCGGATCTGGATAAGGCAACAAAGGCTCGTATTGAGCGCGGTCGCCGCATCACTGAGATTCTTAAGCAGCCTCAGTATCGACCGGTCCCGGTTGAGAAACAGGTCATGATCATCTATGCCGCGAACAATGGCTACCTGGATGATGTGCCCATCGAACTGGTCCCAGAATGGGAGTCGTCGCTGTATCGCTACATGGACGCCAACCATCCGGAGATCGGGCAGGAGATCATCGAGAAGTCCGTCGACCAGCGCAACAAGATGTCCGATGACCTGCTGAAGAAGCTGGGCGATGCCATCGACGAGTACAGGAAGACAGCAGCGCCAGGTCCGCAGGAAAAGCAGAAGAAGACTGCAACCCCTGAACAGGCGATCAGCTAGGAGGCAGGCTCATGCCATCAACCCGAGAAATTCGGCGGCGCATACGTTCGACTAAGAATATGGCGCAGATCACCAAAGCAATGCAGATGGTGGCGAGCAGCAAGATGCGCAGGGCACAGGAGCGAGTACATCAATCTCGCCCCTATGCCGATCGCCTGCGTGAGCTCGTCTCACACCTCGCGAATGCACAGAGCGGGGAGATCGAGGGCGGCGATATCGCCCTCCTGCAGCAGCGCCCGGTGCGCAACGCCGCCTTCCTGGTGATCACGCCCGACCGAGGCCTGAGCGGCGCGCTGTCCAGCAATATCAACCGCAAGGCTGCTACGGCGGCGCTCGAACAGCAGAACGAGCTGGCCGAACGTGGCCAGCGCCCGAATATACAATACATAGCCGTCGGTCGCAAGGGACGCGATTTCATCGTGCGCACGCAGCAGCTCCTCGTCGCTGAGTTCACGAATCTGGGGGACCGACCTTCGATCAACGATGCCACGGCCATCGCGCAGGTCGCCATCGACATCTTTCTGAAAGAGGAGGCCGATGTCGTCTACATGGTATATCCCAAATTTGTGAATACGGTGACGCAGCAGCCCATCGCGGTGCAGCTCCTGCCAGTCGAACAGCCGAAACAGGAAGAAGGCGAACGGACAAAAATCGACTACATCTACGAGCCGGGTCCGAACGAGATCTACCAGGCTCTGCTTCCTCGTTATGTGGACGTGCTGATCTACCAGGCATTGCTGGAAACGGTTGCCAGCCAGCTCTCCGCGCAGATGGTGGCGATGAAGAACGCGACAGATAATGCGAACGAACTGGTTCAAGATCTCACCCTGGTCTATAATAAGGCGCGCCAGTCAGCTATCACGACGCAGATTCTTGAGGTAGTGTCCGGCGCAGAAGCGTAATAACAACATGTAGAGGGCTATATAAAAGTGTCCCTATCGATACGATAGGTTGCCTCTACAACGGAGAAATACATGACAACAAAGACTCGCACAAAGGGTAAAGTTGTGCAGGTGCTGGGGGCCGTCGTAGACATCGAGTTCCCACCTGACCAGCTACCGGAAATCTTTCACGAAGTCATTACGCGTCCCTCCGGCTCCGACGTAGACCTCGCGCTAGAGGTCGAGCAGCAGCTCGGCAATAACTGGGTGCGCTGCGTGGCTATGGGTCCGACCGATGGCTTGCAGCGCGGCACCGACGCCTTCGATACTGGTGGCCCGATCACGGTCCCGGTCGGCGAAGAGACGCTTGGCCGCATCTTCAATGTGCTCGGCCAGCCCGTCGACAACAAGCCCGATGTACCGAATGCGCCGCGCTATCCTATTCACCGACCTGCTCCCGGTCTGGAAGACCAGGCAGCCGAAATCGAGGTCCTCGAGACCGGCATTAAAGTCATTGACCTGATCTGCCCCTTTATGAAAGGCGGCAAGATTGGTGCCTTCGGTGGCGCTGGCGTCGGCAAGACCGTCATCATCCAGGAGCTGATCAACAATATCGCGAAGGTGCACGGCGGCCTTAGCGTCTTTGCGGGCGTGGGTGAGCGCACCCGCGAGGGCAACGATCTGTACCATGAGATGGAAGAGGCGAAGGTGCTCGACCGCCTGGCGATGGTCTTCGGCCAGATGAACGAGCCCCCCGGCTCCCGTCTGCGCGTGGCCTTGAGTGGCCTGGCGATCGCCGAATACTTCCGCGACGAGGGCGGTAAGGACGTTCTGCTCTTCATTGACAACATCTTCCGCTTCACACAGGCCGGCGCCGAGGTCTCCGCACTGCTCGGTCGTATGCCTTCCGCTGTGGGCTATCAGCCTACCCTGGCGGAAGAGATGGGCGAGCTGCAGGAGCGCATCACGTCGACCAGGAAGGGCTCGATCACCTCGATGCAGGCTGTCTACGTCCCGGCTGACGACTACACCGATCCAGCGCCGGCCACGACCTTCGCCCACCTCGACTCGACGATCGTGCTGGAGCGCGCCATCTTCGAGCAGGGCATCTATCCCGCTATTGACCCGCTGCAGTCGGTGAGCCGCATCCTTGATCCGCAGATCGTGGGTGAAGAGCATTACAATGTAGCCCGTGGCGTCCAGCAGGTCCTGCAGCGCTATCGCGACCTGCAAGACATCATCGCCATTCTGGGCGTCGATGAGCTCTCTGACGAGGACAAACTGACCGTGGCGCGTGCACGTAAGTTGCAGCGCTTCTTCTCGCAGCCGTTCACAGTCGCGACGGTCTTCACCGGTCTCGAAGGTCGCCAGGTGCCGCTCAAAGAGACGGTCCAGAGCTTCCGTGAGATTCTCGACGGCAAGTACGATCACATCCCTGAGAACTTCTTCTATATGAAGGGGAACATTCAGGAGGTCGTCGAGTCCTACGAGGCCGATAAGAAGAAGGGTCAATAGCGATGGCGGACGATACCTTACACGTTGAGATCGTGACTGCCGAACGCGAGTTGTACAACGGTGAGGCAGATACGGTCAATGCTCCCGGCTCCGAGGGGCGCCTGGGTATTCTGCCGCGTCACGCTCCCTTGCTGGCCTTCCTGAAGGCCGGCGAGCTGCGCATCGACCTGCAGGGAGATGAAGATTCGATCTTCGTGTCGGGCGGCTTCCTGGAGGTGTACGAGAATATCGTCACCGTCCTCGCCGACTCGGCTGAACACGCTGAAGAGATCGACCAGGCGCGCGCCGAAGAGGCCCGCCGCCACGCTCAAGAGCGTCTCGCGGAGGCCCAGAACGATCAGGAGCGCGCGGAACTCCAGGGCGCTCTGGAACGCGCCATTAACCGCCTGCGCGTGGTCGAGACGGCCGGTCGTCGCGGTCGCCGCCGCATCGAGTCTGCCAGGAGCTACGACCAGGAGTAGTGACAGACAACAAGAACTGGGGCGACGCTGATTGTGCCGCCCCAGTTGGTGTGTTCTGGTTCTTAGCTAAGGAGAGACCTTGCGTCGCTAGAAACTTCCGCCTCCACCTCCGCCGAAATCTCCACCGCCTCCGCCGCCGCCGAAGTCTCCTCCACCTCCACCGCCGAAGTCTCCGCCTCCGCCGCCACCGAAGTCTCCTCCACCTCCACTATTATCACCACCGCCAAAGTCTCCGCTGGCGCCCCCGCCGAAGCCGCCCTGGTCGCCACCGACGTTGCCCTGGTCACCGCGCTCATCGCGCTCACCTGCTTCCTTGCCCAGCTCGTAGCCGACCAGACCACCAGCCGCCGCGCCCAGTCCACCGGCAGCCCAGGGATTCATCCCCTGATTCTGATTGTAGCCACCGGGGTAGTTGGGGCCGTAGTTCTGCGGATAGCCGCCCTGGTTGTAGGGTTGATTAAACTGATTGTAGTTCGGACCATAGTTGGGCCTCCTACCGAAGAAGCCGCCCCCACCCCCTCCGCGCCGTCTTAGCACGCCGAACAAGACGACCGCAGCGACTACGATCAGGCCGACGCAACACAGCGTACTGCCCCAACTAAAGCCGCCACCGTTGACGCCGGGAACCGAGAAGGCGCCCCCGCCAGTCGCGCTTTGCAGCGATTGAATGGCGGCGATGGTTGCGCTCGTATAGTTATTGTCGCTCCGGAAGCTGTTGGCGAAGGCGTTCCGTGCATCGGCGTACTGATTGTTTGAGAGCGAGACGCTGTGCCCGCCAACGATCGCGAGGTGCCTGTGCACGGTATCGATCGCGATAACAATCATGTTGCTGCTCTTGATGCTGCCTACGGCATTCTGGTCAAAGGCTGACGTCGAGCCCGTAAAGTTGCTTATCGTGTAAATGTCTAGCGAGTACGGCAGCGACGATGCCACGCTACGCACGCGCGACTGATCGAGCACCCCTGCACGATCATATATGTTTACCGTATTGGCAAATGCAGCCGTAGTCATGACTAACAACAGGCAGAACGCTGATATGGTGGCGAGCAAACCTGTACCCGGCCTTCCAATATGCGATCGCGCTGTGCCTGGTGCATGCTTTTTCCTCATAGTCCGTCCTTCTTTTCTTAGTATTCACAGTTCACTTGTACTTAACGAAGCTGCGGCTCTACTCTCCAATCAATTTTTCCTTGTCACCTTATGTCTCATCTACGATCCAGACCCCCCAAATGTTGAACAAACCAATCAACACTCGTAGAGGCCAGCCTCGGCGCGTCCGTGATGTATCTTTTTCCTCTTCTTAAGAGTCGGAATAGTGTGAAAGCCATAAAAGGAGCCCATTCGAAACGGTTGCTCGTTATGCCACTTTCTCCTTTTCGACAACAATTAGTTCCTCATATATCATAATACCGCTTTTCAAATATATAGAGTAAAATGGTTATATAAACACCTAAATACGCAGTTAAACTGATATTTTATATTATTTCACCCTTTATCCATCGTATTTATTGCTCTTTCACGAAATGCTTGCTGATCACCATAGTTCGCAATGTAGTTGGAGAGTATTCCATTGCGGGGGCAAACCGCCTGCTTGATCAGAAATCTCCTCCTACCGGTGATCCGTTTATTCTGTCTTACTGATGAGTACTTTTCCAAGCAAGCGTCCAGTTTGCTCCGCAATGGGATGGTCTCCCAAAATGGGAGAGAAAAAAATGTTATGACCCCAACATCTTGAGCAAGCGTTGAATACGATGAACTGTGCCGATGTCCTGACTGCTTGATCGTGTGTCGTCATAAGCCGCTTTTACACGAGCAGCATTATCACGGTTCGTATAGCGAGCTATTCCATAGAGGGCTAGTGCCCGAGCATCATAAGCTGTGCAATTCTTAGAATTGTGCTGAAGTAGTACATCTGCCTGCTGAAGTGCGGCATGAAAAACGTCGAGTGCTCCTGTTATATCTCCTCGCAGTGCAGAAACGATACCCAGGAGCGCCAGAGCGTAATGTTTTACAAGTGGCACATTTTGTTTCTGCGCTACTTCCACCGCATCGTAGGCAGCAGAAAGATCACCTGTGAGGAGATACGCACGAGCGAGTGCTGTAGCATTGTGGCTTATCAGTACAGGGCTATTCATTTCTTGACCAATTCTTAACCCTTTCCAGGCTTCTGTTATAGCTTCAGCGTAGCGTCCAGTATCTATGAGCAGTTCCGACAAGCTGTGCAAGATATTTGCCTGATTGTCTTTTAGTTCATACTGTTGACAGAGCGATAGTGCATGTTTTAAATACTTATCGGCACGCTCAAAATCAGCTTTGTTACTGAAACTATCTCCGAGATTTCCACGGCATAGTGCTTCTGTCTGTTTGTCCCCATTCTTAACGGCAATATCCAGAGCTTGTTGATACTGCTCGATAGCAAGGTCAATTTGGCCTGAGACACTGTGGCAGTTCCCTATATTAACCATACATCGTGCGGTTACCTCTAGAGCAATACCCTGGTCTTTATGGTCCAGGGCAGTGGTAAGTGCCTGTGTAAGGCACTTCATTGCGCGAGCTGTTTGGCCAAGGCTATAGTAACAAATGCCTAGATTGATGAGCCACTTCGCTTCGGCATTTTTATCCTTAAGCTCCTGAGCAATGGTTAAAGCTACCTGATAGTGAGAAATTGCCTCTTCTGTTCTTCCTACAATCTCATAAAGATTGCCCAGCAAACCAAGCACTCCTCCTTCGTCATCCTTTCTCGTTCCCTGACGGGCAAGTTGAAGTGCTGCGTTGTAACAGTTGAACGCTTTTTGATGTTCTCCATCACTGAGATAAGCATTGCCCAAGCTACTTAAGCTGAATAGGCGTAATCTTGCAAAGGTGATTTTGCCTTGCACCTGTTCGTGTCGTTCCTGTACAAGTCGGTATGCCCCCCATCGTACTAGATAGGGATCGAGTGCTAGCTGTACGTAAGCGGCATCATTGTATTGATCCCTCTGTATGTAGTGCTTAAATGCTTCTTCGATAACAAAAGGAAGGTGGACTTGGAGCGGAAGAAGCGACTCTTGATAACCAGCTGTTTTTGGATTTTCGATGGTATCCAAGATGACATTTTCTACTGTTGCTTGTGCTTCTGTATCAACTAGCGTTCCTACCACATCTCTTGTAAAAGATGCAATGAGGCGATGCAAGCGAAGGGAACCTTCATTTGCTATCTCAAGGAGGCCAAGTTTAACGAGTCGATTGAAGACTTTATTAACGCTGAGATTAGCTTCATCATTCGTTTTGTCTGGATTGAGAGTAGTGCGTAGCAAGGGACGAGGAATAGGCTCACCAGGTGCAAAATGTGCTGCTCGTGCCAATGCTACTCGCGCCTGTTGATCCACACCGTTCGCTCTATTCAGACGTTCGTAGCTCAGTTCAAAAGTGCGCCATAAATTCAGAAGGTGATCGGTGGGAGATATCCCTTCACGTTGAAAAGATTCATCTTTCAAGAAGGATGATGGGGGACTACGCAGGCGAGCAAGATAGCTGGCAGGAGTAAGAACATCCTTATCATCTTCGATATCTGACAAGTAACTCCCCGCTAAATGGAGTGCCAGTGGCAGATCCCCGACTTGCTCAGCGATTGCGTTGAGATCAGGATCGTCAGCAGGCAGGTCGGGGCGAAACTTTCGTAACAGTTCGATACTCTGTTCTCGCCTCAGCACAGGAAGGGGAAGCATTTGTACTCCAAGCCCGGGACTCCACTTCGCATTGCGGCTCGTTACCAGAATTCTGCATCCACCAGCAGCAGGTCGCCATCTATGAAGCAGTTGCTCGTCTTCGCAGTTATCAAAGACGAGCAAGCGTGGAATAGGGTCTCTCCATGCCGCTTTTACAGCATCTACCTGATTTTTCAGTGACATGTTGCTAAAACCAGGCAGATCAAGTCCATCTGGTCCTCCACAGGCAGCAACTTCTGCAGGTACCAGGTTCGCATCCGCAAAACTCAACCAAAAGACACCGCCATCAAAGAATTGTCCATAACGATAGATGAACTCATTGGCAAGTTGAGTCTTACCAATACCCCCTACACCAGTTGAAGCAACAATCTCTCCTCCGCTGATAACCACTGCACCGTTGTTCGTCCCTTTTCCCTTGATCATCCTCGCTAGAGCTAGCAGCTCATCCTGACGGCCTACAAAGAATAGGTTACGTCTCAACTGCATACGCGAATGAGGAGGAAGTTCATCAGCAGGAAAGGGGAGTATATCGAGTGGAAGTTCGGCAAAGTGTTTTTTAGCAGCCTCAATATCTATGGGCTTGGGTGGGAAAGCAAAGGTGATATCCCCTGTGGCAATGATACCGTAGTTAGACCCACCAAGAGCAACACTCCTCGGACCAATTGATAGCGAAAGATGACCGATATGCAGGCGGTCTGCACCGTCAGTCTTCCCTTGCTCTTTTTGCCCAAGTATGAACGCTTTGAGCAGTGATTCAAGCCCTGGATCGCTGGTGATACGAGCTTGCAAAACATCTGCCGCAAGTTCATTGTTTGCTGCTTCAGAGAGTAGGCGAGCCAGCTCAGGTATACGTTTTTGTGATGTGCCAGACAAAACAATGGAAGACAGCATTCTCTCAATATCCGCTTGAGTGTACATAAGTCAACCTCACCGGGGGCTTGCTCATAGCAGTACAGATTATTCTTGATGGTATGTTGTTCTTAAAATGGAAGATGTAGCAGTTAATAGGGGAGGGGACTCGTGGAAATAACTTGATCAGTGAACCGTTCTTTTGGCGTGCCTCGAGCAGTTCGCTGGTTAAGTTATTTCCCCTGGAACCCTAAGCGATACTTATGGCTTATGAGTATCTCCTGTAGTGATGGACCCAAAATTATCTCTACCGGCAGCCACGCTCCGTTCACCACTTGCAATGACAGTAGAAGTTCCAATAGTGTCTCCCTGAGCCTGTTTCATATCTATGATTTGTTGAGCAAGCTTCAGGATATCGGCATCTTTGTTTGCCTGTGCCTCTGTCAGGGCCTCTTTCAGCGGCTCCTTCCAGATATCTGGCTTTTTTTCGTGTTTATCTACTGTAGCCTCTGCTAAAGGATCACCGGCAAACTTTTTCTTGATAAGTGTTTTGAGGGCCTGATAGGTGTCTTTGATAGCTGCAGTTGCAGTATCTGTGGCACCAGTAGTCGCTCCGGCAGCTGCTCCTGTTGCCAATGCGGTAAGGATGAGTGTAATAGGATCCATGATATTTCTCCTGCCTTCTAATAGTTGAACAGTGTAAACGAGAAACTAATGATTGTGAAGCAAGCGGTGGCGTATACCTCATTTCAAGTCAAATGTTTGGATTCAGGTTCTAGGGAACACCTCTCCTATGACTTTTTAGAAGCCTAAATGTGATCATAGCGAGGGTGTTTCCCTGGTAGTACTTACCCTCATGCTCTAGTTATTGCCTCTAAAGCGCAAATCAATCAGGCTCTTAGCGAGCCATCGTGGGAGAGCTTTTGCTACTTTGAGTGCGGTTTCCTGCATCTGTTCTGCTGTTCCACTCGCCATGACTCGCTGTAGCTCAGACACATGTTGTGGTACATACTGTTGTGCATGAGGCATCAAGTCCTGCAAAAATTGAGAGACTGTGTATTGATTGACCGCATGAGCAGGTATAGCTCCTCCCGTAACTTCCATGAGTGCTGGATGCAGATTTCCGAAACGTAGATCCCCGACATGGTGAGTCAAGCCTGCGACATGAGAAGCTGCATGCCCCGCATTGGTTGTGTGATCGACAAGAGCTGTTCCATGCGAAACCAGATCAGCACCGGTAGACGCGTGATGTGCTATATCACCTGCTTGGGAACCCAGATGCAGCAAATGGCCTATCGCATGAAAGGCATCATTTACCTCACCAAAGGTAGGAATGGCAAACACCATACTGGCGATTCCACTTGCCGACAGCATGAGCATACTTGGAGTGAATCCCGATTTGCTAAACTGTTCTGCCAGTAACTTACCTAGACGCAAGGTATAGATCCAGTTGAACATGGCGTTGATGCCTGCCGACGCGATAGTGCCAACACCAGGAATAAAGTTCAGTAACCAGCTCATGAGTTTACTACCGCCGATGTATAAGGATACTCCTGCTGTCATCGAAGTGATGACCTTCCCTGCAAATTTCAAGTCTACCTCATGGCCTGACTCCCTCGCCAACTCTACCATCATTTTTCCCCATATGACGGTCATTCCTGCTACATCGGCTGCAGGGAGGAGAGCACCTGGAATACCAACTCCAGCCGCCGCCAATGCATGATTATTGATGATTTGCTGAGCCCGTTTTGAGATTGCCATAGCATAACTCCTTATATGTTAATATGATTTCAGACCCTTTTGAACAAGAGTTCGCAGGGCCGCTCCCTGCTGACGAGACAAGGCCAGGGGAAAGGCTTCTCGCTCCACACGGCTCGACCGGTAAGAAAAGATCGTTCTTCCCCTGG
>WNGD01000552.1_pt1 | contig 39992 bp, 49 predicted proteins | sample 5400671 | NCBI WGS metagenome assembly WNGD01 (sample SAMN13153369, study PRJNA577476) | soil metagenome | isolation source: 40 cm soil or saprolite under grassland replicate 2 | place: USA:California | collected 2016-06-15 | reverse complement strand
TCTACATTATCGGTGAGGCAACACGAGCTCTTGCAAGTGACTTTCCAGAGTTTAAAAATCAACATCCAGAAATAAAATGGACTGAAATCATAGGTATGCGAACTGTCCTTGCACACAGGTATTTCGATACAGACCCAGATGTATTGTGGGGAGCAGTGACTCAAGAACTCAACGATCTGAAGCACTCCATTGATGTAATATTGATGGAAGAACAGAACTAGAAGATATCCTCTTTCTCCACTTCATCTCTCGGTATCACCGGCAGCGCCACCATTGATGGATGCTCCCCATCGTGATAAATCCGCTGTTCTGCTACTACCATCTCCGTCGTAACGCCTAAAGGCGCTCCTGTATTCAAATTCCTGTCATATTTTGGAAACGCACTTGAACTAACCTCCAATCCGATGCGGTGCCCGGCCTTGAAGGTCTGCGAGGTATTCCAACAATCAATCGAGTAGTGATAGATCTTGCCAGGCTCAATCAGCGATGGTCGATCCATGCCCTCGCGGAAACGTGCTCGTACCATACCATCACAGAGACGTTGAGTGAAACCTGACGGCCAGATATCCACTAGCTTCGCCATGAAATCGGTATCCGGCGCTGAGGACGACGCATATAAAACTACCCGAATCGGCCCGGTAACCTCGATCTCTTCGGTGAGAGGCTCAGTCATGTAGACCAGCACATCATCGCGTCGTTCGATGGCTGCGTAATCGTCAGGGCCTCCAATCTGCGTCGATGTTGGGTCTGTAATGAACGGTACAGGGTGTGCAGGATCGTAGCGATATGTATCGCTCGGCTCATCTCCCGGTTTCGTTATCGAAAGCATCCCATCGCCGAAGCGGCTATTGGCGCGACCACCACTGTGCAGGTAGAACGGTGTCCATTGTGCGCGGGCCAGGGGCCACTCATGTTCATCCCGCCATTCGTTCACGCCCATTACAAAGATACGCACGGGAAACTCTTCTTTAGTAGTGGTAACGTTCGTATACCCCTTTAGCCAGCGATTGAACCAGAGCAGTTCCTCGGCTCGCAAGTCAATTAACGCCTGCGGACCAAAATCTATTACGCCCAGTTTTGATTCTGTGTTGACTACATGACCCCATGGGCCCATCAGTAGCCGCTGACTGATACGAGCGTCAGGAGTCGCACCATGTGTCGTCATGCCAATATAGTTCAGCGGCGTTCCAATCTGCTCGTCATCGTACCAGCCCGAGATATGTAGAACAGGGACATCGACCTGGTCGAACTTGTCCTGGTAACAGCGCGGTGCCCAGAAATCATCGAGCTGTGGGTGTTCTATCTCAGCACGCCAGTTTGGATTCCGGCGTCCCGCCCGTTCATCCATCGTTATCAATGGAAGATGCTCATACACCTGCTCCCAATCCACTGCCTCCATCAGCTGGTTCACTCGCCCACTGACATAGTGCAGCCAGCAGAGTGTCATTGGTGAAGGCAAACCAGTCGGCGTTTCCACAAAGGGGTCAGATGGCGTCACCCGTACCACCATCGCGCGCAGATGTGGCGGATGTTGAAGCGCCGCCAACCACTGGATATACCCCGGGTACGAGCTACCTATCGTGCCAACATTGCCATCCGACCATGGCTGGGAAGCGCACCACTCGATAGCGTCATAGCCATCTAATCCCTCACCGAAATGGGGCTCGAAAACGCCATCGGAATCACCACGCCCACGCACATCCATAGCGACAAAGACGTATCCCCGTTCGGCAAAATACTTCGCTGGCACAAGCATACGCTCATTCAACTTTTGATAGGGTGTACGGGTCAGGATGACCGGATATTTTTTCGATTCATCTGACGAGTCGATTGGACGGTAGATATCAGCCGAGAGTGTAATACCATCACGCATAGATACTCGCCGGTCGAATTCTATACGTATCTTAGGGGTCGCCTGGGCAGGCATAGGTTGCTCCTTCTTTCGTGAAGAGTGTTCTGTTCTGAGTCTGTTGCGGGGTTTAGTTTAGCGTTGTATTAGGAAGAAGTCAATAAAAGAAATGTAGGAGCGACCCTCGCGATAGCCCAGTAAACATGGGTTTATTGACCGGTTTAGTATACTTATCTCAGAGATAAGCCAGGGAGGACAGAGCAATTGCCTATACCTGATATTTCCTAGCGAGTCCCTTGACCCAATTACTTTGCCTTTCTGAAGGCACAAAATTGTTCTTTTGCAGGCGCTTTGCCATGTCATTAATAAATGAGCGCTCGTTGGCGCTGACACGAGAACTATCTATCGCGACATCGTCAAAATAAACTTTAAGCTTTTGTACTTGCTGACGCAATGCCGCCATTTCCGCAGGAGGGAGAGTATGGCGAGCTTCTGGAGCATTTGATTCCTGCCACTTGTAATAAGCCTCTACATCGCCATTCCAGGCTCCCAGCCCAGCCAGTTCGTCGGCTCGCTCGTTCTGGTCGTGCCCCGCATGTCCTCGTACCCACTCAAAGGTGGGGGGAGTGTTACGCTTTTTGAGCAAAAGGCGGTACATATCCCACAAATCGGAATTGGCTTTCATCTGATAGATACCCTGAGCAACCTTGATGATGTATTCACTGTCGCTATGGATCGCTAAGGGCTGGTCTTGCGGCGCGATACACAACGCGGCAAGCACGGCTGCGATTTCTGCGCGATTATTTGTAGTGTTTGGGGACATGGGAATATGCCCATAACATTCGATGCGTGGAGCATCTTCACGCACATTTTCACCGATAACATTATCTTCAGATACCAGGATCACACTCCAACCCGCTGGACCACCTGGATTTTTGATGCATGCTCCATCGGTGTACGCTACCACTCCTCGCTCGCCCAATGTTGAACGAGCCATTTCAACAGGTATGCTGCGCAACGCGTCGAGTATCGAATGCCACTCTAAGGAATCATCACCAGGGCTCACGCTATGTTTCCTTTCTATAAACCTGGCAAGATTATTTGGGACCGTGAAGGAAGGACCACAACCATTTTACATCATCAAACAATAACCCGCCTTGCTGAAATCACTCCGCGCTTGCTCTGTTTGCCTTCAACGACGATTTCTGCGCCTTCCTGTAACTCTCCAACAACAGCAGGAGAGACACTTTGACCTGAACGGCGCAGAATCATTGTATTGTCATCAATACGAACAGCCACAGGTTTGGTCTCGCCGGTGCTCTTCTTTGTTGTGCCACCTGCAACAACATAGGTTTGTTTCTTTTTATCCGCGTTTGGGCTAGCTCCCACAACGGTTACTCTGCGCCCCTGCTCCATGAGTCGAATGACGAGTTCTGGCAGTTCACGTTGGTCTTCTTCAGTGGAGAGCTTACCACCGTGTTCAGACGTATCTTGTTCAGTCCCTTCTTGCGACTCATTATGTTCGCGCGAGCCATTTGCTGGCTTCTCTGCATGTGCTTGCTGTTCTAATTCAGCATGAGATTTGCCGCTTCCAGCGGTATGCTCGAACAGAGTCTCATTATATGTGCAAGGAATTGCAATCCTCAACGCACGCGCCATGGCATCAAAGCGATAATTGACCATTACCTGTTCTGCATCTCCGGCTCCTTCTAATGTCTTTTGATTAGCTTTGCTCAGGTAGTCCTTGAGCTTGACTGCAGTACCATCCAACTGCAAGTCAATAGAAGCCGGAGCACTTATCAAGAAGTGCGCACCGTGAAAGTACTCGGTTGTGACATTATGAGGCTTGCGCCGAAACAAGAGTGAAGTAATCTGCTCCAATGTTGTCAGTGGGTTACCTGCTGTAATCACACACACATCAAGAACTCCATCATCAATATAGGCATTCGGGGTCATCTCCACGATATCGGCATATTTGCGCGTATTGCCTATGACCACCTGTAAGGCTTCACCCTTCCACAAAATTTCGCCTGCTCGCCCACTTCCAGAAGCGCGTATTTCTATAGGGAATGGATGCTGTTTGGGTAGTTCTTTCGCTGCTGAGACACCGACTGCCAGTGGTCCGATGCGGTACTTGAGAGGTTTGGAGGCGTGGCCCATAATAGCCGCATCGATTCCCAATCCCGCCATCAGCAAAAAGTGATGCCTTGTCTTAGAGCCAGCTTTCGCTTTACTGGCCTTCTTGCCGTTCTTGGGAGCAACTGATTGGTCCCCTAAGTGCTCGGGAAACGTAAGTCCTTCCACTTCGACATGCCCAATATCGACCTTGTGCGCTTCGCTGTTAACAAGGGTAAGGGCTGATTTAACAGGGTCAACGGGCACACCAACCTCGCCTGCCCAGACGTTGGCAGTGCCGCCCGGAATGACGCCAACGATACTGTGTTGCCCTTTTGTATTCATTACACCATTGACTACTTGATTGAGTGTGCCGTCACCTCCGTAGGCTATCACAAGGTCATAGTCCTGTTCAGCAGCTTTAGTAGCCAGTTCCAGAGTATGCCCACCGTACTCTTTTATAGCAATATCAGTACTCCATCCCGCTGCTGATAGCACGGCAATTACATCTGTGAGTTTTGCGATGTTCTGTCCCGTTCTGGGATTAATAATCAGGCAAGCTTTCTTGTATTGCATAACGGCTCTCCTCGCATGAAAATTAGTCACATTTACACTGACAGACACGAAGAACAAATAGGCAGAGTTTCAAAGCAGTACACCAGAGCTTACTATTCTTAGCTGATGAAGGTTAAGAAAAGATGCTTCCTTCAAGGGGTTCTTTCAGGGTAGTATCACGGTCTCAAATGTGTCAGTAGCTGTATCATACAACATATGAGAGATGCGTACGATGGTCTGAATGGAGAAGGTTAGAGGGCCGAAATAAGCGAGCTGGATGGGTGTAATATTAACCTGCAGTGTGAGCTGAGCAAGCCGGGCGACCCTCGCGGTCGCCCGGCATACTGTGTGTACCGCGTCTCCCCTTGGTGGCGTCTCTGCCAACTCTAGGGCTATTGCCTGTCGCCCGGCGTACTGTGTACTATGTACCGCGTCTCCCCAAGTGCTGTATATGGCCCGCCTAGTTGTTATGCGCTCCCGTTCTGGGCGCGGCGCAGCCTTACACTCGCTGCCCTGTATTTGGTCAGCGCTATATACGATTACACACTACGCACTAGCGCTCTAACAGCCTGGACTATGTGATGGGCACTGATGCCAGCCTCTTCCATCAATTGGTCGGGGGTACCAGAACCGGGCATCGATTGGACAGCTAGCTTTACGACTTCTGGTATTGCGCCATCGCGCTGTGTGAACGCATCCAGTACAGCATCACCAATCCCACCTTCGGGCCAGTGATCTTCCACGACCACGATTTTGTTTCCGGATTGATCTGCTGCCAGCATGAGCGTTTCCTCATCAATTGGCTTGACGGAATAGGCATCGATGATACGAGCTAGGATCCCTTGACTCTTCAACTGATCATAAGCCTTGAGGGCTTCGTGCAGTGTAATACCTGCCGCCACAATCGTTACCTCATCGTTGGCTGATTGATGCACAACCCTACTACCACCAACCATGAACTCTTCGTCCGGAGTATATATTACAGGCGTCTTCTCACGTGTGGTGCGAAGATAGACTATGCCATCATGGTCCGCCATCTGGGCTACCAGTTGCGCAGTCTGATTGGCGTCACAGGGATAGAGTACAGTGCTACCAAAAACGGCGCGCATCATTGACAGATCTTCCAGCCCCATTTGCGATGGACCATCTTCGCCGATCGAGACGCCGGCATGCGATCCGCACAGGCGAATGTTAGCACGGGAGACGGCTGCCATACGGATGAAATCATAGGCGCGAGAGAAGAATGCTGCAAACGTCGAGGCAAAGGGAATTTTATGCCGCACACTCATGCCTACTGCCGCAGCTACCATCTGCTGTTCCGCGATGTATTGCTCAAAGAAGCGATCCGGGTAGGCCTTAGCAAATTCTTCGGCATAGGTCGAGTTGCTGACTTCGCCGTCCAACCCGACCACATCAGGATTGGCAGCGCCGAGTGCTAGCAGCGCATCGCCATAGGCCTTGCGTGTAGCAACCCCTTCTTTGCCATCGTACTTCGGCAATTCCAACGCCTTCTTAGGCGCTTCAGGTGCAGGTTGAAGTTTTTCCGGCTTCTGAACAGGGAAAGTCTGGCTTCGTACAGGCTTAAGCTCTTTCAGCGCCTGCTCTTCTTGCTCTTTATTGAGCGCCTTACCATGCCAGCCATTTTTATTTTCCAGGAAAGAAACACCTTTGCCTTTGATCGTTCTGGCAATAATCACAGTAGGGGAACCGTTTGGCTGTGCGGCCCTGGCAAATGCCTGGTTGATCTCGTCAAAGTTGTGACCATCGATAACGATGGCATTCCAGCCAAAAGCTTCGGCACGCTGAGCGTAGGCGGTCGTGTTCCATCCCAATTCGGTTTCGCCACGCTGCCCCAAACGGTTACAGTCGAGAATAGCCACCAGGTTTTCTAACTTGTAATGGGAAGCATGGTCAAAAGCTTCCCATTGCGAGCCTTCGGCCATCTCGCTATCACCAAGCAATACCCAGATGTGATAGGGTAGTTTATCCAGGTACTTGCCTGCGAGTGCAATACCTACGCCGATTGGTAAGCCCTGGCCTAGCGAACCGGTGGCGACATCAACCCAGGGTAATACCGGAACCGGGTGCCCTTCAAGACGGCTGCCAAATTTGCGAAACGTCATCAATTCCTCATCGGTGAGTGCCCCCGCCGCTTTATACAGTGAATAGAGCAGGGGTGAGGCATGTCCCTTGGAGAAAATGAGATGATCGTTATTCGGGTTCTGTGGGTTATCAAAGTCGTAATGCAGGTAGCCGGTCAGTAAAACAGCCATCAAGTCTGCCGCCGACATAGATGAGGTAGGATGTCCTGAGCCTGCGGCAGTGCTGCAGCGAATACTATCTACACGCAATTGCTGGGCAAGGTTTGTCCACTGTTGCACCTGGGGATTCGTCTCTGTTGTTGTCATACTCTCTCCTTGTATTGTAGAGTCAGGTAATCACAAATATCGTCTCTACGACATTTATAGAGGCACTTCTTGCCGGTGCCTGTTCCACTGTATTATACATCAAGCACATTTTTATTGTAGATTGTATGAGAGATAACAGCAAGCTGAAGATTGTTTTCCATCTTATGCTGAAGACTTTGATAAGCTATACTTCGTGCGTATAGCCAGAAACTCTACACCCGAGCATTCGAAATGGGTAATAGAAGAGGCCCTATTTCAGAAGATAAAGGATGAACATGTCTGAACTAGAGGAAGAGTACGATTATAACCGCGAACCAGAACCGGAAGAACGTATCAGGAACGCGCATACTATTCGCTCACGATACTTCTTCGCGATGATGAGTTTTCTGGTAGCGCTCCTCTTCCTCAGTATCTATCTCAACAACTATTATAGCTTTACTTCTGGTTGGCTCCTGTTACTCGGAGTGTGCGCCTTTGGAGCCGTGGGAATGCTCTTTCTGTGGCCGAACAGCGTATTAAATCGCACTATTAACTCAAGGGCGAACTACCAGGTTGGGCAAGTCGAAGGTACCTTGATGGAAGATGATGATCAAAGCTTAGATGAAGGAGATGACGCCTGCGACGGTGACTTGAGCCTATTCGAACAACTTGTTGAAGAGGCACTGAGCACTATTCCCGATGAGTTCCACGAGAAGATGGAAAACGTATTAGTACGAGTGCAGTATGAACCCGGCGAAGAGGTGATGAAGCGAGTGGGTATCAAGGAAGGCTACACGCTCTTGGGACTCTATGAGGGTGTACCATTGACTGCTTATGGGTATGACAGAGTAGCGCATCCAGAGGTCATTACTATTTTTCAGCGCGCAATTGAGGTCTATTGCCATGGTGACCCCGACCTCATTCGTGAGCAGGTGCGGCACACTGTTCTGCATGAAGTCGCTCATCATTTTGGTATCGACCATGATGAGATGCCTATCTGGGTCCGGTGATTTACTCCGAAGTAATCACAACTTTCAACGCATCGCCCGGGCTTGCTACCAACTTAAACGCCTGCGCAGCTTCTCGCAAAGGGAAGCGATGCGTAATCACCGTTTCCGCACGAATACGCCTTGTACGCAACAAGTCCAGGGCCAGTCGCGTTTCATGAGGGCCAGCGGAATAGCTGCTATGCAAGCTAATCTCCTGAAAAAAGAGTGTATGGGGTGTAATGGGGATCGTCTTTTCGGGTGAAGGTGGAGCGAAAAATAAGACAGTTCCACCCGGCCCCACCAGTTCAAGTCCCTGTTGCATCGCACTGGTACTTGAAGGTGTAACGAGCACAACATCCGGCTTGCGCCCATCATTTACCGTATAAATTTGTTCAAGTAGCGGCTTTGCTTGAGGATCTAGCACAATGTCTATCCCTGCATCTAAAGCTCGCTGACGACGGTAAGCGATTGGATCGACGATGATTACGCGAACTGCTCCACGCTGTTGCGCTAATAGCGCCAGCATCACGCCATTACTGCCGGCGCCCAGCACCAGTACACAATCTCCTGCTTGGATTGCAGCACGATTGATGCCGCGCACGCAGCAGGCCAACGGTTCAATCAAGGTGGCGGCTTCCAATGAAAGTTCACTTGGCAAAGGCTGCACATCAAGTTGGACATTGAGAGCGGGGACGCGCATATATTCTGACAACCCACCAGGGTGTAGGCGCGTAGCACGGAATGTTGGACATTGAGAAAAGGAGCCGCGCTGGCAGAAGTGACAGACCATGCAAGGAACATGGTGATGTATGAATACACGCTGCCCAGGAGAGAACTGCTGAAGGCCCTGGCCTACCCCCATGATGACACCTGCGGGTTCATGCCCTGGATAGAGGGGGGCACGAGGCTTCATGTACCATTCCATGACATCGCTGGCGCACAAGCCACAAACCCGCAACTGCACAAGCAGTTCACCAGGACCAATTTCGGGCATGGGCAGCTCAACGATGCGTATATCGTCGTTGCTATGATACTCGACAGCTAACATTTAGATCACCGTTTAGCGGGGACGACACATAGAAAGCCAAAAGGCTCCTCGCCTAACGTAAAGAATTGGTGCACTTCATTCCCAGGAATGTAGACGACATCGCCCATATTGAGCTCGTGTTCGTCTTCATCAAGGCGCAGACGCGCACAACCATGCAGGACGTAGACGCCGTGATCGTGTGGATGCTGATCGAGCGAGGTATGGCCGCCAGGCTGCACAGCGAAGTAGCGTATATGGAAATTGGGCGAGTTCTCGTCGGTGCCTATAAGAATCTGGCGCGTTGCATGATCGGCACCGCTGTTTTCTGGCCCATATGAACGTACTGGTATACTATCCCAGCGTAACTCGCCACTTTCTACTTTGCCAAAGCGATGAATAACACCCATATCTATCTCCTAATACTCTTATGAAGTGCTTACTGTATCTTACAACTTTTCTTTTCATGTAAATTGTAGCACAACTCTTGCCCCAATCCCGCTCTATTTAGTAGAGCATAAGAAGAGGTTACACAACTGCAATGATTTGCGTCCATAGCCTTCTCTGGGCTATACTATTTTCGATGCGGTTAGAACTTTGCAACAGGCATTGAATACTGGAAGGAGCCTTACATACGCCACGACGAGCAAACGTGATCCATAGCCCACATTCGGGGAGATCAGCAAAACTATCTGATGCTCTTACACAACTTCAACAAACGGGGGTAGAGGTTATTCAGACTATTCCTATCGATACCCTCGATAATCTCCCTGCTCAAGGAGCAAGCTGGAGGGAGAAAAGTATCGACGTGGCTATTGCGGCAGGTGGTGATGGATTGGTGGGAGGTGTGATTACACATATTGCCGAAAGTGGCCTTCCCTTAGGAATACTGCCACTGGGCACTTCCAATGATATTGCACGCGCTTTGCATATCCCCCAGGATCTCCATTCGGCGGCTCAAGTTATCGCACAAGGGGAAGAGCGAAAAGTAGACGTCGGTGTTGCGCGGCCCGCAGAGCAGGCCCCACACCGTGCTAGTAAACACCAATCAGGTCCGATACTGGCACATGTTGGCCTCCAAAGGCAAGCATTCTTTGCACATGCGCTGACCGTGGGAGTGAACGTTCAGTTTGCTCGCATCGCGACCAACGTGGCAACCCGCCAGCGTTTCGGGCGATTGACCTATCCCTATGCCGCCCTGGAGGTAATGGCATCCCACGATTCCTTGGACGTACAACTTGAGTTTGATGGCCTGGTAATGCCTCAAGCAAGAAACTCGACTCAAGTACAAGCACCACCTGTGCCGGCGGCACCTGAGCTACAGATACCACTTCGATGCCGTGCGCTACAGGTAGCTGTAATCAATGCTCCCATTTTCGGTGGACAGTGGGAACTTACCATTCCCAGGTCGAGTCTCAGTGACCGCTTGCTTGATATCGTCGTGTTTGAGGAGATCGAGCTTGTGAGCCTAAGTAGAATCATAGCTAGTTACCTTGGCCCAAAGGAGAGTGTAGAGACTCACCCATCAAACAGCGAAAAGCAACATTTTACACACCACCCTGCGGAGTTGTCGGACATCCCTGGTATACATCACCTGCAAGCGCGAGGGGTTATTATCACTACGAGCGCTGATCCACGGGATGCAACGCTGGACGGTGAGGTGCGAGGCCAGACGCCAATATATGCTCACGTGGCTGACGAGCGGCTGCGGGTGATGGCACCAGCTCAGGCCGGTACTTCTTGATCAACCAGAAGCCAATCTCAACTGCACGTACCCTTGCTAGAAAAGCGTTGAAAGCATACACTTACATCAATACCACCCGGTATGACCTTTATTTCTTGTATTGAAAGTGAAGGATATTGCTATGCGTGTCACAACACGTTTACGCGAACTGCTAGCCAGCCCTGACTTGCTTGTTGCTCCTGGAGCGTATGATGCTCTTAGTGCACGTTTGATTGCCCAGGCGGGCTTTTCTATAGTCTACATGACGGGATTCGGTACAGCGGCCAGTGTTCTGGGTCAACCTGATGTCGGCCTGCTGACAATGAGTGAAATGGTGAGCCGCGCCGCTGCGCTCGCGGCGGTAGTTGGCGACCGGCCATTGATTGCGGACGCCGATACCGGCTACGGCAATCCCATCAATGTGCGTCGAACCATACGCGAGTATGAGCGTGCGGGAGTCGCTGCTCTGCATATCGAAGACCAGATCTGGCCTAAGAAATGTGGCCATATGGAGGGCAAGCAAGTCATCCCCATGGACGAGATGGTACAGAAGATACGTGCCGCTGTTGATGCCCGGCAAGACCCCGACTTTGTGATAATCGCACGCACCGACGCGAACGCCGTCTATGGCCTTGAGGATGCACTGCAACGGGGACGGGCCTATCGTGAAGCTGGAGCGGATGTTATCTTCATAGAAGCGCCCCGTTCAATTGCAGAGCTACAGGCTATCGCGCAGGCTTTTCCTGACATGCCGCTGCTTTTCAACTGGGCTGACAGCGGAAAGACTCCACTTTTATCCCTGAGTGAGATTCGCGACCTGGGGTACAAACTAGTGATCTTTCCCGTGAGCATGCTTTTAGCGGCAGCACATGCAATGTTGGGGCTACTGGAACTACTCATAAAAGGAAAGACCCCGGCACCATATGCTGAACACATGGTGACATTTTCGCAATTCACACAACATATTGGCCTTCCTGAGATTCAGGAATTGGAACGTCGTTACGGCGTCAATCAGTAAAAAAGGAGGAACATTTATTTCTATGACAGGAAACACCTTCCAAAAATCCAGTATTACGGCTGAGGCAGCAGAACGGATCATTAATGCTGCCGAAGCTAAATCCCGAGAGATGGGAAAACTCATGAGTATTGCTATTTGTGATGGGGATGGTACGCTGACAGCTTTCCGACGTATGGATGGAGCAGCACTTTTGAGTGTGGGAATTGCACAAGACAAGGCTTATACGGCAATTAGCTTTGGCATGGCGACCCATGAATGGTGGGACTTTGTAAAAGGCGATGAGCCTTTGCTGCATGGTATCATCAAAACAGACCGCTTGGTTGTCTTTGGTGGTGGCTATCCAATCAAGGCCGATGGAGCTATCATTGGGGGAATTGGTGTAAGTGGAGGTCACTACTCAGAGGATATGGAGGTGGCGCAGGCAGGGTTGGTGGCACTCTGAGATAAGGTTGATTTAGCGTAGATGTCGTACCCTATCAATGTCTTTTTTTGGTTGATAGGGTACGATTGTGTAGGAAAAGCATTATTGGATTTCAGTTTTAAGCAAGGTAATTGTAGATCGAAGAGTACTCTGAATACTGAGTATAGCTTCCTGGTCTTTATAGTGTTGCCGTGGCCAGAAGAATCCTTTCAGTCCATCCTTTTTATGACGGGGTACAATATGGATGTGTAAATGGGGTACGCTCTGACTAACACGATTGTTTATAGCTACAAAGGTTCCATCTGCTTGTAAGCCCTTTTCAATAGCATCTGCCAATAGTTGCGCATTCTGGAAAAGTGGGGCAACAAGTAAACCAGGCAGATCAATCAGAGTCTCATAATGTTCTTTCGGAATCAGAAGACAGTGTCCAGGAAAAAGGGGTCTTTTGTCTAAAAAAGCCAGAGAGAGATCATCTTCAAAGACTTTATAACTTTGCACTTCAGACCGTACAATTTTGCAAAATGCGCATTCCCGACTGGTTTCAGCAAACGAAGAACTCTTCACCAGTTAAACCCTTTCTCCCCGCGCTTAAAGTATTTCTCTTATTGTTCCTACGAACTGCACAAATCTCAGTGAGGAGTCTTTTCGCTGCAATAATCTGCTGGGGATGGGTATCCCCAAATCGAGGATTATAGGTGAATGACGTCCCACCAGGGGCGATGCAAGCGTCTCCTCCCCTACACGAACGTCATTCACCTGTAACCCCAATTTGAGGAAGAACATTGAGGATGCTAGGATAGTCGCCAGGACAATTCACACATCCTGACGACCGTCTTGTTCTACTTCCTCAACTCTGCCACTTTCTGCTCCACATCGATACCCATCAAGCGGGCAAGGTTCCCGCCGAGGATCTTCTTTTTGGCCTGGGTGGTCAGTTGTGGATAGCCGTAGCCGGTCACCAAATCCTCTGGTATCTCGAACTTCCAGAAAGCGTCTAGCGCCCAGCGGGGATGCCAGATGGGCGTCTCACCACCGTAGAGGATCTTGTCCTCACCGCACCAGAACATCAATTTTCCCATGTTTTCGGCGAAGGAGCGTGGAGCTCGTACCACGAAGTTCAGCGTGGCTGCGATGGAGGCATACAGGTTGGGATAGCGTACTAACTGCCAGCAGATCTCATCGATGAAAGGCAGGCCAACGTGGAAGATCACGAAGTTGATATCCGGGAAGTTGGCAGCTGCCCCGTCCATATCCCAGGCCTGGGTATGTTCGATAGGTTGTGGACCTAATGGTACGCCCTTATGCACGCCAATAGTGGTCACGCCAAGTTCAAGCGCTTTCTCAAAGACGGGGAAAGCCACTCGCGGGTCGTCCATGCGCCAGGGAAATGGCTCGCCATAGTCGTAGCGCACGTTATAGAGCTTGAAAGCTTTCGCACCGTACTCTTTGACCTGGCGCTCCATCAGATCAAGCGCCTTCTTGCCCTCCAGGGGATTGATTGTGCCCCAGAATACCGTCCGGTCGGGGTATTTCTGCGCCATGGCCGCGCACTTCTCCCACTGCGATAGGCCGTCGTAAAAAAGGTCGGTGAGTGGCAAGGGCTGCGCAACAATCATATCGGTGTCCGATTCCTCGAAGACCATCTGGGCGACTTCGTCGATACTCCACTCACGCAAAAACTCCTCGGGGCTGAGAATACGTTCACCCGGTGGTGTCAGTACCTGGTGAAAGGCATACACGTGGTTGATAAACATCTGGCCCGGTTTGCCAAAGGCGTTATTCAGGTCGAAGTTGAAGACGTGACAAACACAATCAAATACAAAGGTGTCATTGTCTAGCATGAATGTTGTGCTCCTTTCATCAAATAGATTTCTCTGCGACAGTAGAAGAGAGACCAAGCGCCTCGCGCTCAAGACGACGTTGTCGCAAGGGTAGTAGCTGAGCCATGGGCAGCGTAAGTTTCTCTTTGGCGCTGGCAGTCATGCGCTCGGGTGTCCATACTGTGTTCCAGACAATCTCAGTGTCAACCTCGCCAACCCCCTCGATCGCACGCACATTCTGATCAATCATCTGAACGAGATGGCGATTTTACCTATCGGTGCGATTACACAGAAATCTTACTTATCCTTCGGTCTATCCATGCTGATATGGTACACAGAACAATGTCAGCATGAAGTTCTTCCTCTCAAGAAATATGAACCTGCGAAGCTTCGGCTTCGCGCTCAAGACGACGCTGCCGCAGAGGAAGTAGTTGTGCCATTGGTAACGTCAGTTTCTCTTTCGCGCTTGCAGACATGCGTTCAGGTGTCCAGACGGTGTTCCAGACGATCTCAGTCTCAACCTCACCAATGCCTTCAATTCCTTGAAGCGTTTGGTCGATCATTGCCAAAAGATGGGTTGAGAACGGACACCAACCAGACGTAAGAAGCAGCTCGACATGAACGTCACGTCCGTTCTCAGCGACATTCACGTTCTGGATCAGCCCTAGCTCAACGATACTTACAGCGCGTTCCTTACAGCATGGGTCATAGCAGGTTTTCAACAATTCATATACCTGCTCTGGCGTGACAGGCTGTTCTTGACTTTCGAGCAAGAGGCACTCCTTTCTTTCGGCGCAAGTCAAATGTGGGAACTGCTTTACAAAAAGTACAGGCTACGGAAAGGAGACAAAAAATGAAGTCTCCTGATGTAAGTATACTTTTCTGTTTTCAAGAGTACAAGAGGTGTCAGCAGATGAAATAGTCTCTTTTGAAAAGCTCATACCACTTCCTCACAAAGAAGCGGTTTACTTCCCTGTTTTTCTTACATGCACTTTGTAGAATAGGACACCCCCAATGTTTCTTATGATACCTGAACACAAACGACAAGAACACTTTACCGGATATGCTCATGCCTTACAGGAGCGTTTTCGAAGTGGTATTCTTGCAGAATTGCAACCATTGAACCAATGGGTAGTATGGAGAGCCGAGTTAGAAGACGGGAAGCAAAAGAAAGTCCCCTACAATCCAAACTACCATCTGATGCGAGCAAGTGTGAAAACCCCGAACAGTTGGGGAACACTTGATACAGCTCTTATAGCATTGGAAACCGGCAATTACTCAGGTCTAGGCTTTATGCTCACCCCACCTCTTGTGATGGTTGATCTTGATAACAGCTTTGATAAGCAAACAAGAACGATAACTACCCCGCAAGCAGTAGAGATTATCCAACACATCAATTCCTATACTGAAGCATCACCCGGAAATGGACTGCATATTTTAGCGTACGGACAATTGCCAGGAAAAGGCATCCACACAAGAATTGAAATCTACGGACAAGACCGCTTTACTACGATCACCACGCAGCACATTCTAGGAACACCTACAACCATTGAACAGCGACACCAAGCACTCGAAGCACTGTACAAAAGGTTTGCGCCACCATCTGTATCAGAACACACAGAACACAGGGGGGTGTCGGGAGCGGGCAACTGACAGAACTGCCACCGGAAGCAGCAAACGATGGAGTGCTCCAACGACTATTACAAGGAGACATCACCGGCTATCAATCCCACTCCAACGCGGATTTTGTGCTGATCATGAAACTCTTGCACTGGACAGGAGATGATACCGCATTAACCCGACAACTGTTTTTATCCTCTCCACTTGGCAAACGCGAAAAAGCAGAGCGCAAAACCGGCGAAACGACCTACGTTGATGTGACCATCAAGAATGTTCTCAAAAAGCGCAGAAACCCGCCCATGAGGAGGTAACAACGTTGCTCACCAGGTCTGTTTTTTCTATAATCAATTCCTCTATGACCGAGCGTAGACGCAGAGCCGAAAGACCAATCATACCGCAACACCTTTCCATCCGAACCGGCATGGAAGGGTTTGCTGATGGCATGAGGATATTTCCGAGACTCAAAGAATGGGAAACGCACATTGCTCTTCAGGCCTTACGCGAGGGAAAAGCCGTTGCAGACCTGCGGCACATCACCCCGTTTCGTCAGTATCTCAACGTAGCAAAACGAGCAACCCAAGCAGGCCAAGATGATCCGTTTCTTCCATTTGCAAACCTGTTTCACGCCAGCCCTAGTATTGATATGCTTGTCAGCTTTGGCAATTTTCACACGATCAGAACCTGGACATGGACATTTGCTCAGCGTCTTCCAAACCTCAATGTGCCATTGGAGCAATTTTTTCAAGACGCGCTGTACCAGATTGTACCTCGCCAGGCGCGAGCATATGATCCCTCGTATGGCTGTTCGTTTCAAACCTTTGTAGTTAATATGCTGAAAAAACGCTTTACCAGTTTTGTCAATCAGCAGAAACGGGAGCAGAGTGCACCTGCCAGGTACGAAGAGAAACCCGCAGCAAAAAAGGGAAGACTGACAGCAAGCAGAGAACGGATGGTAATCAACAGTCTGGACGCGCCAATGCCCACTGCTGATACGCCCCAAACGTTTCTTGAGTACATGGAAGTAACGCTTCAGTCACCGCAAGAGACAATCCACATGGAAGACCAGGAAGCAAAAGACAAAATACACTTCCTGTCAGAGCTTGCCGGATTAAATGCCAAACAAGAAGAAACGCTGATTGCTCTCTTCATTTACGGAGGCAATACCAAGCTGCTTTCTCAATTGAGGCGGTGTACTGCCCGCTCAGTGACTATGCACCGGCAGGTCGCGTTGAGCAAACTAGCGCAACTTGGGTTTGAAACTGTACAAGGCGTATTGAGCGGAACGTATGCGACACATGCCCTTGACAAACCAGGCAACCTGTGATTAGATACTATAAACTCATGAATAAAGCAGCGTTTGTTAAACGAGTCGCGGAAAAGAGCAAGAAGCTGGTTACGTCACATCGGGTATATAAGATGGCTCTCGATGAACTCTTAGCAGGTATACAGCAGGAACTAGCGGCAGGAAGAAAAGTTCAGTTACTAGGGTTTGGCACATTCTATACCCGTATCCATAAAGGCGGCAAAGGACGCAATTTTAAAACAAACAAACCAGTTGAGTACAAAGCAGTCCGCATCCCCGCGTTTCGTCCTGGATCACTCCTCAAGAAAGCAGTCAGAAAGAAAAAATAACTTCTTGCTATTAGCTCTCTTCCTTGCTAGGATGCAATCAGCCTATGACCAGCTATCATCTGAAACCGATCATCCCACCATCACTTGTAGCGCAGCAGAAAAAAGAAAAACGCCGTAAAGTGTTGGAAGCAGTCAGGGAGCGGAGGAAAGAGAATAATAAACGTTTCTACAAAAAGAGGCAGTTGCAAGCAGACAGTGATTTGATATAATACTCTCTACCATGCAATATATTAGTTCAGACCCGACTATTTTAAGCGGCATGCCAGTGATTAAGGGTACACGTGTACCAGTGGCGCGTATTCTCTCTTTGTTAAAAGAGGGCTATCTGCTTGAGGAAATTCACAACCAGTTTGACCATATTAGTCTGGAAACCTTGCAAGGAGCATTAGAAGAAGCGGCAGTCATTATTAACAATACTTCTCATGGTTCACAAGTTTTATAAGCATAAATTGCTCTTCGATGAAGGGTTTCCGCCTCGTTGGTTATTTCCTCGCGTAAATGAGCGTTTTGACGTGAAACACATTAAAGATGATCTCAGAAAAATTGGGCTTCCTGATACGCAAGTCAGACCTCGCCAACAGTTCCTTGACCTCTGTGTGCAGCATCCGTTGTAATAAAAATCTGGCTTTGTATTGAGTGGTATGGCATCTCGTAGCTATGTCACTTTATAAGTGATTCGTGATGAGTAAAAAAAGTAAAATGAGAAGAACAATAAAAATTAGAACTCCAAAGCTCCATCTAACCACCCTTCTGATTACCTGAACTTTCTTTTCACCTAAGGGACGTAATAGCCCTGATAGGCTTGGTTCTTCTTGTGGATTATTAGTGGTCATCTGCTATTCCTCCAGAACACTCTTCTAAACATACGAGAGCAGAGGTTGGTTTGTGCATACTCACAACAGGAAGATGGTTTTACGCAATGCGCATTATGAACAGGGTACCATTTTGGGAGGATATAAACAAGCTATTTTACCTCTGGATTGGAGCCGTACCCAATTTTGGCATCGACTCATGAGCCAGACCAGTTTTTTACAAAGATTATTGCACGCTGCTGTCAATACACCTCTGGCGGGGTTTCCGCAAGTATATGCGTTGGCGGTTCAGTTACCTCGCATTGTTGTGACCTACAATGCCAAAGACTTCAGACGCTTAGCCCACAACAGCAAAGAAACCGGCGTGATCGGTGTACCGGCACTCATGCTGTACCATCATATCGATAATAAGCTTACTTCTCTCCTAACACACAGCACCCCAAACGCTTTACTGGGAAAATACACTGCTTTACATGAAGCAGCGTAGCACTAAACCCTCTTCCTGTAACAAAGAAGCTGAAAGTAGAACGTTCTTTCAAAGAGAAACATATGTATTTCCAGTGAGGCAAAACTACCGTGACCCATCCCTACAGCATTTATATTTGGCGATCACCGCTTAGCCGATCCAGTAAAGGAATGTGGATTGAACCAGTGCAAGTGTATACAGAGGAATTCGCCCTCTATGTTGCAAATCTCATCCACAAAGACAGTCGAGCAGTGATGAAAGTTGTTCGTTATGGCATCACGCTTGCTTCTTTTCCTGATGAAAAGACCGTGAAGCTTGTTGAGCGGCAGATCGCAAAGCAACAGGAACAAGAATAAAATTGACAGCAAGCAATCTGTTATAATGATCTCATCCGAGATTAGCACATGAATAATAACCTCCTATACATGATAGTTGGGTCAGCTATTACGCTTTTTCTTGTGTATCTTGTTTACCTTTACCAACATCCACAACCAACTGAAGATCAAATGCACGCGCAATATAACGCAGACAAGCAAGCAGAATACCAAAGTGCACTTGACGATGTTATTAGCTCAGCAGGGGATGAATGCAGCACTGATCTTTCCTCAGACAAATGTGGTCAAGAAATTCAAACATGTTTGAAGTTTCCAGAGTGTTTGAAAATGGTACAGGATTATCAACAGAAAAATACCATAACCGAAAACAACAGACACGTATTTCTTCAGGCAGTACAAGATCACACCAACCAGCAGCGTACTCAAATGGGACTGCCGACACTTGCAGCTCAATAGGGGGTAGTTACAACGTTGCTGTCACCAGACAGCACTTAAGTTGTTCGCTATGGCATCACGCTTGCTTCTTTTCCTGATGAAAAGACCGTGAAGCTTGTTGAGCGGCAGATTGCAAAACAGCAGGAAGAACTATAACATTATGATAGAATAATCTCTACAATGAACAAAATCTTTTTCTGCATTGTCTGTGGCCTGATACTATATGAGTCCTTCATAGGAGAACCTCATATTCATATACCAGAGCATTTTTATCAGACCACACCAATTCAAAGATTTAGCCCTATTGTTGGTACTGCCTCAGTGCCTACAGATTGGCAACCAATGTATCAAGTTGGCTCTCCTCCAATTTCCAATGTTCCCCTACTTCCATATTGACACCCTAGCAAGCAGAGTCTAGCATGAAAAGTAATGAAGTTACAACGTCATCTACCCTTTTTAGGGATTATCGCTGTTTTTATTGTTGGTTTAGTTGCTGCTGCATTTATCCCCCAGGTTATTAACCATCCTACAGCTAAAGACGTTCAAGGCGCAGCATATCAAAGACTGGTTACACAAACAGCAGCACAAACCCAGGTACTAAAAGCCTCACCAATTCTTACTCTAACCTCCACACCTACAGCAACACTAACCCCAACACCTACGCCAACGCAGATACCTACAACTTCCCTAACAGTACGCTATACAACTCCAACTGCTACTCCCATACCCATTTCTTCAACGATCACTACTGCAAATCATCTTACTTCTCCTAGTGGTTCGACAACCGGATCAGTGACGGCAGGAGCAACCGCGTTATGCAATGACGGAACATATAGTTATGCACAACACCATCAAGGAGCTTGTTCTCAGCATGGTGGCGTAAAGCAATTTTATCACTAACCAATTTCTATGTGCGGCAGATAGTCTTTATTTGATCCAGATGAAATTGGGTCTTGTCCCCACTGATCCAAAGAACCTCGTGTCACATACAGCACTCTCAATGCTCGCACTGAACATTTACGCTCAAGTTCTGTTTACAGAAGAGAAAGTGAGTATAGCATATGGCGCTCAAGTTACTTGAAATCGGGTTGTACTTTGATGAACGGATTGACCCAATAACGCACGAGAAGATGAGTTTACGTGAGGTTGCGCATAAACTTGGTGTCTATCCCTTGGAATACTTCAGAGGCAGGCACGATCTCACCTTGGATTATGCGGTCATCAAGCCTCATACGCTGGCTTATGAGGCACGCGGCTTCCTGGTGCTGTATACGCACCTGGTGGCCGATCCGCAGATTGCCTATTTGCAAGAACTCAAAGTCAAGGGCTATATCAAAGCATGGGCTGTGTTTCCGCCAGGTACCTGGAAAGGGTACTTTGACCAACGGAAAGAAAGGTCTCGCTCAGCTGCCAGGCTCTGAAAGTTTGTCATCTTTTAGCAGTGAGTTGCTTCATTGGGTAAAATCCAATAAATAAGGGTACCACCGAGATTTGTCCGTAAATATGTGATAACAAAAGAATGGCTCTCATTTGTTGCAGATAAGAGATCCTGAGAGAATAAGTCAGGATACACACAGGAGGTTCATCATGGCTGACCGCAACTTGCTTCGTCTGTCAGCGACGCTCTTGTTCGTGGGGGTACTCTTTTCCCTTCTTGTGGGCTTGTTGCACCCCACTTCGGGAAATGCCAATAACCACACAGCCGAGTTTGCCGTGTACGCCAACAGTGCTGTTTGGACCGCCGTCCATCTCGGCCAGTTCGTCGGTATAGCGATCCTCATTGCGGGACTGCTCGTCCTGTTCTTCGCCCTGAACGTCCTGCATGGAATACCAGGGTGGATGGGTCGGTTCGCTGCCGTTTCGGCAGTGGTGGCGCTTGCGCTGTACGGCGTTCTTCAGGCCGTGGACGGGGTCGCCCTCAAGCAGGCGGTTGATGCATGGGCGAGCGCACCAGCCGCGGAGAAGGCGGCACGCTTTGCGAGCGCTGAAGCGATCAGGTGGCTGGAATGGGGGACCAGAAGCTATTACAGCTTCATGTTTGGTCTCTCCTTGGTCCTGTTCGCGACTGTGATCGTGTGGACGGCGAGGACGGCGAGGCCGATTGGCTACCTCATGGGGTTGTCGGGCCTCACCTACCTCGTGCAGGGCTGGGTGCTCGGTTCAGAAGGCTTCTCGGCAGCCAATACAGTCCCAACTCTCCTCGGCTACATCCTTGTCCTCGCGTGGAGCATCTGGCTCCTCATCGTTGCCTGGCGGATGAAGGAGTCGGTCCAAGCCACTCCCGCATAGGCCATCCACTGTCGAACGCGTCACGAGCACAAAGGAAAGGAGCGCCCCTTGAGGCTGCTCCTCGTTCGTGTGAATAAGGGCAGAATACCGTCCTTCCATCGTGTTGTTCCTCGCTGCCATACCGGAACCACTTTCCTGCTTTCTGGCAAACCTTCCTGGTCAAGTACAGGAGTTCTTTGCTGCCGAGTTCTTTCTGATTGCGATATGTGCGGTTTGCTTGAGAATACAGGGAGTGGGTCCCGTTTTGGGTATCAAAATTATATCACCTGGGTCCCTGGTAAAGTGTCAAAAATGGGGGAAGTGGGTCCCACGTTCATTGTCAAAAACACTGATCTTGGTACTTTAGGAGGTACGAGTAGTCAAGCATTTAGCATAAACAATGCCGGCGATGTTGCTGGTTTCTCTGATATTTCTCCAACTGAGTCTCACGCATTCCTATGGACACGAAAAACAGGAATGATTGATCTTGGAAATCTTGGAGGTCAAAGCGGTATTGCGCTTGGGATAAATGACAAAGATCAAGTTGTAGGTGTTAGCTTTACCTCATCAGGACAATTACATGCTTTTCTGTGGTCTAATGGACAAATGAACGACTTAGTGACACTTGGTGGAACAGTAAGTAGAGCCTTTGCTATTAACAATCAAGGGCAAATTATTGGAACTTCGCAAACGGCAAGCGGTTCATGTCACGCATTTCTCTATCAAAACGGCACAATGACCGATTTCGGCTCAAATGATGGAGCAGAAACTGACGCATATGGAATAAATGAAAAAGGTCAAATCGTAGGAATAAAGGGAGTTGCAAGCAATCCCGAATTTCTACCTATTGTTTGGACAACAACACCATTAAACTGACCCCTCCCAACACTGCTGCAACCAAGCGACACGAAATTTTACCATATGCACTGCTTCCCATAATGTCCTCTTATGGGTATCACCCTCGACAAACCTACGCTCAAATACTTCTGTTTATGGTACAATATAACCGGCGTTTTTTCGTGTTATAGGAACTAGAAATTGTCACATTTCTCATTTGCTATTTCAAACGAAGAAGCGCATGATAGACCCATGACACACACAGCAACGCCCCCGACTCCCGACACCCTCGCATGTTCGCTGGCGGAGTTTACCCGAGGCCTCAGCGGTGCAAGAAGCATCTTGACCATCCAGGCCTATCGCTCAGATGTGGCGCTGTTTTTCACCTGGCTAAGGGAGACAGACGCGACTGTTACTGATGTTCACCACATTTACCGCTGCCACATTGAGGACTATTTAGGAGCATTGGCAGACAAAGGACAAACCAGCACGACCAGAGCGCGGAAGCTTATTGCTTTGCAAGTATTCTTTGCTTCTCTCGTTGAGAACGGTATGCTTCCTGAGTCTCCTGCCAAAAAGATTAAACGGCCAAAACGAGAGCAGAAATCAAAACACGTTCTGCGTCCCGATGAATACAACCATCTGTTAGCAGAAGCAGCAGGAAATCCACGCGACTATTGTGTCTTCCAACTGTTCTTACAAACGGGTATCAGAGTCAGTGAGCTGATCGCCTTGACGTTGAGTGATATTGAGTTAGAGCAGAAGACCATCACCATTCACGGCAAAGGCAGTAAAGAGCGCACTATCCCTCTTGAGAAAAAGTCATTTCAAGCCTTACAACTGTACTTGAAACACAGACCAGCAGGAGTAGATCAGCAGGTCTTTTTAAACTACAAGGGAGAAGGATTGAGTATCAGAGGAGTCAGAAAGCTCGTTGACAAGTACCTCAAACGCGCTGGCATCACCAAGAGCATTAGCTGTCATGGCCTGCGGCGCACCTGCTTAACAAACAAAGCAGCTCGAAACATGAATGCGTTTGCAATTCAAAAATTAGCCGGACATGCTCGCATGGAGACAACAAAAATCTATGTGCAGTTAGGTACTGAAGACTTACGGCCATTAATGGAACAGACAAGCTTATGAAACATACATCCCTCCCCTATCAACTAGCAGAACCACCGGCCAGGCTGAAAAAAGCCAGACTAGATAATATTACGCTCGTGCCAGCGTCTTTACTTCCCTTGAAAGGCACATACACCGAGTTAGCAAATCAACTTCCTACAGGTAGTGTTTTATGCGTGCCAGGAACACAAAAGCAGCGTACTATTATGGCAACTGTCACCAAGTTTTTTACAGATCACGGCCACCAGGTTATCACCATGCCAATTGAGAAGCTAACGAAACGCGCCACAAACACAAGCGCGGGAACGGGAGAACAAAACGTAACACTTGCGTTCTAAGGGAGATTTATTATACTTCCCTCATGCTATGACCCAAGCAGTTTATACGCCAGTTACCCATGATGATCATAGGAAATTCGGTTGGTGAATGTTGATTGACATATAAAGTGGTTCTTGCGCAGCCTCGCTGATGCAAAAAGTGATATACTAAAGGTGAGCATGTTTTTTCTCCTGCACATATTTCGGAAACAACCATGTCTACGCGACGGGAACCGAAGTTGGCCACCAGTAAGCTCGTGAAAGAGTTACTTGAGGGCAAGGAGCGACTGAAATGGATCCTCTCTTTCAGTATTTAATAAGTCTTTCACCTTCCTGGCTAAGAAGACACTGGGAAGATAGGCTGCACGCCCAGGAAAAGAGAGTATCGCTTGGTGAATATCGACAGCGCACCTCAGCACTTTCTGCTCAGCTAAACCAGATTCTCTCTCGAACTCCTCAATGGCAGCAGTGGTCTCGTAAAGACCGTGCAGTTCTCTTTCGTCACTGGTATAATGAGGCTTTTGGTGGACAGTTGTTCGTTGATGAATTACAGAAGATGTCGCCCCAGGGACTTGGGAGAATGCTTGATCGATATACTGCTATCCCACCCAACAGTGCTCGTCGTGAATCACTACTGGGGGCTGGGGTTGTCGCGTATAGGGTGGGTGAGTCTTCTGATACCACACAAGATCTTGTACGAGAGAGGTTTGCCAACGCTTCGCTCTGGCAGTTGTGGTCTGTTGCAGACCAAGAAGATCTGGTTCATCTTTGCTCCCAATTACCACAACATGAACGCGAGGAACTCGTTTTCTTGCTAGATTATACGAATTATAACGAACGAGATGCACTCCTAGACCTCATGCACCCATTGTCCTCTCAAGAGCGTTTAAAGTTGCTTCATGAGTGGCTCTCGTCATCACTACAGCAGCATGATTATTCATCTAGGTTTCTCACCCCCTTTGGGAAACCGCTTCTGGCGTTTCTGGTGGAATGACCATACATTTGGTTCTTAACTATCGAGATACACGAAGTTTTATGGCTCAAAATGCGAATGGAATTACGCTCTTCCACACATTTGGTGAATCGAATACTGTAGAGCTACGAATACACTTCCAGAAATCGCTGTTAGAGCGGATGGACGTTTTCAATGTACCATGCTAATGAGCTTTTATCACCAAATGTGTGTAAGAACGTGGAATTACGTCAAACAACATGAAAAGGCGGTCAGAAGTGTAACGCATGATATACTGTCTATTCGGAACACAACATTTAAAAGTGCTAATACTGTCAAGGAGCGTAGTTTGAAAGGGAATATAAAAGCTACTTTAGAGCTTTTCGTTGAAAAAGCAGACCAGCTCAGACAACAAGAATTTACCCAATTCATTGAGGAATTTGGACACCAATTGAGGTATATGGCTGATCCTCAACAACTTACAGTGAGTACAGTTGCGCCCACTCAGACTTGACCGGCGAAGATTTCAATACCTTCCGCATGGAGGCGCGTATAATTGCTCACTTAATACACCCCAATATAGTGCGCGTTCTGGAGTTTGGCATGGAAGACAAAACTCCCTTTCTGGTGATGGACTTCGCCCCTCATGGCACGCTACGCCAGCGCCACCCTAAAGGAACATCCCTACCTTTGCCTACAGTGATTTCCTATGTTAAGCAGGTAGCCGATGCCTTACAGAGTGCTCATGACGAGAGGCTGGTCCATCGAGATGTCAAACCAGAGAACATGTTGCTGGGGCGACACAATGAGGTCTTGCTCAGTGACTTTGGTATTGCCATCCTGGCTCAAAGTTCTCACCAGCAGCGCCCATCCGATACGTCGGGTACCACGGCATACATGGCACCCGAGCAGTTCCGGGGAAAACCATGTCCAGCCAGTGATCAGTACTCCCTGGGAATAGTCGTTTACGAGTGGCTCTGTGGCATGTACCCATTCCAGGGTTCTACGGCTATACAGTTGGCGATGAGGCATCTATTTGATCCTCCTCACCCTTTGCGTGATATTATTCCCTCGATCTCGCCTGCTGTTGAGCAAGTGGTGATGAGGGCACTTGCCAAAGAGCCCAAGGAGCGTTTTGGAAGTATGCGAGACTTTGCTGCTGCATTGGAACGAGCTAGTTTTTTAGATGAGTTGAGTGCTGAGGCATACCCTCTTCTACAAACTGGGCAACCACCTTCGCTACTAACAGCAGCAAGTCCACCAGACGATTCACTTTCTACGCTGCCAGCAAGTTCGGCAGATGATTCGCAGCCCATGCTGGATTAAGAGTTACGATGCAAGGATCCTGTATGTGATACAATTTCGGCATCATGGACACATCGGATTTTGGGGCAAGCGCCTTGAAAGGAGCACAGGTGCGCATCGTTTCTCTTTTGGCCAGCGCGACAGAGATGATCGCAGCGCTCGGGTGTCTCGATCAACTCGTGGGACGTTCGCACGAGTGTGATTATCCGCTAGAGATACAAGCTTTGCCAGTAGTAAGTACTGTTCAAATCAACACTGGCACCAGCAGCGCTCAAATTGACGCCCAGATAAAACAACTCGCCCAGGCACAGCAGGAGAGTCGTCCGGATGCAGCCGCGCTACGTGCTTTGAGCATCTATGCCATCAACGTTGAGCAATTGCAAACTCTGCGACCGGATGTGATCTTCACACAAACACAATGCGAAGTATGCGCCGTCAGCGAGCATGACGTGATGCGAGCCGTTCAGCAACTAACTGGACTACAGCCACGTATCGTCTCATTATCCCCTTACCGGTTAAGCGATGTATGGGAGGATGTCTTACGTGTAGGCCAGGCATTGGGACGGCGTGAACGGGCAGAGGTGCTGGTACAGGGTTATCGACAACGACTTGCGCACCTGAAAGACATCACAACTAACATGGGCAAGAAGCCGCGTGTTATTGTGCTCGAATGGCTCGATCCACTCATGACGTCGGGTAACTGGACGCCCGAGCTGGTAGCCTATGCAGGTGGAGAAAACATCTCCGGCGAGATTGGACAGCACTCCCCCTGGATCAGTTGGGAAGAGCTGCACGCGGCAGACCCCGATGTACTGGTACTTTCGCCCTGCGGTTTTACACTTGAACGTACACTGCAGGATATCCCGCTTTTGCGACAGCATCCTACGTGGCAGTCAATGAGGGCAGTGAGAAATGGGCGAGTTTACGCTATCGACGGCAATGCGTACCTCAATCGTTCCGGACCCAGATTGGTAGAATCCGCTGAACTATTGGCGCGAGTGTTATGGGATGAACAACTCGATATAGAAGTTGATATTAATGCCTGGATACACATTCATTAGGGTTTCATCTGGCTGGGATCGCTCTGCAGGCGAAACCTTGCCATGTTAATCTCCATAATACTAATTAGTGGGAACTTTTAGACATAGAAATACGTCCTATTGCTATCCAACTTTGTGTACAAAAGTGCGCTGTTTAATGTAAAATAGAGATCAAACGTAGTTTATTTATATGAGGCGTTAGTTTGGGGACAGGTATGCTGGTTTCTTAATTGAGCGAACATAACCATCTAGCGTGTAGAAAGTATCACACAGAGACGTCTGAGAGAGGAAACACTATGGACGCGATCATTGGACGGTACAAAGCACGTATGGGGGATACCGGGTTTGTACTTACACACCGGTCGGGCATCAGTTTTGACCTGACAACAGATGAGGCACTGGAACTCCTGGATTTTCTCAAGGTCTATCGAGAGGCATTAATTACTGCAGAGCGTGAGACGAATCCAGAACTCGAGCGCATTATCATCGAGGAGCATGAAGACTAGTACTCCTGACTTTCGTACGAATGCTTCAAGGAGTAAACAATTCTACCCTGAAAACGAGCAACTCACCGATGATGGTGAATGGCTGCCCATTATCAGGGTAGGCTATATTTTACTGACTTACTGAAATAGCAAGCTTGTTATGCCTGGCCTGATCGAGGCGCCCCTGCCCAGAACAGCAAGGCAATGCTTACAATAAATAGCACTAAGAGCAGACCTATCAGGCTATCAATCAGATCAGATAGATTCCACTGGAAGATAGCTGCTCCAATTAAAGTCAACACCAACAAAAGACCTATGAGGGGTAGAATTAGCATTGTATTAAAGCGCGAACCAGGCCTAGCTGGACGTGGCTCGTTTCTCACATACTCCAGGTCTGTATCAAGTGGCTCCATAAAATACCTTTCTACATTTAGAAAACGACCAACAAGGTCTAAGCAAAAGAGGTCTGAGCAGAAGCAGACCAGTTACTTGTTTCTGTAAGTGACAAGAGCGCCTGCGGAGTTGTAGAGGAAATAATAGGTAGCGGATGAAACTTGTTTAGATAGCGCCTCAATTCGTATGCATTCACCGCGTACATCGAACCATCGAGGGTTGCAATGATACTTCCATCGGCGATTGCACTACAGAGATCAGCCAGCGTTGGGATACGGTCGGACATGAGACACCTCCCTACAAAATACTGTAACTATCTATCTTATCGGGCTTACCGGTTGCAACTTCACGGTTTGTACTTACTTACTTCACGAGAGTAAGTACTTCCGGGTTTTATCCCTATCTTTCTGTTGAGAACAATGAAGTTGTTCCTTTTATTTCATTCGCCCTGATCTAACGGCTCCTCTTCCTCCTCTCTATTTTCTTGATCTACATTATCTAACAAACCAGGCAGGGGGTCAATATGCATGGTGTGGCGAATCAGATCTATTTGTTTAATCACGTCTTTGATAGCAGGAATAAGCACTTGCGATCCATCAGGAGCCTTGACTACATAGACATCATTGCTGCCAGTGACAATGATATCAACAATGATTCCCAGGTCCCGCCGATCGAGCGTAAAAACATGCAGGCCAAGAATGTCGTGCTGGTAGTAAGAATCTGGCGGAAGTTTCGCCAGTCTGCTCAACGGAATATACAGGTCTTGATCGCGCAGAGAATCAGCAGCATTGGCATCATCGATTCCTTCCAATTTCAACACGATCATCTCACCTTTGTAAGGCCGCACGCTTTGAACGAGATGGCGAGTATGACTGGAACCGGCATACACAGCATCAAGTTCCGCGAAACGGTCAGGGATATCGGTGAGCAGGCGCACTTTGAGTTCGCCCCGCACGCCAAAAAGGGCCACCACTTTTCCAATAGTAGCCCATTCTGTCTCATTCTGCTTTGGCACTAAGCCAGACCTCTTTTTATAGGATTTCGAGTGAAGTATGACGACCTTCGCGCGTACCACCAGCTCGCAAAAGTGTTCGCATTGCCTTGGCGACTCTGCCCTGACGACCAATGACCTTGCCAAAGTCATCAGGCGCGACATGGAGTTCTAAGGCCAGGACATTCCGATCATTGCGAACTTCGCGAACCTGGACTGCCGCCGGATCATCTACCAATGATTTGGCGATATACTCAACAAGTTTACGCATTTTTTCCTTAATGAGAAGTCATTCAGATTGAGTAGCTGCTGCAGAGGATTTCAGCTGCTCGAAACGTTCCATTATTCCAGCGCGCTTGAGTAACGAAGTCACCGATTCGGTCGGTTGCGCACCAACTTTCAGCCAATTCAACGCTTTCTCTTCATCAATTTTAATAGCGGATGGCTCTACAAGTGGGTTGTACCAACCAATGTTTTCAATAATACGACCATCGCGTGGGGAGCGGGAATCAGCAACCACAACACGATAACTTGGTGCCTTCTTTTTTCCCACACGTTTTAAGCGAATTTTGACACTCATGTGTTTTTTCTCTCACCTCTTCCCCTCGGGCACAATACACCAGGTCCCTACATAGGGGGGATCTATATTTGGCAGCGCCGCGTCCCAGCGCAGCGCAATGAGCGTTCCTGAACTACGGCATCATTAGGATAGCATGGAGGGATAAAATTGTCAACGCCATTTCTTTCACAGAGAGGTGCCTAAATATGGGGCAAGTATCGCTCATTTTGCGCGGGAATATTTTATCGCCGGGTGGGAAGTTCGCTTTGGAGGCCACCTTAGCAGGAATATGGTGCAGGTATCGCTCATTTTGCGCAGTAATTTTTTTATTTCCGTTTTCCTCCTTGTAGACGTGCTTGGTGAAGTGATTGCACGCCTGGTGCTTTTATTATACATGGTGGGACCAAAGGGTATAGCGATCACGCTGTGGGAGACGGAAGCCGATTTGCAAACTAGCGAGAGCGGTTACTATCAAGAGCAGTTGGTTAAAGCCTCACACCTCCTTGCTGGATCTTCTGTCCGAGAACGCTACGAAGTGGCTGTCCAAGACATGTAGCGAGACGGAACTGCGTAAAGAGAACAGCGGAGACAATCGGTCTGGTGAGCCAGCGCGCGCTGAAGCTGGGGATGCTCCAAGAGTTGATACCCTCTCCCCCGCGTCAGCAGGGAGCGTTGGATCACAAGGCAATACGCATTGTCGTGCCGCCTGACGCGTTGCATCGACATCGAAGACAAGGTAGCGCCGACCCTGCCGGTCGAAGATGCCGCCAATGGTTTCCGAGATCCACCTCGAGGCCTCGCTCTGCTGCTCGAAGAGTGTGCGGAAGGCTTCTAAGCAGGGACGATCCACATCGGCCAGGAAGCGGCTCAAACTGGAGCGATGCGGAGACATCGGCGTCCAAACAAGGTCATGAACGCTGCCTCGAAAGGCTCTAAGCGCTCAAAGAAGTCAGCCAGGGTCCGTTCTCCGCTGATCGCATAGCCTACCAGCAGAGCAAGAAAATCGATGGGTTCATATCGTTGCGCATCGCGTGAGGAGAGCCAGATATTATGGCAAGCCATTGCTTTTCAGCACAAAATGAAGTATGCTCCTACATGTCTAAATTCGTGAGAACGGTGTACGAGAGGAGTGATCATGAGCATTTCGTTTCCAGGAGAGTCACCTGAGTACCGGGCGGCGCGCGACCGGCTGCTCAAGCAGGAGATCGAGCTGCGCCGCGCTATCGAGGCGGTGGCCGCTACCAGACGCGAGCTGCCGCCCGGCGGGGCCGTCCCGCAGGACTATGTCTTCCAGGAGGCAGGTCCCGGCGGCACCCCGATCGATGTGCGGCTGTCGGAGCTGTTCGAGCCCGGCAAGGACACGCTCGCGATCTACAGCTTCATGTTCCCGCGCGCGCTCGATGACGAGCGGCCGTGCCCGTCGTGCACCTCCATGCTCGATGCGTTGGACGGTGCCGCCGAGCACATCACGCAGCGCGTCAATCTCGCGGTCGTCGCGAAGGCGGAGCTTTCGCGCATCCTTGCCCATGCACAAAAGCGCGGCTGGCGGCGGCTGCGGTTGTTGTCCTCGGCCGGCAACACCTACAACCGCGACTACTTCGGTGAGACCGCGGAGGGAGCCCAAATGCCGATGCTCAACGTGTTCCGGCGCGACGGCGAAGCGATCCGCCACTTCTGGGGCTCGGAGCTCCTCTACGCGCCGACCGAGCCCGGGCAGGACCAGCGCCACGTCGATTCCATCGACCCGCAGTGGAATCTGTTCGACTTCACGCCCCAGGGGCGCGGGACCGACTGGTATCCGGAGCTGAGCTACTCCTGACTGCCGACGTCCGGCCAGGACTCGACGCGACGATGTCACCACCGAGCGAGGCCCTATCGGCATTACGCAGCTGTGCCGTCATGAGGACAGGTGTGTGATGTTGTTTGCTGCTGTCATTCGCCGTTTGCCGTTCAAGAAACTCAGGATGCCTCCGACATCGACCAATCAACCTGGCGCCGAGATTTTACACAACCATTGACATACTACCGCCATAAAGTTGAATCAATAACCTTGCCATATCTCACTTTTTGAGGCAAAGTGGCAAGGTTATGATTCTTACCACCCTCGCTGATCCAAAAGTAGTAGAATAAAGGATCACTATGTATTCATCTTCAGCAAGAGGTTTTATCTCCCTTGACCAACCTTTTTGACCTTCCCGAGAGTTCCTTCGATATTGCTAAGGCTAACAACACACAGGACAAACTCTCAACATACTACCTTTTGGATTAGCGAGGGTGCGTAAGAACTTTTAGCTTGTCAAATGACACACAAGAAAGGAACAACAAGATGAAACGACCTCCATCTCATGCAGAACAGGCGCCAATGCCCACCGCTCTCAAATTCCAACGCACGAGCCTTTCGGCCTGCATCATCCTCGCACCGTTGAGCATCACCCTCTACATCCTGGCGTGGCCTGAAAATCCACAGCCTGTCGTCTTGAACAGCACCATGGCCGGTCCTATCGTTACCAGCACCATGGCCGGTCCTACTGGCAACACCTTGCACTTTATAGGCGCCATTGCTGCCTCCTTCTTCCTGCCCCTGGGTTACCTGGGCATGTCGCTGCTCGGCATGCGGCGCGCACCCTGGCTCGCAACGATCTCGGCGGCGCTCTCCCTCGTCGGCTGGATCCCCTGGTCCGCGCTGATCGGCATCGACGCCCTGGCCTACGATATCGCCCAGGCCGGCAGCACACCGCAGCTCGCTGCGCTCTGGACGCACTTCAACAGCGACCCCGTCATGCTCATCTACCTGCTCATCTACGTCATCGGCCACCTGACGAGCGCCGTGCTTATCGGCATCATGCTTGGTCGGCTGCGCCTCGTCCCCACCTGGGCTGCCTGGGCCTTTGCCCTCACCAGTCCGCTCACAATCATCTATTTCTCGGTGCACATCATAGTCGTCAGATACGTGCTCAGATACCTGATCTGCGCCCTCTGGATCATTGGCGCCATCCCCGCCGCCCTCGCCATGCTCACAAACAAAGACCTGGCACAACCAGCGCCACCACCCGCGTAAGGGCACCGATGAGAAGCCAGTTCCCGCGCTACTCCAGCTCAGAAAGGAACCAGCTCTGAGGTATGACTGGCTCTTTTAAGTTCGTTCGATGATATAAAACATATTGACAATATCGAACCAATTTGCTAGACTGGTCATAGGAGGAAAGAGAAAGATGCCAGATACGCCTATACAACTGATCAATACGGTACGCGACGACTTTGCCACGATCTTTCGGCAAGTGCGGCGTTCCGTCTCACAGGACTGGTTCCAGCTTGATCTCACGCTGGCCCAGGTACGTGTCCTCTTCGTGCTCACACGGCAGCGTGCTTCGACCATGAGCTCGATCGCTCAGGCACTTGGCATCGGGGTACCCACCGCGAGCCACCTGGTGGAAAAGCTGGTGCGCGCTGGTCTGGTTGAGCGCTCTGAACATCCAAAAGATCGGCGTCAGACGCTGGTTCATCTCACCACAGCAGGAGAGGATCTCATGGAACACTTGAGCCAGGATCGCCTGGAGCAGGTACGCCTCTGGCTCAGCCAGCTTAACGAAGAAGAACTCAACGCATTGCACGTGGGTTTAGAGGCGCTCTCCCGCGTTGCTCAAACAGCGCAGCCAGATGCAGAGCCACGCCACCACGACAACAAGCAAGAGGGGATAGAGAAGTCCGAGAAAAACAAGGAGTAAAAACAAATAGTATGGCAAAATACATCTTTTTAACGTTACCTGCCTATGGACATGTGAACCCGACGCTGGCCATTGCGCAAGTACTGTTGAATCGTGGTCAGGAAGTCATCTACTACCTGCCAGAGGAGTTTCAAGAGACGGTGCAGGCCACAGGGGCCTTCTTCCGCTCCTATGAATCGAAGCTGATGAAAAACATCGCGATGATGCCGCCAATGCTGGGTGAGGAGAGCCGTCTGGTCCTGCCGCAAGTCCTGGACCGCATCCGCGTGGATACGCCAGACGTGATTGTGCATGAGCCTGTGTGCCTTTGGACGAGAATCGTCGCACAGCTGCTTCGTGTGCCTGCGATTTCCTTACGCCCTACTTACGCCATGAACGAGTACTTCAACGTGTCTTCCCTGAGAGCGCTGATACCAGCCGATCGTCTCTCCCAAATGCGCGATGTGCTGAGAAAGGCAAATGCAAGCATTGCAGAAGTGTGTGCAATCTATCATCTTCCGCCGATGGATCTCCCCAGTATTCTGATGTATACTGAGCCGCTCAACATCGTCTTTTTCCCCAAAGCATTCCAACCGGCGGGAGAGACCTTCGACGAACGCCATCTCTTTGTTGGCCCATCGATCCTGTCTCGGCATCAGGCGACCGATTTTCCGCTTGACCAACTCAGTTCCGAACGACCACTCCTCTACATCTCGTTGGGAACCATCTTTAATAATGAGCCAGCGTTCTTCAAGCAGTGTTTTGAAGCGTTTGGGGAGAGCAACTACCAGGTGGTCCTCTCACGAGGCAAGCACGTCGATCCTGCCACGCTTGGCCCTATCCCGGACAACTTCCTGGTCTCTCCCTACGTGCCCCAGCTCGATATCCTGTTTCGTGCGCGCGTCTTTGTCACACACGCCGGGATGAACAGCACCATGGAAAGCCTCTACTACGGTGTCCCCATGGTCGCTGTTCCACAGACACAGGAGCAGGTTGTGACGGCACGACGCATTGCGGAAATGGGGCTTGGCCTCATGCTGGAAAAGGAGGCCGTGACTGTAACCACGCTCTACGAGGCGGTTAAGCACGTTGTCAACGATTCGGGGTGTCGCCAACGCGTTCAGCAGATGCAGCAGGTCACACGCGAAGCGGGCGGCTATCTGCGGGCGACAGATGCGATGATGCAGTTCACGCAAGAGCATGCCAAGCGATAGCATACCATAGCCTTCCTGTCATGCATCTCTTGCGGTCGAGCCGCCTGCTCAAAAGAGAACGAGAGATGTGAGGCGGCTCACAGGAAGAAGGTGCAGCATGTGAATTCAGAGATCGAAGCTTCATCAACCAGCTGAGCTTTCCAACTGGTCGTGTCGGCGCTTCATCGATGGAGGAAACGAGGGAGCCATCGCGGAACCGTGCGCAGATAGGTTTCATAGCTCTCCCCAAATAGGTGGCGCAGAGAGGGTTCCTCGACGAAGACCACAAACATATGAACCACTGCCCCTACCAGCAAAGCATATCCGACAAGCAGGAAAGAGCGAAAGAGGATGGCTTCCCCGATCACCATCGAAAGAACAGCAATATACATCGGATTGCGAACCCATTGATAAGGTCCCTCTTTGACGAGGAATTTCGGTGCATCGATGGGTGCTGGCGTTCCTTTTCCAATGAAGGTGAACGCTCCTGCACACCAGAGATAGAGCCCCACTCCCAGCAGGAGAGGGAGGAAACCGACCAGCCAGACGGATGGAAACAGGAACACAAGTCCCCACTGCTGTTGAAGCAGGAGCCAGGGGATAACGAAAGCCACCGTTCCAGGGACCAGGATCGAGAAGATGAGCGTTTTCAGAGCAACCATGAATTCCCTCCTGAAAAACAAGTGAAACCAATGGGCGTGGTGCAGGTTGGTATCTTACGTCGTACTGTCAGTGAACAAGCCATGATAAATGAGACTCGTGAGACTTGCAACCACGGCGTCGGGTTCTTCTAAAGGGATTTCCGCAAGTCGTAAAAGCAACAGAGTGAGTTCCCAAGCCAGGGTTTCACTATCGACATCCTGCCGCGCTCCCGGCACGTGGAGCAGTACCTGAAAGAGGAGGGTCAGTTGTTGGGCTGTCCAGGCTTCGATCTGCTGATGCAGCCCCCGCAGTTCCCGATCCCGCACCGCCGCCTCATGCCAAGCACGGTAGGCTCCTGCATAGGCCCAATCAACCTGAAGTACCTGACGAACCAGGCGCGCAATGCCGTCACGAATATCGGGGAGCGCAGGGCTTTTGGCCTCCAACGTGAGCAGAGAAGCCTCTTGCAAGAGCCGATCCATCAGGACCAACAAGATCTGACGTTTCGACTCAAAGTGCTGATAGAAGCCACCTACCGCAACGCCTGCCTGATGAGCAATGTCCTCAACGGAGGTCTGCTCATAGCCGCGCTCAGCAAAGAGCGTTAGCGCCGATTGCAGCAGCGCCTCCCGTTTCCGCCGGCTCCGCTCTTGCTGTGGAGGAGGAGGAAGGTGTTGCCCAGCTAACAGATCAGGACGCTCACCCGGTGTCCCCCCCTTCCCTGGCTCAGGCACTGACGGCTGCATGCACAAACTCCGTAATCTGTTGGGCCAAGACCTCTGGTTGATCTACCGGAACAAAGGCGCGCGAGTGGGCAAGGCGCTCTAAGGTCGCATCAGGAAAAGCCTGTTGGAGACGAATGGCCAGGCGCGAAGAGAAGAAAGGATCATCCTTTCCCCACACAAGCAGCACCGGATGGTGGAAGTTAGAGAAAGTCCGAGCCGCTTCCAGAGTGTAGCGGTTGGAGACAGCCCGCAAGAAACGCGTCATTTCGCTTCGGACTCCAGGCAGATGAATCAGAGGGTTGAAGGCCGCGTCGAGTTCCGCCAGGTCTGGTCGACGATGGGAAACGGCTGCAAAAAACAAGCGTTGGGCGCTCCGTGCGCGGAGCACCCACGCCAAGAAATTGGCGAACTGGATGCCAAAGACACGTGCCCCGTAATGGAAAGGGCTGACCAGAGGCGGGAAAAAGAGTTCAAAGGCATCGCAATTGGTGAGGACGAGGCGGGTGATCCGTTCTGGATGATGGGCAATCACCAGTTGACAAATGGCTCCCCCGGTATCATTGCCGATCAAGGTCACCTCGTGGAGATCGAGTGCTTCCAGAAAATCAGCCACGAGTTGAGCCACCCCGAGAGGACTCAGATCGGCATCTGGATGCAAGGGGTGTGAATGAGCACCCAGAGGAAGATCTGGAGCAATACAGCGAAATTGTGAGACGAGACGAGGAATCACACGACTCCAGAGCAGACTGTTCGCCAGTAAGCCGTGAATAAAGACGAGCGTGGGTCCAGTTCCCTGGTCGCAATAGCGAACCGTGCCTTGAGGAAGTGAAACCTCCTGGAAAGCACCCAGCGGCGCAACGGTAGCCATAAACACCTCCAAATGAGTTATGAAATTGAACTTGTATTCATGTTCAATTTTAACAGTGAAAGAGATGATTGTCAAGGTCTTTTCAAGCTGATTGCACATCATGTTTGCCTGCTTTAAAGAGTGTGGCCGCGGTGGCCAGGATAATACAGTACATCACTAGATTGGAGAGCAACATGCCTATATTGACATCCCAGGCGGCAAAAGTCAATTCTTTGTCGGTTGCCCCTTTACGTAGCTGAAGGTTGGTACGTCCCTTGCTGATCTCTTCTTCGACTTCTAGGTTACTTTGCCAGAAAAATAAGTAGGGGAGATGGTGGTTCCCAAAATCGCAACCAGGGTGGCGAGAAACGCGTTATCCCAGCGCACTGTTGGAAGGAAGGTACCTTTCAAGACCGCCAGGGCATTCGGATGCGCAAAGAACACCGAGCCAATATAGGGTTTATGGGCGGACCAGACCAGGAAGGGGCTGTCGAGATCGGATATAGCATCGTTCCTGAGTATCGCAATCAAGGCTATGCAACCGAAATGGCGCATCGACTCATTGCATGGGCCTTTCAAGAAAAGGGAATCAAGATTGCCACCGCTGCATGCCTCGATGACAATGTTGGCTCTATCAAAGTGCTCGAAAAGGTGGGGATGCGTCGTCTAGTGCCAGAAGGGAATATGCTCAAATGGGAGATCCGTCAAGAAGAGTGGGGAGTTAGGCGACATCTACTCAGAGAATAGTTCCGACTTTCATCAGTCTCACTTTCTGAAGTCCCAACGGGTGGGAGAACCGCTAAAGTCCTCATGGACAAGGCCAAAAGCCCAATGCGGCCGTAAGCGGATCGTGGCGTTGACTGCCGGGTCCAGGAACTCGACGGAGTACTCCGTCGAGTACTTGACGTTGACGAGCGCGATCACCCTCGCGATTGCATCGGTATCTGTGATGATCTCGGCAACGCCCTCCACAACCACGGGATCCGCGGCATCCTCGATCATGACAACGCAGCGGGGATCAGAAGTGAGGTTGCGAACCTTGCGAGACTGGAGGCTACTGGTGAACCACAACGACTGATCCTCTTTATCCCAGACCCCCCAGACTGGCATGGCGTGGGAAACCTACTCAAATGATGCTTGACTCTGGTGGGCAGCATCTCTCGGAATTAAATGGGGGGATGATTAACCTATTTGGAGGCGATGCAGATGGATTGAGTTGGAAGCAAGGACATCAGCACACCGACTCACATGATGGGTGACACAGAGTGAAAGGATCCCTTGCAAGAAAAAAGTGGTCATGGGGTCAGACCAGTTGTTCGTGCACGAAACACTGGTCTGACCCCAAGTTTGTTTGATGTGTATCCTATCATCACCCTACCGGTAGTTTGTTGACCTGGGTGTAAATGTTGGAATGAAGTTGTTGATTTCTTGGCAATTACTCTGCTGATCAGAGGGTGCTCTTCCTCGGCTAGTTCCCTGGAAATTGGCTTGAGAAGTTAAAGGAGGGGAAACGCTCCCGCCAGGATAATGAGAGAAACTCCAACAACTTCATTCCAACATTTACACCCACCTGTTTAGGCTATTTTCTTATTCCGACTTTCTGTTCCAACCACGGGCAAACCCCTATTAGGCCCACAGACGAAATTTACAACGTTAAGCTCTGCTGCCAGTGGAAGAGTTTCACTTCTCCGCTCCTGTTCCCATCTCCTTGTGCAATCCGTGGGTCTTTGCTATACTCCTTGGTGTTGGGAGGAACGCAAGCGCAGTTGGGAACAACACAGACACAGGAAGGGCCATATGCCAAGAGTCCCACTTCACGCACTCATCTGGTCCAGGGAGCAGAGCATCTATGAGCTGTACACGCAGGGCCAGCCCCAGCAGCGGTTTCAACCAACAGACGAAGCCGCGTGGCTGGCCTGGCTAGGCTCCGCGACCTCCTTTGCCTTCCACGGCAAAGGCGGCTCTCTCAATGTCTATCTGGAGGGGAGGCCACGTGGGGGAGCGTATTGGTATGCCTACCATACCAGCCAGGGGCGCACCCGCAAGCGCTATCTCGGACGGACGGAGACCCTCTCACTGGCTCGGTTAGAGGAGACGGCGCAGACGCTCTTGCGCGAGCAGCAGCCCGCGCAGGCGCTCGACCAGGGGATGCTGGTGCTCTCTGGCAGGCTCGCTCCGCCGCGCTTGCCGAAGGCGCTGGTGGAGCGCGAGCACTTGCTTGCCACGCTCGATGGGGCGCTTGCCACGCCACTGACCCTGCTCTGCGCTCCGGCTGGCTGGGGCAAAACCACGCTGCTTTCCGCCTGGGCGAGCCGGCACACGGCGCAGATTGCCTGGCTCTCGCTGGATGAGCTCGATACGAGCCCGACCCGCTTCTGGGTTTCACTGATCGCGGCTCTGCGACGCTGTAGGGGGTATGCAGCGAGCCTTGGGGAAACGACGGTGGCGCTGCTGCAATCACCTCAGCCACCGCCGCTTCCCACCATCCTCACGACGTTGCTCCAGGAACTGGAAAGCCGCGAGGCCCATCCTGACCCTGTCGTCCTCATTGTGGATGATTATCAGGTGATCGAAGAGCAAGCTATTCACCAGGGCATGAGCTTCTTCCTGGAGCATCTGCCCGCGAAGGTGCATCTGATCCTCGCCAGCCGGGTGGACCCAGACCTGCCGCTGGCGCGGCTTCGGGTGCGCGGACAGCTGACCGAGATCCGCGCGACCGATCTCTGCTTCCAAGAGGTCGAGGCGAGCCAGTATCTCGGCCAGATGCTCTCCCCTCCGCTCGCGGAAGAGGAGGTGCGGCGGCTGGTGAGCCGGACCGAGGGCTGGATCGCTGGCTTGCACCTGGCGGCCCTCACCTTGCAGAAGCGCGAGGATCGCGCGGCGTTCCTCCAGGCGTTTACCGGCAGTCAGCGCTATCTGTTGGACTACGTGCAGGAGGAGATCCTCTCGCGCCTGCCTGAGCGCGTGCGCGACTTTTTACTCCACACCGCCGTTCTCTCGCGCCTGGACGCCTCCGTGTGCCAGGCGGTGACCGCGGCGCCGGAACGACGGGTCAGCCAGCAGATGCTGGAATGGCTGGAGCGAGCGAACCTCTTCCTGGTGTCCCTGGACGAGGAGCGGCGCAGCTATCGGCTGCATGATCTCTTTCGCGAAGCCTTGCTCTCGGCTCTGCACACCACCCACCCAGAGAGAGTACTCGTCTTGCACCACCGGGCCGCCAGCTTTTATGAGGCACAAGGAGAGTGGGCCGAGGCTATTACCCATGCCCTCCAAGCCGCTGACTTCTCCACGGCGGCGCGGCTGATGGAGCAAACCGTCGAGCAGTTCTGGCTGCGTGGAGAGGCGGCGACGATAGCGCGCTGGGTGCTGGCGCTGCCCGAGGTTCTGGCGCGCGAACATGCGCGCCTGCTG
>WNGD01004177.1_pt1 | contig 40008 bp, 44 predicted proteins | sample 5400671 | NCBI WGS metagenome assembly WNGD01 (sample SAMN13153369, study PRJNA577476) | soil metagenome | isolation source: 40 cm soil or saprolite under grassland replicate 2 | place: USA:California | collected 2016-06-15 | reverse complement strand
CTTTAGTGAGTTAACAGCAATCAGCGCTACTTTACCTTCGGCGTTGTTGTGGATACCCCAGCCGTAGCGCTTCGCGAGCGCCGACACGCGCAGGTGCGGATGGCCTTTGCTCAAGAACGTTTGGCGCTCTTTGGGCCAGATGGCCTTTGGGATGTTATGGAGGACAGCGTACGTCTCAAACGCAATGTCTTCTTCGGTGTATTTATAAGGATGATTGGCGATCATCTCGTACTCAATCACCGGCTTCGTCTTCTTGCCGCCTTTGGGCTTCGGCACTTCTGCTTTCGTGGCCGGACTGTCCTCAGCGATCTCTATCAAGGTGTTGTAGTAGTTCATCGCTACTAAGGAGCGGGGGTCGCTGGAGTGGACCCGTTTCCCGCGCCTCGTGGTCAAGGATCTGCGACAGGTCTGAGGCGTCGAGGCCGAGCGCCAGACCGTGATGCGGCTTTCCCAGAGCTTCTGCTCTTAGGCGCCCTCCCCGATGCCCGCCGGGCGGAGAGCGCCCGCCAACTTTTCGGGAACGTTGGCGCCGCCCGATGCCTGTTGGGCGTCTCGGACACGCTTGTAGGTGAGGAAGGCGATGTCGCCATCGATGGTCTGGATGTTCACAAGGCGCATGGGTCTCTTGTCGCTGATCTCGCCGAAGAGGCGCTCGCCGGCCCCGAGCACGACCGGGTAGATCTTCAGCCGCAGCTCGTCGACGAGGTCGTGCTCCATTAGCGTGCGCACGAGCTGGAAGCTGGCGGGGACATTGATTTCTCCGTTGAGCTCTTGCTTCAGATTCGAGACCTCATTCGCCACGTCGCCCTTGAGAACCGTTGAGTTGTTCCAGGCCGGATGTTCGAGGGTGGAGGATACGACATACTTGGGCAGGCTGTTCAGCCTGTCCGCCAATTCGCCACTCCGGGATGGCCAGCGCGCAGCGAACCACTCGTAGCTCCGCCGACCCAGCAGGAGCGCCTCACTGCCGAGCGCTTCGTCGAGCGTGACCCTGGCTAGCTCTTTGCGGTCCATGATCCGGCCAACCCAGCCGCCGACCCTGAAGCCTTCGTCACCGGCCGGGTCCTGGATGACGCCGTCAAGCGAGACGTTGTCGCTTACGACGATCCTTCCCATTTCGGTTCTCCCTTCGGGTTTGGTGCACGAACAGTACTGACCAAGCTGCTCTAGCATTGCACTCGCCAGGCTCACGGGGCAACCCAATCGCTCGACCCGATAGACGAGCTTTACATGATCGGGCCAGCAAAGGTTATACAACGACCCCGAGCGGATTCGAACCGCCGATCGATCTCACTGACAGGGTAGACACGGCCTTAGCGCCAGCGGCTGTTAAGAAGCGATCAAGACTTCGTCCAGTCGCGCGTTCATATGGATGAAGACAGATGATCGAGACAGCTGGACAAAGTCTTCTTATTCGTTAACGGGCCCGGGCGGGTGATGCCCTGGCATCGGGAATCACCCCGATGCATGAGGCTGAGCCCGACCTTACGCTTTCCCTTGCCATGCAAAGCGGTGTTGACATGAGCCTCTTTATGGTTGAGCGATTCCTTCCGGGCGTGATGGCTGAGCAGCTAGAACTCATTCAGCTCGCCCTGGTTGATGCCAGCCGCCGGCTCGCAGCGGAAGGCCAGACCATCGAGTACCTCAGAAGTACGCTATTTCCCGCGCAGTCGAAATGCTTCTGCCTTTTTCGAGCGGGCACCGCCGATCTGGTCCGCCGGGTCAACGAAACCGCTCAACTCCCGTTCTCGCGGATCGAGCCGGTCGTCGAGCTGGAGGCGCCCGGGGCCTGATCCCTTGACGCGGGCCCTACGACGACCTACCTTGGGCATGCCGTGGCCCGCAAGGCACAGCGGCCACCTCACAACCTGCCGGCCGAGCTCACCAGCTTTGTCGGGCGGCGGGGAGAGCTGGCGGAGATCAAGCGTCTTCTCTCCGGCAGCCGCCTAATTACGCTGACCGGGACCGGTGGTGTCGGCAAGACACGACTTGCCCTCCGAACCGGGGCGGACGTGCTCCGGGCGTTTCCCGACGGAGTCTGGCTGATCGAGCTGGCGGCCCTCCAGGAGGAGGCGCTGCTTGCGCAGGCAGTCGCCAATGCGCTTGGTCTGCAGGACCAGGCCGGCGGCTGGGTGGTCCTGTCACTGTCGAAATATCTCGCCGGTAAGCGAATGCTTCTCCTCCTTGACAACTGCGAGCATCTCTTGAATGCCTCTGCCGTCCTAGGCGAAACGCTGCTGCACTCCTGCCCGGAGTTGAGGATCCTTGCGACCAGCCGGCAGGCCCTGGGTGTGGCTGGCGAGTCGACCCTTCGGGTGCCCTCGCTGTCAGTGCCCGAGGGCCCGGTGCCGTCGGCGGATGCCCTCGTCCAATACGAGGCAGTGCGCATGCTCGTGGACCGTGCGACCGCGGCCGAGTTCGGCTTCGCTCTGACCGAACACAACCACGTGGCCATCGCTCAGCTCTGCCAGCGCCTTGATGGCATCCCACTCGCGATCGAGCTCGCAGCCGTCCGGCTCAAGGCGCTGACGCCAGACCAGATTCTCGAGCGCCTGGACGATCGCTTTCGCCTTCTGACCACCGGGAGCCGGACCTCGTTGCAGCGACAGCAGACCCTGAAGGCAACCATCGACTGGAGCTTCGAGCTGCTTTCGGTTAAGGAGCGGGCGCTCTGGCGAAAGCTCTCCGTGTTCGCCGGGAGCTTCGAGCTCGAGGCCGCAAAGTTCATCTGTGCAGGGGAAGGTGTGTCGAGCGAAACCGTCTCCGATCTGGTCTGGCAGTTGTTGGACAAGTCCATCCTGGTCAGAGAGCGCGACGGCAGCCCTCGCTATCGGCTCATTGAGACGCTGCGGCAGTATGGCCTGGAGAAGCTTGTGGACGCGAACGAGGAGGGAGCCCTCCGGCGGCGCCACAGCGACTGGTTCGGTCAGCTCGCGACGAGCGCAGAGGCGGGTCTGTGGGGTCCCGGCCAGGTTGATTGGATCGATCGCCTCCAGGCTGACCATGCCAATCTACGCGCGGCGCTCGATTCGTGCCTGGCCGAACCGGGTGAGGCGGATCGCGGCGTCGCCATGGCGGCTGCGCTGTGGCTCTTCTGGCACGCGCGCGGCCACCTGAGCGAGGGGAGGCGCTGGCTCGATCTGGCCCTCGCCGCCCAGCCGCGCCCGACGCCGGCTCGAGCCAGGGGGCTCGCGGCCGCCGGATACCTTGCGCTCAACCAGAACGACCTGGCCGCGGCCGCCGATCGGCTTGAAGAGAGCCGCATGCTTGCCCTTCAGCTGGGCGTCGACGCGACCCTCGCTTTCGCCCTCCAGTGGATGGGCTTGGTGGCGCTCTTTCAAGGCGATGCCACCCGGGCCGAAGCTCTGATCGAAGAATCCCTCGCCAGGCACCGCACCGCCCGATATCCCATGGGCGCAGCGATGGCCCTGCTGGAGTACGCAACGCTGATGTCATTCCGTGGCGAGACCAAGCGCGCGATTGCCCTGCATGAGGAAACGATCGGGTTGTGTCAAGCGCAAGGAGACAGTTGGGTCCTCGCGTGGGCGCTATTCAGCCTGGGTCTCGAGATATTGCGAGAAGGCGACCTCCCACGCGCCACCGATCTTGAGAAGGAAAGCCTGCGGCGTCATTTGGTTTTGGACCACTGGTTTGGGGCCGCGTCCTGCATCGAGGCACTGGCGTGGCTCGCGGGTTCACAAGGCCGGGCAGCCCGTGCCGCCACGCTGCTGGGAGCGGCGGAGGCGCTGCGTCAGAGCATCCCAGCCCCTTTGGCCGAGGTCTGGAAGGCCTTACATGCGGCCTGCGAGTCAGCCTGTAGAACGGGCCTGGTCGTCGGAGGATTCGAGCGGGCCTACGGGGCTGGGCTCAAGATGGACCGCCATGAAGCGGCTGGCTACGCCTTAGAGGAGAGGCCAGTCCAGCCGAAACCCAAGCCCGAAACGCCGGTCAGCCCACTGAGCCGGCGAGAGCGGGAGATTGCGGCCCTGATTGCCAGCGGCCTGAGCAACAAGCAGATCGCCAGCCGCCTGGTCATCGCTCAACGGACCGCCGAGGCCCACGTCGAGCACATCCTCAACAAGCTGGGCTACAGCTCTCGAGCTCAGGTCGCGGCATGGGCGGCAGACCAGCTGGGCTCCAAGGCCGAATCCGAACACCTGGCGCCGCGGGATTAGGTGCCGGCATCGGGATTCATCCCGATGTTTGGCCGTCCGGCCCTCCCTAGGCTGGTGCCAGCAGATCGATGGGAGGAGGAAATGCAATGGTCGACAGCCAACTTCGTGGGCGAGCCGGAAGTAAAGGATCGCCGCCGGGACTGCTGTTGCTGGCTTCCATCGTCGCCAGCCTGACGCTGGCGGCATGCGGGACCGGGTCGGCCGCCGACCCAGACAACGCCAGCTGCAACGCTCCGCCGGTGAGCTTTGGCGCGCCGCTCGTTCTTGCCAACCATGCCGAGGTCTCCGTGCGCTTCACCTGTGAGGGCGCCGCGCAGGCCGGCACGATCTACCTGCCCAACGGCGCTGGCCCGCATCCGGCCGCGGTCTGGGTGCACGGGGACGGTCCGATGAAGCGGATTATCTACGGGACCGGTAACGTCATCGCCGGGCTGGTGCAGGCAGGGGTTGCCGTCCTCTCCTACGACAAGCGCGGTGTGGGGGAATCGCAGGGGGTGTGCTGCCCAGGGGACGAGGGGCGCTTCAACTTGCTGGCGGCCGACGCGGTGGGGGCCGTCAATGCGCTGCGGTCGATGCCTGGCATCGACCAGCGACACGTCGGGCTCCTGGGCGGTAGCCAGGCGGGGTGGATCGTGCCGCTCGCCGCGGCGCGCTCGTCAAACGTCGCGTTCACCGCTCTGGTGGACGCACCAGCCGTCACACAGGACGAGGAGAAACTCTACAGCCTTCTGACCGGTGAGGAAGGCGGTGCCGGCGGCGTGCTTTCGCACCAGGCAATCGCATATCGCCTCAAGCAGGCAGGGCCCTCAGGCTTCGACCCGCTTCCTTCGCTGGAGAAGATAAGCGTTCCCGGCCTGTGGCTTTACGGCGGCGCGGACGAGTCCATTCCGGCTGATCGTTCGATCGCCATCCTCGACTCGCTAAAGAAACACGGCAAGGATTTCACTGTCATCGTCTTGCCGGGGGCCGGCCACGGATTGCTAAACGTTCCGCCATCCGACCCGCGCGCCCTCCCAACATTGGTCGAGTGGATTACAAAGCAAGTTCACGCCCCAGCCGCGTAACGCGGAAGGAGAGAAAAGCGATGCGCACGACAATGACCCGTCGCCAGATCTGGAGACTCGACAGACAGGCCGTAGGGTATACAGCAATGGGCACGGCACTCTACGCGGCGTTCAGTCTGGTACCCAATCCTGTTGACCTCCCCGGCGCGCACAACCTGAACTTCCGGCCGGGGGTTGTCGTCCCGATCCTCTTTGGTGTCCTGTTCGGCCCAATTGTCGGGTTCCTTGTTGGAACGGTAGGAACGCTCATATCCGACGTGCTCACGTTCGGAGTCTCCTGGAACTGGGAGATCGGCAACGGGCTGATCGGCCTCGTCGCCGGGCTGGCGCCCGTCGCTGTCGCCGGGGCAGCTCGCAGGTGGCGTGGCATCAGCGCGGCGATCATCATTGGCGCCCTCGCGATCATCGTGGGCATTGGGTTCGCAGCACTAACCGACATTTGGGTTGCGAACATGACCCCGGACATGGCGATCGGCGTCGAGTGGATTTCGGTCGCCAAGTGGGACCTGGCTTGGGGAGTTCCCTTGACCATCGTGCTGTTTCTTGCGTGGGAACGCTGGCGGCAGAGATCCGCCCGATGAACCCGTCGCTTCTCGGCATACCCGATGTGCTATGGAGCGTAGCCTGCGGCCTGATTGCCACGGTCTTCGCTGTGATTTGGCCGATCAGGCCGCGCGCCGGCGGAAACAGGGTGCTCAACAACCGCTGGCTCCATCCGCTCGTGTGGACTTTGCTTGCCGTCTCCTTCTTCCTTCGCAGTCTGGGTGATCCGGCCGGAGGCACAGCCAACGTGCTCGCGTTCCTAGCTGGCATTGTCTACGTTGGCTTCGTTGCGACCCTGATCGCGGGGGCCCAGGGCGGATCACGCCATGGCGCGCCTCGTTAAGGCCACTTCTTAGGACTTCGAGGAGGCTTGTCATAAGCGCACCGCGCTCCGGCAGCGGGTTCGGGCTGGGCTTGCTGGCCGCCGCCATTTTCGTCGCAAGCCCGACCGCTGTGAATGCTGTCTCGCCTTCGGAGCCGGGCATGAGCCGGATGACCCCCCAGGTGCAGATTGGCTCACCGGCCCCGGAGGAACTGGAGCGCTTCATCGACCAGTTCATGGCCAGCCGCATGACTCGACTCCACGCTCCTGGCGCAGCCGTCGTGGTCGTGAAAGATGGACACGTCCTGCTCGAAAAGGGGTACGGCTACGCAGACCTCCAGCGCCGGACACCGTTTAGCGCCATCACAAGGTTCCGGGCCAAATCCGTGTCCAAGACGTTCACGGCAACCGCCGTCATGCAGCTGGCGGAGCACGGCAGACTCGATCTCCAGGCCCCGGTGACGTCCTACCTACCCGGCTTCAGTCTTCCCAGCGGGAATGAGCCACCCATTACGCTCAATCAACTCCTCACGCAGACCAGCGGCATCGGCGACCGGGCTATCGGGACGCTGACTCGGGATCGGGTGGAGGCCACTGACCTGCGCAGCTACCTAGCAACGAACATGCCCCCTCGCGTCGCGGCGTCTGGGACGGTCTTCAGCTACTCGGATCATGGGATCTCCCTTGCGGGACTGGCGGTCGAGGAGGTGTCAGGCCTACCCTTCGCCCAGTACATGCAGGAGCGGATCCTGGGACCGCTGGCGATGGACCGCAGTGCCTTCGATCCACCTCTTGACGGTATGCCAGATCTGGCTGTCGGCTACCAGCTCGTCGGTGAGTCCTACCGGGCGGCGCCCGTGGGCTACTTTCACGTCGCTCCGGCTGTCTCGCTGGTGACGTCGGCCCGCGACATGGGGCGGTTTCTGATCGCGATGCTCGATGGGGGCGGCACGGATCACCGGTCCATCCTCCGCCCAGAGACCATCCAGCTCATGGAGGCGAGACATTTCGCCCTTCAGCCGAGCGGCCCCGGCGTGGCGTACGGGTTGTACGAGTGGCCTCAGAACGGCGAGCGCGTCCTCCTCCACGGAGGATTGGGCCACGGCTTCAGCAGCCTGCTGACCCTCTTGCCGGAACGGCAGCTGGGGTTCTTCATCGCCACGAACAGCGACGAGCCAGACCTCCGATGGGCCTTGCTGCGGACCTTTATGGACCACTACTATCCAGCCGACGTCGCCGCTCCGACGGCGATCGCCGACTCCGACCTCGGACGGTTTGCAGGTGTTTATAGCGACTACCGTTACGAGGGACGCATCGAGGTCTTCAAAGAACTCTTCGACCAGAGCCGGATTACCGTGAACCGCGATCGGACAATCTCGCTGTCGTGGACAAAAGGCCGATGGGTTCAGGTTGCGCCACTGGTCTTCTGGAACAGTGATGACCCGAACGGGCGGATTGCCTTTCAGGCCGGGGCTGGCGGTCGGATCATTCGAGTGCTTGGAGGAGGGCATCCCGATGATGGCCTGGTCAAGCTGTCCTGGTTTAGGAGCCTGCAGGCCTACGCTCTTGGTGTTCTTTTCTTCGCGACCCTGTTCCTCTCCGCCGTCATTGCATGGTTCGCCTCTGCGCTGAGGAGGTTTCGCCGACGAGCAGGATCGACGTCAAGGGGGTTATCGAGAACCAGGGCACTTGCCGGGCTGGTGGCGCTCTTCAACCTAGCTTTCCTCCTGGGAATTCCCCTCCTTCTTCTGCCCTACGCGGGTTTGAACGGTACGCAGCTGGACTTCGGGATGCCACTCAGCATCCGATTCATCTTCGCTCTCCCGTGGGTGACACTCTTGCCCAGTGTTGTCTTGGCCGCCGCAGTCGTGCTGGCCTGGCGCAAGAGGGCCGGGGGGCTCCCGACAAGGAGCCATGTCACGGCCATCGCGACCGGAGCACTACTGTTCCCAGGGTTCCTGAGCTACTGGAAGCTGTTCGGGGCCAGCTGATTGGCGCTCGGCGGCTCGGCGCCGTGGGCTGTTAAGGGCTGATCAAGACTTCGTCCAGTCGCGCTTTCATCTGGATGAGGTGTGATGATCGAGACGCTTGGACGAAGTCTTTTTATCCGTTAACAAGCAGGCCGCAAATCCTTGAGCTCGTGGCTTACTTGGGGACGAACGGGACTGCGACGTTAGGTCGATCATCTCGAGACCGTCACGAAGCTATGCCTGGTCGCTTCGCGGCAGCCTCTCGCAGCGTGGCCTCGGTGCGTTCGTCGGCAGGCGTATAGAGGAAGAGACGAAGCGAAATTCTCGAGTTCTTCCCGTTGGATCGCGCCTTAGGAAGGCGACCCTTCCGTCCCAGCCGGATTCGTGCTATGCGTTGCGGGAGGGTGCGAGCTCTATAGGATTCACCGCAAATCGGGCTTGTTGCGACCTCGCGGTCTTGTGCCACAAAAGGCAGATCGGTGGTGGTTATCGGCTCGTCTGGTCCACTCGGGTGCCGTCCAGCCACGGCTTCAGGTCGGCGATGAACGGGGTATCGCCGAGGCGCTCGAGGTCCTCGAAAAATGCGCGGGTGGTCCGAGTCGCGGCAGCGGTGGTACCGACCGATAGGAACCCCGCTCGTTCCTGATCGAGTCCGCGCGAGAGTGATTTGGCGGCACCGAAATAGATGGCGCGCTTCAACTCCGCGAGCACGACCGGGTTGCGGGTCGCCAACCGGGCGGCGGTGGCCTGGGTTTCGGCGAGCAACTGGTCCTCCGGGAACACGCGGTGCACCAGGCCGAGGCGGTACGCCTCGTGCACGTCGACCGGTGCTCCTTCGAGGGTCAGCTCGAGCGCCTTCGCCGCGCCGAGCATCCGTGGCAGTCGCTGAGTTCCGCCGCCGCCGGGAATGAGACAGCCGATCGTCTCGATCTGGCCGAGCCGTACGTACTCGGCATCCGCGGCGTAGCGCAGGTCGCAGGCCAGCGCGATCTCGTGGCCGCCGCCCAGCGCAGGACCGTTGATGGCCGCCAGGTAGACCACCCCGGACCGGTTCATCCGCAACGTCGTCCGCTTCCAGCGATGGAACCAGACCAGGCCCACGCCGATACCGCCGCCGAATCGCTCCAGCGCCCGAATAGCGCCCGGCAGCCGGAGGGCCATATCGGTCACCCGCAGGAACGGCCTTACCACTCGGGCGGGCACGAACGGATGCGGGAGCTCGACCATCGCGGCCATCGCCCTCGGATCGGCGTGGATGAGGAAGCGGCCGGGCAGGCCACCGGTGAGCACCACCGCGCCCACCGTGTCGTCGCTGTCGACGGCGGCAGTGAGCCAGTCTAGATCGCGGATGAATTCGGTGGTGACGAAGTTCAGCGGCGGTGCGACGGCGGTCGCGGTGAGCACTCTGCGGTCCTGGGCCAGCTCGATCGCATCGAGCCGGAGATCCACTGCGCGGGGCATCAGCGCCTCGTCATCGGATGCTTGGTGCTCAGTAAAGCGAGGGCGTTCTGGATGCCCTGCTCGAGGACCTCGTCGGCGAGCTGTCGATTGGCCAGGGCGCGGGAGACCTGGAGCGTCCCGACCATCATGGCGAAGACGCTGAGCGTCTTCGTACGTGCCCAATTCGGATCGTCCGACGCCAGGCGCGTAGCGATGTCGTCGATCACCACCAGCAGGCCGTCGGTGTAGGCGCGCTTTATGGCGTCCGGCGAGCGCCCGATCTCGTCGAGCAGCGCAGCGGATGGGCAGCCGCTCTCGGGGTTGTCTCGATGCTCAACCGAGAGATACGCGCGCACAATCTGCTCGAGTCCGGCGCGGCCCGGCGGCTGCGCGCTGAAGCTCTCACGCTGCTCGCGTAGCTGTTCGGCGACGGCCCTTGCGACGAGATCCTCCTTGGAATCGAAGTGGGCGTAGAAAGCGCCGTTGGTCAGCCCCACGTCTGCCATGAGTGTGGCGATCCCCGAGCCGTGAATGCCGTCCCGCTTGAGCCGACCGCCTGCCGCCTCGATGATCCGCTGCCTCGTCGCCTGCTTGTGCGCTTTCCCGTACCGAGCCATGCGCGCCTCCACTTCTAAAGAACCCTTGACTTAGCGTTTGCCGCCATTATATTATGATCGTACTTCAAAGGTCAAGGAGGTAGCAAATGACAACAGCCAAGCCGGTAGCGCTCGTGACGGGCGCGTCCTCGGGGATCGGGAAGGCAGCATCGCTCGCGCTCGTCGAAGCCGGTTTCGAGGTAGTCGGAACGAGCCGGAAGGCATCGGGTGTCGCCCAGCGCGACGGGGTAACGTTCCTCGACCTCGACGTGACCAGTGACGAGTCGGTGAGCGCGGTGGTCCGGCGCGTGATCGAGCGGTTTGGGCGGCTCGACGTCCTGGTCAACAATGCAGGCACCGGTGCAGCGGGTGCCGCCGAGGAAAGTTCCGTCGCTCAGGACCAGCGCGTCTTCGACATCAACTTCTTCGGCCTCATCCGTATGACGAAGGCCGTCCTGCCGCACATGCGCGCCCAAGCCAGTGGACGCATCATCAACATCTCGTCCGTGCTCGGGCTCGTCCCCGCGCCGTACATGGCCAGTTATGCCGCGACCAAGCACGCGATCGAGGGTTACTCCGAATCGGTGGACCACGAGGTCCGGGAGCACGGCGTTCGGGTGCTCCTTGTCGAGCCCGCCTATACCAGGACCGGCTTCGACGCGAAGGCCATTCAGCCCGACGCACCGTTGCCGATCTATGCGGAGCAGCGGCAGGTCTTCGACGGCGTAATCGCGCGAGCAATGGCGGGCGGCGACGATCCGGCCACCGTCGCCAAGTCGATTGTCGCGGCGGCGACCGACCCGAAGCCGAAGCTGCGGTACACGGTCGGCTCGACGGCCCGTCGGGTAAGCGCCCTGCGTCGCTTCGTTCCCGCCTGGGCGTTTGACAGGCAGATCCGGAAGCTCAATCGTCTGCCGGCCGGAGGCTCCGACCCTCACTCCACAAAGCAAGAAGAGAAGCGCGTCAATCAACCTAAAGCCCGCGCCGGACAGGTCACAAGCCGGGCGCAGTCCAAGTTCGAACCACGAACCAGACCGAGATAACAGGAGACTGCCATGAATGACAACGGAACGCCCCAGAGCGGCGCGACCACGTCGTACAAGAACGCATCCACCCGCACCGTCGCGGCCGGTGGCGTGGATTTCGCGTACCGGCAATTCGGTGCGGATACGGGCGTGCCCGTGATCTTCCTCGTGCACTTGGCAGGGAACCTCGACAACTGGGATCCGCGGGTGGTCGATGGCATCGCGGCGAAACACCGCGTCATCACCTTCGATAACCGCGGCATCGGTGCCTCCACTGGCAAGACGCCAGAAACCATCCAGGCGATGGCTAAGGACGCCGTCACGTTCATCCGCGCGCTGGGTTTCGACCAGGTCGATCTTCACGGATTCTCCATGGGCGGCATGATCGCCCAGGTGATCGTCCAGGACGAGCCGGAGCTGGTCCGCAGGCTGATCCTTACGGGCACCGGCCCGGCCGGCGGCAAGGGCATGAAGGACGTCGTGTGGGTCGCGCAACTCGACACCGTCCGCGGCCTGCTGAGTCGCCAGGACCCGAAGCAGTTCCTGTTCTTCACCCGGACCGCGAACGGCAAACGTGCGGGCAAGGAATTCCTGGCACGACTACAGGAGCGCACGGTCGACCGCGATACGCCGATCTCCATCAAGTCGTACTTCGCGCAGCTCAGAGCCTGCTACCGCTGGGGCAAGGAGGAGCCTCACGACCTCTCACTCATCCGCCAGCCCGTGCTCCTCGCGAACGGCGATCACGACCGGATGTTGCCGACCCCGAACACCCTCGACATGGCCCGACGTCTGCCGAACAACGAGTTGGTGATCTACCCAGACGCCGGCCACGCCGGAATCTTCCAGTTCCACGAGCAGTTCGTCGAGAGGGCTCTCGAGTTCCTCGCGAAGTAGCGCCGAGAGGCGCTGGGCGCCCACCAGTCAGCCGAGTAGCGGACGATGTGGAGGTCGGTCCTCGTCGGGTGGATTGAAACCGGCGACCTTCGCCACGGGGAACTACTGCGCCAGCCCAATTGAACCCGGGTCCTCATGGTCCCGAACCGTGCTTGTTAAGAGTCGATGAACCATTCGTCCAGTCGCGCGTTCATCTGGACGATGGTCGAGGTAGCAAAGGCTGCCGTCTGGAAACTTGCCCTCATCGTCTTGCGTAGACAAACAACCGATCCTTGGATGAATGCCATCGAGGGACGGGTCTTCGTAGAGAGGGGGTCGACGGTTCGAGGCCGTCAGAGGGCACTACAACAGCTTCCGTATATGGGCTTTTCCGGGGCCTGGCCAGCCAGCTGGCCGACCGGTGTCGCCCTGCAACTGCACATCACCGAAGGCGACGACGATCACGAGATCGCCCAGACCCTCGCAGCCACCGTGCCCAACGCCGAGCTCTTCGTCGACCGGCGGCGAGGCGCGCTACTCCACCGACGCGCCGTCGACTTCCTCCAGGCGCTCGTCGGCGATGAATTTCGCCCGCCCGGCGGTCTCATACTTTAGAGACGACTGGGCGATGTGTTGTGCATCGCCGAGTCCGCGATGAGCGCGCCGCTTCGGCAATCTAAGGAGGAGAAGTGTCCAAGTACGTGACCAGGCCGTTCCGATTCGGGGTCGTTTGCCCGTTCACCACTGACCTGCGGGCCTGGCGAGATCGAGTTCGTCGCATCGCAGACAGCGGCTATTCGACGCTGCTGATGCCCGACGTCCCCGGATGGCAACCGGCGCCAGGCCCGACGCTGGCCCTCGCAGCGGAGCTCGCCGAAATGCGGGTCGGCACCTGGGTGTACGCCTCGCCCGTACGCCCTGCTTGGACCACGGCGTGGGAAGCGCACTCGCTGTCGGTGCTCAGCGAGGGTCGCTTCGAGATGGGCATCGGCACCGGACGGCCAGGGATCGAGGACCAGCTCCGCGAACTCGGCCTGCCCGTTGTCCCACAAGGCGAGCGGCTCGCCCAGGTACGTGACACCGTCGCGGCGCTACGACAGCTCGACGGCCCCGACCTGCATACACCGGTGGTGATGGCAGTGCGCGGACCGAAGGGTCAAGCACTTGCTGCCGAGCTGGCGGACACGGTTACCTTCGTGGCGATGCCGGACGACCCTGGCGTCGAGATCGCCCAGCTCGCTCGTAACTTCCGCGCTCTCCGGGACGTCGAGCTCGCGCTCCATGTGCCGGTTGTCGGCGACGCGGTCGCGCCGTTCATGGCCCCGCCCGACACCGACCCGGTCGCACTGCGCGCCATAGACTCACTGGCCATACTCCCCGCTGACCCGGCGGCAGCAACCGAGGAAATCCAGCGGCGACGGGAGGAGATCGGCTACTCCTACTTCGTCTTCGGCGCCGGCTCTGCCGACACGCTCGCCCCGGTCGTTGCTGCGTTGGCCGGACACTGAGCCCGAAACCCGGCGGGGTGATCCGTTGTGGGACGGGGCGCGTGGCCCGCGGCGTGCCCGTCGCGCAAACGATCGATGGTTTCCGGGCCAGGTTCGGCTTCTTGACGGGGTGGGGGCGCATGGACGGAGGTCAACGGCCCCAACTGGATTCGAACCGCCGATCCTTTACTCCAACTAATTAGGTTCGTTGGTCGCGGCCAAGCGCCTTAAGAAACGATCAAGCCTTCGTCCAGTGACGCGACCATCTGGATGAGGCCTGATGATCGACCTATCTGGACGAAGTCTTGATTTCGCTTAACGAGGTCCAAAAACTCGAATCGCGGGCGACTCCGACCGAACAAGTTTCGAACTCCATCTGAATTCGGATATGGCTCTCTGGCGGGTTAGCCGGAGAGCAGAACCACCACGACGGGCGTCGTCCTCGCGGTCTATAGGCCTGCTGGCTGAGGGAAGTCGGCCGCGGTGATGCCATCGGGATGCCCGGGTGGCCATTGGACCAACTCGATCCGATAGCCGTCGGGGTCGGTGAGCCATGAAGTTTGAGCCCCATCCGGTCCGCCAGGAAGCTCGATTGGACCGGGCCTCAGTTCCGCTTGCGTTAACGCCTCGACGGTGGCCTTGAGGTTGTCGATCTGGACGGCGAGGTGGCTGAAGCCGGTGCCGATGTCCACCGGGCCGTCGCCTGGCCGATGCACGAGTTCGAGCGCAACGAACTCATCGCTGGGGAACTTGAGCATGGTTAGGCTGGCCCCCTCGCCGAGGTCAACGCGACCGACCTGGCCGTACCCGAGAGCCGTGTAGAAAACCACGGAGGCGCCAAGGTCCGTGACGCGGTACGCCGGGTGCAGAGTCCTCATCCGACGACGGTAATGCAACCGCGAGGGGTCAGGAGCCTCCGCCCCCAACCTTGGACACCACCGGCGCGTGCGAGAACGCCAAGGGCGCCGCGAACGGCGGAGGTGGCGCTGAGGTTGTCGCGCCGGATGCAAGGGCCGCGCCAGTTCAGGCTACCGGATCGCCTGCGCACGGAGCCTATTCAAGGAAAGGTTGCATGAACTGGCGCGTGACCGGGCCGGCAAATGGCCACAGAACTGCTTCGCCCCCGGTCGGTATACCCTCAAGCATGTAAGCGCCGATGTAGTCGCGGCCCTCTTGGCGGTACTTCGTGAGAACTTCCTCCGCGATATCCATGACCCTGCGAACGGACGCAGGCTCTCTAGCCGTTCACTCAGGGTGAGCGCATCTGGCGTAGAGAGCAAGCATGGTGAACCAATTCTTTTCTTGACAACATCGAGGTGCGGCCTACGATGAGAGCAAGGGGCGGATCGTAGCGGGCACGGCAGCAGGGAGGCACACCATGAAGATCGTCATCATCGGCGGAACCGGGCGCATCGGGTCGAAGGTCGTCACACTCCTGCGTGAGCGACGCCATCAGGCGGTGCCCGCATCACCGGACTCGGGCGTCAACACGCTCACGGGCCAGGGCCTAGCCGAAGTCCTCGCCGGCGCGGCCGTAGTCGTCGACGTGTCGAACTCTCCCTCCTTCGAAGACGCGGCGGTTCTGAAGTTCTTCGAGACGTCGACCACCAATCTCCTTGCCGCCGAAGCGGCAGCGGGTGTAAGTCATCACGTCGCGTTGTCGATCGTCGGCATCGACGGGGCGCCGGACAGCGGGTATTTCCGCGCCAAAGTCGCCCAGGAGACGCTGATCCGAAACTCCTCGATCCCGTACTCGATCGTCCGCGCCACGCAGTTCTTCGAGTTCTTCAAGAGCATCGCAGACGAGGCCACCGACGGGAATACGGTGCGAATCGCTCCCGTGCTGTTCCAACCCATAGCGGCGGACGACGTCGCTAAGGCGCTAAGTCGGGTCGCCGTGTCGGCTCCGGTGAACGGCATCGTAGAGATCGCGGGGCCACAACAGTTCCGCTTTGACGAATTCATCAGACTCGGTCTCCGTGCCCGCCAGGATCCACGGGTGGTGGCCGCCGACCCGCAAGCGCGCTACTTCGGCACCGAGCTGGGCGAGCGGACGCTGGTGCCTGGTGCCGACGCAAGGCTGGGCGACATTCGCTTCGAGGATTGGCTTGCTCAATCCGCCGTCCACGCCGCGCCGGCCTGACGAGTCCGAGGAGAGCAGGATGCGAATCCTGAACGCCCCCATGGCAGTGTTGGTGGCCCGGCCTGCCAAGTATCGGCGGTCAGGCTGCTCTACCAACTGAGCTATGCAGGGGCACCGGTAATTGTATTCGCCGAATCGTCCTCTGCGTGTCGCCAGAGTCACAGACGTCCTCCGGCGTTGTTGTCAAAATTGTTGTCAAACCTCGGAGCGGCGAAAATGGCAAATTCCTGGAGTTTCCGGAGACTCCTCGAACGGGACGCGCTCCATGAATTCCGCCACGCCTCGCGGACTTAGCGATTGCTAATGTCAGAGGAGGAGGGCTCTGGGTGAAAGGGGCGGGGATCCTTGAGATTGGAGGCCGGGTCCAGCTTGTTGACCTGCCGGAGCTGGCGAGCTTGAAGTCGGACGAGGTACTGATGGAGGTTCACGCAGCCGGCGTCGCCAACTGGGATGACCTCATTCGCACCGGTGGCTGGGATGTCGGACTCACGCCTCCTATGGCTCTCGGCGTGGAGGCGGCCGGCACCATACGCCAGGTCGGCGCTGCAGGATCCCGATTCAAACCCGGCGATGAGGTCCTGACCCATTCCGCACCGCTGCGCAACCAGGGCGCTTGGGCCGAGAGTTTCGTTGCTCCCGAAGGGCACGTTGCCCGCAAGCCGCTAACAATGGAGATGGGGGTTGCCGGTGCCTTCTGTGTGCCCGCCCTCACAGCTCATCAGGTTCTTGGTGCGACGCTTGATGTACAGGCTGGCGAATCGGTTCTCATAAATGGCGGCGGAGGTGTAACCGGTAGCTTGTTGACGGCCGTGGCGGCGGCGATGGGTGCTAACGTCATAGCGATTGCCAGCGCCCGGAGTGAAGAAAGGCTTAAGCATTTCGGCGCAACGACTGTCCTCGACCGCGCCTCGACTTGGCCGCAATCAGCCAGACGACTGGCGGGCGGTAGCTTCCCTGCCGTGGTTAATGCCGTCAGAGGCGCAACGGCCAGTGTCCTACCTCTAGTGGCCGACAACGGACGGCTGGCGACGATAACAGGTGACCCGCCGCCAAGTGAGCGCGGTATTCGAATCAGCAATGTCTACGTCAAGCCAGACGGGGCTGCGCTCGAGCGACTGGCTGCGGATTTTGCGAATCGTGGCCTTACCCTGCCAATCGCCGCCATGTTCGGACTTGGTCAGGCATCGGCGGCGTTAGCCGAAGCGGTGGCAGGAAGTCCGGGAGTCGTCGTGATCGATCCCAGACGTTAGGTGCTGCTCTCCGCCAGCGAGTGCAACGCGGCAACGAGACACCAGTTGCCGAGCGTGCACAACGTGACGCTGGAAACATCCTTATATACGTAGGCGCGGCTGCCTTTTGCATAGCCCCTGTCCGGGTCCTTCATCACCGCGACGGAGACCATGCGATCTCCTGTTGGGCTTGCATTATTAGGAGGGACGGCGGTTAAGCGACCGCCGACCCCTCACCGCCCGGAGAATATTGGGGTTGGGAGCCCTGCGGAGATCATCCGGCGGACGACCGGGTTGCTCAGGCGGAGGAACCCCCTGTGGAACCGCTGCCGGAGATCGGGCCGGGCGCTTGGTTCGCTCACCTCGCGGGCAGTCACGGCCGGACCACCAACACGGTCTTTCCGGGTCGCCGAGGGGCGGGGGGCGGCCCATAGGCGATGGACGCGTCGGCGAGTGGCAGCGTCCGGGCGATGACCGGGCGGAGCTTACCCTGCTCGGCAAGGTCGGTGATGCGCCGCAGCTCGCCAGGATCAGACGCCACCACGAAGAAGGTTCCCTGGATTCCGTGGCGCTCTGCCATTGATTGGTCCAGCGGTTGCGCCAAGGTCACGAGCCGTCCTCCCGGCCGTACCAGTCCGTACGACTCCACGGGTACTGGTCCACCGAACGTGTTCAAGAGGACGTCGAAGAGTGGTTCACCTCGGGAGCGTGCAGCCGACACCGAGGGCACGACCCCGGCGGCACCCAGTGTCTTGACCAGGGGCTCATCGTCGTCGATCGCGGTAGCCGTCACTTCTGCTCCCAGCGCCTTGGCAAACTGCACCGCCAGAGAACCCACCCCCCCTGCGCCACCCTGGATGAACACTCGTTCGCCGGGCTGGACGCGGGCACGATCCGCGAGCGCCTGCCACGCGGTCAGGGCCGCCAGCGGCAATGCGGCCGATTCGACATGGGAGAGACGTACGGGCCGGGGGACCACCCCTTCTTGGGGTAACGACACGTACTCGGCCGCTGCGCCATCATGGTTGAAGTCGATGAGCCCGTATACCTGGGTGCCAGGCGTCAGGGACCTCACGTCTCCGCCGACCTGAGCGATCACGCCCGAGAATTCGTGCGATGGGATGATGGGCATGCGATCGGCCCCGTCCGCTGATTGCCAGGTCTCGTCCCACGCAAGCTCACCCGGGGTGACCGCCGCTGCATTCACCTCGACGAGCACCTCATTTGCCCCCACCTCTGGCACGGGGGCGTCCTCGTAGCGGAGAACTTCGGGCCCTCCACGCTTGTGTGCTCGAACTGCCTTCATCGTGCTCATGGCGCTCCTCACTTTGTGGCTCGATGTACCTTTTAGAGCAATAGTAAGGAGACTGGCAGGGCAGCGTTGAGTGTGTGAGATCGGCACTGGCTCTCGCAACGAGAGCATGCCCCTGCCCGACGGAAACCGTGGAGAATTGGATCGTGGCGATCCGAGACCATATTCAGGACCGGCTACGTGTGAAGAGAACAGTGGCGTCAAATGCGCTATAGAGGGATGCTTCTTCCCTGCCTCGGACAAATTATCTATTAGCGAGCGAGCGCGGAACGGCGTTCCGCTCAATGCGTTAGCGCATTTGACCTTGGCGTGAATATCCTTCAACCTCCAGCAAGCGCTGGGGTTGAAGCTATTGCGGCCGGCATATTCGATGTTTGACAACCTCGATGGGACGTGACGATGTCCTCGACAACGTCACGTTCTACTGGTTGACGAACACCGGGATTTCTTCGGCTCAGCTCTACCGGGAAAACAAGTTCGGATTCTTCAACGTCCAGGGCGTCAAGATTCCGGTTGGGGTCAGCGTCTTTCCGGACGAGCTTTACGAAGCGCCACGCCATACCGTCGGACGATGACTATGGCCGTTCCCAGAGTTCGCGGCTTTCAGCAGCGATACGAGACGGCTGGGCGCGATGTCCGGAGCGAATTGGTCGCCTCTTCGGCTTCGTGGACCCAGGGGACATTGCCTTATTCGGACTGACGGCGGTCGTACTTGGACAAGGTTCGATGACACGGTTCAGCGACCCTGAGCTGAATCTTTCAAGACGCATAGGAGATACTTAACGGCGGCTGTTCCCCATCCTGCTGATGATGCGATTCCACACCTACCTCGCCGCCGATGCCCTCCTTCCAAGTCGGATTCAGATGGCGTTCACGCTTGCCTACCACGTCATCATGGTGCCCCTCGGCGTCGCGCTCCCCACGTATGCCCTGCTGATGAATGGCATCGGCATCTTCAAGAACGACCCGGTCGCCCTGCGGATCGCCCGCCGGTGGTCCGTTGTGATGGCCGTCCAGTTCGCGGTCGGTGCCGTTACCGGTACGATCCTGTCCTTCGAGTTCGGGATCCTCTGGCCCAGGTTGATGGGCCGCTACGGCGCCGCGCTCGGCTTGGGCTTTGCTATCGAAGGGCTGGCTTTTTTTCTCGAGGCGATCTTTATCGGCATCTACCTGTACGGATGGACGCGCCTCCGACCAAGAACGCATTTCCTGCTCGGGCTGTCACTCCCACCAGCAGGTGTGCTGGGGACGTTCAGCGTGCTCGCGTCGAATTCCTTCATGCAGACGCCCGGCGGCATCACCTTGAGTTCGACGGGGCAGTTGCTTAACGTCGACGTGCTTGGCGTGTTGTTCACGCGCTCCCTGGGCTATGAGTTCTGGCACTTTCTGATCGCGGCCTACATCGCGGCCGGGTTCGTGGTGGCCTCCATCTATGCCGTGTCCTGGCTTCGCGGACGGCGCGACCGGTATCAGCGGCTCGCCTTTGCGGTTCCTTTTACAGTCGCGGCGCTGCTGACGCCCCTCCAGCTGGTGGTGGGCGATCTTTCAGCGCGCGCTCTTGTCGTCGACCAGCCCGCCAAGTTCGCGGCCATGGAGATCACCTGGAAAACTCGATCCCACAACCCGGAGTACATCGGCGGCCTGATCAATGGCGCTGGCCAGGTCAATTTCGGCATCGCGATCCCGTCCTTCGATTCCATTCTGATCGGCCTGAATCCGGACAGCGTCGCACCGGGGCTGACCGCAGCGGCCGCCGATGCGCGGCCGTCGATCGCCGAGGCCAACATCACTCACCTTGCGTTCGATCTGATGGTCGGACTCGGCAGTGCAGGTGTGGTCCTTATGGTCTGGTACTTCGTCGTGCTGCTCGGACGTCGACGCCTCCCCCAATCGCGCTGGTTTTATCGAACGGCATCCCTCGCCGGTATCGGGTCATATGTCGCTATCGAGAGTGGATGGACCACGACAGAAGTCGGGCGACAACCGTGGATCGTCTACAACCTGATGCGAGTCGACGACGCGGTGACCACTGCCCCAGGGTCGTTCGTGTGGGCCATGTTGGCTGTGTTGCTCGTCGTGTATGCAGTGATCGCCATCATCTTCGTCACCGTGCTGCTGGGGCTGGTCACGCGCTGGCGCCACGAGGACGAGCGTCAACTGGTGCGGGCTCCCGAGGCGGGTGCTCCATACGGCCCGAGGCCCGAACTCGCGGCCGACGGTTCTGTGAGGTCGTCGCCGTGACGGCGGTCCTCGCTAGTTCCACGGCGTTCGTTCTTCTGCTCACCATCACCGCCTACAGCGTGGCCGGCGGAGTCGACTATGGCGCCGGTATCTGGGATCTTCTCGCCGGTCGTGGCGCGCGGGCCGATAGGGCCCGCGCGCTAATCGAACAGGCCATGGCGCCGGTGTGGGAGGCCAACAACGTCTGGCTGGTCCTGGCAATCGTGGTCTGCTGGACCGGGTTCCCCCTGCTGTTTCAGTCGGTATTCGCCAGCCTCTATCCGCTTTTTGCCTTCGCCCTGCTCGCCCTCATCCTACGGGGAGCTTTCTTCGCCTTCCGCCATGTCTGGACGGGGCCGAGCGGACGACGCAGGACGGGCGTCGTGTTCGGCATCTCGTCAGTCCTTGCCCCCTTCTTCTTTGCCGCCGCCCTGGGCGCGATCGCCTCTGGCCGGGTGGCCGTTAATGGGCCCAACACTCCGGTCTGGCAGGCCTGCTTCAATCCGACATCGATAGCATTTGGTCTCGTTTCGCTGGCCGCAACCGCCTTCATCGGCGCGTCGTTCCTGGTCGGTGACGCGCGTCGGTTTGGCATGCCGGATATGACGGACTACTTCCGGCTGCGGGCCGTGATTGCCACCGCGGTGCTGATCATCACGGGAACGATTGCGCTCGCTGCCCTCGGACTCGAGAATTCGCGGTTGCTCAGCGCGATGTTGATTGGGCTGGGTACACCGTTCGCGGTGGCCGCCGTGATTGCGACCCCGGTTGTCGGGGTCCTGCTCTGGCGCGGGATCTTCCATTGGTATCGCGTGCTGAGCGTCGTGGTCGTGGGCTCCCTTGTCTTCGCCTGGGGTTTTGGGCAATCGCCGTACTTGTTACCCGGCCAGCTAACGATCGCCCAGTCGGCCGCGCCCCCTGGAGCCCAGGTTCTCTTGTCGATCGTGACGCTGCTTGTCGTGGTGCTCGTCCTTCCGAGCCTCGGCTTGCTCGTCTATCTGGATCAACGCGGCGCCCTCGAATCACAAGAGGGCTGATTACCCGGCGGCGGTAGAACGGCGACAGTCGCCATTCTCGGATGGCGAGCGCCCCGGACTGGACGCCGCTACCTCATATGATCAGCCCCATGACAGAGGTTGAGGGGCGTTCGGCTCTATCGCCCGAGGTGGGCACGACCCGGGTCGAGGCGTTCAGCGACTCGGTTATGGCGGTGATCGTCACGATCATGGCGTTCGAGTTGCGCCCTCCACAGGGCGCCGGCCTGGACGCGATGCGCGACCAGCTGCCGGGCGTGCTTGTGTACATGCTGAGCTTCGTCTTCGTGGGCATCTACTGGAACAATCACCATCACCTGCTCCGCGCTGCCGATCGGATCAGTGGGGCGGCGATGTGGGCAAACCTGTTCCTCTTGTTCTGGTTATCACTCATTCCGGTGCTCACGGAGTGGGTTCGAGACGAGTATCGCCACGCGCTTCCAGCGGCGAGTTATGGAGCCGTAGCGCTCGCTGCAGGTGTTGCGTACACGATCCGACATCAAGGGATACCTGTCGCTCGTGCTCTACGCCGCGGCCGTCGGCCTCGCCTTCGTGAGCCCCTGGATCTCATACGGCATTTTCGTCGCGGTAGCGCTGATGTGGTTCGTACCCGATCGCCGGTTCACCCGCCGGCCAGACGGATGAGCGTAGCCACATAGGTCAACACGGGGCGCTGATGCAGCTCGGCGTGCCTTCCGCGTACCCAAGCCAGCTCAGCGGTGCGCGGCCGTGGTGTTGCGGCCGGTTGGGAGCGCACGCTTATCCGCACTTTGGTCAACCTCCTCCTGGACTTTTGGCGCTGCGCCCGCCCGAACACCGGCCTTGTTCTGAGCCTGGGGAGCCGGTATTCAACGATTCGAACTAACGTTGGAGCAGTGCCGTTGCCGCGCTAACATTGGGCTGCATTGTAGGAGGACGTGAGATGTTGAAATCACAAGACGTTCGCCGCTTTCAGGAGCGACTCAAGAGGGAGCGGGATGCGATCGAGTCGCGTATCGCAACCAACAAACATGGTATCCAGGAAACGGTGCAGGACGAGTCCGGAGTGGGCGATTCAGGCGATGAATCAAACCTCCTTTACGAGCGAGAAGCAGAGATCGACGAAAATGCCCGGGATCAGATTGAACTGGCGCAGGTCAACAGAGCGCTCGACCGTATCGAACAAGGAACCTACGGGCTGAGCGAAGTCTCCGGCAAGCCCATCCCAATCGAACGCTTGGAGGCCGTCCCCTCCGCGACAACCCTGGTTGATGAGTCCCGCTCGAAGTAGAGTAGCTGAGCCCACCGATTCCGAGGCAGAGTACGTTTGCCAAATTACGAGATCTTGGCGGCGCAGATTAGCTGATCCACGACGCAGCATTTCCGACTCGCGATACCTATTAGATATTTGTCTGTGCCGGTCAAAGCCCAGGCGAACCGCCGACGGGGCAGCCATTCCAGCTCGAAGAAAACGTGTACATGTTGACCCGATTAGTCAACTAGCCACCACCTGTCAAATCGAATAGAAAAACGAGGGTTCAACGACCCCGAGCGGGTTCGGGGGCGCAAATACCACTGCCCCTAGCTAAATACATTTGACTCCGTCCGTTACTGCAAAGTTGACGCGGTACCGTTGGCCCTGCCCGGACAGTACGCGGTGAAAAGCCACGCCTGCCGCCCGGTATAGGGCCCGCCGTGGCTTAAACACAGGCCATCCGGGTCCGCGAGTGTCGTTAATCGCTTGTCGGCCGCCATGCGCATCGCCGATAATCTGTGGCCATGGCCACGACCCGACGAGCCGACATGTTCACTGCGGACGGCAAGCCGTCTCACGACGACCCGCGTGAGAACGGACCAAGCTTAGGCGATGAGCGCACCACGCTTGTCGAAGCCCTGCGCTGTCAACGCCTCACATTGGAGATGAAGTGCTCAGGTCTTGATGCCGCGGCTATGGCGCGCCGTTCCGTGGAGCCGTCGACGATGTCGCTACTGGGAATCGTCCGACACCTGGCCGATGGGGAGCGTGCGACGTTCCGGGTGATGATGGCGGGACAGGACGGGCCCCGGCTCTTCTGCTCCGACACCGACCGCGACGGCGATTTTGATGGTGCTGTTCCCGACCCCCGGATGGTTGCGGAAGCGTGGGATGCATGGCGTGCAGAGGTGGACTTCGCTACGCGATTCGTAGCAGAGGCGCCCAGTCTCGACATCACCGGCAATGATCCGTTGAATCAGCATGGCAGCGGTGGAGGGCTGATGTCGCTGCGCGAGGTGCTGGTCGGAATGATCGAGGAGTACGCTCGCCACATGGGTCACATCGACCTTTTGCGCGAGCGGATCGACGGACGCATAGGCCAGTAACCCTCGCAGCCAAATAGCCGACCAGACGCACCCCGAAGTAGCAGTCAGCCGCGGGGCTTGTTTTGCAGATTGCCGAAAAGCATTGCCGCGTTAGGTGGGAAGCTGAAGCTCCGCTCGGGTTCGGACTGGCCAGGACAGCTTCAAAGCCCGGACATCCGTTACCGATGTTAGCTTCGATTTAGGCGGGCACCTTCGAGGATGAGTGCCTTCAACGCGGACGCGTTGATGGCATCGCCCTCATGGAAATCGATGGCACGTACCGTCTTGCTGTCCAGACGCGTGTTGAACAGCCCCTTCGGATCCCTCAGCTGGGCACCCTTTGGAAACGTCAGCCTCACCGCGTTCTTGAGGGCCTCGCCGATGCAGACGATGCCGTCGTGGGACCAGACGGGCACCCCCTGGGGGCGGGAGGGCTTCTTCCACTTCACCTCTTCGATTACGCCCGGGTCGGCGCCCCTGATGAGAGCCCGCAGTTGGCTCAGCCTCTCACCCCTCCAGCCAGCCGTCCTGCGGACTATGTCATCTATCTGTTGGGATGCGGATGCGTCGCTCATTTCGACGCTTTGCTGCGGATGCTCAGCACCCAGCGGACCGAAGGGCTCAGTTCCTTGTCCTTGCGGTGGATGCAGCCAAGCCAACAACACCGCCGCCGCTTCCCCTCCAACAGCTCGGATTGCAATCGCTGGATGTGCTGGCTCCTCGTTTCTGCTTTCTTTGGCCAGAGCACCCAGCAGATCGATTCATTGCGGGCAAGAGGGGTGAGGTCTTCCCACGCAGCGGTTCCGGTCGACCTGCGGTCGACGCGCGATCTCGATCGGCTCGTGGCGCTGACGCTGGATCGGTACGAGCGGGTCGACATCCTGGTGAACAACGCCTCGGAGCTCGGGCCAACGCCCCTGCCCTACCTTGCCGACTATCCGCCGGCGGCCTTCGACGATGCGATGCAGGCTCGGCGCGTCGGTCCGCAGCGCGGCCAAAGGCGCGACCGCCAGCATTTACGGTCGGCTGGAAGGTGATTCGACGCTAACCTGGCCCAGCCGCTCATAAACCTTCACTATTGCCGAATTATCGAGTTCCCCATCGCCGTCGGCAACCAGCGCATTGAAGAACTGTTCCGCGAAGGCCGTGATTGGTACCGGGAGCGAAAGCTCGCGAGCCATGTCGAGGACAATATGAAGGTCTTTACGGTGGAGGCGAACGAAGAAGCCAGGCGCGAATTCGTGCTTAATCATCCGTTGGCCGTGCACTTCAAGCAGCCGGCTCGCGGCGTAGCCTCCCAACAGCGCTTGACGGATCAGCGCCGTGTCGACCCCGGCCTTGCCGCCGACGGCAAGGGCTTCGGCGATGCCGGATAGGGTGGCGGCGATGACGATCTGGTTGCATGCCTTGGTCACCTGACCAGCGCCGGTGTCCCCCGTCCGCACGATGTTCTGACCAAGGCACTGCAGCACCGGCAGGCAGCGGTCGAAGATCTTCTGGGAGCCGCCCACCATGATCGCCAGCGACCCTTCAGCGGCACCAGGAGGCCCGCCGCTAACCGGGGCATCAAGACAATCGATCCCCTTCCGGGCACAGCGGTCAGCGAGGTCACGGGTGACGGCCGGCGAGATCGTGCTCATATCGATCCAGAGCATGCCCGGGGCGGCGCCCGCCAACAGTCCCACCTCGCCCGTCACCACCTCGATCACCTCCGGAGAATCCGGAAGCATGGTGATCACGGCGTCGGACTGGCGGGCGACGTCGGCAGGATCGCGCGCCGCACGGGCGCCTTCCAACACCAGGGGCTCGGCCTTCTTCGGGGTCCTGGTGAAGACGGTCAACTGATAACCGCCCTTGAGCAGCCGGCGCGCCATGGGGAGGCCCATCAGGCCAAGACCGACGAAACCCAGACGGGCTCGTCCCGGCTGCAGCACCCCTTTCACGAGAACCTCCTGCGTGTCCGATCAGTCATGGCCTTCTGAGGAAAGCCCCAAGTTCATGCTCGAGGCGAGCGACGCCGGAGAGTGAACTCGCCTCCTCACCGGAAATCACTAAGTCCTGATCCGCCTTGGATATCACCTCGAGCCTCACCTGTCGTTGCTGCATTCGATCAATAGCCACCGGGTCGAAATGAGTGTCCGATGATCCGGTGACAACAAGGGAACGCCCGCCGAGATCCCGAATCGTCTCCGTAACCTCGCGGAAGTCGAGGTAAGGCGATATCCAAATCGCTTCGCTGCAACAATCAAGTCCGAGGTTACCCAACAGAAGAGCCAGGGCCACCGTTCCCCGGGACTTGGCGACCAGACTAAGGCGCCGATACCGTCTCTGTGCTCGCGCGGCCATAACCGCCGCCGACAGATCTGCCAGCATCCAGCCATGCTGCTGGTGAATCGGTAGTCCCTCGAACTGGGGACTCCTCTGATAGGGGAGCTCGAGCCAAACAACGTCAGCGCCTTCGCGGAGAAAGGCCCACACCACGAAGGAAAGCACAACGCCACGCGGCGCAAGTCCGATGTCAGGAATAACGATGCAGAGGTGCGAGCCAGCCCTCGAGCGTAACCACGTGTGCCGGAGCGGTTCATCTCGGCCCTGGTTCGCAACGAGAGACTCGATGCTAAACATCGCGAAGCCATTATGGTCGACAGACGACCAGGGTTGCGGCAACCGAACAGCGCATCAGTGGCCTGCCGATCCACAACCCCATGGAAGGGCACCGAAGGCGAGCCTACGGAGAGCGCGTTCTAGACTTCCTCGTAAACCGCTGCCCGAGAGGTCTGCGGCAAGAAGGCATAGAGTCGGCCACGCCGGCGATCGAAGGCCGTCGTATGCGCGCCTTCCTCGGTCGTCACCATCTCGACGGGCGTGAGCGAACGCGTCTCGAGCACGTCGATCACGCCCGGTTTGCCGATCGCGACGTAAAGATGATGACGGTCGGCGTTTACCCACACCACGTCGGGCTCGCCGGCGATGGGGGCATGCGCGAGTTCCGCTCCCGTCGTAAGGTCGAGCGCCACGACCATCGCGCCGTCACAGGCGACGAACGCCTTCCCTTCCCCCACATCAACGTCGAGTCCGTGAGGGCCGTCCGACGACACCGGCCAGGCCGCTATTCGCGCACCGTCCTGGCCGGCGAGCACGAGGACGACGGCCGGTTCGCGAATGTTGACCAGAAACCGGTCGCGCGCCGTATCGTAGACGGCCCAGCGGGGACGGCCCGTCAGGGTGATCAGTTGAAGCAGGCTCCCGCTCAGCGGATCGATGAGCCGCCCGTTCATGTCCTCGACGTCGGCGACCAGCAACCGCCGCCGGTCGGGATCCCAGGCGAGCCCGTTGGGACGCGGCCCGACCAACACCTCCCTGACCACGGTTGTCGAGCTCGCCTCGATCACTAGCACCTTCCCGGCGCCCCGGGCGGCGGCAAACACCAGTCCGTCGTCCTGCGCGCAGAGGACCCCGCTGGCTTCCGGGCACCCGTCGATCGTCGAGAGATGCCGGCCCGCCGGGCCGTCGATGACCTCGACGGTTCCGTTCGCCGTGTGGGCGACGAACACCCGGCCGCTCGAGAGCTCGACGTCGCCGTGGTCGAAGCCACCACGCGCGTGCGGCGGCAGATCGATGAAGCCGCGCAGGGTCAGCGTCACGACGTTAGCCCGACTTCACCTGGTCCTGGCACCAGAAATAGAGCGCGTCGTACATCGGTGTCTCCAGCTGGATCTTCTTGTGGTCCTTGTCGCCGTGGGCTAGCGCGAACCCGTGCGCGATTGCCAGTAGCCCGGCCGACTCGGGCGTGATATTAAGGTCGGCGGAGACGTCGGCGCCGTGGACGATCTTGGCGAGCCGCTGCAGGGCCGGATCGTTGAGCTTGTACTTGACCATGATCGACTCGAAGCTACTGCGGCCATCGACGTGCCCCAACTCGACGCCCTTGACGTCATAGGGAATCGCCCCTTCGTGTTGCGCGACCGCCGAGACCTCGTCCGCCGGCACGTAGAGGAACTCCGCGTCCTTGTCGACAAAGCGCTTGATCAGCCAGGGGCAGGCAATCCGGTCGACGTTGGCATTCTTCCGCGTGACCCACTTCATCTTGTACCTCCTTCCTAATAACCGTCGGGAAACGTGAACGCGGGTGGCGGCACCTCGCCGCCTGATTCGATCGTGATGAGTTCGTGAGCGGTGAGCGCGATGGCGCGCGGGTCGCCGGCGTAGGAGATGCCGTCGACAAAAACTCGCAGCCGGGCTCCGGGTTCGGCGCGCAGCGCGCCCGCTCGACTGGAGCTGAGCGGCTGACCCCAGATGTCAAAGAATTGCCCCAGAGTGAAGGTTGCCGCCCCTGGCGACTCGATGTGGATGATCCCATCGGCCGCATGGGTATGAAGCCAGTAGAGACACCCTTGGTCTTGGAGGATGCCAATGCCCCCAGGTAGTGGAATGGCGGTCCCGCTTTGAATCAGGGCGAGGTGAGCGTGGAAGTGGATCTGGACCATTTCGGCCTGACACTGGATGCCGTCGATCGGCGCTCCCGGCGCTCGGGCAGTGGTGGCACCCTTCCCGCCAACGCCCAACGCTACCGCGAGCACGAGCCCGACAGCCACCACCACGGCACCGCCGGCCGCATAGAGCCAGCGCCTCCCATGGCGCGGAGGCCGCCGAGACGGCGTCTGCGTTTGGCCCGGCTTCCGACGACGCGGTTTACTCATGGAACGTCACCGTTTGGGACCTCCAACCGGACCTGGGGACTCCGTCCCGTCACGTTGGAGCGAGCTCTCTCAAAGCCGGATGGCCTCCCACGTCGGTAAGCGGAAGGTAGACGACGTGCGTGGTCGGGTCGACCGCGACCGAATGGGCATTGGCGCCAGCGCTATCCCGGGCGACCGACCGCACGACGCCAGCAGCGACATCGAACACGGTCAAGACGCCACTCTCAGCCGCGACATAAAGACGGTGTAAGCCGGTGTCGAGGGCCAGCACATCCGGGTCGCTGCCCACGTCCATCAGCTGGATCACCCGATCCGATCGCAAGTCGAAGACCGCCAGTTTGGCATTGCCGGCACAGGCCACAAAGGCGCGGTGCCGCGCTGGGATGTCCATCGCAACCCCGTGGGGGAAATCGCAGCCCGATACGGGATAGCGGCCGATGACTCGATCGCTGAGCGGGTCAATAGCCACCATCTCATTTCTCGTTTGAACGGCGGCATAGACGCGGTTGGAGCCTGGATCGTATTGGGTATTCCCTACCTCTCCCCCCAGGTCGAGGGTCGCGACCCGCTGATTCGTTCGCACGTCGATCACCGTCTCGCTCGACCCCTGCTCATTCGCGACGTAGATCTTGCCGCTGGTCCCTGGATAGGCGAGACCGTCCGGATAGCGTCCCGTGGGCACGGTGGCGACGACCTGAAGGGATGTCTCACCAAGCACGACAACCTGATCCTTGTCGGTGGCAGTTGCATAAACACGATCGAGTTCGGGCACGACGATGACGCCGTGGACGCCGGCGATGTTTGGCACCACGTGCAGCACCTTCTCGCTGGCGGTGTCAAAGACAACCACCTCGCTCGCTCCAAGGTGAGCGATGTACAGACGGTGCGATGCGACGTCGAGAGACTCGTAGTCGAATCTCGAGCCGTCGCCGGGCAGTTGGATGTCCGCGACCAGCCGATAGCCGGGCACCGTCACCGGCGGATTGCCAGAAGGCGGAAGGTTGCACGCCGTCATCCCGAGCAGAACGGCCGCCACCAACGACAACCTTGTCAAGCAGGCGAAATTGATCTTCCCGATACAGGATCCGCAAGCCCGAGTCATGCCTTCTCAGCGATGGATCGCAACACCTGCGATCGCTGCCAGCAGCACCAGGAGCGGCTCCGGGATCTTGAAGCGCAGTAGGAGTCCGAGGCTTACCAGCCCAATCGCGGCCGTGGCAACATCGCGCACCGCCTGTTGCGTGAGTACGATCGTCGCCCCACCGATGGCGCCGGCCGCCGCGGCGGTAGCGCCCTTGACGAAAGCCTGGATCTGCGCGTTGTGCCGGTGGCGGATGAACCAGCGGCCGGGAATCACCACGCCGGCGTAAATCGGCGTGAAGATGGCCACGCTGGCGATCACAGCGCCTAGCAACCCAGCCACCAGGTAGCCGATGAAGGCGGCCGTGATCACCACCGGTCCGGGCGTGATCAGCCCGACGGCGACGGCGTCGAGGAACTGGTTCGGGCTCAGCCAGTGATACTGGTTGACCACTCCCTCGCGGAGGAACGGCACGATCGCCAGGCCGCTGCCGAAGATGAAGGCGCCGGCCTTGAGGAAAAACAGGAAGAGATCGCGCAACGTGCTGGGCGACGCCACCGCCCCGGCCAGCGCTGGCGCGACCAGCGGCACGCCGAAGAGGGCGACCTTCGGCCGGCGGAGGAAGGCCGGCGGCGCATCCCAGAGGATCATCACCAGGCCGGCGGCGATGAACAGAAGCGCGATCTCGGCCCCGGTGGCCGCCGTAATGATGAGGATGATCGCCGAGATCGCCCACAGCCGCCAATCGGTCTTATTCGTCAACCGCGCGAGCTTGACCGCCGCGATGGCTATGATCGCCATGATCGCCGGGGCGATGCCATAGAAGACCGCCTGCATCCAGGACAGCCCCTGAAAGCGGACGTAGAAGAAGCCGAGGGCGACCACGATCAAAAACGAAGGCAGCACAAAGGCGAGAGCGACCGCCAGCGCGCCGAGCGCGCCGCGCCGCAGGAAGCCCACCCACATCGCCACCTGCGCCGCCAGCGGCCCGGGCATCGTTTGCCCCAGGGCGACTCCGTTCAGGAAATCCTCTCGGTTGAGCCATTGCCGGCGTTCCACGAGGTCCCGCTGCATATAGCCGACCGTGGCGATGGGGCCACCGAAGCCAAAGGCTCCCAGGGAGAGGAAATAGCGCAGGAATTGACGGAAGCGAACCTTCTGAGGTGGCGCAGAATCGGCCTGACCCACCGGCGCCTCCGTGCTCATCGACCCGGATCACCTGATGGTGTCATTCGATGCGCAGCCTCAAAGGACCACCACGTTGGCCACAAAGCCAACCACGCCGCCCACGACCGCAGGGAGCCACTCGCGGGTCCGATTTCCGCTCACGAACGGAAGGATCGCCATCGGTCCGATCGCGCCCGCCACGAAGCAGCCGACGTCGCCCGGGCTCACCGCGGGAATGAAGTCACCGTTGAGGCCAATCCGGTTGGACAACTCCCGCCAGATCACGATCAAAGCCAAGGCGGCGATACCAGCAACGACCGCCCACGCGGTCGCCCAGCGGGCGGCTCTCGCCGCCAACCCCACGCTCACGCCCGTGATTACGGCGGCCACGGCGATCTCTGTCCACGAGATCACGTCCGGCGCCCTTTCACCGGTTTCGCTCGAAGGTCGGGGCCAGGAGCGCCGTCAATCCTCATTGTCGTCCCCATCCAGCTCGCTGCCGGTATCATGGGTCCTCTGACAGTACGTGTAGAGGGCCTCGCAGACGACAAATCCCCGTTGCAGCCGCTCCTCATCCGTCTGTGAGCCAAGGTGTCGACGTGGATATATACCCGGTATACGCCGAGGCTTTCAGGTGGTATTTACGACCCCGAGCGGATTCGAACCGCCGATCTCCTCCGTGACAGGGAGGCATGTTGGACCACTACACCACGGGGCCGCGGAAGCCCAGTATATATAAGGTTGCGGGCGCTAAGTGCGCAGCGTCGGCTCCTCCTTCCCGATCACGAAACGGTCGATCACCTGGGCGACGCCCGCCTCGCCGATCGGTCCGGTGACGTACTGGGCCACCGCCTTCAGGGCATCCGGCGCGTTACCCATGGCGACCCCGAAGCCGGCCCACGAGACCATGTCCTGATCGTTCAGGTTGTCGCCGATGGCGCAGACTTCCGCGCGAGCAACGTCGAGCCGGTCCGCCACCATGGCGAGGGCCCGCGACTTCGAGACCTGGGGGTTGACCACCTCGACGAACCAGTCGAGCGATCGCGTCACCCGCCCCTCGTCGCCCATCCAGGCGGTCAACTCCGCGATCCGTTTCGGCACGTCCGCCGGATCGAGATCGACCAGGACCATCTTGGTCGAGTCCTGGCGCACCCACTTCGAGAGCGGCCCGACCACTTCGTACGGCACCATCGCAATCCGGGCGTAGAGATCCGCCTCGGGCCGCGCACGTGCCGTGTACACCTGCTCATCCACATACGCGTTGACGTGCCAGTCCTTCGGCTCGGCAAAGGCGAGAACGCGCTGCTGCATCGGCACGGTCAGCTCGCATCGATACCAGACCTCACCGCTGGCGATCTCGCGAACCACGGCACCCTGGTAGTTGATGATTGGGCCCGTCAGGCCGAGAGGCTGCGCGTAGCGCAGTGACGATTTGAACATGCGGCCCGTGGCCAGCACCACCGTGACCCCGGCGCCGGTCGCCGCCTTGACTGCGGCAACATCCCGCGGATCCATCTCCAGCCGGTCGTTGACCAGCGTGCCATCGAGATCGATGGCCAGCAGCCGGATGCGCACCTAGCGCTTGACGGCGAGCGCTTCCGGGTTGACCAGGTTGGGCGGGCTTTGCCCTTCGACCGCCGCGATCAGGTTCTTCGCCGCGGTCTCGGCCATCGCCGCGCGCGCCGTCACGGTCGCGCTTCCCAGGTGCGGCAGCAACACGGCGTTCCAGCAATCGGTGAGGCCAGGCTCCGTTTTCGGTTCGCGCTCGTAGACATCGAGACCCGCGCCCTTGATCCATCCTTCCTTGAGCGCCCGCACCAGGGCCTTTTCGTCGACGATCGGCCCGCGGGCGGCGTTGATCAAGTAATGATTCGGGCCCATCAGCTTCAGTTCCCGCTCACCGATCATGTGGCGAGTCTGGTCATTCAGGTCGGCGTGAATCGTCACATAGTCGGCCTTGCGCAGCAGCTCATCGAGCGGGACGTACTGAGCGCGCAGCTCGGACTCGACCTCTGGTGTGGCCCGGCGAGCGTCCGAATACAGGATCGACATGTTGAACCCCAGGCCGCGGCGGGCCACGGCCTGCCCGATTCGACCAAAGCCAATGATCCCCAGTACTCGCCCGTAGACGTCGGTACCAAGCAAAAGATCCGCTTTCCACCCCTTGAACTTTCCGTCCCGAAGAAATTTGTCAGACTCCACCACCCGACGTGCCACCGCCAGGATGAGCGCAAACGCCAGGTCGGCGGTCGCGTCGGTCAAAACGCCGGGAGTATTCGTCACCAGTACGCCGCGGCGAGTGGCGGCGGCGACGTCGACATTGTTGTAGCCCACCGCGTAGTTCGCCACCACCCGCAGGTGGGGCGCCGCCGCCATGATCTCGTCCGTGATCGGCACATTGACCATACCGACGATCCCAACCGGATCCGCTTCGGCGATGTGGCGCTGGAGCGTCTCGGGTGGCATCCCTTCCGCCTCCATCACGGTGGCCTCGAAACGCTCTTTGAGCATGTCGATGCCTGGCGACGGCAGCGGCAAAGTCACAAAGACGCGGCTCATCGGGGGCGACGCACCCGCAGGTCGAGCATCATGACTTCCATGGCGAGGCGAGGATTCACATTCTGATCGATCAGCAGCTGGGTTCGCTGCGCAGCGGCCAGCGATGCCCGGATGTGGTCTGGCGGGACCTGGGCCGACCAGGCCGCGAGCGCAGACTTCCGCTCCGACGGCATCGGACTCAGCACGCCGGCCTGGAGGAGCATGGCGTCGCGAAGAAAAGACGTGAAGCCACGGAGGGCGTCGGCGGCGACCAGCCGCATCTCGGCTTGCGGTCCCTGCCCGAAGCGCGACGCGAAGGTCAGGACCCCATCGACGTCCTCGAACGCCAGCGCGGCCAGCTGCTCCGCCCAGCGGTCCATGCGCACCACCCAGTCGCGGTCGCTCATCGCCCGCACCGCCCACCCCGGACGGCCGTGGGCGAGGCCGACGAGCGCCTCGGCTTCCGCGTCGTTCGGCTGGCGCGCACTGATGAATTCGACCATCGCCGGGCGGCCGACTGGCGATAGCGAAATCAGCTGGCAGCGCGACAGGCAGGTCGGCAGCAGGTGATCCGGATAGGCAGTCGTCAGCATCAGCACGGTATTCGCCGGCGGCTCTTCGAGCGTTTTCAGCAGGCAGTTTTGCGCCTGCTCGGTCATGCGTTCGGCATTGGCCAGTAACGCTACCCGGAGGGGGGCCACGAACGGCTTCAGACTCAGGAACTGCTGCAGGGATTGCTCGTGCGTCGGCGCGCCGCGCTCCGGATGAAATCGGATCTCGTCGATGCTGATCGCCTCGGGACGGTCATCCGACCAGAAATCCGGATGAACCTCGAGACGTGATGGTTGACCCGCACCGAGGAGCAGCTCCTCGGCGAGCGCGCGCGCGACGGCCGTCTTGCCGATCGCTTCCTCTCCGGTGAGGCAGTACGCATGCGCCAGGCGGCCGGCCCACCGGTGAGCCTGCAGGATGGAGATGGCGCGGTTGTGTCCCGCGATCGCCGCAAAACCGCGAGCAACAGGGACGGCATTGCGACGAGTCCGCGTGGCTGGCATGGCGCCCACCTTAACAAGTCTTTCCTTGACGATGCCGAAGCCCCCCTCCTATCCTGTTGGCGTTTCCGACAGCAGAGTTGTCAACTTCTCGTCCGTCGCATTCCGTCGCCGCCAGGTCTCACTACACGTCAAAGAAGCGATACCGATGGATGCCGGAGAAACCGAACAGCAGAAGAAAATTGCGGAGCTGCAGGCAATCATCGCGAAAGGCCTGAAAGGCATCAACGAATGCCGCTACAAGACCGACTGCGAATTCGCGTGCGCTTGCCCGGGCACCTGCTGAGCTAAAGCCTCCTTTGACCCTGTCGGAGCGCCTGCTATAATCCATAAAGAATTCTTTATATGGCATCCTCTTCTCTCCTCACGAACCCGTCCCTTCGCGAGTTCCGAGCCCATTACCAGGCGCTGGCCAGCATCACCCGTCTTCGCATCCTCCAGTATCTCGCCGGTATTCCTGAGATCACCGTGCTGGAGCTCGCCGACGCGATCGGTATCAGCCAGCCCCGCTTGAGCTGGCACCTTCGCATGCTGCGACGCGGCCGGCTGGTGCGCACGCGGCGGGTTGGCCGCATGATTCACTACTCCCTCAACCGAGAAGGCCTGCTCGCCTTCCATCGAGAACTGGCGACCCTGATCGCGCCTCGACCTCGGGTCCGGGCGCTGCAACACGAATGGAGCGAGGTGTAAACAGCGATGGCAACTGGCAAGAACGGCGCACGGCTCAACGGCCGAGCGCCGCGTAACACGACGGTTCGGAGCGACGCTCGCTCGCGCCGCAAGGTGCGGGTGGCGATCCTGGGCGTTGGCAACTGCGCGTCGTCACTGGTGCAGGGGGTCGAGTACTACCGCGACGCGAAACCGGGGGCGTCGATCCCAGGCTTGATGCACGTCGACCTCGGCGGCTACCACATCCGTGATATCGAATTCTCCGCCGCCTTCGACATCGACAAAGACAAGGTTGGCAAGGACCTCTCGGACGCGATCTTCGCCGGCCACAACAACACCGTGAAATTCGCGGACGTTCCTCACCTGGGCGTCAAGGTCGAGCGCGGCATGACCCATGACGGGCTGGGCAAGTACCTCTCCGAGATCATCACCAAGGCCCCCGGGCCGACGGCCGACATCGTCGGCATCCTCAAGGCGACCCGGACCGACGTCGTCGTCAATTACCTGCCGGTCGGGAGTGAGGAAGCGGTCAAGTGGTATGCGGAGCAGGTGCTCGAGGCCGGCTGTGCCTTCGTCAACTGCATGCCGGTCTTCCTCGCCCGCGAGCCCTACTGGCGCGGTCGCTTCGAGAAGCGCGGCATCCCGATCATCGGCGACGATATCAAGTCGCAGGTCGGCGCCACCATCGTGCACCGCGTGCTGACCCGGCTCTTCGAGGACCGGGGCGTCAAGCTCGAGCGCACCTACCAGCTGAACTTCGGTGGCAATACCGACTTCCTCAACATGCTCGAGCGCGAGCGGCTGGTTTCGAAGAAGATCTCGAAGACGAACAGCGTCAAGTCGCAGATGAAGGCGGATATCGGCGGCGACAACATCCACATCGGGCCGTCCGATTACGTGCCCTGGCTGGGCGATCGCAAGTGGGCCTACATCCGGCTGGAAGGCCGGTCGTTCGGCGACGTCCCCCTCAACGTCGAGCTCAAGCTGGAGGTCTGGGACTCCCCGAACTCGGCGGGCGTCGTGATCGACGCCATCCGCTGCTGCAAGCTCGGCCTGGACCGCAAGCTGGGCGGCGCGCTGGAGGGACCGTCGTCCTACTTCATGAAGTCACCGCCAAGGCAGGTCACCGACGGCGTCGCGCATCAGCTGACGGAGGCCTTCATCGCCGGGACTCCCGCCTGACGGAGGCCTTCATCGCCGGGACTCCCGCCGATGGCAAAGCCGCCGAGCGCCCGCTGGCCGTGCCCGCCCCACAAGCGACCCCTCGCCGCTGATGCTGCTCCCTCGGCTGTTCAGGCTTGGGAACCTGGTCATGCGGACGCTCCCGCCGCGAGTTCGCTACCCTCTGGCGGCCATCACCGGGCGATGCGCCTTCTATCTGATGCCCCGGCGCCGTCGGGTCGCCTTCGAGAACTTCGGCCAGGTGCTCGGCTTGCCCTGGAACGACCCGCTCGTCAAACGCACGGCGCGGCATGCATTCGGCAACTACTTCAAGATGTTCGCCGACTTCATGCTGATGGACACGCTGACGCCCGACCAGATCCGGCGGATGGTCCGCCCCCAGGGTCGCGAGCGGATCGATCGTGCCCTGGCCGAGGGAAAGGGCGTGCTGGTGGTGACCGCCCATGTCTCGAATTGGGACATCCTGGCGGCCGCCTCTGCGGTCTACGGCTACCCCATCAGCGCCGTCACCAACGATTTGCCGAGCGGCGGCCTCAACGAGCTGGTGATCGCGTCCCGTGAGCGGATCGGCATGAAGATGATCGGGCTCGGTCCCGGCAGCCTCCGCCAGATCATCAAGGCGCTGGGGCGAAATGAGTTGGTCGCGCTCGCCAGCGATCTGTACAGTGGTGATCGTGGTGTCCGGGTGCCGTTTTTCAACCGGCCCGCGATGTTCCCCTCAGGTCCGGCTGCCCTCGCGTTGAAGACCGGCGCGCCGATCCTGCCTGTCTGGTGCCGGCGTCAGACCGATAACCTCTACGTCGCGGAAGTGGAAGCCCCCATCGAGGTCAGTCGCACGGGCGACACCCAGCGGGATATCCAGGTGACCACGGAGCGCATCGTGCAGTTCTTCGAGCGGATCATCCGCCGCGAGCCCGACCAATGGCTCGTTTTCCTGCCCGTGTGGCGGCTCGAGCAAGCGCCGCAAACTCCCGGCTCCCCGATGCAGCCGGTTCTCGACCCATCGTGATCACCTATCTCGGTTTTCGCCTGATCGAGGGCATCATCGCGCGAACGCCGCGCCGGCTCGCATACGCGATCGGCGTCGTGACCAGCACGCTCGCCTTTCCTCTGCTCGCCCGCCAGCGCAAGGCGCTGGAGTCGAATCTTCACCACGTGTTGCCCGAGATGCCCGGGCCGCAGCTCCGTAAGCTGGCCTGGCGCAACTGGCTGAACTACACCAAAGCCTGGATCGATTTCTTCAAGATCCCCCGGATGGACCGCCGCAAGCTGGGCGCGCTGCTGACCCCATCGGGACTGGAAAATCTCGACGCCGCCATGGCCCGCGGCAAAGGCGTCATCGTGGTGGCGCCGCACATGGGATCGTGGGAGCTGGCCGCGGCCAGCTGGGCGGCTTCCTTCGGCGAGATCGGCGTGATGGTCGAGCAGATCGAACCGCGCCGGCTCTTCGATCATGTGTCCGCCCTTCGCTCGCGCATGAACATCCGGGTGATCCCGCTGAGCCGAACCGGCGCTCGGGACATCATCCGAATGCTGAAGGAACACCGCATGGTCGTGCTCGCCATGGATCGTGACATTCTGAATACCGGCCAGCCGTTCAAGTTCTTCGGCCGGCTCACCTCGTTCCCCACCGGGCCGGTGGAGATCGCTCTCAAGACCGGGGCACCGATCCTGCCGGCCTTCTGCATCCGGGACCAGAATGATGCCTACATCGCCATCGGCGAGCCGCCGCTCTTCCTAACCCCCAGTGAAGATCACCGGGCAGACGTGCGAGGTGCCATGGAACAGATCCTGGCAACGTTTGAACGGTATATAAAGAGGTATCCGGACCAGTGGCACGTCCTCGAGCCAATCTGGCCGGAGAAGCCTGTCGTCCCAGCCGTCACCATTCCGTCACCGCCGGCGCAGGCCGCTGTGGGCGATTAAGGAGGAATTCGTGGGCAAAGCCGACTTCCATATTCATACGTCGTTGAACGACGGTACCGCCACCGTCCGGGAGGTGCTCGACTACGTTCGCGACCGCACCGACCTCGATGTGATGGCGATCACCGACCACGATCGCCTCACTGGTAGCTACCAGGCGCAGGAGATCGCCAACGAGTATCGCTTCGAGGTCGTGACTGGCTGCGAGATCACCACCTTGCACGGGCACCTGCTGGCGCTCTTCATCGAAAAGCCCATCCCCATGTGGCGCCCCCTCGATTGGACCATCGGCAAGATCCACGAGCAAGCCGGACTGGCGATCGCGGTTCATCCCTTTTCCATGCTGACCCGCAGCATTGGATTCCGATCCTTCGACGGCATCATGAAGCATCCGTCGCCGGACATCTACTTCGATGCGGTGGAAACTTTCAACCCATCGGTCGCCGGCCGCACCTGCGCCGCCAAGATCGATCGGCTGAACAAGAGCCGGTTTCACCTTCCCGAAGTCGGCTGCTCCGACAGTCACCACCTCCAGGGAATCGGCACCGGGTACACCACGTTCCCCGGCAAGGACGCCCAGGATCTGAAGAAGGCCCTGCTGGCAAGCCAGACGAAGGCGTTCGGGGAGTACTGGGATTTCGTGACGCATCGGCGCATCGCCCAGTTGAAGTTCCGTCGCATCGGTCGCAACTGGGCGCGTATGGGACGGTCCGCTGTTCGAGCTTTCGCCCGAGGCTAGGGCACGTGAGGGGAAGCCGGTCATGAAGGTCGGCCTCGTTTCGGCCTATGACTACGCGCACCCAGGCGGGGTCACCGAGCACGTGCGTCACCTCGCCGGCGGGCTCAGGCGACGCGGCCATGACGTCACGGTCTTTGCGCCCTGCTCGGACAAGGAGTTGGCGGAACGTGACAGCGACTTCGTCCGGGTCGGCCGCCCCTTCCCCATCCCCATGCACGGTTCCGTGGCCCGCATCACGGTCAGCCTGCATCTCACCAATCGGATCAAGCACTACGTCCGCGATGGCAGCTTCGATGTTCTTCATTACCACGAGCCGTTGATGCCGGTGCTACCGGTCACCGCGCTCCGCCTCTCCAGGACCTGCAATGTTGGAACCTTCCATGCCTTCGCCCGCTCCAACATCGGCTACTACTACGGCAAGCCGTTGCTGAAGCGCTATGTCCGGCGCCTCCACGCACGCATTGCCGTTTCCAACCCGGCCCGCGAGTTCGTGCACCACTATTTCCCCGGCGATTATCGTGTCATCCCGAATGGGATCGATATCAAACGCTTCCAGAACCAGGCCCCCTACCCGGAGCTGCGCGACGGCATGTGCAACCTGCTCTTCGTCGGCCGGCTGGAGTACCGCAAGGGCCTCGGCTATCTGTTGCGCGCCTTCGCTCAGCTCAAGCCCCAGTACCCGAACTTGCGACTCATCATCGTGGGCGACGGCCCGCTGCGGCGCTGGTACGGCAACTTCCTCGCCCGCAAACAGCTCGATGATGTCGTGATGGCCGGCTACGTGCCCGCCTCCGAGCTGCCTCGCTACTACGCCAGCTGCGACATCTTCTGCTCGCCGGCGACCGGCGACGAGAGCTTCGGCATCGTCCTGCTGGAGGCGATGGCCTCGGGCAAGCCGATCGTCGCAACGAGCATCGACGGCTTCCGCGAAGTCGTGACCCACGGCCGCGACGGACTGCTGGTGGAGCGCAAGAGCCGCCGGCAGCTCTCCTACGCCTTGCAGACGCTGATCAACAACCCGGCGCTGCGCCAGGAGATGGGCCAGGCGGGCCTGGTGAAGGCGCGCCGCTACGATTGGGAACGCGTCATCGACGAGGTCACCGACGTCTACCACCAGGCGCTCGACCAGGCGCAGCCCGCGCCGTCGATACGCCTCGAACCCAGCCTGAGTCCGCGCTGATGTTCACGCAGAAATTCCAGGC
>WNGD01000549.1_pt1 | contig 40082 bp, 32 predicted proteins | sample 5400671 | NCBI WGS metagenome assembly WNGD01 (sample SAMN13153369, study PRJNA577476) | soil metagenome | isolation source: 40 cm soil or saprolite under grassland replicate 2 | place: USA:California | collected 2016-06-15 | reverse complement strand
GCGCGCGGAGACTTTTTCCGGCACCGCAGGATAGCCCGCTGGACCTTCCCGCTCTGGCTGTATGTTTCGGTGACGGGGGTCGTCGTATACTTAATGCTCTATCATGCCTACCCGTCAATCTAGAATTTCCTCGGGAAATGGTTCCGCCGGTCAACTTCCCGCAGACAAGGGGAGTTCGGCGGATCTGCCTAAGCCCCAGCGCCGGCGCTCGCCCTTGCCGCTGGCGATCCTGGCCGCGCTTTTCATCATCGCCCCTTTCCTGGCGTGGTACGGAACGTGGTTCGGCCGCAACTTATCTGACGGAACGATCACGCAATACCTCGCTGACCAGGAAAATCCCCGTCACGTGCAGCACGCACTATCGCAAATCGAATCTCGTATCGAAGCCGGAGACCCAGGCGTCAAACGTTGGTATCCGCAGATCATAAAGCTCGCCGACAGCAACGCACTGGAAATCAGGCAAACTGTCGCCTGGGTGATGGGTCAGGATAACAAAGCGGAAGAATTCCACGCCGCTCTCGCTCAACTGCTCAACGATCCTTCGCCCATCGTCAGGCGCAACGCCGCTTTAGCAATCACGCGATTTGGTGACGCAAACGGCCGCTCAGAATTAATCGCGGCGCTCCAGCCATTTAACGTGGCGGCTCCAGCGGACGGAATACTCAAAAGCTCTCTGGCGCCAGGTTCCAATATCAGCGTAGGAACGCTGCTGGCGCGCATCGAGCAGCCCGGCAATTTGAATACCGAGGTGCGATCGCCGCTTCCGGGCAGGATCGAAAAGGTTTTTGTTGCCGAAGGCAATCCAGTCAGCTCTAACCAGACGCTCGCTTCGATCGCTCCCGACGAACAAAGCTTATTAGAGGCACTGCTGGCGCTTAGATTTGTGGGTGCTCGCGAAGATGTCGCAACGATTGAAGGTCACACCCGGAACATGTCAGCGAAGATAAAGGAACAAGCGGCTCTGACGGTCAAAGCCATTCAGAGCCGCGTTACAAATGTTAAGTAGTGTTTGGCTTAAACAGGCGGCGCTGCTGGAGGCGCGTCCGGCAAGTTGATCCCATGCATGGCTTCCCAGTCTTCCGTTGGTACCATCTCGATAGCATCCCAGGGGCAACCATCGAGGAACGCACCGTCAGGCCCTTTGCTGGTGCATTTCTGGCAGCCTATGCAGAGGTAGGAATCGACCTCGATACGCCCGAACGGAGGATGATCCTCGTCGGGAACCCAAAACATACAAGCCTCAATCGGACAGTATTCGATGCAGGCCGGAGATCCCGCGCACCCGGTGCAGCAATCTGTGGTGATGGCCAGAATGCGCGGCTTCTTCTTGCGCGTTGCCTTACCATCGCCTACTGACATGGGCCAATGTTTTTCTATAATGTCGAACATGTTTAGCAGTGCGGAAGCGATCTGAGTGTAGTTTGCTCGATCAGGAACACACCTTAACATAGCTGTACTCTTTTTCTCAACGATTCATGTCGAAGCCCTGCGGCGCTTGATACTACCAATGTAAACGATCAAGACTATCCGAAAATCTTTCGAGGAGGGTTCAGCATGGAAAACATAGTTGGGATCTTTGAGTCACGCACCGCGGCGGAAAAAGCTGTGACGCAACTCTACCAGGCGGGCATTCCAGTAAACCGAATCACTCTTCTGGCTCCAGGCGCCTCAGAAGCTCAACTGAACTCGGTTAGAACAACCGAAGCAGAGCAGCCAGGCATGGGTAAGGCGCTGGGCGCGACCGTAGGGGGTGCTATCGGCGTTGCCGGCGGAGGACCATTGGCCGCTGCTGCTGCCAGTTTCTTTATCCCAGGTGTCGGAGCGGTAATCGCGGCTGGACTTTTGGGAGCGGCGATTCTCGGTGTTACTGGAGCTGTCGGCGGCGCTGCAGCGGGCGAAGCACTGGAGGAAGGTATCGCTCATGGCTTGCCACATGACGAGCTTTATCTTTACGAAGATGCCATCAGAAGAGGGCACTCGGTAGTAATTGCCTTTGCCGAAGGAGACGAGCAAGCAGAGAAAGGACGCCAAATCCTGTCCCAGGCAGGCGCCGAAAGCATAGACGCAGCGCGCGAACGATGGTGGATTGGATTGCGCGACGCGGAGGAAGAGCAATATAACGAGCCAGACCGCGACTTCACCACTGATGAGCAGACATACCGGCGCGGGTTTGAACAGGCACTGCACCCAAAGCTGCGCGGAAAGTCATATGACGAGGCACTTAAGACACTGAAGCAAGCCCAGGAAGAAGAGGCCTTTCGTCGTGGCTACGAGCGAGGGCAGAATTATTATCGCAGCCTGAAGGATAAATATAGAGAGTGAAGGATACGCTGCTGAGCCTGGCGGTTCTGCTTGCCATACTCATCTCAAGTGCGCTCATAACGAATTGGTTCGCCCGCGCAATGTACAATCGCTGCGCCGCGTGCGGAGCTCTGAATGCCAAGCGCCGCGCGGAGTGCCGCCAGTGTAACAGCGCCTTGCCCTAGTCAATTGGCAGTCAATCAGAAGTCAACCAGATAAGAACGAACTCCAATTCAGGGGCCTCGTCTTTGCAGCTACAGATGATTAACTGGAATCGATCCTTGCTAATCTTTTCCCTTGTGCTGGCTACCTTAGCTTGTCAATCACCCGCCAATCCACGCGAACGGCTGGAGTGCTTTTAAGCGCGCTCCCCGTACCGCGATCCTCAACTTTAACGGTAATCTTTCCGGGTAATGGAGAGGATTGTAAAAAAAAGAGGGGCGCGAAGCCTTTCGCTTCGTGCCCCATGTTGTTGTCGGCTTGAGTTTTTTAATCTACACCGTCCGCCGCCCGGTAAGCAGATTGATCAAGAAGATGACCAGAGCCACCACCAGCAGCAGGTGAATCAAAGGCCCCACATTGGCAATTGCGCCAATGAGCCATAACACCAAAAGAATTACCAGAATCGTCCACAGCATTCTTGCCTCTCCTTTCTCAATCGAGCGCCCGCCAGCGCCCTTGACCTAACCGCCGTCTGAGGTTGGCAAGTCATCCAACCTGAAAAAAGGGTGAGGACGAAATCTATTCGCCACCGAATTCATCGCGCGCCGTCAGGATCCACGGAATTACAGCGCGAGTATCGGCAATCGGGAGCTAAACTGTGCGCCTTCCCGTTAGCAGGTTGATAACCAGAACAACGAGCGCAACCACCAGGATCAAATGGATCAATGAACCTGCGTGAAAAACCGCGACGCCCAGTAACCACAAAATCAGAAGCACCACAATTATTGTCCAAAGCATTTCTGTTCCCTCCTTTTCCTCACCCTCATACTTAGGTTTTCGTGCTGGAAATAACTTCGTCTTCCTCAGGGAGCAACGGTCGTGCCATCCCCCAGCATTATTCCGAAGAATAGCGATAAGCTTATTTATTCGTTGAGTTAGCCAGCACGGGTGGCGCATGTTCGATGTTCTTGCGAACCGGTAGGCGCCAGCCTTGTATGGAAACCTGCCACGGTACAAGTTGTCAGTCTGTTTTGTTTTCAATCAAGCAGTTAGCTTACAGATTTCACTAGACTTCACATCTGTCCGCTGCTAAATTTGCTTTCGGCACCTTGCCGGCTCCCCGTTCCGCTGGTACCAAACGTCGCTTTGAAAAGATTTATCCTGCGGGTTGCTTCCTTCTGTTGCTCCTCGCTTTACCCTTGCTGAAACTGCAAGCTTTACTCGTAACGACAGTGCGCTGTCGTCTCGAAATGGAGTTCTAGTTATGCCATCCCCTTTGCCGCGCCTGATTCCCCTTTCTCAAAAAACAAGCCTTATGCTCGCTACCGGGGTGCTGCTGCTGCTGGCTGCAACCGCCGTTGTTATGTACCACCGCAGTCGACCCACGGTGCAGAGCATAAACTACACGCAACTTCATGAGCTCGGTAGCGCTGGCACGATTTCATCGCTAAGCATCGAGGACGAGCTGGTAACCGTCGTCGCCAGGGATGGGGTGATTTCGCAGGCAGTGGTAACCAACGGGGCAGCGCAGCAGGAGATCGCGGAGACCTTCAGAAAGAACAATGTGCCGGTCGAATTTCGCCCATCGCGGGCGGCAGCGATCGCTACGGCCCTCAATTGGCTGATTCCAGTGCTGACCCTGTTTGCCTTTGGGTTCGTCGGTTGGCGTGTTTATGCCAGCATGAGCGGGCGCGGCGCCGGCTTTCGCCTGGTTGATGCGAATGGGAAACAGGATGTTAGTTTTGCCGACGTGGCCGGCGTCGACGAAGTGCAATTGGAGTTGTCCGAGACGATCGAGTTCCTGCGCGATCCGATTAGCTTTGGACGACTGGGAGGTCGCGCGCCGCGCGGCATTCTTCTTTCCGGCCCGCCGGGAACAGGCAAAACTCTGCTGGCGCGCGCCGCCGCCAACGAGGCGGGCGTGCCGTTTCTGTCGGTATCCGGCTCGAGCTTTCAAGAGAAATTTGCGGGACTTGGCGCTGCGAGGGTACGCCGCCTTTTCGCTGAAGCGCGCAAGCTTTCTCCCTGCGTGATTTTCATTGACGAGATTGACGCGCTGGGACGCCAACGCGGACGCGGTGGCGATTCGGCTTCTGCCGACCAGGATCAAACGCTGAATCAATTGCTCGTGGAGATGGATGGCTTTGACCGGTCGAGCGGCGTAGTAGTGATTGGCTCAACCAACCGTCCGGACATTCTCGATTATGCCCTCACGCGGCCCGGCCGTTTCGATCGGGAGATCGTGGTCAATCTGGCGGACGCGCGCGGCCGTGAAGCTATCCTGCGAGTGCACGCTCGCGAACTTCGTTTGCAGCCCGATCTGGACTTGGAATGGATTGCGCGCGGTACCCCTGGTTTCTCCGGCGCAGATCTCGCCAACGTCTTGAATGAAGCGGCGATTGCCGCAACCCGAGATGGCTCTGAGGCAATTGCGCGCAAGCATGTCGAGTATGCTCGCGACAAGATCCTTATGGGTGCTGAGCGACAAGGCTTCTTAATGGACCAGGAAGAACGATACGCCACGGCGGTTCATGAATCCGGGCACGTAGCGGTCGGCCTCACCGTCAAGAATGGCGATCCAATACACAAGGTGACCATTCTGCCGCGCGGCCGAGCGTTGGGCGTCACGCAATCATTGCCCGAACGTGATCGCTGGATGAAGAAACGCGAATACCTCGAAGACCAGATTGCGATGTTGCTGGGTGGCAGAGCCGCTGAAGAGATACTGCTTTCAACCATGACTGCCGGCGCGGCCAATGATATCGAGCGCGCGGTAGAGATTGCGCGCCGCATGGTGGCCGAGTTTGGCATGAGCTCCCTCGGACCGATTCACCTGGGCAAACCGGACGAGCCGTGCAGTCAGGCTCTGCTGGATCGGATCGAGAAAGCTACCAGCGAGATCGTTAACTCTCAAATGAAGCGTGCCTGTGACGCCATAAATGAACGCCGCGCTTCGATTCTGCTGCTGGTCGACGGCCTGATGAAGCAGGACACTCTGGAGTCCGAAGAGATTTTGCGCTGCTTTGGAGAGCGCGAAGCGGCCGCGGCTTAAATTTAGATTTTAGATTCGTCGCGTTTCGTCGCGCTTGCTTAACAGGCTTTTCAAGGCCGATTAGTGCCCCAGCGCCTCCGGATGCTCAGCCACCTCAGCTATTACCCGGCTGCGTCCCCGTCGAGTTACGATTGCCACTCCCGCGAAGATCAGAACACACGCGACAAGTGTGCGGCTGTTCCAAGCCTCACCCAGAATTAGCGGCGCAAGGGCAAAGGCAATTAACGGCTGAAGGTAAATGTAGATTGCCACCGTGCTGGGCTCCACCCGCGCCAGCGCCCAGGTGTTCAAGTAATAGGCGCCTACCGTCGGCACAAGAATGATATAGAGTACCGAAAGCCAAACACCCCAACTCAGACTGAACAGCGGAGTTCGAGCCAACGCTAGCGCGCCCAGCGGCGCAGTGACAAGACATCCCATCAAAAACATCCAGGTGATTACCGTCAGCGCTCCGTGCCGCTTCAGCAAGTCTTTTGAAAGCGCGATGTAGGCGCCGTAAACCAGAGAATTGGCCACGATCAGCAGATTGCCGACGCTGGTCGCTCTTGAAAAATCGGCGCGTAAAGGATCGATCAGGTAAATAACGCCGCCGGCCGCCGTAGCGATCCCGATCACTTTTCGCCATGAAAGATTGTCATAACCGAGTACCGCACCGACGATCAAGGTAAAGATGGGAATAGTTGTTCCCAGCAGCGTGGCGTTAATTACAGTAGTGAACGAGAGTCCCTTAACAAAGAGAACCTGATTCAGTACGACGCCGAGCGCACTGCAAAGCGCCAGCCAGCCAAGATCCTTCCTGGTTGGCTTCGCAGGTCTCTTCGTGAACTGCAATACGAACGCCAGAGCAAGAGTGGCGCCCACGATCCGCAACGCGACTAGTCCAGTGCTCGGCAGTGAACGCAACGCGATCTTCCCCACAATGGGCCAGGTTCCGAACATGATCTGAACCATAATCAGGGCAAGGTGAGGTGCAACGCCGCCGCGTTTCGGGGCGTTGTCCGGGAGAGCTGGTTTTCCGTTCGTACTTTGGGAAGAGGGTGGCATTCCGCTTATTGTGATCTTTTCTTTGAATTACCGGCTACGCGCGAAAAAACGGATCGGGCGCATACCCGATCCGTTCCAGCCCTTGCTTTGTTAAGTTATTCCCAGCGGCAGCGCGTCGTTGCTGGTGTCAGCGGTTTCTTAATCTCATCCAGCGTCAGGGACAACCAGGTAAAGCGGGTTCTCCATCGCCTTTTTGAATGATTGCAGAAACTGCGCGCCGGTTGCTCCATCGATTACGCGATGGTCGCAGGACATTGTCACCCTCATCATTTGCCGTATAGCGATTTCTTCGTTCTTTACCACCGGCTTAGGCGCCATGGCCCCCACCGCCAGAATACCGCCCTCGGGCGGGTTGATGACGGCGGTGAATTCGTCGATGCCATACATGCCAAGATTGCTGACCGAGAAGGTGGCGCCTGTGTATTCCTCCTGAACAAGTTTTCGAGCACGAGCTCGTTCCGCCAGTTCTCGGACTTCGGTGTTAATCTCGCTTATAGACTTCAGATCAGCAGAACGAATAACCGGAGTTATCAATCCGTTGTCCGTAGCGACCGCCACACCGATATCAGCCCGTTCGTAATAGCGAATTACTTTATCCTGAAAAGACGCGTTGACGTCCGGATGCTGAATCAACGCCCAGGCTGCGGCTTTGATAATAATGTCGTTGAGGCTGATTTTTTGCTGCGGATAGATCTCATTGAGCGCCTGCCGCAGATCGGCGGCGCGATCCATTTCGATCTCGGTGGTTAGGAAGAAATGAGGCACCGGCCCGATCGAAGTAACCAGGCGGCGAGCGATTGTTCGCCGCATCTCAGACATGGGCACGTCGCGAAAAGGGGAGGCGCCGGTAATTGCAGCCTGCTGCGCCGCCGCTCCGCTCGGGACGGCTCGGAGTTTTCGCTGCGCTTCCGCGCCGTCACCGGCGGTTGGCTTCTTTCCGGCGGCGAGCGCAGCTTCGACGTCGCGCTTGATAATTCGTCCGCCCGGGCCAGTGCCGGCAATTGCGCTCAGGCTAACTCCACCTTCCGCAGCCATACGTGCCGCGATGGGAGAAACGACAACTCGCCCTCCAGTTTGCGGCTGCGCGCTCGTGGGAGCTGACTTGCCATCGTCGGGTTCAGGGGCGGTGACCTTTGCCGTGGGGGACGCCGATTGTGGAGTCTCTGCCTTCTCTTCTTCTTCAGTTGCTTGTTCAGATCCCGTTTGATCGGAAGGCTTCTCTTGTGCGGCTGCGCTTTCCTTTTTCTCCGTGGCGGGCTGCGCTTTCAAAAGCGACGATATGTCTTCGTCAGGTTCGCCAATAATCCCGATCAGCTGCCCCAGCGGTGCGCTTTCGCCTTCCTTAATTAATATCTTGCGCAGGACACCGTTGCCAAGCGCCTGCATCTCCATCGTCGCCTTGTCGGTATCGATCTCGGCGATCGGCTCGCCCATGGAAACGGTATCGCCCTCTTTCTTCAGCCAACGAGACAGTTGGCCCTCTTCCATCGTGGGCGAGAGCTTGGGCATGACCACCTGAGTTGCCATTCGGATTTGTCCTTGTCAGTTGTTCGTAGTCAGTCCTTCAGCTTGCCCGGACAGCCACTTGCCTCGCAAAGGAGAACCGGCGACATCGTGGGCAACGCACCGATTCTCATGAGTACGTGACTTCCCGAACAGCCGCGACAATTTGCGCAACGCCGGGAATAGCCAGATTCTCCAAATTCTTTGCGTACGGCATGGGCAGGTCAGCCCCGGACACGCGTCGTACTGGAGCGTCCAGGTAATCGAAAGCGCGTTCGGTAATCTCGGCACTAATCTCAGCGCCAACGCCACAGAATGGATGGGATTCTTCAGCCACGACGGCCCGGTTAGTTTTTTTGACTGACTCGATGATGGTTTCGATATCGAACGGCCGTATCGTGCGCGGGTCTATGACTTCGCAGGAGATGCCTTGTTGTTCCAATTCTTCGGCGGCCTTCAGCGCCAAAGGGACCATCAGGGATCTTGCAACGATGGTTGCGTCTTTTCCCTCCCGTTTTACGTCGGCCTTGCCCAACGGGATAGTAAGCTCGGGATCCTCCGACACTTCGCCCTTCAATCCATACATGCGCTCCTGCTCAATGAAGATCACCGGGTTGTCATCTCTGATAGCAGTCTTCAGGAGTCCCTTGGCGTCGGCGGGAGTAGAAGGCATTACGACTTTCAAGCCAGGGAAGTATGCGAACCATGATTCCAGCGCCTGCGAGTGCTGTGACGACACCTGAAACGCCGAACCGCCCGGACCACGAAACACGATAGGGATCTTGAACTGCCCGCCGGACATGTAGAGCATCTTCGCCGCGGAGTTGATTATCTGATCGGTAGCCAGAAGCGAAAAGTTGAATGTCATGAACTCCACGATCGGACGCAGGCCGGCCATGGCTGCACCCACTCCCAACCCTGCGAATCCAAGTTCGGTAATGGGAGTGTCGATGACGCGCTTCTCGCCAAACTGCTGGAGCAGACCCCGCGTGACTTTATATGCTCCCTGATAGGCCCCCACCTCTTCGCCCATAAGGAAAACATCTTCGTCGCGTTGCAATTCTTCGCGAAGCGCCTGATTCAGCGCGTCGCGCATTGTTATGACAGCCATCTAAGCCTCACTAAGTTCAGGATTGCCACTCGCGCGCCCCGATCATCGACTACTGCTCGTCCGCATAGACGTTCGTGTAGAGTTCGCCGGTATCGGGCTCAGGACTCTCTTCAGCAAAACGGACGGACTTATCGACCTCAACTTTTACTTCTTCTTCAATCCTGGAGAATTCTTTATCACTTAAAATCTTCTCTTCCGCCAGGGTAGCCCGAAACAGCTTCAGCGGATCTCGTTCCTGATGTTTTTCGATTTCCATGCGCGTGCGGTACTTGCCTGGATCCGACATTGAATGACCCATGAAGCGATAAGTGCGAAACTCCAGCAGTGTGGGAAGCGATTGCTTGCGCGCGCGCTCGACGGCGCGCTGAGTAGCTTCACGCACCGCGAGGACATCCATGCCGTCCACGAACTCAGACGCTACATCATAAGCGCATGCCTTTTGAGCGACATCCTGAAGTGACATGGAGCGTGCAAGCGAAGTTCCCATGCCGTATTGGTTGTTCTCGCAGATGTAAATGCAGGGCAGCTTCCAGAGTTGGGCCATGTTCAGTGATTCATGGAAGCTTCCCTGGTTCACTGCCGCCTCGCCAAAAAAGCACTGAGTGACCCGGTCGGTACCTTTGTACTTTGCAGCAAAGGCAACCCCGGTTGCCAGCGGAATTTGCCCGCCGACAATTGCATGCCCGCCGAGAAAGTTAACGCTCGAATCGAACATGTGCATCGAGCCGCCCTTGCCGTGGGAGCAGCCGCCGGCTTTTCCGTACAGCTCTGCCATAACCGCTTCCGGCGTGATCCCTTTGGCAATCGCGTGGGCATGCTCCCTGTAGCTGGTCAGGACGTAATCATCAGGACGAAGAACCGAAATGCAGCCGATAGCCACCGCCTCCTGCCCTATGTAAAGGTGACAGAACCCACCTATCTTACCGAGGCTATAAGACTCGGCCGCCTTCTCTTCAAAGCGCCGCACCAACAGCATCTGGCGGAATAGCTGGATCAACGTCTCGCGATCAGTATTCTCCAGGCGTCGCTTTTGATCACGTTTCAGTTTCCTGGATTCGTCACTACCCGGAGTGGAAGATGAAGCTTGCGGCTGTTCAGCGATGGCGTTGGAGCCGCTTCTTTCATCGGCGCCGGCTCGCGACCGGGTTTCTGTGACTCCATCGCTCATTGGTGGTTCTTATCCGCCTAGAGGGTCGTAAATATCGCTTCGCAGGTTCGGGATCGCTGAAGCTGCTTGAATCGTAATGCCGCCGATTATACGCGAGCGGGGTATCAGGCGCAAAACATCGCGCCGCACAAAGAAAACGGCGCACACTGCTAAAAGACAATGTGCGCCCAGAGTAGTTTTAGCTGCAGCTTATTGGAAGTGATCGACTGAGGACGGTGAGGGCATGGTTGCCAGGGTAAGCAGATTTTTGCGAGAGTGTTTATCTTGCTGCATGTTCCTCGCCGCCGCTGTTAAGAGTTCTTCGGTAGTTTCGCCGTCGGCGGGGAAGCATGAGATCCCAATACTTACGGAGACCTCGGTAGTTTTCCCGGTCTTGACCGAGAATTTGTGTGCTGCGACTGCCACCCTAATCCGGTCGGCGACCATCGCCGCCATTGTTTGGGAGGCCATCGGCATGATCGCGACAAACTCGTCACCCGCGTAGCGTGTCAGGATGTCCATCTGGCGCAGCTCTTTCCGAATGACGCGCGCGATACTGGCTAATAGCCGATCGCCAACAGCGTGTCCGTAGTTGTCATTAATGGTTTTGAAGTCGTTGATATCCATGCTGATGACTGACAGCGGCTCCCGATTCAAACGTTGGCATTCGGCGACTCGCTGTTCGAGCATCATGTAGAACCCGCGCGCGTTGGGCAGTTCCGTAAGAGGATCTGTTAAGGCACTCTCCTTTGTCTTCTCAAAAGTGAGCGCATTATTCAGGGCCGAGGAAGCATGCTGGCAAACGGACTCGAGCAGTCGTACGTGCTCAGTGGTATACGAAGTACGACTCTTGGAGTAAAGCGTTATGGAGCCGAAAGCTCCGTCTTCCCGTATAAGCGGCGAGACAAGCACACCGCGGTAATGTTTAGCAATCTCTTCGGGCACACCAACCAGATCCAGCTCCGGCGATGCGTTGCACATCGAGCGTGCATTCGCAATCACCCAGCCGGTGATGCCATCCCCAACACTCATGCGACGGCGGGCGAAAATGTCCGCATGATCCCCTGCGGTATGCACCGCGATCGCTTTGCCGGATTTCTCGTCAACGATGAAGATAATGCAGCTATCGAAAGGCACAATCGCCCGCAATTTGTTTGCGACCAGCGCGACTGTGTCGTGCATGTTAAGCGAGGAGCCGATCGTTTGGGCGATCTCATGCAATGCGAAAACTTCACGCTGAGCTTCTGTGATCGAACGGAAGCCTGAAGAATTATCCGGAGCACCCAAAATGTCCGAAGCCAGACCGGCGTCCGGTCGCGCCTTAGTCACCAGGTCGATGTTCTCGGAGGTTACCTGTTCCTCGATGTCCTGATGTCCTATCAGATTGTCGAATTCGGCCACATGCTCAGTGAACAGCTCGACTAGCTTTGGGTCGAAAGCTGAGCCGGCCATCTTTTGCAAAAGGGCCAGCGAGTCTTCGCGTCGCATGCCTTTGCGGTATGGGCGGTCACAGCGCGTCGCATCGTAAAAATCCACCACTGAAATTATTCGCGCCACCAGGGGAATGGCCTGGGCCTTCAGGCCTTTCGGATATCCACTACCGTCCCATTTCTCGTGGTGGTATCGGACGATATCTTCTACGGGATATGGAAAATTCACCCGTTTTAAGATATCCCCACCGACCGTTGGATGGATCTTCATTTTCGCGAATTCAGATTCAGTTAGTTTTCCCGGCTTGTTCAGGATGTACTCGGGCACCGCCAGTTTTCCAATGTCATGCAGAAGAGCTCCTGCCAGCAGCGCCTGTGTTTCCTGTTTGCCTACCTTGAGTAGCTTGCCCATCTCGGTGGCATAGATTTGAGTCCGGCGAACGTGGCCGTGGGTGGTCTGGTCCTTCGCATCGATAGCAATCGCCAGCGATTCGATGGTGTTCATGTGTAGTCTGGCCATCTCTTCAATGTGGCGTGATTTTTCGGCCTCTGCGTGCCGCACTTCGTTGACGCGCTTTTCGTTGAACCGGTAGAGCAAATGCACGAGCACGATGATCAAAAAGCCGATGAAGACGAAAGGTATACCAGCGCCGCGCAAACCGGAGTAGAACAGCGCCGCGGCCGCTACGGCCGAAACCTGGGTGATAAGCGTCCAAACGATACTGTCCTGCGATAGCGTCGGCCGACTCTGGCCAGAGTTAAATCCGATAAAAGCGGCAGTTGCGAATGTGCTCAGGAAATATTGGGTAATCGCAAACACGCAGAGAGGAAAGAGTAATACATCGAATGAAACACCACGGCCCGCGGCAACCGAGCCACCAGCGAATACAAAGACCAGAATTCTGTAAAAGAACGAAGCTATGAAGGTCGACGTAATGGCTGTCCCGGTAGTGAAAACGATTGACCGGCGATCGGCCAGGCGGAATGTGGATATGAATCCAACGATTGCCGCCAAAAGCATCGCGGGTCCGAAGTTCTTGGCTGGAGGCAACGCGTACATCATGACCGCCAGAAAAATAAAAGCATCTGCTACGGATTTCTGGCTCTGGGGCACACCTTCGGCATTTGTTACCGGCACAGTGAAACGGCTGGACCCAATGGTCAGAATCAGCAGCACAACGAACGGTCCGAGACCCGTCCATCCGGACAAGGGCAAGCTAAGCGTAGCCAGTGCTCCGAGGGCTAATAAGGCACCCCCCAGGAACGTGACCACTCCGAGAAGGCTCAGGCTCTTCCAATTTCTTTTTGGCATGATTGGCGGTTTTCCCTTTTCTGGAAATAGCAGCGAAGAAGGCGGAACGTCGAACGCCTTTGTGGTCGGACTCTGCAGCAAATTTTCTTGGCTTGGTGTGGAGAGTGGCCATCGGCCGCCTCGACGGGAAGGTTTAAACCTTCAAAGGAAGTGCCAACGATGTTTGGCACCTGCCAAGAATACTCGTTTGAGGCGTTAGCCGTCAACTCAATTGTGGTCTAAAGGGAAAGGGTTTCGGCGCGGAGTTTTGGGGGTTTTTCGCGCGTTCGCAGGTTCTCCCGGGCTGTGCAGATGAAGCCGGTTCTTTAACTCTTAGGATTGCGACAACGAATTACCGAAGTAGGCGAGATAATTCTGCGCTATCAGTGACCGGTGGAAGACAAGTGTAATTCTCGCAAACATACGCTGTAGCCTTGCCTTCTACCCTTGGCCGTTCCCGAAGCAAAGGGACAAGCTGAGCGGCGTGCCCGTCAGGTTCGGTTGCAGCAGCGACAACCTTGTTTGGAACGTATTGGCTCCAAATGGCGTGCAGGAGCGCCCTGGTGTCGTCCGAATCCGAATCGCCAATGACTGCAATTTCTCTTGGCGAGGAAAGATAGAAGTCCAGAGCGCTCAGGGCCCGGCCGAACGCGGAAGGGTATTTCATAAGTGCATCGCTCTGGAGCCGCAGGACAGTTACTCCCTTGCGAGCGTAGGCTTCATTCCCGGTAAGGCGGCCCAGCCTGAAAAGCACGTCCGCAGCAACGGAGTTTCCCGATGGAGTCGCATTGTCCAGATAGTCCTTCAAGCGAACGATCAAACGTTCGTGGTTCTTGCCGGTATAGAAGAAGCCGCCATCTTCATGGTCCCAGAACTCTTCAATCTTTTTCTCAGCCAGCTTTACCGCCTGTTCGAGCCAGTGCAACTTCCCGGTGACTTCGAACAAGGTGACGAGCCCATCGATTAAGCATGCATAGTCTTCAAAGTAGCCATTGAGTTTTGCAACTCCGTCTTTAAATGTTCGCAGTAGCAATCCCTGCTTCTGCATATTTGCCAGCACGAACTGGGCATTGCGCACGGCGGCCTCTCGAAAATCGTCGCGTTCCAGAATAATGGACGCTTCAGCGAAGCTGACCAACATCAGGCCGTTCCAGGCGGCTAATATTTTTTCATCACGGCCTGGTTTGACGCGCTGCTCGCGAATCTGAAAAAGAAGTTTCCGGCCATGATCCAGAACTTCATTGAAACGTTCAATCGGAACCTTGAAGTCGGCGGCAACTTCTTCGGCCGGACAAGTCACGTGCAGGATATTCAGGCCTTCGAAGTTTCCCTCAGTGGTGACGTCGTAGTAAGCGCAAAATAATGCGCTGTCCTCTTTACCCAATTCCCGGTCGATTTCTTCCCGCGACCAGACAAAGAACTTGCCTTCATGGCCTTCCGAATCTGCGTCCTGGGTTGAATAAAAGCCACCGCCCTTATCAGTCATCTCACGAAGCACATAGTCCAGTGTCTCCTCGGCGATGCGGCGGGCGAATGGGTCGTGCGTTAGTTGATAAAGATGCAGGTAAAGCCGTGACAGCAACGCGTTGTCGTACAGCATTTTCTCAAAGTGAGGAACGAGCCATTTCGCGTCCGTCGAATAGCGATGAAAGCCGCCGCCTAGTTGATCGTAGATACCTCCGTTCGCCATTTTCCGACAAGTCTCCTTAGCCATCTCAAGGATTTCCGCGCGACCTGTGCGGTGATAGGTACGCAAGAAAAACTCGAGCGTCATCGCCGGGGGAAACTTCGGCGCCCCGCCGAAACCGCCATTTACTCTGTCATAGGAGCGCGCAATTCTGGTGTACGCGTTATCCAGCAAGTCAGTCGTCAGCAACTCATTTGAAGTGGTGGACGCACTCAAATGCGCGAGATGATGTTGCATAGTCTCGGCGGTTTGGGCGACTTCCGCGGGACGCATGCGATAAGCATCAGCCACACTTACCAGGACGCGTCGAAAGCCAGGCATTTGATATCGATCTTCCGGAGGAAAGTAAGTGCCACCATAGAAGGGCACGCCTTCAGGAGTCAGAAACACCGTCAAAGGCCAGCCACCGTGCCCGGTCATCATTTGCACGGCGTTCATATAAATCTGATCGAGGTCGGGCCGTTCCTCGCGATCGACCTTAATGTTGACGAAATGCTGATTCATCAGCTTGGCAATCTCTTCGTTTTCAAACGACTCATGCTCCATGACGTGGCACCAGTGACAGGCGGAATAGCCTATGCTGAGCAGAATCGGCTTGTCTTCTGCGCGCGCCTTTTCCAGCGCTTCTGGGCCCCACGCATGCCAGTCAACGGGATTGTGCGCGTGCTGCAGCAGATACGGGCTGGTCTCGTTGATCAAGCTGTTGGTATGGGGGTGCTGATTCATGATTGCGGTGCTGCCAGGAAAGAAAACGTGTCCTGAATCTAGTCCTTGAACCAATATTTGGTTTTCTTAGTCCAGGGGTTGTTTGGATAGCGGCGATGGAGGAGGTCGAACGCAGCTTTGGACCAGCGGCCGGTTTCCTTGTCCGTGCAGCCACGTCGCGTGGATGTTACTGCCAGGTGCAACGCCTCAGGAACACGGTCATCAGCAGGATTTCGATTGGCCCAGTCGATAACCGTGCGCGAAAGATAATTCGGCGCGACTCCCAGTGCGTTAAGCGTGCCGACTTCTTTTGCCACGGCAGCCTGTTCTGACGCGCTCAGGAAAGCAGGTAGCCTCTGCGTGGGTGATTTTGGCGCGTTCGTTTCCGGCTCCGCGACAGCGTCACCTTCGAGCAGTCGAGGGCTTGCCGCCAGACACCACCAATTGTCACGGAAACTATCGACTTCGCCGATCGGAGTAGATCGACCGAGCCCTGGCGTTACTGTAGGTCGCAACCCGGGAAACTTCAGAGCTATGTACGCCGCAGTGAACCTTCTTGCCTCAGCGGTATTGGCAGCCTGGTAACTTGCCAGCAACTCCTTCAGCGCTGGGTAGAATCCGCTCAAAACCGGAATCAAGCGAGTGCTCTCTTCGCGACGATCGAGCAGTGCAGCCCGCATCCAGGCTGCTTGAGCTACATCGCGCCGCAGATGTGGCGGCAGAGACCTGATCGTCGCTGCATGTAAAAACAGACTGAGCGGCGCATGTTCGTTAAGAAACGTAGTCGCGTCTTGATCAAAAAGGAGGCTGGTTTCTTCCTTTGGTTTCTCTACTTCCTTAGGTTCCACTGGAATCTCTCGCCCGTCTTCATCGTAGCTAAAGCCGGCTGGGGACCGCGGAGCGTCTCGTAGAAACTCTTCCGCACTACGAGCCAGGATCATTCGTTGGGCCAGAAACAGGTTGACCGCTGAAGGCGCCATTTGAGTTCGATCCGAGCCAGGAATCTCGTCAAGGATGTTGAGTGCCTCTTCGTCCTTTCCAGCGTCCATCAACAAGCGAACCCGGTAGAACGCGACTGAGTCAAAGGCCGGTGAATGATGATCGACTTTCGAGGCAGCTGCCAGTAGCGACGCGGTCTTCGGGTTCTTAGCATCTACCTTGGACAGAACAGCAACCAGCCAGGGAAGAGAACTTGTCTTCTCGAATCTTTGCAGCGCGTGCTCGAGCGAACGGTCGTAGCTATTTTGAAACGTCACGATCCAGTCGCTAACGTCGTCCTGTGTTACAGCGGCCGGCATCTCTTTGCGCACTGTGGCCTCTTCTGCATCTTCACCCACAATCTTGTCGAGCAAGATGGTGTAGTCCCAAACGTCCTGCTTAAAACCTTCGCTCGAAGTTTTCTGCATAATCGAGCCGGCCAATTCATGCAGTTTCTCTTCGGGATGAAGTCGCAGGCGCACCAAATTCAGCAGACGGGCGGACGCGTGATGCTGCGAAGACAGGTCCTTATCGTTCAAGATCTGCTTTAGTTTGGTTTCGGCTTTGGACAATGGGCCTTGCTTCTCTTCCTCTTTACCCAGACTGGCCTGGCGCAGAAATGTACGGGCGATCATGTATTCGGCAGTTGGCCTCCAGGGAGAAGAGCTGTCGCGGGCTATGGACGCAAATTGGTTTTCGGCATCCCCAAAGCTCGACGCGTAGAAATTCGCTGCGGCAATCTGATACGAACGATCAGCGCGCAGCAACGGATCACCCACAGTCACAGCGCCGGGAATATTGTAGCCGTCAGAGCAATTTGAAAAGACCGTATCCTGTGCGCGAACCCAGTCCTTGATCTCCGAACTGTCCGCGTTGAACTTCTTCATTCTTTCATTCAGAGTCGCTCCTGCGGTGGCAAAGGCATCCTCCTGGCAGTTGAGATAGCTTTCATACTCGTTTGGCTTTTCACGATTGCGATAGAGGCTGATCTTTGGGGCCGGTCCGGCGCCGGCGACTTTGCTTCGCGCATCCAGCCAGGGTTTGATCCACTCGTCTTCCGGCGCGTCCCAACTTAGATCCAGACGCTCTTTCCAGAGCTCCTGCAAAGCGCGCTGCTCTCCCGGATCGAAGGTCCCGCCCTGCATTTGCCGGTACGCGGCGAAAAGATAAGACCGCGCATAGGATGGTTGGATCACGCCGATTTGTCCCTGGACAAACTTGTCGAGCGGAATGTCCGGGTGTTTCACATAGGTGAAGATCGCATCCAGAAAAAACGGCCCGCACGCTTCGCCCGACCGTCCGGATAGAACGAAGAGGACGGAAATAGCAATTGCCCCGATAATGGTTGTTCTAAAAGTTCTAGTAATCATTTGTGATCTTTTTGCGGAAGCCGGCCAGCGACTCCCTGGTCCACGCACTCGGATTAAAGACATAAAGTCGTTTCGCTGGGTCCAGATGCTCGACTGGTTCATCTGTCGCGATTCCATAGCTGTTCCGACAGGGAGGTGAGCCGAAGCTCTGGCCGGTCTCGAGATGCGACAGAACTTGTTGCCGGTCCGGTCCCATCCGAAACAGCATGGGCACCGCATCGTCGATCGGTAAGTCTGTTAGCCAATTGTCGCCGGTGCACCATGAGCTAAGCGCCGTAATCGAAAGCGTCAGATTCGGCGGCAAATTACGCCGAACGTCAGCGATTAACTGGCGATAGAACCCGCGCTCAGCTTGCCTGGCATCAAAGTCGATCTGTATTGAGGCAATACCTGGCAACCCGGCCATCGCGCTCAGCTTGGACACCAGTTCTTCGCGTTGACCCTTTGAAAGCGTGGGTGGCGCCAGCCGATCGGTTTCAATTCGCGCCACCGCCGTTAGCGCTGTTTCCTGCGGCACATTGAGAGGCTGAAGCCGGGGACGAGCGATCACTCTGTCGCCGCGCAGATAGATAGTCCGGGCAAGAAAGGCCACCCCAACTTCATTCGGATCGATGAAACTCAGGTCGCTGGGACGCTCCCACGCCCACAAGATCAGCCGCGGCATTTGATTGCCTGGCGCTATGGGACGCGCAGTTCCCAGAGGCTTAACCCCGGACCGCGCACGCGTGAATACGAGCGCGAGCGGTGACAGGAGTAGGGCCGCACCCAGCACGGCCAGGGCCAGGCTTTTTCTTGATGCTGTGATCTTAATCATTGCGTGGAAAATTTGCGTGCGGAGTGTACACCAGCGCTCAGTATGAAGAAAGTTAGCTGTACGGTTGGCAGTGTCCTAATTTCAATTTCTTTGTTTCTATTCCCCTCCCTCCTGGGAGGGGTTAGGGGAGGGCCTGCGGCGAATCAATCAAACGATTCATAAACGCGCGGCCATCGAGGCCGCGCGTATTTCTTCTGACCGAGCCGACACCCTAAACCCTCCCCAACCCTCCCAGAGGGAGGGGGTAGGCGCCGTTCACATGAATGGAACTCTTTTTGCTATACTCTCGAACTGAATGACCATTCATTTTATCACTTTCCCGATCGCGCATAGTTAACGAGCATGATTGGCTGTAACGGCGATGCCGGATTGAGGTAGCGCTAAATGGAACGAGAAAGTTTGGACATGGATGTTGTGTTCGTCGGCGCGGGACCGGCGAACCTCAGTGGCGCCCTGCACCTTGCCCAACTGGTTGCCAGGCACAACGAAGTGGTAGCCGGCGGCAAACAGCAGGGGACGTCGCTGGGCGATATCGAGATCGGAGTCATTGAAAAAGGTGCGTCGGTGGGCGCGCATATTCTCTCCGGCGCAGTGATGGATCCAAAGGCGCTGGCGGAACTGATTCCGGATTTTATCGAGCAGGGTGCGCCCCTCGAGTCGCCTGTAAAAGAAGATCACTTTCTTTTTCTTACTGAGAAGCACTATCTTCGCTCTCCGCTGACGCCGCCGCCGCTGATGAACCATGGCTACTACATTGTTTCGCTGAACCGGCTTACCGCCTGGCTGGGCGAAAAGTGTGAAGCCGCCGGCGTGAATATCTTTCCTGAATTTCCCGGGGCCGAGATGCTCTACGACCAAAGTGATCGGGTGATCGGAGTACGGACTGGCGACAAAGGCATCGATCGGGAAGGGAAGCGCAAAGCTAATTTCGAGCCGGGCGTTGATCTACATGCGAAGGTGACGGTTCTGGGTGAAGGCGTCCGCGGCTCGTTAACGAAGAAGCTGGTTGAGCGGCTGGCTCTGGACGAAGGTCGAGAGCCGCAAGTGTACAGCCTCGGCGTGAAAGAGCTCTGGGAGCTGCCTGACGATCGTTACCAACCCGGCCGCGTTACCCACACGCTCGGTTTTCCTTCCGACGCCTGGACCTATGGCGGCGGTTGGATTTACGGAATGCGGAATCGCATCATCAACGTCGGCTATGTGACCGGCTTGGACTATCGCGATCCTCTGCTTGATCCGCACGCTGAGTTCCAGCGATTCAAACAGCATCCATTTGTGGCAAAGCTGCTCGATGGCGGCAAGATGATTCGTTACGGCGCCAAGGCCATCGCGGCCGGTGGTTGGCACTCAATGCCGCGCCTATATGCCGATGGCGTGCTGCTGGTTGGTGACTGTGCCGTCTTTTTGAACTCGGCGCGATTGAAAGGAATTCATACCGCCATCAAGAGCGGCATGCTTGCCGCTGAAACTATTTTTGAAGCGTTGGTCGCTGGAGATTTTTCCGCCGCCAAACTAAGCAGTTACGAAGACCGCGTCAAAAATAGCTGGATTACTCCGGAGCTAAGAAAGTTCAGAAACTTTCACGCCGGCTTTCGTCATGGCCGCTGGCTGGGACTGGCGAACGCCGGACTTCAATTTCTTACCGGCGGGCGTGCCTGGGGTTTGTTCGATCGCGATCACGCCCACGCAGGCCACGAGGCAATGCGAAAGCTCTCGGCCTATGGCTATCACGGCGACGACGCCGCGCAACGCTACGACGGTTTTCGCTTTGACGGCAAACTTACCTTCAACAAAGTCACAGACGTTTATCACGCAGCCGTGGCCCACAACGAAGATCAGCCGGCCCACCTGCATGTGCTGGACACGAACATCTGCGCCACGCGCTGTGCCGAAGAATACGGCAACCCCTGCCAGCGCTTTTGTCCCGCCGCCGTTTACGAAATGGTCGAGGATGGAGCCGCTTCACCTTCGACCGCTCTAGCAGGCGACGGGCATTACGCCCAGAACCTGACCCAGTCAGCTACGCACTCCAGGCCCAGGCGCCGGTTGCAGATAAACTTCTCCAACTGCGTTCACTGCAAGACCTGCGACATCATGGATCCTTACCAGATCATCAACTGGGTCACCCCCGAAGGCGGCGGCGGACCCGATTACAAGGGCATGTAACGTTCGCAAGTTCTTGCATGTTCTGTTCAGGGTAAAACTGTTCGATACTTTCGATAATCATAGACACACTTCTGCTCTACTGCCTGGCGGCAGGTTACTGGGTCACGATCGGGACCTACCTGTATATAGCCTAGAAGAGGCTGTCCACTGCTGGTGCTGGCAGCAATTCCTCTTGACCACGGCGGCCCCGGTAACAAGCGCAGGACGACTTAGAACGACAAGAAGACGATGATGGCCTGAACAGCCGTCAGCGTGATGTCGGTTGTGGGCGCCTGTGTGGAATCACCACCCGGCACGTCGCCAGGCGCAGGTGCGCTTGTTATATGCGTTGGGTCAGGCGGCGGAGGCGCATAGCCGCCGGTCGGCATCTCGCCTGCGAAAGCTGAGCTAGAGAAAATCAAGGCCAGAGCCAGTATCATCAGGAACCGTTTCATAGGTTTCTCCTTTGGGGTTTTAAGGATGCAAGACTTCTTACATCCCGAAGCATAGAACAACCGCCAGAGATTCTTGAAATGTCTAGCCAGCGGAACTAATATCCCCTTCGCAAGGTCTCTTACACTCACATTGAAAGGTTTATCTCTCATGACGATAACCTCACCCAAGCTGGACACTTCGCATCTCACGGCCAATGACGAGGCCCTGCTCAGATGTCAGGCCGCTTTGGAACTAAAGGACAAGGAAGATTACGAAGGCGCGCAGGAAGTAATGCGCCCTTTGTGGAGGCGACTGGGAGACCGTCCGAACATCCACGGACTTCACTCTTCCGTCGCTGCTGAGACAGTACTCTGTGTGGGAATCTTGACTGGCTGGATTGGAAACAAGAATCAAATCGAGCAGGCTCAAGAACTGGCCAAGAATCTCATCACCGAAAGCATTGGTCTTTATGAAGCTGTGGGCGATTTAAATAAGGTCGCTGCGGCTCGAGCGGAACTTGCTTATTGCTATTGGCGTGAGGGTGCTTTGGAAGAAGCACGCATTATGTTCAATGAAGCACTGCAAAAACTTACGACGAAAGGGAATACCAGAGCACGCGCTCTATTGAGATTGGCAATTGTTGAGTGGTCGGCCTCGAAAAACAATGAGGCGCTAAGAATTCTCGAGGAGAATTCTGCGCTCTTCAAGAAGATTACGAACCACACCATCGCAGGAACCTATCATAATCAACTTGCTCTTGTGCTACGCAATCTTGCCGTAGGCACGAACAAAACCGATTACCTTCATCGAGCAATTAGGGAATACGAGGAAGCTGACTATCATTTCAAACTGGCCCATAACATCATCTTTCGTGCCCACGTAAAGAATAACGTCGGCTTTCTGCTCTATAAACTCGCCAGATTTAAAGAAGCCCACCATCATCTTATAGAAGCCCGACGCCTAACAATTAGAGTCCGCGATAAGGTAAGAACCGCACAAATAGATGACACTCGAGCCCAAGTTCTAATCGCCGAGGGGAAATTTGCAGCGGCGGAACCAGTGGCCCGCTGTGCTGTTTCCGTCTTAGAGAAAAGCGGCCAGCAATGTCTCTTGACCGACGCCTTGATCACGCACGGTATCGCTCTGGCCAGGCTCCACAAAACCGAGCGGGCCCAATTCACTTTCCAGAGGGCGATTGAAGTAGCTCATCAGGTGGGCGCCCTCAACAAAGCCGGCCTAGCCGCCCTCACCTTGATCGAAGAGCTGGATGAATTACCGCCGGAGGTTCTCTGTGCCGCATACGACCGGGCCAGTCAGTGGCTGGCTGAATCTCAAAGTCAAGATCTGCTGTTGAGGTTGAATGAAGCGGCGAGGCTGGTTTTCCTGATCCTGCGAAGCGCATTGAATGTGGAGGATGCTGCTGAAACTCTTTTTAACAAGCCGATTAGTTTGCAGGAAGAAATCTTGAAGCTCGAGCGGAGCTTGATTAGACAAGCGCTTGCCAAAGCAAACGGAAGCGTAACCCGCGCGGCCGCGCTTTTGAGCATGAGTTACCAGGGACTGGCCTACACTATTGAAGCAAGACACAAGGATTTACTGAAGGAGCGCTCGCCGGTTCGCCGCCGCTCGCGCAAAGACTTGCGCAGCAAAATAGTCGAGCGGTAAACAATGGACGGAACGGCGAATCAGGCACCCGTCAGCGAATCCATTTTATTTGCAGACACTTTCGTTATCCGAGGGGGAAAGACGAATATGTGCTGCAATGCGCCACGAACCGGGACGAGCGTGGCGTACAAAGGCCGGCACGTCTCCGAGCGTGCCGGCCTTTAGTCTTGATATTTCCAAGCTTTGCGCAAAAAGTCGCTAAACGGATTCACGGACCGCGCATGCCTTCGGTCTCTTTCCCCTCTCCCGATGGGATAGGGGTTGGGGGAGAGGATGTAGACGCGCCTAAAACCCCCACCCCAACCCTCCCCCAACGGGCGAGGGCCAAGAGAAAAGAAGAAGCGAGAGCACTTCAGCTACTTTTTGCAAAGCGGTATGTATACAAGAAGGTCGCTCGATTAGTACCAAGCGTTCACTCTTCGTCGTGAATCGTAAAATTGACTTTGCCGCGGATTACTTCTTCCAGAGCGACGCGGGTGGGTTTGTGTTTCTGCGGATCGATCTCGACGCGCGGGCGGGCGCCGCGTTGAAGCTGTTTGCTCCTTTTGGCGGCTACAATAATCATTCGGTATTTTGAATCCATTTCCGGCGGTGTACTCTCCTCAATAATTTCGCTGGCTTCGTCGTTTGCTTTGGCCATAACGGCAACTGCCTTCCGGCGGGATTTAAAGTTAGCTATTCTATTCAATCCGACTCAGAGATCAAGGATTAGCGGCAATCGGTAGTGGATCATTTTCAGTGTTGAACAAACTTAGGGGTTATGTGGTTGAGAATATAGCCCAGAAAATTACCGCAATCCACATTAAGAATATTATTATCCCTAATCCGATAATTATCTCAGAAATTCGACCGAGAGGCTGGGAGGCTACGGGACCGTCCTTTCCCTTATCAACCGGGAATACATTATTCGCACAACCCGGCTGAAGATTAAAACGAGCGACATACCATGTTTGCCATTTACGCTCTCGAACCACAATCCAAGTTAGGGAGATCGCTACCAAGATGCCAATCGCTGGAATCAGATACAGAGTTGCGTGTGGAGGCCCTTTTATTACAGTCCCGCTTTGCGCGTTAGTTCCCTCGGTTGGACGCATAAGAAAACCGAGAGCGACAACCAGTCCTGCTTCGATAGTGATGAGAAACTCAATCCACTTCTGGCCCACTTGATCTTGATTTATGATCAGATCAACTAGCCATTTTGGCGTTTCGGTGGCTGGTGTTTCGTCGACTTTATTCCCGGTCATGTTGCACTCTTCCTTTCGACATGGGGATAGCGGGAGGTGAGAAAGCGAGGGCCTTATATCACTAATCGAGAAGCCCTAACAATATCCGCAATAGACCGATACTGTTATAAACTTGGATTCGTTCATAACAAAGCTGCCTGCATCCTCACTCACGGTGGCGTTACTGCCGGTCGTTCTGTACTTACGCGGCACCTGCTTGGCGGGGGAACTTTTCCAGCACCTGCCGCAACTGTTCTTCCTGCCGTTCGCAACGAGCGCGTTCCGCGTAGATGATCGCGGAAAGCTGGGCCGACGCCCGCTCAAGATCGTCGTTGATAATTACGTACTGAAAATCTTTGTAATGCTCGACCTCGGCCGGAGCGCCGCGCAGGCGTCTTTCCAAGTCCTCAGGAGAATCCGTGCCTCGGGTAATAAGACGCTGGCGCAGGATTTCAAAAGACGGCGGCAGGATGAAAATGCAAACGGCGTCAGTCATCAGGCCGCGAACCGACGTGGCGCCCTGTACGTCGATCTCCAGAATAATATCCCGACCGGCCGCGATCTCCTGCATGACCTGATCGCGGCTGGTGCCGTAAAGATTGCCATGCACCCAGGCCCACTCCAGAAAATGCCCGGCCGCGATCATCACTTCGAACTCGGCGCGCGACACGAAGAAATATTCCCGGCCGTTGACTTCGCCGGGACGCGGCGACCGGGTGGTGTACGAGACCGAATAGCTCAGATTCGGCACGTCCTTGCGGGCGCGATCGATCAGCGTCCCTTTGCCGCCACCGGAAGGAGAGCTGACGACGATCAGCATTCCCCGGCCGCCGGCGGCGTTCGAAAGCTGTGCTGGTTCACTCGACATTTTGCACTTGTTCGCGCAACTTCTCGATCTCGCCTTTGATCACTAATCCTGCATCTTTGATAGTGATGTCCGTCGACTTCGACAGGACAGTGTTCGCCTCGCGATTCAGTTCCTGGAGCAGAAAGTCCAGCCGCTTGCCGATTTCAGTCTCCTGGTCGAGCGTCTCGCGAAATTGATCCAGATGGCTGCGCAGCCGCACGATCTCTTCGCTGATATCGCTCTTGTCGGCCAGGTAGGCTACCTCCTGGGCCAGGCGGCCCGGGTCGACTTCGACTGCCTGCCCGCCGCGGGCCAGCAGCTCACTGATTCTTTTTTGCAGCCGCGTGCGGTAACCGTCAACTAACGTCGCGGCTGACGCCTCAATCACGGGCACTTCGGATTCGATCTTAGCAATGCGCACGCGCATCTCTGCCAGCAACGCTTCGGCTTCGCTGGAGCGCATGCGCTCCAGATCATCCAGAGCGTTATCGACTGCCAGCGTAATCCCGGCAATCATGTTCTCGTCGAGGTCTGCGCGCATCGGTTGCATCGCGCCCGGCAGTCTAAGCAGGGAAGCGATATCCGGCTCGCCGACCAGATCGAATTCTTTTTGAATCGTACGCAGCGCGGTCAGGTAACGGCCGATTACATTGCGATCCAGATCGTAAGAAGATTCGCCCGTCCGCTCAAACATGATGTTGATATCAACGCGGCCACGCGACAGCCGGGCTCCGATGCGCCGTTTGATCATTACTTCGAGTGACGACAACTCCTGACCGGTGCGCAGGTGCACGTCAAGAAAACGGTTGTTTACTGTCTTAATCTCTACGGCGACACTGAAGTTGTCGCCGGCCGCATTGCCGCGGCCAAATCCGGTCATAGATTTCATAATAGTAAGCAGTTAGCAGTAAGCAGTAAGCAGTAAGCAGTAAGCAGTTAGAAACCAGAACTGCTTATTGAATTGATTTTCGGAGGCCATACGTTACGGCCAGGCACTCGTCAACCAGCGCGTCTACTTCGTTGAATACGTGCCTGTCGAGATAGCCGATGCGCAAAGCTATCTCGAGCTGTGTTTCCAGTTCGTTAAGCGATCCTATCGCAACACTCAGATAGTTTCGAAATTGTACTGGGGACCGACCGGCGGCACCTTCGGCGATGTTGGAGGGCACCGATACCGCCGCGCGGCGAATTTGGGAGGTTAGTCCGTAGATCTTCTCTCTTGGGAACCTCTTGCTTACTTCATAAACCTTTTGCACCAAATCCATGCTCTTGCTCCATGCCACGAGCTTTTTATGAGGTTTGCTCATCTAAAGATCCTTTCGTGGGACGAGGGATTGTTGTTGTTCAATTCTGACTGCTCACTGCTCACTGCTTACTGCTCACCAGTTCCTCTTCTTCATCAGCAAATTGCAATTCGTACAGGCGCCGGTATTGGCCGTTCTTCTCCAGGAGCTCCATGTGGCTGCCCATTTCCGTGATCCGTCCTCGTTCGAGCACTACGATGGTGTCGGCCCGGCGAATCGTAGACAAGCGGTGCGCAATTACCACGGTGGTGCGGTTACGTATCAGGTTCGCTATGGCTCGCTGGACCAAACGCTCAGATTCCGCGTCCAACGCCGAGGTCGCTTCATCAAGTATCAGCAAAGGCGCATCAACCAGGACGGCGCGCGCGATCGCCAACCGTTGTCGCTGACCGCCGGAAAGGAAGATCCCTCGCTCCCCTACAATCGTGTCATAGCGCGCCGGGAGCTCCATGATGAAGTCGTGGGCAAAAGCTACTCGCGCTGCTTCTTCGATTTGTCTGGTGGACGCGTCGGGCCGCCCGTACGAAATATTGTGCCTGACCGTGTCGTTGAACAGCACAGTCTCCTGAGTTACCAGCGCAATCTGCCGGCGCAGACTGACCAGCGCTGTGTCACGCAAGTCAGTTCCATCCCAGAGCACGGCGCCGGAAATCGGATCATGGAATCGCGGCAGCAACTTTGTGAGCGTTGATTTACCACCGCCCGACTCTCCCACCAGCGCCACCATTTTGCCTGCCGGAATGCGCAAGCTTACTCCGCGCAAGACTGATCGGCTCTCATTGGCATAACCGAAGGAGACATCTCGCAATTCAATCTCCCTTTGCAACGGCTTCAACTCAATCGCGTTAGGCTTCTCGGGAATCTCCGCATGTTCGTCCATCACTTCCCAAACGTGATGCGCCGCCGCTAAAGCTTGCTGCATCGCGTTGTGCAAGCTCGAAAGCTTTCGTATAGGATCGTAGCTGCGGATAAGAAAGAACAGAAAGGTTAGGAACTGGGCCGCATTCATCCGGCCGGCTACGATCTCACGTTGTCCGAAGAAGAGCAGCACCACCACGAAAAGAATCCCGATCATTTCGATGGTCGGCGGCGCTACGCCGGCGATTGTGGCCGACCGCAGCGTCGATCGCACAATGCGCCGGGCCACCAGGCTGAAACGATCTCCTTCGCGCGCCTCGGCGCGATACGCCTTCACGATGTTCTGATTGGCAAGCGCTTCCTGTGCGGTGTCGGTCAGATGTTTATTGCCTTCAAGAGATTCGCGCGATAGCTTACGCAGCGAAGAACCGAAGCGAGCAGTCAGCACTCCGACAAGCGGAGCAATGATCAGCGACCCCAGCGTCAACCGCCAGTTGTAATAAAAGGAAGCCGCCAGAAATGCGATCAGCGTGAAGCTTTCGCGCAGCATGTCGCGCAACGTGCTGGTGACGGCAGTTTCGATGGCGGCGGCGCTTGATATCAGTCGTGCAACCAGATGGTTCGTGCGATGACGCTGGAAAAAACTTGCTGACTGGTTCAGGAGATGGCGATAAAGATCCTGGCGCAGCTTCAGCACTGACGATTGGCCGATGACGGCCATCAAATACGTCGAAAGATACGCGGCTATGCCTTTTACCGCGGTGAAGACCAGCAGCAGAATCGCGATCGTCCGCCAGGCGCCCAGGCCCGACGCGGGAATGATTCGCTGCAACCCGAAAAGAGTCGGGGTGCGGTGACCTCCGGCCTGGGAAAACGCCTGATCGAAGATCGGCACAATCAGCGCTCCGGTGGCACTTTCAAGCACACCCACGACGAACATTGCCAGCGTCGCAATCGCAAAGGTTCCCCGGTGAGGCTTTAGATACTTTAGGAGTCTTTCCAGATCGTGCATCTTTAATCGCGCGTGTTTATGATCGCCCGCAGGTCGCCCACAGGTTGATTACGGGGAAGGATGGTAAGTGCCAATGATTAAGCATCAGGAAATATACTGACCAGTTCTGTTTGACGTCAAGGCAAAGCCGAATTCATACTACAACGTCTAATGCTTCAACTTCATCAGGTGGACGACTGACTCTTTCTGCGCCGTGACGCACACGATTGAGGTATAATCCCAATTCCAATACGACAAGGAACCCGACCCTTGGACTCTCAAAGCGCAAATAAGAATGCCGGCAAGCGCCTGCTGATCGTTGATGACGACGCGGACATGCGCACATTGCTGGCCGAGTACTTTCGCCGGCTCGGTTTTGCCGTGGAAGAGAAGGAAAGCGGCGCCACGGCCCTCGAGCCGGCGCTGTCGGGGCGATTCGATTGCTTCATCTTTGATGTTTCCATGCCTGAAATGTCGGGCTTCGACCTGTTGCGGCGACTGCGCGAACGCAACGTGCACACTCCAGCCTTGTTTTTGACCGCTCATGGCGAGCTGGAGAGCAAAGTTGCCGGCTTCGAAGCAGGCGCCGACGATTATCTGCAAAAGCCTTTTAGCCCGCGCGAGCTCGAGTATCGAATCGAAGCCCTGCTGCGCCGAAGCTCAGTACTCAGTTCCGATCCGGAAGACAAGCGCCTCGAAGTCGGTGATCTGGTGGTTGATCTGAGACGGCATCAGGTGTCGCGCGGCGGCGAGGGAATCGATTTGACGCCGCTGGAGTTCCAAATACTGGAGCTGCTGGCTTCGGAGCCTGGACGCGCCTGGTCGCGAAACGATCTGCTGGATCGAGTTTGGAGCACTGAATACGAAGGCTATCAACGGAACATCGATCCCCATATCAACCGTCTGCGAAAGAAGCTGGAGAAAGATCCAAAGAATCCGCATTACGTCCTTACCGTTCGCGGGGTTGGCTACAAGCTGAATGAGAATCCCTAATTCGCAGAATCCTGTTAATTGATGGTTTGTAGCAAATGGCTGAGCTCTCCCCGACGGCCGGCCTTCTGCCACGCGCCCTATGACATTCAAAAAGTTTTCTATCATCTCAGTTGTGTTACTGGGACTGACCTGCCCAGGTTCTAACTTCGGCCAGGCTCAGAACAAATCTGCCGCCGCGCGCAAGGTCCCGGCCTCAGCACGTATTCAATGGAAAGCCCAGAGCAAAGCTTCGCGTTACCGGCTACAGGTGGCGCGCGACCAGGGCTTGACCGACATGGTCATCGACAAGGCCGTCAGCGGGACCAGCTATCTTATTAGCGGGTTGCCGGAGGGAAAGTATTATTGGCGCGTGGCCCCAATCGGAGGAGAAGGGGGCAATTACTCGTCAGCAAGATCAGTGCAGCTGGTTAAGCCAAAACCGAAGGAGCCGAGCGGGACCGCTAGCGCAAAGAAGCCGGTAAAGCCCGTAGAGAGCGCGAGCAAATCCAAGGGCGTGACGGCGCCTCGGGTTGTGGGCCGACCATCGCGCACAAACACCGGCCCCACTGCGAAGGAAAGCAGAACCGCAAAAGAATTAAGACCGTCTGACCAAACACCGCGGGTCAGGGTCAATCCCCCGCGCGATGAGACTGCGCGAGTTACGCCTACTCCTCCACCTGCGGTCACTCCGAAACTGTTTCCGGATAACGGCGGCTGGCGAACGATAACCGGCAATATCGCTTATCCGGTTGCGGCCCACCTGCGTTCACGATCCAGCTTCGATCTTATCGGAGTCAATTCAAGCGGCACAGTGTACGCGCTCGACGGCGCGAACGGATCAGCGCTATGGACCACACGGCTCAGGCTGAGTGCAAACGTCGTCGAGTCGGCAAGCGGAACGGCTCCTTCATTCAACCCCGTCATCTTTACCGGGCAGGACGGGTTAGCGAATGTAGTCGTCGCTTTTGATGATGGCGTTCGCGCGTTGGCGGGTGCCACCGGCGCTGAGCTTTGGCGCACAAGTCTGCCAGGTGGAGCGCTGAGCGGCGTAGCGATTGAAGCCTTCGGTAATCAGCATGCCACCATCTTCATTGTTTCCGGTACGGGCCAGGAACTACTCCTTGTTGATGGCACCAGCGGCGCGATCACCGGCAAATCTGCCTTGCTGGCGAAACCGTTTGGTCCGCCAATCGCTTTCGTTAATGCGAACACGCGGAGTCTGGCCCTCGTCTTCGAGGGTGGATTTGTCGAGTCACGAAATATGAAGGGCGAAATGATCCGGACCGTCAAACTGGAGAGTCCAACGACGCCGCCTGTTTTCGTGGCCGGTCCCAAGGGTGGGCTGATCCTGGTGGGCACTCAGAATGGATTAATAGCTCTGAATGCAGCCACCCTAAACGCGGTGGGTCGCGTGGCGATTGAAGACGATTGGCCGCGCGGGAAATTATCAGTCGATGACATGGACGGTGACGGGGCGCCGGAGGTTGTCATGATAACGAATCGTGCTCGGGTGGTGGCGCTCAACACCACCGACGGAAAAATCCGTTGGGAAGCAAACGGCGCGACGGACGCGGCGTCGGCTGCTTTTGCCGACCTCGATGGCGATGGCGTACTCGATGTTCTGGTGGCAGCCTGGCCGGCGTTTGCGGTGGCGTTTTCCGGTCGTGACGGTTCCTTGATTTGGCGTGCTGATGAAGAAATGAATCCCGCGGCGCGGCTTCCTTTCGGAGCGGGTCGCAGTTTGGTGACGGCATCAGTCGAAGGCGGCAGCAACGCAATCGTCGCCGGAACGGATTCGTATCGAAAAGGTTTTCGCGCTGTCGGCTTGCCAAAAGGCGCGCTGCGTATTGCGAGGCGATGAGTAGCAACTCGCGTTGCCAAGCTCAAGCAGCTAAAGCATCGCGGTTCAGCATCCCGGTGAAGGACGGGATAGGTTTGGATGGCTATCCGCAGATTACATAGATGGGAAACTTATCAAACAGAACAAACTAGGCGCCCAAGGGTCAAAACAATTGTCTCTTCTAATCTTTCAAAATCCGTGTAATCTGCGTAATCTGCGGAGTCTAAAATCTAAAGTTTAGCTGGTCTCAGAAACTGTCTAATGATCTGGCTAATTGGAATCGCCCTGGCGCTCATCTGGTTCGTGGAAAAGTTCATTTTGCATAAGGGTGGCTTCATTCACATTCTGCTGCTGTGCGCGATCTCTATCCTCGTTATCCAGTGGGTTGCCAGGCGCAGGGCAATGGGATCGTGAGCGCGATCGTGAAACCGGTCGGGACGCCCTCACCTCCTCGTCCTCAAGCTGCGGAAAGGGAGGTTGAATCTCATTAACACCTCACTTCAGTGAGGTGACTGCCAGCACCGCAGAGGAACTATCAGCCGTTTTAACGGCTTCACCGGGAAACCGTTAAAACGGTTATCAATCCGTACGAAAACCGTTGTCCCACCTCACTGAAGTGAGGTGTTAATGAGATGGCCTTTAGTCCGGCCTCGCTTCTTTGCCAAACTGCGAGTTCGCGTTTCAGCGGACACTGCAGCCTTCCTCTTGATCCTGTATCCACCTTCGGCAACAATGTGGCCGTCTTTGCGCATCAATTGATGCGCTGCCATTATGTCTCCCGCTTAGTTTGGGTAGTTTGATGGAGGAATTACGATGTTTCTAACTAACACTCTTGCGAAGATCAGTCTTGTGACTTCCGCCAGGCGCGCACTCGCCGCATCGCTGGTTTCGCTCGCGGTCGTGGCTGTGGCGTTCGGCCAGCGCGACTTGCCGCGGCAAACTGTCGCCATAACCTATCCGCTGGACCAAACCGTTACGCTTAAGTTCCGCGGCACGACGCTTCTGCCTCGATTGAGTGGAGAAGGAAAGGTGCGACGCGCCGGCAGACGCGGCACACGGGTCGAGCTGAACATCGGAAACTTGCCCCGCGCTTCCGAATTAGGCGGCGCCTATACCACCTACGTGCTATGGGCCATATCACCAGACGGGCACGTGGACAACCTCGGCGAGATCAAGCGAAGCGGCAGCCCCTACGTTGACTCGAAGATCGACGTCACCACTCCATTGCAAACTTTTTCGCTGGTGGTGACAGCCGAGCCGCACTTCCTGGTGCGCGTGCCCAGTCGCATGGTGGTGCTGGAGAATCTGCCACCACAGCGTACTACCCAGGCCCAGGTTGCGGTCGTCAACGTGCAGTACATCGGTAACAGCAGCGATTACTTTCGCGACGCGCGCGTGCCGGAAATCGCCGACCGGGATTATCGCGAAACACCGACGACTTTGCTTGGCGCTCGGCAGGCACTGAACCTCGCTCGTTATGCCGGCGCCGAGCGGGACGCTCCAGATGAGTTGCATCAGGCAGAAAGTGATTTGCAACAAGCGGAAAGCGCCTGGCGTGCAAAACAGGCGGGCGCAGAGATCGACATCCTGTCCCGGCGCGCCACCAGTAGCGGCGCCAAAGCGGAAGAGATGGCGTTAGCCCGGCGAGCCGCGCGTGTGCGGCGGGAAGATCTGGAACGGCGCGATGAAGCGGTGCGTACGGCGGAAAGGTCTGCCGCAGAATCCGAGAAAGAGATTGAAAGGCTTCGCGCGGCGCTGCAAGCGGAAAGCCGGGCGCGCGAATTGGCGGAGCGCGATGCGGAGGGGGCGACTGAGCAACTGCGTGACGCGCACACAGAACTGGCGCGCTTACGAGATGAGCTGCAAACCGTTCGCGCCGAAGGTGACGAGGCGAAAATCAAGCTGGCCCGACTCGAAGGAGAGAAGCAAGCCGTAGAATCGCGGCAGACGGCGGAACGACGCGCCGCCGACCAACGCCTAGCCGCCGATACGCTAAAGCAAGCGTTGGCTCGCTACGGCGCGGTTCGTGACGACACCCGCGGGATGCGCGTGGTTCTGCCTGAATCGCTCTGGGCCAATCCGCGATCCAGCAACCTGGCGTCAAATGCCGGCGGCAAGCTTGAGCCGCTGGGAGCGCTGCTGGCAAACAATCCCGACTACCAAATTCTGATCGAAACCTACACCGATGGTCGCGGCAGCGAAATTGCATTGCAACAACTCACGCAGGATCGCGCTCGAGTCTTATCCGAGCGGTTCGCGGCGGCAGGACTGGATGTGACAAGAATCCAGGCCAACGGCATGGGTGCTTCAAATCCGGTGGGGCCGAATACGACTCCTGCGGGGCGAACCAGGAACCGGCGCACGGAAGTTACGTTGATCCTGAATTCGCAGGCCAGCGCAAATAACTAACTCGGGTCACCGAGTCAGGAAGGGGGCATGCCCCCGCTTTGATCACTGGCTTAATTCTTGCTGGGCAAACAAAGGAAGGAGCGGGGGCATGCCCCCTTCCTGACTGCAGGTGTTTTAAGGTGCAAGGTTTTGTTGGAGGTTGGGTAAGTGAGGAATGCTAAACGGATTTTCCATATATCATTTTCCATTTCTCATTTGCTATTGAACTGCTATCCAAACTCAAACTGAGTGAAGAGTCTCAGCTTGAAGTATCAATGAAAAATGAGAAATGGAAAATCTATTTCTTATTCCGTCCCGTATCCCTGTTTGAATCGTTAAAACCGGAATATGTCTATTCTCGAAGTTCTGCAACTGGTCGGTTATAGCCTCGGGGCAGTGCTGCCGCTGTGGATGGCCAGCATGCTGATCAAGCGGCGCGCCGACCTGGGTGCAATGCAACGATTGCTGTTGGCGCTGGCTCTTTGCATGGGAGGTTGGCATGCCAGCAACCTGGTGGTCACCGTGCATGCCATGCTGGGCTTAAGCGCCGCCGCCTGGACCACGTTGCTTCGCTTTGCCGATTCGATAGCCGTCATCAGCATTACCTTTACCTATTCCCTCCTGCTTCACGTTCACCTGCATTTATGGGCCAACGCCCGATCGCGAGAGCTGACGCGTAGCGAGCAGGTGCGCGTCTATCTTTCCTACATTCCGTGCATCTTTCTTTTGATCGGAGTGCCCAGCATCTGGATCGGACCTTACGCGCCGATGTTTGTGAAGCTGTCAGTGTTCGTGCTGCCGTTTGTTTTGTGGATTGCCTATTGTCTCGGATTGGTTGCGTTGACTGAGATACTGATTGCCCGTCGCGCCAGGAATCCTGGTGAACGCCGCATCATGGCAACGCTGGCGGTTTCCTTCATCGGCATTGCCATACTGATTCTCGCGGCCCTGGCGCTGGGGCTGGGTGAAGGGACGGCGCTGGGGCTCTATCTAAAAACGCTGGCGAACCTTGGATCGCTTCTGCCTTCGGCGCTGCTGGCGTATTACATCTACCGCTATCGCTTTCTCGAACTGATCATTAAGGAAAGCCTGATCGTCGCCTCGTTTGCGGCGGTGGTGCTGGCTATTTATCTTTACGGCATACGCACCATTGGCGAGTGGCTGACCGCCAGATATGGAGTCCGCACCGGTGTTATTGAAGGCGTGATGATCCTGGCCCTGACACTGATCGCCGCCCCTTTGCGTCGCTGGCTGGAAAAAAAGTTTCGCAAACTGTTCGAACGCGAAACCGCGCTGTACCGCGATGTGGTGGCGCGGATCGGATCGCAGGCCGGGCACTACAAGAACCTCCCGGAACTGTTGGGGTTTGTGGAAGCGCAAACCACAAAGGCACTCGCGCTGCGCGGGGTCAGGATCGTCGTGAGTGAAAGCGCGCGCGAAGGTTCGGTCGCAATCGATAACGGGAACGTTCGCTTATCGGAAAAAGCCGTAGACGATCCTGGTTGGGTTGACGCGTTGATCGAAAAGGCGAAGCACAATGGCTCCGAAGTTATCGAGGATGAAACGGAACTGGCCAGGCGTGGATATTCACTCGCGTACCCGCTGCGCCGCGAGGGCCAAACCGTGGGGCTGATGCTGATTGAGGCAAGTCCAGGCGCGCTGGCGCCGGACGTGCGCGCAGTGCTGGAAGTGCTTGCCGGCCAGGTGGCGATCGCGATTGAAGATTGCCGTCTGGTGGAGGAAAACGTGCGCCTTGAACGCAAGCTTGCTGAAGGCGAGCGCCTGGCAGCCCTGGGCCAGATGGCGGCGACGGTTGCGCATGAAGTGAAGAACCCTTTGTCGGCTATCAAATCGATCGCCCAGGTCATGCGTGAAGACGATAAGCTTAGCGACGAATACACGCGCGACTTGACGATGATCGTAGGCGAGACTGACCGGCTCAGCCAGAGCGTTACGCAGCTTCTTAGTTTTGCGCGCAAAGAGCCGCCTGCATCAGCGCCCTGCGGCGCCGACGATCTGGCTCGAGCGGTCGCTGATCTGTTTCGGGCCCATGCGGGCGGCAGAGCAATATCGATTGAATGCTCGGCCCATGCCGGGACCGATCTCGATGGGACCAGTGCCGCCGCAGTTCGCGATTCCTTATCGAACCTGTTGCTGAATGCGCTCCAGGCAACCCCGGCGGGTGGTCAGATAAGCATCGAGGCATTCTCTAAAAATGGCGGCGTTGTGTTCGCCGTTACCGATAGCGGGCCGGGCATTTCCAGCGAACTGCAAGCGCGCATTTGGGAACCATTCTTCACCACGAAACAACGCGGCACCGGCCTGGGTCTTGCCATCGTGCGCAAGCGCATGCAGGAAGCGGGAGGAACCGCAACGCTGGCCCCTCGCGAAAACGGACGAGGCGCCCGCTTCGAACTACACCTGCCAATCAATTGGTCTTCATTGGAACTTTAAGCCTCAGCGAGCGTGTCTGTCGCAAGTGATCAGCGATCAAGCGTTGTGCTTGCGTCGGTGAGCCTGGTGAAGTAGCCGCGTCTGAGCGAGGGTATCGCGTTTACGCCGTCCCCAGCGGTCGTGCTACGCCACCGAGATCGCAATCGAATTCAAAGGAGAGACAATTATGAGGAAAAAGTTCTCGGGCATAGCTCTGTCCATTTTCTTCGCCGCCCTGGTAGTCGCTGCCGCGCAATATGCTGTGCTGGCCCAGTCAGCGGATCAATCAACTCGCGCATCGGTCGCAGTCATAAAGGAGGATGAAACGAACCTCGACACGCAGCTCTACTTGATCGTCGCTACCAACCAGTCGGTAACAGACAAGAAGATTCCGGCAGCGCTCGAGCCCATAATCAAGCAACTGCGCGAGTCGCTACCGTTCACGAACTACAGCATCGCAGCCACATTGCTGAATCGAGTGAAGGATGGTGCTCACCTGAACCTGCGTTGGATCGGCGGCCCACTCCTGGCTCCCGCCGCGTCCACAACCAGCACTCCCAGCTTTAATGAATTCACGGTCAGTGGGATAAAAGTTGTGACCGACGAAATGGGCCGCAATGTTATTCGCATGAACGGCTTCAGTTTCGGATCGCGCGTACCAATTCAGACCCAAGCAACCGTAGCCTCAGCCGCCGCGCCATCGGGCGCAATTGTCAGTTACGAGCCCACCGGCTTGCACACGGATATAAGCATGCGCGAAGGCGAGCCGGTAGTTGTGGGCACGCTGAATGTTGGACCCTCCGGCGACGCGCTCGTCATCATAGTCTCGGCAAAGCGGGCGCCTCGCTAATGTGCCACTTGTCGCTAAGTGGGCGTTTAGAGTACCGACTTTAGTCGGGCTTTTGGTTTCGTTGAGAAAGACCCAACTAAAGTTGGTATTCTAACCAGAGGTCAAAAGTCGGAGGTCAGAGGTCAAACACCCGCTCTGACTCATCATTGCTCTCCCGAATCACTCAGCTTGAGGTTTGCATCACCGGACAGGCGAAACTTTCCGGAAAGTATTAAACTGTCCCGCATGGCCGGCCGAAAAGAAAGCTTGCGGTTATTGATTGTCGACGACGAAGAAGCGGCGCGCTACGGCATCCGCCGGGCGCTGAGCACCTCCGGCTACGACATCAGCGAAGCGGGCAGCGCCGAAGAAGCGCGCGCCCTGATGAAGAGGCAGCCGTTCGATTTGCTGCTGCTGGATGTAAATCTCCCGGGCGCGAGTGGGCTCGAGCTGCTGAGCGAACTACAGGCCAGCAAGGAAGAACAACCCCTCGTTATCATCATTACCGCGCATGGCTCCGAACGCATGGCTGTTCAGACGATCAAATCCGGAGCCTACAATTACCTCTCAAAACCTTTCGAACTTGACGATCTGCGTTTAATCGTCAAGAACGCACTCGAGATCATCAAGCTAAGGCGCGAGAACAACTCGCTGAGGAAGCGCGTCGAAGGCGGAGCGCTAATGGGCGAGTCACCAGCGATGCAGCAGGTGCGTGGGGCCATTGAAAAAGTTGCTGATACTGACGCCACAGTGCTGGTACGCGGCGAGTCTGGAACGGGTAAGGAACTGGTGGCGCGCGAGCTTCATGAGCGCAGCACGTCACGTCGTGGCGACGCGTTTGTTGCCGTCAACTGCGCGGCCCTGCCTTCGGAGCTGATTGAGTCGGAATTGTTCGGGCACGAGAAGGGCGCTTTCACTGGAGCGGCCGCACGACGGCGCGGAAAATTTGAGCAGGCAGACGGCGGCACGCTCTTCCTGGACGAGATTGGCGACATGAGCGCGAACGTACAGGCGAAGCTTTTGCGCGCGCTGGAAGAGCGACGGATCGAACGTTTGGGCGGCGACGAATCAATTCCGGTGGACGTGCGCATCGTCAGTGCGACGCACCGGCCTCTCGAACAGGAGATTGCCGCAGGTAACTTTCGCGCCGATCTCTTCTACCGTCTTCAAGTAGTCACGATTGAGATCGCACCACTGCGTGATCGACGTGAAGACATTCCGCAACTTGCTGAAGCGTTCGCGCGCCAGGCGGCGGAACACTATGGATTGCCGGAGAGACCAATCGCGCACGGTGCTTTGCGCCGTCTGGTCGAATACGACTGGCCCGGTAATGTGCGGGAGCTGCGCAACACCATCGATCGCGCCGCGATCATGTCCGAGGGCGATGAGCTCGACGCGCTCGACTTGCCACAGATAGTGGAGCAAGGGCCCGACGTGGACGCTGAGTTGCGCCCGCACGCTGATGCAATCGGCGAAGATGGCGCCCTTGCCGTTCCTTTCACGGCTGACTTCCGCAGCGATCGACGCGAATTTGAGCGCCGCTACATCGCTCGTTGTCTCGATGAAGCGGGCGGCAACGTGACCCGCGCCGCCGCGGTGCTTGGCATGCACCGGCAATCCCTCCAACACAAACTCCGCGAACTCGGCCTTGGCCGCCGCTACGTCTCGGTGTCCTCCGAGACGCAGGATAATTCCGACAACTGAATAGAACCTTCACCTCGCCGAGACCGCACACGCTCCAATAGCAGCGAAAGCAAAGCTTCTGGTGGGGAACGCGATTTGCCATCGTGTTAGCCGGAGGTCTGACTAATGTGGGTGAGTCGGAAGCTTATGAAAAGTATTGCTGCTTGTTTGATGGCCGCGGCACCGACGTGCTGCCCTCAGTCTTCTGTGTCGACCGTGTTCGCGCAGGCGCCGCTTGCCCTGGCGAAAGAGGCGAGCACGCAATCATCACGACATTTGATCGTTTGCGTTGATGGCGTCGGCTTCTCGACGATCGAAAAGATGCGGGCGAAAGGGCGCTTCCGTGCGTTTGCGCCACCGTCGCGAATGATTTCGCCGTTTCCCAGTCTGACCAATCTATCGTTGTCTGAAATTCTCGAGCCTGCCGGGGCCCGGGCCAGCGCCGGCTATGAAGATAGTTATTTCGATATCGAAAAGAATTCCATGCGCGGCGGACTGGTGGACCGGTTCAAGGGCGGCTCGTTTATTCATGGGACTTTTCGCGAGTTGTTTGATTACCATCCCTCGGCGATCAAAAGCGGTTTGGGGTATGCCTTGCCGCCGGTCAGCACCTACGTCGAAGCATGGTCAGACATTGTTCGGCTCAAGCAAAAGTTTCGTTCATCGCGGGCCCCGGTCTTTTTCGCCTATATCGGATCGACGGACTCGCTGGCCCATCTTGGCGGCGAACGGATGTTGGGCAACTTCCTGGGTCAACTCGATGACGCCTTGACCAATATCATGGCCGAATCGAAAGGCGAGGTGCGGGTAACAATCTTTTCTGATCATGGGAATCACTTTACCGGTTACCGCCGGGTCTCGCTGAAGGAACCAATCAGGCGCGCCGGCCTGCGCCTGGAGAGCCAGGTGAAGGATGATAAGAGCGTTGTATTTCCGCAATACGGCCTGGTCGGGTGCGCGATGTTATTCACTACGGAGGAAAGCGAGAAGCGAGTGGCCGACGCGGTGGCTAATGTTCGCGGCGTAGACTTCGCGGCTTACGAACACGATGGCGTCGTGCACGTGGCGGGGCACAGCGGTGGTGCACTCATAGAAAAGCAGGGCGATAGGTTTAGTTATCGCAGTGACGATGGTGATCCGCTGGGACTGGCGACTGCGCTGCTGAAGTTGGCCGCGGAAGGCAAGATGGACGCTGGAGGGTTCGTCTCCGCGACCGACTGGTTTGCCGCCACCAACGATGCACGGCGCCCTGACGCAGCGCGGCGCGTATTCGAGGCGGCGACCAATCATGTGCGAAACCGCGCCAGCGTAGTCGTTAATCTGGAAGACGGTTATTACTCAGGAAGCGCATTCCTGGATGTCTTTGCCATATTGCAATCGACGCATGGCAGTCTCGGGCGCGAACAAAGCACAGGTTTTTTGATGAGCACGCAACGCGGCTTGCCGGGGTACGTTCGAGCAGATGATCTGTGGAGCGTGATCGGCTCGCCGCAACTGCGCAAGTCAGCCCAGGTTGCGGCTGGAACTGCGAAGTAATGTAGCCGCGTTCACGCGGCTTGCCCGCCAGGGTTTCTAGACCAGCCATTTTACGGCTGGTATGGCGCACGCAATCATTCCGTAGCCCGTTTCAACGGGCTTCTCCCGTTGGCGTTTTAGGCGTGTTGCTAAAGCGTCTTATTTTCAAGCACGCTGAAGCGCGCTAAGAATGAGTTTGTCCCGCGATGACCCAGCGCTCAAAGAGTCTGTGTCAGAACTCGGGCTGTTATAAAGTTCTGACGGTCCGGCTGCGAAGAGACTACGGCCAATGGGTTCAAGTTTGTGAAACTGCGTCAGAAACGATCTGGCCCTGAGCTTCCCCCTCAAACCGGTTGCAG
>WNGD01001748.1_pt1 | contig 40086 bp, 37 predicted proteins | sample 5400671 | NCBI WGS metagenome assembly WNGD01 (sample SAMN13153369, study PRJNA577476) | soil metagenome | isolation source: 40 cm soil or saprolite under grassland replicate 2 | place: USA:California | collected 2016-06-15 | reverse complement strand
GTGCGCGTCCAGCCGGTCGTGCGCGTCCAGCCGGTGGTGCGCGTCCAGCCGGTCGTGCGCGTCCAGCCGGTGGTGCGCGTCCAGCCGGTGGTGCGCGTCCAGCCGGTCGTCCTCGCGTAGCTCGTGGAGGCGGTCCCGGCGGGCGAGAGCGTCGCCGGCTCGAGGCCGGCGTTCGCAGAGCCGGGGTCGCCGGAGAGCGCTACGGCCGCCGCGAGGTCGAGCGCCCCTGCGGTGCTGCCCGAGACGGCGCGGGTCGTCCGGAGCAGGGCCGACTTGACCTGGTCGGGCGACCAATCCGGATGCTGCTGGAGCAGGATCGCCGCCGCCGCGGCCACCTGTGGCGCCGCGAACGAGGTGCCGCTCATCATCGCGTAGCCGGGCTCCACGAGGTTCGCGGCGGGCGCCTCTGCCGCGAGGTCGGTGCCCGCCGGCAGGGTCGACACGATGTGCCGGCCGGGGGCGAGCAGATCGGGCTTGGCGAAGCCGTCGAGCGTGAGACCGCTCGACGACCAGTCGGCGACGACGTCATCGGCGGTGGCGGCGGTGTCCGCCGTGTCGAGCGCGCCGACGGTGATCGCGAACGGGTCGTTCCCGGGGGCGAAGACGGCGCTGTCCGGGCCGAGGTTGCCGCTCGCGGCCACGACGGCGATGCCGTTCCGCCAGAGGAGCTCGACCATGGTGTCGAGCGGGTCGGCGAGGTAGCAGCTCGGCTCGGTTTCCGAGAGTGAAAGGTTGACGGCGCGGATGTTGTACTCGCGCCCGTGCTGGATCACCCAGCCGAGGCCCGCGATGACGTCGCTCGACTGGACGCCGGCGGGGTTCGAGACGTTCACCGCGTAGACGGTCATCCCCGGCGCGACGCCGAGGTGGCGGCCGTCCGCGCTGGCGCCGGCTGCAACCCCTGCGACGAAGGTGCCGTGTCCGTAGGCGTCGTCGAGGAGCTGCTTCCTCTGACCGGGCAGCTTGACCTGGACGAGCCGCGAGCCGAGATCCGGGAGGGCCGTGCCGCCGCTGTCGATCACGGCGACGCCCACGCCGGCGCCCGTGTAGCCGCGGGCCCAGGCGGACGGCGCGCCGTCGACGAGCGGGAACAGCGTCGCGAGGCCGCTCGCGTCGGGGACGGCCCCTGTCGAGGCGACGCTCGCGTCCTGGGCCACGTAGCTCACTCCGGGCTGCGCCGCGAGCGCTGCGAGATCCTTCGGCGCGACCGTCGTGCTCGCCGCTCCGATCTCCGGAAGCGCCGAGGCTCCCCTCACCCCGCTCAGGTCGCTGCCGAAGACGATGACGTGCAGCGGCGCGGACGCGTCGGCGGCCGCCTTCGCGGCCACCGCGGGATCGATCTTGCCGTTCGAATCGGCCGCGCGCGCGTAGCCGGGCCAGGCAAAAAGCGTGGCGAGAACGAGGAACGAAGCAATGCGACGGGTGAGCAAGGCTTGTGACTTCGGCCGCATAGCTCACGTTCTCTCTTTTCGGGCGGCCCGGCGCACCCCTCGATGGGGGGATCTTGCCGCCTGCCCTAGTCCCCGTCCCAGTGAGGCTGCGCGGCCTTACACTGCATTGATGGGCGACGGAACGACGCGGATCATTCCGCTCGGCGGCCTCGGTGAGGTCGGCAAGAACATGACCGTGATCGAGGCGGCCGACTCGATCCTCGTCGTCGACGCCGGGCTCGCATTCCCGCGCGACGAGCACCTCGGCGTCGACCTCGTCCTGCCCGACTTCTCGTACCTGCGCGACCGCCAGCACCTGATCCGCGCGGTCGTGCTCACGCACGGGCACGAGGACCACGTCGGCGCGCTGCCCTACTTGATGCGAGAGGTCCGCGTGCCGCAGCTCTGGGCGACGCGGCTGACACTCGGCCTCGTCAAGTCGAAGCTCGACGAGCACGGACTGCTGCGGGAGGCCGATCTGTACGAGGCGGATCCCGAGGGGCATCCGGTCGAGATCGGCCCGTTCCGCCTCGAGTTCGTCCGCATGGCGCACTCGATCCCCGACTCCGTCGCCGTCGCGATCGAGACACCGGGCGGCCGGATCCTGCATACGGGCGACTACAAGATCGACCACACGCCGGTGGACGGGATGAAGACCGACGTCGGCAAGCTCGCCGAGCTCGGCAACCGGGGGGTCGACCTGTTGCTGGGCGACTCGACGAACGCGGAGCGCCCGGGCGTGACGCAGTCGGAGCGAGTCGTCGGCGAGGCGTTCCGGCAGATCATTCCGGTGCGCCAGGGCCGCGTCCTGATCTCGTCGTTTGCCTCGAACGTCCACCGGATGCAGCAGGCGATCGACGTCGCCGCGCAGACCGGTCGCAACGTCGCCGTCGTCGGCCGCTCGATGCGGAAGAACATCAACATCGCCCGCAACCTCGGTTACGTCGAGGTGCCCGAGGGCATCCTCATGCGCCCGCACGAGCTCCAGGAGCTGCCCCCGGACAAGCAGATGATCCTCTGCACGGGCAGCCAGGGCGAGCCGCTCTCGGCGCTGACCCGCATTGCCTACCACGATCACCCGGCCGTCTCGGTCGAGCGCGGCGACACCGTGATCATCTCGGCGAAGCCGATCCCGGGGAACGAGCTGCGCGTCCACGACGCGATCAACCGTCTCGCCAAGGCGGGGGCGGAGGTGCTGCACGAGGACAACGCACCCGTGCACGTCTCCGGCCATGGCCGCGCCGAGGAGCTGCGGACGATCCTGTCGCTGCTTCGGCCGCGCGCGGTGATGCCGATTCACGGCGAGTTCCGGATGCTCGCGGCGCACGCACAGCTCGCGCGCGACGCCGGCCTCCCGGCCGACTCGATCGTGCTCGCCGAGAACGGGTCGGTCGTCGAGCTCTCCGAGCGGGGCGCGCGGATCGTCGGCGAGGTCGAGTCCGGCGTGACCTTCGTCGACGGGCTCGGCGTCGGGGACGTGCCGGAGCTGATCGCCCGCGGATTCGGCGAGGCGGCCGATCCGCTGCTCGACGAGCTGCGCGCCGAGGCGCGCCGCGTGCTCGAAGACCTGATCCGACAGGACATCACCGAGATCAAGCTGCTGCAGGAGCACCTGCACGACGCCCTCGGCGGCGTCATCTACGACCGCACGGGCCGCAGGCCGATGATCCTCCCCGTCCTGGTCGAGGTATGAGCCTCGCGTCCCTGACCGGCGCCGGACGCAGGCGGGCGGAGCCCGCCTCCGCCGCCGCCTGTCGCCGCTGGCGGCACGATCCGAGCGCGCGCGGCGCGAGGCCGTACCTCATGTACTGTCCTGACGCCGCGCACGGATGGCTCGCGCCGCCAGCGACGACTCAGGAACGCGAGGAGCAGAGGCTCGACCGATGAGAGGCCTCCGCTATGTCCCCACGTGGGCCGACGTGATCGAGGAGCACGCGGCCGTCGAGTCGACCGGGCGCAAGCTCGTGTCGCAGCTCGGCGCCTGCGAGGCCTCCGCGCTCGCGTTCTGCCGGCTGCTCGAACGCTGGGCCCGAGGCGACGCGCGCCCGACGACGCCCGGCACGCGCCAGGCCGCGCTCCGCCGCGCAGCCGACCGCGCCGAGACGGCCCTCGCCGGGCTGGAGCGGCCGCTCGAGCGGTACCTGCTCGAGCTCGAGCCCGCCGGCGCCGAGGGCCGCTCCTGGTACGGCGGTCCCAGTGCCGCCGAGCTGCTCGACTGGGAGCCTGTGCTCAGCCGCGCGGGCGTCCGTGTCTCCGCCGTCCGGGTGGCCCAGGCCTACCTCGAGCTCGCCGTGCTCGTGCGGGCGCTCGAGGGGCTCGCGGACGCGGCCCGGATGGCCTCGATCCCGGATACCGCGACACTCTGGGCCGGCCTCTTCGATCTGCGCGAGAATCTGCTCGGCCGCGCGGTGACCGATCTCAGGGCCCTCGCCGCGTAGACTCGGCGCGAGGGCGCCATGCAGCCGGTCAAGCTCCAGGTCGACAACGTGCGTCACGTCTTCGGCGGCACGCCTGCGCTCGCTCCCACCTCGCTGGAGGTGCGCGAGGGCGAGTTCGTCTCGATCGTCGGCCCGTCGGGCTGCGGCAAGAGCACGCTCTTCAACATCGTCTCCGGCCTGATCCGGCCGACGGAGGGCCGTGTCCTGCTCGACGGCCGCGACGTCACGGGCCGCACCGGCCACGTCGGCTACATGCTCCAGAAGGACCTGCTGCTGCCGTGGCGGACGGTGACCGGGAACATCGTCCTCGGCGCCTCGCTGCACGGCCGCACGACGCGCCGCGACCGCGAGGAGGCGGTCGCGCTCGCCGACCGCTACGGCCTCGGCGAGTTCGGCGACCACTACCCGCACGCCCTCTCCGGCGGGATGCGCCAGCGCGTCGCGCTGATGCGAACCCTGGCCTTCCACAAGGACGTGATGCTCCTCGACGAACCGTTCGGCGCGCTCGACTCGCAGACCCGCCTGCGGATGCAGCAGTGGCTGCTCGAGGTCTGGGCAGACCACGGCCGGACGATCGCCTTCATCACGCACGACGTCGACGAGGCGATCTTCCTCTCGGACCGGGTCCTCGTGATGTCGGCGCGCCCGGGCCACATCCGCGCGAGCTTCGATGTCACCCTGCCGCGCCCGCGCGGCTTCGAGCTATTGACCTCCGACGCGTTCACCGAGCTCAAGCGCGAGATCCTGGCCCTGATCTACTCGGAGACGATCAAGGCGATGGAGGACGAGGCGGCGTGAGGATCGTGTTCCGGATCCGCGGCTGGATTCAGCTGCTCGTCCCCCTGGTGCTGGTCGCAGCGGTTTTCGGGATCTGGTGGGCGGTGATCCAGATCTTCGACATCGCGCCGTACGTGCTGCCGAGCCCGGGCTCCGTCTTCGACACGATCGGCTCGGACTGGGACGTGCTCCAGCCCGCGCTCTGGCAAACGGTGAAGGAGGTCGTGATCGGCTTCGCCGTGGGCGTCGCGGCCGGCTTCCTGCTCGCCGTCGCGATGGCGTACTCGCGGATCGTCCAGCGTGGGGTCTACCCGGTGCTGATCGCGACCCAGGCCGTGCCCGTCATCGCGATCGGCGCCGCGCTCGTGATCTGGCTCGGCTTCGGGCTCACCCCGAAGATCGTCATCGTCGCGCTCTTCATCTTCTTCCCCGTCGTCGTCAACGTCCTCGACGGGCTCACGAACGTCGACCGGGACGCGATCGCCCTCGCCCGTGTGATGGGCGCGAACGGGTTCCGCATCTTCCTGCACATCCGCCTGCCCGCGACCCTGACGCCGCTCTTCTCGGCGCTCAAGCTCGCCGCGACCTTCAGCGTCACCGGCGCCGTGATCGGCGAGTGGACTGCGTCCACGACGGGCGGTCTCGGCGCGTACCTGCTCGAGCAGAGCTCCCGTCTCAACACGGCCGGGACGTTCGCGGCGATCCTGCTCCTCTCGGCCATCGGCATCGTCGCCTTTCTGCTCGTCGCCGGCGGCGAACAGCTCGCAACCCCGTGGCGCACGCGCTCGACCCCGCGGCGCCTCCCCCGCATCGGAAGGAGAAACAAGATGAAGGCTCGCCTGGGCGCGCTCACGGTCCTCGTCCTCGCGCTCGCCCTCGTCGCCGCGTTCGGCGGCCGACCGTCCGCCGCGTCGAGCGGCGCTGCCAAGCTGACGAAGGTTCGGATGGTCCAGGAGTGGCCGGTCGCCGACGGCTTCTGGATCCCGTGGATCGTCGCCCGCGACAAGGGCTGGTACAAGGCCGCCGGGATCGACCTCCAGATCATTCCGCCGCCGACCGTCGCCGATACCGTCAAGTTCCTCGGCACAGGCCGTGCCGACATCGGCTTCACGACGATCCTCGACGTCATCTTCGCCAAGGAGCAGGGAGCTCCGATCACGTCGATCGGCGCCTACTCGCAGTCGAACAACTGGGGCCTCATCGGCCGTCAGGGAGAGAAGTTCACCGTCGCGCAGATGAAGGGGAAGACGGTCGGGATCTACAACGACGCGTGGACGAAGGCTCAGCTCAGCATCATGCTGAAGTCGGCCAACCTGAAGCTGAGCGACATCAAGATGGTCGCGGCCGCGAGCGACGTCGTCCCGCTCCTGCTGGCGAAGAAGGTCGACGTGGCGACCGGCGTGACGAACGCCGAGGCCTCGGAGGTGCGGACGGTCGGGAAGCAGAAGCCGTTCATGCTCCTCGCCAAGGACTACGGCGTCCCGAACTCGCCGATCTGGCTGATCGCCGCCAACAACTCGTGGCTGCAGCGCAACCCGCAGCTCGCGAAGGCGTGGTTCGCGGTCACGAAGCGGGCGCTCCGCTGGTCGATCGCGCACCCCGCCGGCGCCGTCAAGATGTTCGAGAAGGCGTATCCGAAGGCGGAGTCGTACGCCTACGCGCTCGACCAGTGGAAGGCCACAATTCCGCTCTTTGCCTCGCCGGGGGGCTACTTCCACCAGACGGACAAGCAGTGGTCGGCGCTGTTGCCGGCGCTCAAGCAGCAGAAGCTGATCAAGAAGGCGTTGCCGCCGAAGCAGTACTACAGCAACAAGTACCTGGGCGGTTAGTGCCCAAGGTCCTGATCGCCGGCGAGTCGTGGACGACGACGTCGATCCACGTCAAGGGCTTCGACTCGTTCACGACGGTCGGCTACGAAGAGGGCGTCGGCGCGCTGCGCGACGCCCTCCTCGGCGCGGGCCACGAGGTGACGTTCATGCCGAACCACGTCGCCGCCGCCGAGTTCCCGTTCACTACCGGCGAGCTCGCCGCCTGGGACGTTGTCCTCCTCTCGGACATCGGCTCCAACACGCTGCTCGTCCCGCCCGCGACGTTCGCGCGCTTCGAGGCGAAGCCGAACCGGCTCGCCGCGCTCCGCGACTGGACACGGGGCGGGGGAGGGCTGGGGATGATCGGCGGGTACCTCTCCTTCCAGGGGATCGAGGGGAAGGCGAACTATCGCGGCACGCCGCTCGCCGAGGTCCTGCCCGTGGAGCTCGAGCTGGGCGACGACCGGGTCGAGACGCCCGAGGATCCGCTGCCGCGCGTCGTCGCGCCCCACGCGGTTGTCGAGGGTCTGCCGGAGACGTGGCCGGCGATCCTCGGCTACCAGCGGGTCGGCCCGCGCGGCACGGTGCTCGCCACTGTCAACGGCGATCCGCTCGTCGTCGTCGGGGCGGCGGCCGACGGTCGCGCGCTCGCGTACACGAGCGATATCGGCCCGCACTGGGCGCCGCCCGCGTTCCTCGAGTGGGACGGATACGCCCGCTTCTGGGACCAGGCGGTGCGGTGGCTGGCCGGGTAGCGGCCGCCCCTCCGCCCCAGCTCGTGGCGGCGCAACGGGCGACCCTCGACGTCGTTCGTGCACTCGAGCTCGAGGTTCGGCCGGGGATGACCGAACGAGAGCTCGCGGCGCGCGCCGAGGAGCTCGCGCGCGAGCGCGGCGCGACCGGGGTCTGGACGCCGATCGCCGTCGGCGCGGGGCCGGGCGCGCTCGTCTGCCATCCGGACTTCCCGCCGACCGACCGCGCCGTCTCCGACCCGGACCTCGTCTGGTTCGACGTTACCCCCGACTTCGGCGGCTGGCCGGGCGACGCCACCCGATCGGTCGTGATCGGCCCGGACACAGGGCGGGAGCGCGTGCTTGCCGACGCGCGCCGCATCCAGCGAACGATCCTCGACGCCTGCCGACCCGGCATGCGCGCCAACGAGCTCTTTGCGATCGCCCGCGCGCTGCTCGACGCCGACGGCTACGAGTTGCTCGACCTGCTCGGCAACATCGGCCACGACCTCGGCCACGGGGCCGAGATGACCGGCTACGTCGACCCGCGGAACGCGACGCCGATGTGGGGCTGCTGGGCGATCGAGCCGCACATCGGCCTCGACGGGATCGCGGCCAAGATCGAGGACCTCGTCTGGCTCGGGCCTGAAGGCGCCGTTGTCTTGTCCTGAAGGCCTCGTTGCGGTGCAGCGCTTCGCGGTCGAGGTCGCGGAGCGCGCCGCGCGGGAGGCGCGAGCCGGGATGTCGGAGATCGAGCTCCGCGACCTCGTCGAGACCTGGCTGCGCGAGGCCGGCTGCCCGGAGGTCTGGTCGATCACGAACGTCGGCTTCGGCGCGCGGAGCACGATCTGCTTTCCCGACCAGCCGCCCACGCAGAACGTGCTCGGCGAACGGGACGTCGGCCACGTCGACCTCCATCCTGTCTCTGCCGACGGCTGGTGGGGCGACTGCACTCGGACGTTCTCGCTCGGCGGCGACCCCGAGCACGAGCGGGCACTCGAGGCGGTGCGGCGGATCCACGAGGAGACGCTTATCCGCTGCCGGCCCGGGATACAGGCGCGCGAGCTCTTCGAGGGCTGCCTGGCCGCGATCGACTCGGCGGGCTACCGGCTGCTCGACCCGTGGTCGAACATCGGCCATTCGCTGCGCCGGGGCTCGGCCTACGACGAGAAGTTCATCGACGCGACGAATGAGCGGGAGATGTGGGGCGCGTGGGCGATCGAGCCGTTCCTCGGCACCGACCGCTTCGGGGTCAAGCTGGAGGACGTCGTCTGGTTCGGCGAAGACGGCTGCGCGGTGCTTCGGTGACGTGGAAGGATGCGCTGCCGTGACAGTTCCGATCCTGATCGACTGCGATCCCGGCCACGACGACGCGATCGCGATCCTGCTCGCGCTCGCGAGCCCGGAGCTCGAGCTGGTCGGGATCTCGACGGTCGCCGGTAACCAGACGCTCGACAAGACGACGCGCAATGCGCTGAAGGTGCTCGAGCTCGCCGGACGGACCGAGATCCCCGTCGCCGCGGGCGCCGACCGCCCGCTGCGGCGCGAGCTGCGTACGGCGGCGCACGTCCACGGCGAGACCGGCCTCGACGGGGCCAACCTGCCCGACCCGACAACGAGGGCCGTCGACCTCGACGGCGCAGACTTCCTCGCCGACATGATCGAGCCGGGCGTCGTGCTCGTCCCGACGGGACCGCTGACGAACGTCGCGCTGATGCTCGCGCGGCACCCCGAGGTCGCACGCCGCCTCGAGCGGATCGTCTGGATGGGCGGGGCGATCGCCGAGGGGAACGTCACGCCCGCGGCCGAGTTCAACTCGTTCGTCGACCCGGAGGCGGCCGCGGCGGTGTTCCGCAGCGGGATCGACCTGACGATGATCGGCCTCGACGTCACCCACCGGGCGCTCTTCACGCGTCAGCACGCGGAGCGGGTGCGCGGCGCCGGCCGGATCGGTCGCTTCGTCGCCGAGCTCTCCGACTTCTTCCAGCGCTTCCACGAGGAGCGCTACGGCTTCGAGGGCTCCCCGATCCACGACGCGCTCGCCGTCGCGCAGGTCGCCGACCCGACCCTCGTCGAGACGCTCCACACGAACGTCGAGATCGAGACCGCGTCGCAGTTCTGCGACGGCCGCACGGTCGTCGACCGCTGGCGCTCGACCGGCCGGAAGGCGAACGCCGACGTCGGGATCGACGTCGACGCGCCTCGGTTCCTCGAGCTGCTCGTGGAGCGCGTGTCGAGCCTGGGCTGATGCCGCTCTTCGACGCGTACCTGGCCGTCGACTGGAGCGCGAGTAGCGTCCCGAAGACCGGCCGGGACAGCGTCTGGCTCTGCGTGCACGGCTCGCCGCCCGAGAACCTGCGTACGCGTACGGAGGCGATCGCGCGCATCCGCACCACGATCCGTGCACTCGTGCGGCGCGGCAAGCGGACGCTCGTCGGCTTCGACTTTCCCTACGGCTATCCGAGCGGGTTCGCCGAGCTCGCCGCGCCCGGGCCCGGGCCGGCGTGGCGGCGCGTGTGGGACCTGCTGGCGTCGCGGATCGAGGACGGGCCGGGGAACCGGAACAACCGCTTCGAGGTCGCAGCCGAGCTGAACGAGCGCCTCGGCGCGCGCGGGCCGTTCTGGGGCTGTCCCGCCGGCAGCGAACGGGCCGCGCTCACGCAGAAGCGTCCGCGTCCGTTCGCGTTCGAGGAGCTGCGCGCGACGGATCGCGTCCTGCGGCCGCGCGTGCAGTCGCCGTGGAAGCTCGGTGGGGCCGGCAGCGTCGGCAGCCAGTCGCTCGTCGGCATCCCACACGTTGCGTCGCTGCGGAACGACCCCGCGCTCGCGGCGGTGAGCTGTCTATGGCCGTTCGAGACCGGCTTCGCCGTGCCGGCCGCGGAGGTCGTCCACGCGGAGATCTGGCCCGGCCTCGTCGAGCCCGACGGGGATGCGGCGGTCAGGGACGCGGGGCAGGTCGCAGCCGTCGTGCGGGAGTGGGCACGACTCGACGCGGGGGACGCGCTCGCCGCGCGCTTCGTCCCGGAGGCGCCACCCGGGGCGGCGCGCGAGGAGGGCTGGATCCTCGGCGCGGGGAGCGCTTCGTGACGTTCGGGGTCTGCACGCTGCCGAGCGCGCCGTGGGAGGAGCTCGTGCGGCGCTGGCGGATGCTCGACCAGCTCGGCGTCGAGACGATCTGGGTGCCCGACCAGGTCGCTCCGCGCCCCGGGCTGCGCTGGCTCGAAGCGTGGACGTGTCTCGGCGCGATGGCCGAGGTGACCGAGCGGGCGCGGATCGGGCCGCTTGTCTCGCCGATCGTGTTGCGCAATCCGGCCGTGCTCTGGAAGGCGGCCGTAACGGTCGACCACGCATCCGCCGGCCGGCTCGAGCTCGGGCTCGGCGCGGGCGGTCACCGCCTCGACCACGAGAAGACCGCGGTCGAGCGCTGGCCCCGGGAAGAGCGGGACCGCCGCCTGCGCGCTTTCGTCGAGCGCCTCACCGAGCTCGCAATCGACCCCGATCTCGGGCCGCCGCCGGTCCAGGAGCGGATCCCGTTGACGCTCGGCGGGATGGCCGAGCCGACGCTCCGCCTCGCGGCCGAGCACGCGGCGCGGTGGTGCAGCTACGGCGGTTACGGCGCCGATCCCGCCGAGGCCGCCCCGAGGGCGCGCCGCCACAACGAGCTGCTCGATCGCCTCTGCGAGGAGCGGGGCCGCGACCCGCGCAGCCTCCGCCGCTCGATCGTGCTCGGCTACCTGTACGTGCGCGAGACGCCGTGGCGCTCGGAGGCGGACTTCGGCGAGGTCGTCGACCGCTGGCGGAACGCCGGGATGGACGAGCTCGTGTTCGTGTACCCGCCGCACGCGGCGATGCCTGAGGGCGCCGTGGAGGAGGGCCTGTTCGAGCGCGTCCTCGGCGCATAGAAACGCCCGATCCTCTCATGGTCGACCTCGGCCGCAGCCGTGGAGGTCCGACGACGCAGGGCCGGGCGCGCTCCTCGTGTTCCCGACTTCGAGCCGGTTGAAACGACTGGCGGAATTCACAGCCACCCTGTGAGTTTGGCTTCGACCGGACGCCATCGGACGCCGGTGATGAAGGAAGTTACGAAGCTGACACGAAATCGAGGCGCATGCCGCGCCGCAGGAAGCGCCCGCTGAGGCTGCGCCCGAAGAGCCCGAGCCGCGTCAAGAAGCGCAGGCGCAAGACGCGCGGCCGGCACCATCCGGAGCTCGCCGGCCTCGGGCTCGTCGCGCTCGGGATCTTCCTTGCAAGCGTCCTCTACCTCGGCTGGAACGGCGGCTACGTCGGCGGCGCGCTGGCCGACGGGCTGGACGCCCTGATCGGCGCCGCGTCATACGGGCTGCCCGTCCTGCTCGCCGTCGTCGGCGGCCTGATGGTGGCGCGAAGCGCGCTCGTCGACGTGCGGCCCTTCCGGACCGGCCTCGGCGTGCTCGTGTTCGGAGGCATGCTCACGCTCGGCCGCGACGAGGGCGGTTACGTGGGCAAGCTGCTCGGCGGTGCCGTCGGCGTCGCGGTCGGGGCGACCGGCGCGACGATCCTCGGCGTCTTCGCCCTGCTCGTCGGCGCGCTGCTCCTCTCGGGAGCGTCGCTCGGCGCGGTGCTGCGGCGCACTGCTCGAGGCCGTCCACCGCGAATACAAGCTCCCGGACGCGGCCGTGCTGCGGGCCTCGCCGCCGTCGAACGGCAACTCGGCGGAGGCCTCGGCGCGCGTCGCCGAGCTGCTCGTCCAGACGCTCGCGCACTTCGGCGTCGACGCGAACGTGATCGGTCAGATCTCCGGCCCGCGCGTGACGCGCTACGAGCTCCAGCTCGCGCCCGGGACGAAGGTCTCGAAGGTCGCCGGCCTGAAGGACGACCTCTCGTACGCGCTCGCGACCACGGAGATCCGCATCCTCGCGCCGATCCCGGGCAAGCAGGCCGTCGGCGTCGAGCTCCCGAACCTGAGCCCGAACCTCGTCACGCTCGGGGACATCTTCGCCGAGCTGCCGCAGACGGCGAGCCCGCTCGCGGTCTGGCTCGGCAAGGACATCTCCGGCACGGCCGTCTGGGCCGACCTTGCGCGGATGCCGCACATCCTGATCGCCGGCACGACCGGCTCGGGCAAGTCCGGCTGCATCAACGCGATCCTGATCTCGGTGCTCCTGCGCGCGACGCCCGACGACGTGCGGATGATCCTCGTCGACCCGAAGCGCGTGGAGCTCAGCCACTACGAGTCGATCCCGCACCTGCTCACGCCCGTCGTCTCGAGCCCGAAGGAGGCGAGCGCCGTGCTCGCCAACGTCCTCGCCGAGATGGAACGCCGCTACGAGCGGCTCGCCTCGGTCCGCGCGCGCAACCTCCCGGAGGCGAATCGCGCGCTACGCAAGCGGGGCGAGCAGCCCCTGCCGTACCTGCTCATCGTGATCGACGAGCTCGCCGACCTGATGATGGTCTCGCCGCAGGCCGTCGAGGACGCCGTCATCCGGCTGGCGCAGAAGTCGCGCGCGGTCGGCATCCACCTCGTGCTCGCGACGCAGCGTCCTTCGGTGGACGTGATCACCGGGATGATCAAGGCGAACGTGCCGAGCCGGATCGCGTTCGCGGTCTCGAGCCAGACCGACTCGCGAGTCATCCTCGACACGGCCGGCGCCGAGAGCCTGCTCGGGCAGGGCGACATGCTCTTCAAGCCACTCGGCTCCTCGCGCCTGCAGCGCGTCCAGGGCGCGTACGTGAGCGAGGAGGAGATCGCCCTCGTAGTCGAGCAGTGCCGCGGGCAGCGCGAGCAGGAGCTGGACGAGTCGCTGCTCGAGCTGCCGGAGGTCTTCGCCGAGGGCGACGGCGAGGAGCACGGCGAGTTCGATCCGGACGACGACCCGCTGCTCGAGCGGGCGATCGAGATCGTCGTCCAGACACAGACCGCCTCGGTGTCGCTGATCCAGCGGCGCCTGCGCGTCGGGTACACGCGCGCGGGCCGGCTGATCGACATGCTCGAGCGTCGCGGCATCATCTCCGGCTACGAAGGCTCGAAGCCGCGCCGCGTCCTCGTCGACGAGAACCACCTCCAGCGCGTCGCCGCAGAGTAGGGCGCGAAGGGCGTGACGCCTTCGCGCGCGTGCCCGGTACCGCAGTACATTTGCCGCGATGGGTGCGCGGGTCGCGGTCGTGGGCAGCTACGGCGTCGGGCTGACGTTCGAGCTCGCCCGGGCGCCCGGGGCGGGGGAGACCGTCGTGGGCCGGACGTTCCGGATCGACCACGGCGGCAAGGGCTCGAACCAGGCGATCGGCGCGGCACGGCTCGGCGCCGCGGTCGCCTTCCTCACCGCGGTCGGCGAGGACGCCTTCGGCGCGGACGCTCTCGCGCTCTGGGACGCCGAGGGCATTGACGCGTCGGCCGTCGTCCGCGTCCCGGACTCGACGATGTGCGGCGCGATCCTCGTCGAGCCCTCGGGCGAGAACCGGATCGCGATCGTCCCGGGCGCGCTCGACCGCCTGACGCCGGCACACGTGGACGGGTTCGCGCCGCGCATCGTCGACGCCGACGTCCTGCTCGTCCAGCTCGAGATCCCGGTCGAGACGGCGCTGCACGCGCTCGAGGTCGGCCGCCGCGCAGGCGTGACGACGATCCTCAATCCCGCGCCCGCCCCGCCCGTGCCGATCGCGCCCATCGCCGACTACGTGACGCCGAACGAGACGGAGGCGCCCTTCGTCGAGGACGCGCAGGCGACCGTCGTCCTCACCCTCGGTCCCGAGGGCGCGCGGCTCGGCGACGAGCTCGTCCGCGCCTTTCCGGCCGCGCCCGTCGACACGACCGGCGCCGGCGACGCGTTCGCCGCCGCCTTCGCGGTCGCGCTCGCCGAGGGGCGCTCGGAGCTCGAGGCCGTCCGCTGGGGCTGCGCCGCCGGGGCGCACATGGTCGAGCACGCGGGCGTCGTCCCGGGCCTGCCCACACGCGCCGAGCTCGAGGCGCGCCTCGCCGTCGCCGTATGACGCGCCTCGTGATCGACACCGACACGGCCGGGGACGACGTCTTCTCGCTCCTGATCGGCCTGCGCCATCCCGCGGCGCAGCTCGAGGCGATCACGGTCTGCTGCGGCAACGTCCGCTTCGAGCAAGAGGTCGAGAACGCCCTCTACACGGTCGAGACGGCCGGCCGCGCCGGCGAGGTGCCCGTCTACCCCGGCTGTGCCGAGCCGCTGCTCGCCGAGTGGGTCGGCGCCGAGTACGTCCACGGCCAGGACGGGATGGGCGACTCGTTCTTTCGCCGGGCCGAGCAGCGCCCGGAGCCCGAGCACGCCGTCGACGCCCTGATCCGCCTCGTCAACGACAACCCGGGCGAGCTGACGATCCTCGCCCAGGCGCCGCTGACGAACATCGCCGCCGCCGTCATCCGCGACCCGTCGATCGCCGGCAAGGTCGAGCGCCTCTACGTGATGGGCGGCGGCGCGGGCAACGTCACCCCGGCCGCGGAGTTCAACTTCTACGTCGACCCGGAGGCGGCGAGGATCGTCTTCAAGGCCGGCTTCCCGATCACGCTCTTCACGTGGACGCTGACGCTCTCGCACGGCGTCTTCAGCGACGAGAAGCTCGAGCGGCTGCACGCGATGGATACGCCGCTGACGCGCTACTTCGAGCAGGTGAACCGCAAGGCCCTCGAGTTCGAGCGCTCGACGGGGATCCAGGGCTCGACGCACCCGGACTCGATGGTCGCCGCCGCAATCGTCGACCCGAGCCTCGTCCTCGGCGGCCGCGACTGCTTCGTCGACGTCGAGACCGGCGGCGAGCTGACCCGCGGCTACAGCGTGATCGACACGCTCGGCACGCTCGGCCGCGAGCCAAACGCCTTCGTCGTCGAGGACTACGACACCGACCGCTTCTTCGAGCTGATGGCGGAGGTGCTGCGCTGAGCTACCTGCCCTCGACGCGCCATGTCCGCGAGCGGATCGACACCGCTCAGGTGCTGACGCGTTTCCACTACCTCGAGCGGGCGCTGACGCTCGGCTGCGCCGGCTGGATCCCGGCGGTGCGGCGCCTCGAGCAGAAGGCCGCGCTCGCCCGCGCGGCCTGGCAGTGCGCCCTCGCCGCCGACGCGCTGCGCGAGCGCGTCTTCGAGCTCCGCTACCCGAGCCGCCTCCTCGAGGAGGGCGCCGACGCCCCGCTCATCCACGTCTACGAGCGCGCGATCGATGCACCCGATGCGACGGGCTTCCTGCGCGGCGGCGCGGAGGTGCTCGTCCCGAACCTCCGCGACGAGTACCGCGACTTCCTCGCCCGGACGGACGAGTTCGACGACGGGCCCACGATCCGCATCCTCGAGGCGGCTGCTCGTGACAAGGAGGAGCAAAGCGGTGCGCTCCGGGACCACGGAACGTCCGAGTGGCCTGGCGAGCTGCGCCGCGCTCTGGAGTCGCTCGAGCCGCCGCAGGGTCGGCCCTTCCAGTTCGCAGAGCAGCCCGCGCGCGACGACCGCTACGCCGTCTCGAGCTTCTACTGGCCGGACGCGCTCGACCCGAGCTATCCGTACGGCGAGGGCCTCGCGCTCCAGCTCCGCTCCGCGGTCAGCCATCTGAACGAGGTCTGGGCGGTCGAGACGGCGGGCGTGATCCTGTACGCCCTCGCGCCGGAGCTCGGCTGGGAGTTCGTCCGCGATGCCGCGCGCTGGCTCTACGACGAGAGCCGTCACATGCTGATGGGCAAGCGCCGTCTCGAGGCATGGGGGCTCGAGCCCGCTGCGACGCCGCTCGGCTCCTACATCTACGAGGCCTGCAGGGGCCAGGACCCGATCGTCCGGCTCGGGATGCTCGGCTACTTCGAGACGAAGAACATCGGACGCAAGCGAGAGCGCGCCCAGGCCTTCGCGGCGATGGGCGACCGGCTCAGCGAGACCGACATGGAGTTCGACTGGGCCGACGAGACGATCCACGCCGAGTACGGGCGGCGCTGGCTGAAGGCGCTGCTGCGGGCGCGCGGCGAGGACGAGGAGAGCTGGCCCGGCGTGCTCGAGCGCTGCGAGGAGCTCGTCCGGACCCGGATCGCCGCTGCGACGCCCGCCGAGGCCGCAGAGATCCGGCGGACGGCGGATGCGCTCGTCGCCGCGGCTGTTGCCCGGGCGGGCTAACTTCGGGGCCCTGCCGGCGTCCTACTGTTCGTCGGGCCTCCAGCGAGCTAGCATCGCCGTCGGCCTGACCGGGTCAGATCTAGGAGGAGGGAGAGTTTCTCGTGACAAGGACACGCTTGCTGCCGTTGGCGCTGCTCGCGCTTGTGGCTGCGGTCGCAGTCGGCGTCTTCAGCGGTGCCGTGAGCGCGGCGCATAGGGCAACGTTCAAGGCGGCGCTCGTCAGCGACGTCGGTCGCTTCAACGACAAGGGCTTCAACCAGAACCAGCTGACGGGCCTGAATCGCGCCAAGAAGGTCTTGCACGTCCAGACCAAGGCGGTCGAGTCGCATGCGGCGTCGGACTACATCCCGAACCTCGCGGCGATGGCGCGCCAGGGGAACAACATCGTGATCTCGGCCGGCTTCCTGCTCGCCGACGCGACGAAGACCGTCGCGACGAAGTTCCCGAAGACGAAGTTCGCGATCACCGACTACGACGTGAAGGGCCCGCCCTTCAAAGGCGCGGTCAAGAACGTCGAGGGGCTCACGTACGCCTCGCAGGAGCAGAGCTACCTCGTCGGCTGCCTCGCGGCGCTGATGACGAAGCAGGAGGGCGGCAACATCATCTCGGTCGTCGGCGGCGTCAAGATCCCGCCGGTCGACACGTTCATCGCGGGCTACCAGGCGGGCGCGGAGAAGTGCGTCCCCGGCACCACGGTGAAGATCGACTACTCGCAGGACTTCATCGCGCAGGACAAGTGCAAGGAGCTGGCGCTGAACCAGATCGCCGCCGGCTCCAAGGTCGTCTTCAACGTCGCGGGCCCGTGCGGGCTCGGCGCACTGGGCGCGGCCAAGGACAAGGGCGTCTGGGGCGTCGGCGTCGACGTCGACCAGTCGTACCTCGGTGCGCACATCCTCACGAGCGCGGTCAAGCGCGTCGACACCGGTGTGCTGCTCGCGGTCAAGGGAGCGATGACCGGCAAGGGCTACAAGAGGGGCGGCAACCTCGTCTTCAACCTGAAGAACGGCGGTGTCGCGCTCGGCAAGATCAGCCCGAAGGTGCCGAAGGCGTACATCACGAGGATCAATGCGCTGAAGAAGCAGATCATCGCCGGCAAGATCAAGCCGCCGACGGTGGTCCAGGGCGGCTAGCCCGCCTAAACAGGCAGTTCGGGGGGCGGGCCGCAGGGTCCGCCCCCATTCGTTTCAGTCTGATCGCGGACGGAACGAGGGCAACCTGCTCTTCGACCTGAAGAACGGCGGCGTCGGCGTTGGCAAGATCAGCCCGAAGGTGCCGAGAGCCGTGCTCGCGAGGATGAACACGGTCCGGCGGCAGATCGTCAACGGGACGCTCCACCTGCCCTCTGCGCTCCCGAGGTAGGAGCCGCCCGGACCGCGACGGAGGCATAGAATCGCCCCCGATGGACGCCCCCGCGGCGCTGGAGCTGAGAGGGATCACGAAGCGGTTCCCGGGCGTTCTCGCCAACGACCGCGTCGACTTCGACCTCCAAACGGGCGAGGTGCACGCGCTGCTGGGCGAGAACGGCGCCGGCAAGTCGACGCTGATGAACGTCGTCTACGGGCTCTACCACCCGGACGAGGGCGAGATCCTCGTGCACGGGAAGAAGATCGAGCTGGGCTCGCCCAAGGAGGCGATCGAGCACGGAATCGGGATGGTGCACCAGCACTTCATGCTGATCCCGGTGATGACTGTCGCCGAGAACATCGTCCTCGCGAGCGAGCCGACGCACGCGGGCGTCTTCCTCGACCTCCGTGCGGCCGCCCAGCGCGTCGCCGATCTGTCGAAGCAGTTCGGGCTCGCCGTCGACCCGTGGTCGCGCGTGCGGGAGATCACCGTCGGGCAGCAGCAGCGCGTCGAGATCCTGAAGGCGCTCTTCCGCGGCGCCGACATCCTCATCCTCGACGAACCGACCGCGGTGCTCACCCCGCAGGAGGCGCAGGAGCTGTTCGAGATCATCGAGAGCCTGCGCTCGCAGGGGAAGTCGATCATCTTCATCAGCCACAAGCTGAACGAGGTGCTCCAGGTCGCCGACCGGATCACCGTCCTGCGCCGCGGCAAGAAGATCGAGACGGTCAAGGCGGCGGGCGCGACCGAGGAGGAGCTGGCCCGGATGATGGTCGGCCGCGAGGTGCTGCTCCGGGTCGACAAGGGGCCGGCGAAGCCGGGCGAGCCGTTCCTCGTAGTCGAGGGCCTGTCGGTGTTCGACGACCGGGGACTGGAGGCCGTCCGCGGAGTCACGTTCGAGGTGCGCGCGGGGGAGATCGTCGGGATCGCGGGCGTCGACGGGAACGGCCAGAGCGAGCTGATCGACGGGATCACAGGCCTGCGGAAGGCCTCGGGCGGGCGCGTCGTGATCGCCGGCCACGAGCTCGAGCACGCGAACGCGGACGAGGCGCTCGACGCCGGCATCGGGCACATCCCGGAAGACCGGCAGCGGCGCGGGCTCGTGCTCGAGTTCACCCTCGCGGAGAACCTCGCCCTCCACGACTACGACCACGCGCCGAACTCGAAGTTCGGCTGGCTCTTTCCGCGCCGGCTGATCGAGCGGGCGCGGCGGCTGCTGCGGGACTTCGACGTGCGCGGCGGCGGCCCGGAGACGCCTGCGCGGGCGCTCTCGGGCGGCAACCAGCAGAAGGTCGTCGTCGCGCGCGAGGTCGGCCGCGACCCGTCCGTCCTGATCGCCGCGCAGCCCACCCGCGGTCTCGACGTGGGTGCGATCGAGTACGTCCACCGCCGCCTCGTCGAGCAGCGCGACCAGGGCAAGGCCGTCCTGCTCGTCTCGCTCGAGCTCGACGAGATCCTGTCGCTCTCCGACCGGATCCTCGTCATCTACGAGGGCCGAATCGTCGCCGAGTACGGACCCGGGGTGAGCGAGGAGGAGCTCGGGATCGCGATGACCGGCGGCGCGCGCGAGGAGGCGGTGGCGTGACGGAGACCGGCCTTGGCCTCCTCGCTCGGGGAGGGGCTCCGGGGAACCGAGCGAGCCGCAGGCGAACGACAGCGAGGAGGAGCTCGGGATCGCGATGACCGGCGGCACGCGGGAGGAGGCGGTGGCTTGAGCGACGTGGTCGAGCCGGGCGGAGCGGAGCCGCCCGACCAGCCGCAACCGCACGGAGGCGACTACGCGCCGAGCGTCGCCGAGCGGCTGAGCTTCTACCAGCGGGCCGGCGGGATCGTCACGCCGGTGCTGACGGCCGTCCTGGCGTTCTTCATCGGCGGGCTCGTCGTGCTCGCGACCGGACACAACCCGCTCAGCGTCTACAAGGGGATCCTGAGCGGCACCGGCCTCGACTTCTTCATCACTTCGGCCACCACCACATCGACGTCCCGTTCTCGAAGCACCACGTCTTCTTCTGGTGGGACACCAACTCGAACGCCGCGTTCAACCTCCAGCAGACGCTGCTGACGGCGTCGACGCTCGCGCTGACCGGCCTGTCGGTCGCCTTCGCCTTCCGCTGCGGCCTCTTCAACATCGGCGGCCAGGGGCAGTACGTCATCGGCGCGATCACCGGCGTCTGGGTCGGGTCGTCGTTCCTGCGCATGGACTCGTTCCTGCACATCGTGATCGCGATCGGGCTCGCGATGGCAGCCGGCGGCGCATGGGGGGCGATCGCGGGCTTCCTGAAGGCGACCGTCGGCGCCCACGAGGTGATCACGACGATCATGCTCAACTGGATCGCGTACTGGATCGGGAGTTACGCCTTCGGCCAGGGCGGACCGCTCCAGAACACCGTCGACAAGTCGGTGCCGATCTCGTCGGACATCGCCCAGCGCGCGCACCTGCCCGTCTGGTGGGGCGACCCGCAGCTGCAGGGACTGCACATCGGCTTCTTCATCTCTGTGGCCGGCCTCGTCGTGTTCTGGCTCGTGCTCAACAGGACGACGCTCGGCTACGAGGTGCGGGCCGTCGGCTTCAATCCCGAGGCGGCGCGGTACGGCGGCATCAGCGTCGCGCGCAACTACGTCGTCACGATGGCGATCGCCGGCCTGTTCGCGGGCCTCGCCGGCGTGCTCGACATCCTCGGCTACCTGTTCCGGATCGGCGTGCTCGACATCCAGACGACGAACGTCGGCTTCATCGGCATCGCCGTCGCGCTGCTCGGGCGGAACACGGCGGTCGGCGTCGGGCTCGCATCGCTGCTCTTCGGCGGGCTCCTCTACGGGACGTCGTCGCGGAGCCCCAGCCTCAGCTCCGACGTCTTCCCGCCGCAGCTCGCGGGCAACCTGACGCTGATCATCCAGGGCCTCGTCCTGCTCTTCGTCGGCGCAGACGTTCTGATCCTCTACCTCTGGCAGCTGCGGCGGAAGCTGCGGCCGCGGGCCGGGCGGCCGGCCGAGGCCGCCGAGGCTGCGACGCTGTGAGGACGCTACGCGTTCTGGTTACGTCGCGGAGTCGCACCGCGGCGTTCCGAGTGACGCGGCCGCGGGCTCTGCAAGGAGCGTCGGTATGAGTACGCTACGCGTTCTGGTTACGTCGCGGAGTCGCACCGCGGCGTTCCGAGTGACGCGGCCGCGGGCTCTGCAAAGAGCGTCGGTATGAGTACCGACGCCCTTCGGCGAGCGCCGGCGCTCGACCGGCTCCCGCGCGGACCGCGCGCGATCGGGGTGCTCGGGATCGCACTCGGCGCCCTGGCCTTCTGGCTCGGCGTGCCGCCGGTCTCGACGCGGACCGTGCTCTGGCCGCTGCTCGTCGGGCTGCTGGCGATCCTGGCCGGGCTCTGGGCGTTCACGCGCGGCGAGCGGCGCGTCGGGGCCGGCGCGGCCGTCGTCGGCGTCGTCGGGATCGGGCTGGGCACGCTCGCGACCCACTCGAGCGTCGACCATCTCGACACCGTCGTCGTCTGGGGCGCGCTCTTTGCCTCGATGTTCCGCTTCGCGACGCCGCTGACGTTCGCCGCGATCGGCGGCATGTTCTCCGAGCGGAGCGGCGTCGTGAACATCGGCCTCGAGGGAATGATGCTGACCGGCGCCTTCTTCGGGATCCTCGGCGCGGACAAGACGGGCTCGTGGGCGCTCGGCATCCTCGCCGCGGCCGCGGCGGGGGGCTTGCTGGCGCTCATCCACGCCTTCTTCTCGATCCAGCTCCGGGCCGACCAGATCGTCAGCGGGACGGCGATCAACTTCCTCGCCCTCGGCATCACCGGCTACTTCTACATCGACATCTACGGCGAGAACGGGACGCCCGGCGACGTCCCGGGGATCCCGGACGTGACGATCCCGGGACTGAAGAACGTGACCTTCATCGGCCCGGCGATCGGCTCGCTCAACCTGATGATCTGGGCCGGCTTCGCCGTCATCCTCCTGTCCTACCTGGTCATGTTCAAGACGCCGATCGGCCTGCGCATCCGCGCCGTCGGCGAGCATCCGCGCGCCGCCGACACGGTCGGGATCTCCGTCTACGCGACCCGCTACGCCGCGGTCGCGCTCTCGGGCGTGCTCTCTGCCCTCGGCGGCGCGTACCTCTCGATCGGCTTCGTGAACTCCTTCGGAGAGAACATGACCGCGGGCCGCGGTTTCATCGGCCTCGCCGCGCTCATCTTCGGCAACTGGCGGCCCTTCGGCGCCTTCGGCGCGGCGCTGCTCTTCGGCTTCTCGAGCGCGCTCGCGCAGCGCCTCGGCTCGGTGCCGAGCTGGGGTTCCTACGCCGTCCTCTTCCAGGCACTCCCGTACGTCCTGACGCTCATCGCCGTGGCCGGGGTGATCGGCCGCTCGATCCCGCCGGCAGCCGTTGGAAGGCCGTACGTCAAGCAGTAACCACCGCTCGTCCCTGGCAGTCCTGCTCGGCGTCGCCGCCGTGCTGGCCGTGCCGGCGGGGATCGCGCTGGCGCACGAGTCGCCGACGATCCGGCTGATCGACTCCTCCTGGGCGATCCCGGTCGGAGCTGCGCTCGGCTTCGTGGCGCTCTGGCTCGCGCGGCTGGCGCGCGCCCGCATCGAGTGGACGCTCGGCCGTGCCGGGGGCGCGGGCCGCGCGCGCGCCGCCCGGATCCTCGGCGGGCTCGGGATCTGCATCGCCGTCACCGCCTCGATCTCGGTCGGCTTCTACGAGCTGCTGTTGCGGCTCGAGAAGTGACGCCGCCTTGATCAGAGGGCCCGCGCGTCGCGTCGCGCGGGCCCGATCGCCCGAGCGAAGCGAAGGTCTAACGAGATCCGCGGAACATACGTAGCATGTTCCGCGGAAGTGTTTGAGATCGGCAATTCCCTCCGCGAGGCGCGCCTGCGCCAGCACCTCGACTTTCCGCAGGTCGAGCAGGCCACGAAGATCCGTGGGAAGTATCTGCGGGCGCTCGAGGAGGAGCAGTTCGAGGTCTTGCCGTCGCAGACGTACGTCAAGGGCTTCCTGCGGACGTACGCGGAATACCTGGGTCTCGACGGCCAGCTCTACGTCGACGAGTTCAACTCCCGCTACGTCGTCGACCTCGACGAGCCGCTGCGCGCGCGTCGCACCTCGCCGCGGATTCGGCAGCAGCGCCGTGTCGAGTCGCGGGTCGTCTTCCTGACGCTGCTCGGCATCGTCCTCGCCACCGGGCTCGTGATCGTCGCCTGGAAGTTCGGCGGCGGCAACGGGACGACGGCGCTCCCGACGGTGACCGGATCGGGGCCGACGACGGCAGCGGTGCCGAAGGTTCCGCCCGCGCTCTCGGTACGCGGCCTCCGCGGCAGCTCGCGGCTCGAGGTGCGGAAGGGCTCCGCGGTCGGCCGGCCGCTCTTCGCCGGCACGCTCGAGCGCGGCAAGGTGGAGCGCTTCTCCGGGCCGCGCTTCTGGGTCTCGATCGGCTCGCCGAAGAACGTCCGGGTGATCGTCCACGGGCGCACCGTCCTGCTCCGGGGCAAGCGGCCGCTGACGGCGGTCGTCACCCGAAACCGGCTCGTCCCGATCAAGTAGGTGGAGCGGCCGCGAAACGCTACGCGTCCTGGTTTGACGGAACCGATTCGGGCGTGACAGACGCAACACGGCCGCGAGCCGTGATAGTCGTGACCGGAAGCGAGCTCGTGCGCGGCGAGCGCACCGATCTGAACGGGCCCTTCCTGGCCCGCCAGGCGCTGTCGCTCGGGCTCGAGCCGGCGCGGATCGCGATCGTCGGCGACCGCGAGGAGGAGCTCGAGGCCGCGCTGCGCGAGGGGCTCGAGGCGGACGCGTGCCTCGTCTCCGGCGGCCTCGGCCCGACCCACGATGACCGGACGGTCGAGCTGCTCGCGCGCGCGGCCGGGCTCGGCCTTCACGTCGAGGCCGAGCTCGAGTCCGAGATCGAGCGCGTCTCGCGGGCGATCGCCGAGCGGCTGAACCGGCCGTATGCAGACTTCCAGACGAGCGTGACGAAGCAGGCGACCGTGCCGGACGGCGCGGTCACGATCGGTCTCGCCGGAACGGCTCCCGGCCTCGTGCTCGAGACCAACGGCTGCGTCGCCGTCTCGCTGCCCGGGCCGCCGGGCGAGCTGCAGCGGCTGTGGCCGAACGCGGTCGGAAGCGAGCCGTTCCGCCGGCTGCTCGAGCGCACCCGGCCGCCCGGGCGCCGCGTCCTGCGCTTCTTCGGCGCCAGCGAGTCGGCCGTCGCGCGGGCGCTCGCGGAGGCGGGCGGCGACGGCGACGGCGTCGAGGCGACGATCTGCGCTCGCGACTTCGAGATCCACGTCGACCTCGTCGTCGACCCGGGCGCGGAGGAGCGGGCCGACGAGCTGGAGGCCCGCCTCGTGGCTCCGCTCGAGCGCTGGCTCTTCGCGCGCGACGAGCGGCCGGTCGAGGAGCACGTCCTCGCGCTCTGCCGGGCGCGGGGACTGCGGCTGGCGACCGCCGAGTCGTGCACGGGCGGCCTCGTCGCCGCGCGGCTGACCTCAGTGCCCGGCTCGAGCGACGTCTACGTCGGCTCGGTCGTCGCCTACGCGGACGAGGTGAAGCAGGCGGAGCTCGGCGTCCCGGCGGAGGTGCTGGAGGGGCACGGCGCCGTCTCGGCCGAGACGGCGGCCGCGATGGTCCGCGGCGTCCGGTCGCGCCTCGGCGCGGACGTAGCCGTCTCGGTCACCGGGGTGGCCGGGCCCGACGGCGGCACGCCCGAGAAGCCGGTCGGGCTCGTCTTCGTCCACGCCGAGGGCCCCGAGGGCTCGAAGGCCCGCGAGCTCAACATCCCCGGCGACCGGGACGCGATCCGGAAGCGAGCGACCGCGATGGCGCTTCACCTCCTGCGCGCTTTGCTATCAGGCTGAGAGGAGCCGCTGCCGATACACCGGCGCGATGAGCTCGCCACAGCTTCGAGAGCGCCTGATCGTCTCCGCGGGGGGCGAGGGCGACTGCACGACGATCGCCGCCGCGCTCGCGGCCGCGGCCCCGGGCGCGCTCGTCGAGATCCTGCCCGGCCGCTACCGCGAGTCGCTCGAGCTGACCGCGCCGGTGACGCTCGCAGCGCGCGGCGACCGCGGGCAGGTCGTGGTCGAGGCGCCCGGCGGTGCCCCGGCCCTCCGTGTCGACGGCGAGCGCGTGACGCTCGAGGGCCTCACGCTCAGCTCCTCCGGTCACGCCCTCCTCGCGAGCGGCGCGACGCTCACGCTCCAGGAGTGCGACCTCCAAGGCGCGGCTTCCCTCGACCGCGCGAGCGCGAGCTTCGCGGACTGCTCCCTGTCGGCGCCAACGGGGACCGCGCTCGAGCTGCAGAGCTGCCCGGAGGTGACGCTGGACTCGTCCAGGCTCTCCGGCCGCACCGGGCTCGCCGCCGCGAACGGCGGCACGCTCGCGGCCCACGGGTGCACCATCACCGGCGGCGACGTCTCCGGAGTGACGCTCGAGCGTGCGGCGAGCGCCGTCCTGCTCGAGTCGACCGCGATCGCCGGCGAGGGCGAGGTCGCCCTGGCCGTGCTCGACGGCGCCCCGAGCCTGCGCGGCTGCACGCTCTCCGGAGCGAAGACGCTGCTGCACTGCTCGGGCGAGGGCACCGCACCGCGCCTGGAGGATTGCGAGCTTTCCGGCGGCGACACCGGCGCGGCGATCGTCGGCGGGGCCGATCCGCGGCTCGAGGGCTGCCGGATCCACGGCCAGAGCGCCGTCGGAGTGCTCGTGGGCGAGGGCGGCAGGGGAACGCTCGAGTCCTGCGCCGTCGCCCAGGTCGCGGGGCACGGGGTCGTCGTCGAGGCCGGCGGCTCGCCGGCGCTGCACGCCTGCGCCGTGGACGGCGTCGAGGTCGGCGTCGCAATCACCCGGGGCGGCACGGGCAGCTTCGAGGAGTGCAAGGTGACCGGCGCGACCGAGGCCGGGATCGCGCTCTTCGACGGCGCGGCCGGCACGTTCCGCCGTTGCGCCGTCACCGGCAGCGGCGTCGGCGTCTACGCGCAGGCTGGAGCCTCCGGAACGGTCGAGGGCTGCGACCTCCGCGGCAACGCTGCCGCGTGGCGGCTCGAGGAGGGAGCGCACGTCCAGGCCTCGGGGAACCAGGAAGGCACGGCCGTCGCACCCGCTCCTGCGCCGCCGCCCGCTGCCGCGCAGCCGGCCGCCGAGGGTCTCGCCGCTCTCCTCGCCGAGCTCGACGCCCTCACGGGCCTCGCGGCCGTCAAGGAGCAGGTGCGCGCCCTTGCCGCCCTGCTGCGCGTCCAGGCAGAGCGCCACCGCCACGGCCTCGCCCAGGTCGAGATCAGCCATCACCTCGTCTTCAGCGGCAACCCGGGCACCGGCAAGACGACGGTCGCGCGCCTGCTCGGCCGCATGTACGCCGCCCTGAGCCTGCTGGCAAAGGGTCACCTCGTCGAGGCCGACCGGGCGGCACTCGTCGCCGAGTACGCCGGCCAGACCGCGCCGAAGACGAACGCGCTCGTCGACTCGGCCCTGGACGGGATCCTGTTCGTCGACGAGGCTTACACGCTTTCCCACCAGGGCTCCGAGGGCGACGCCTACGGGCAGGAGGCGATCGATACGCTCCTCAAGCGGATGGAGGACGACCGCGAGCGGCTCGTCGTCATCGTCGCCGGCTACCCCGAGCTGATGAAGGACTTCGTCGGCTCGAATCCGGGCCTCGCGTCGCGCTTCCCACGCACGATCGACTTCCCCGACTACTCGAACGAGGAGCTCGTCGCGATCGTGCACACGCAGTGCTCCTCGAGCGACTACGCGCTCGCCGACGGCTGCGACGCCGTGCTGCTCGAGATCTTCACGCAGGCGCCGCGCGGCGAGGACTTCGGCAACGCGCGTCTTGCCCGCAATCTGTTCGAGGCCGCGCTGTCGGCCCAGGCGACGCGGCTCGCCGACGACCAGGAGCTCGACGACCTCGAGCTGACGACGCTGCTGCCGGACGACTTCCGTGCTGCGGCCGCGGTCGCCGTGCGCCGGTAGCCTGTTCGGCACGAAGTCGGCACGAACGCGTCACGAATTTCCCGCTAGCGTGACGGGCGATGAACGGATCAGGCTTTTCTGCGGCCTGCGGCTCCCCGAGGAGGTCCTCGACACCCTCGGACGCTGGCAGCGCGACGCCCTGCCGGACGGGCGCGTCGTCGAGCGCGGCAACCTGCATGTCACGCTTGCCTTCCTCGGGCACCGGCCGCGGGCCGAGCTCGAGCCCGTCTGCCGCGAGCTGCGCGCCGCGGCCGCGGCCGTCTCGGAGCCGATCGTGCTCGAGCCGATCAACTACCGGGAGACCCGCAGCGTCGGCATGCTCGTCCTCGCCGACGAGGGCGGCCGCGCCGGCGCGCTCGCGCGCGACCTGCACGGTCGCCTCGAGCGGCTCGGCGTCTACCGGCCGGAAGGGCGGGAGTGGCTGCCGCACCTCACCGTGCTCCGCTTCCGGCAGCGGCCGCGGCTGCGGCCCGAGGTCCCGCCGCTCGGGCGGTTCAGTCCGTCCGACGCGGCTGCTTTCCTGTCTCGACTGTCGCCCGCCGGGGCGCGGTACGAGGTTCTCGAATCCGTTGCGCTAGGAGGGTGATCAGGTTGGATCGCGAGCAGGCTCTGGACGTCGCTCTCGGACAGATCGAGCGGCAATTCGGCAAGGGCTCGGTCATGAAGATGAGCGACCGGGCGGCGGTGAACGTGGGCGCCGTCTCCACGGGCTCGCTCTCGCTCGACCTCGCCCTCGGCATCGGCGGGCTTCCGCGCGGCCGCATCGTCGAGATCTTCGGGCCGGAGAGCTCGGGCAAGACGACGCTCGTCTACCACGTGATCGCCGAGGCCCAGCGCCGCGGCGGCATCTGCGCCTTCATCGACGCCGAGCACGCGATGGACCCGGCCTACGCGAAGCGGATCGGGGTCGACATCGACAACCTGCTCGTCTCGCAGCCCGACACGGGCGAGCAGGCGCTCGAGATCGCCGAGCTGCTGATCCGCTCGGGCGCGCTCGACGTCGTCGCGATCGACTCGGTCGCGGCGCTCGTGCCGAAGGCCGAGATCGAGGGCGAGATGGGCGACAGTCACGTCGGCCTGCAGGCGCGCCTGATGAGCCAGGCGCTGCGCAAGCTCGCCGGCACGCTCAACCGCACCGACACGATCTGCATCTTCACCAACCAGCTTCGCGAGAAGATCGGCGTCATGTTCGGCAATCCCGAGACGACCCCGGGCGGCCGCGCGCTCAAGTTCTACTCGTCGGTCCGCCTCGATATCCGCCGGATCGAGACGCTGAAGGAGGGCGTCGAGGCGATCGGCAACCGCGTCCGCGTCAAGGTGGTCAAGAACAAGGTCGCGCCGCCGTTCAAGCAGGCCGAGTTCGACATCATCTACGGCTCGGGGATCTCCTGGGAGGGCACCGTGCTCGACTCCGGGCTCGAGCGGAAGGTCGTCCAGAAATCGGGCTCGTACTTCAGCTTCGAGGAGGAGCGGCTCGGCCAAGGGCGCCAGAACGCGACCGCGTTCCTGCGCGAGCACCCGGACGTGACCCAGCAGATCCTCCAGCGGCTGCAGGCGGCGCTCGGGCCGGAGCAGATCGTCTCCGCGCGGCTCCTGCCGATCACCGCCGTCGACGACGCGTCGCAGAACGGCAAGGCCGCGAAGGCCGCGGAGGTGGCCGAGGAGGTCGCAGGCGCCACGAGTTAGCGCACTCCGCGAGCTGCGCGGCGGCCGGGTCGAGGTCGAGCTCGACGGCGCCCCCTGGCGCGTGCTGCCCACGGAGGTGGTCGTGCGCGCGGGCCTGCTGCCCGGGCGCGAGCTGGAGCGCCCGCTGGCCTGTGCGCTCGCGCGCGAGCTGCGGCGCAGCCGCGCCCTGGCGCGTGCGGGCCGCATGCTGGCACGACGCGATCTGTCCGTCCATGCGCTCGACGCCCGGCTCGAGGCCGGGGGAGTGGCGCCCGCGGCGCGCCGCGAGGCGCTCGAGACGCTCGAGCGGGCGGGTCTCGTCGACGACGGCCGCTTCGCTGTCGGGCGAGCCGAGCTTCTCGCCGGTCGGGGCCACGGGGACGCGGCCATTCGCGCCGAGCTCGAGCGGCAGGGCGTCGACCCGAAGCTCGTCGCGGAGGCGATCGCCGGTCTCGAGCCCGAGCGCGAGCGGGCCGCACGGATCGTGGGGCGCCGCGGCCGCGTGCCCGCGACCGCCCGCTATCTCGCCGCCCGCGGCTTCGAGGCCGAGGCCGTCGAGGCCGCGCTCGCCGGGCTCGTTGCGGGAGACGTATAGAAAGCGATAGGATTGCGCCTGCGCTTCATACGACAAATTGCCTGCACAACCGGCGTTTCACCGAGACTCGAATCCGACCTTGAGACCGACCACCAGCACCTCCGGCAGCCCTAGACGAGGAAGGCCGCCGACGCTGGCGTAGCGCGCGCTCCACCGGGCCGACCGGCGGCCCAGCACGACCGATTCTCGGGCACGCCCCGTGCCGGCGTTTCGCCGGATGGGCGCCGCGGCGACACCGCGGACAACCGACCCAATCTGGGAGGGACCGTGCTCGGGATCGGAATCGCCATCGGGATCGCAGTCGGAGCGCTCCTGGCGGTGGTCGCAATCGTCGGCTTCGGGACAACGAGCGTCGGCAAGGCCCGCCGCGTCCGCCGGCAGCTGATCGAGGATGCCGAGCGCGAGGCCGAGGCCGTCCGCCGCGAGGCGCAGATCGAGACCCGCGAGCAGGCCGTCAAGCTCCGGGCGGAGATCGAGGCCGAGGTGGCCGAGCGCCGCAACCAGATCCTCAAGATCGAAGAGCGCGTGCTCGTCCGCGAGGAGGAGATCGAGTCGAAGCTGACCGAGCTCGGCCGCCGTGAACAGGGTCTCGCCGACCGCGAGACGCATCTGCGCCAGCTGCAGGACGAGCTCAAGCAGGTCAAGCATGGTCAGCTCGCGGAGCTCGAGCGAATCGCGAGCATGACCCAGAACGAGGCCAAGGCGCACCTGCTCGAGCGCGGCGAGGAGCTCGTCCGCCACGACCTCGCCCGCCGCGTGCGGCAGCTCGAGGAGGAGGCGCGCACCGAGGCGAAGCGGCGCGCGCGCAACCTCGTCGCCGACGCGCTCCAGCGCGTCGCCGCGAGCCACGCCGCCGAGACGACCGTCTCCGTCGTCGAGCTTCCCTCGGACGACATGAAGGGGCGCATCATCGGCCGGGAGGGCCGCAACATCCGCTCGCTCGAGCATCTCACCGGCGTCGACTTCATCATCGACGACACGCCGCACGCGGTCGTGCTCTCCTCGTTCGACGGCATCCGCCGCGAGGTCGCGCGCCTGACCCTGACCAAGCTGGTCGAGGACGGCCGCATCCATCCCGCGCGGATCGAGGAGATGTACTACCAGTCGAAGGCGGAGATCGACGACCTCGTCCGGCAGGCCGGCGAGCAGGCGGTGTTCGAGGCGAACTGCGGCGAGTTCCACGAGGAGCTCGTCAAGATCCTCGGCCGCCTGCGCTACCGGACGAGCTACGGCCAGAACGTCCTCAAGCACACGCTCGAGGTGGTGCACCTGACCGGGATTATGGCGTCGGAGCTCGGTGCGAGCGTGAAGACGGCGAAGCGCGCCGCGATGCTGCACGACGTCGGCAAGGCGATGACGCACGAGATCGAGGGATCGCACGCGCTCATCTCGGCGCAGCTCGCGCGACGCTACGGCGAGTCGCAGGGCGTCGTTCACGCGGTCGAGGCGCACCACTACGAGGTGCAGCCGCAGACCGTCGAGGCGGTGCTGCTGATCGCCGCCGACGCGATCTCGGCCTCGCGCCCGGGCGCGCGCGGCGAGAGCCTCGAGCACTACATCAAGCGGCTCGAGTCGCTCGAGGAGCTCGCGTCGCAGAAGCCGGGCGTCGAGAAGGTGTACGCCCTCCAGGCCGGCCGCGAGATCCGCGTGATCGTCAAGCCGGGCGAGGTCGACGACGACACCGCCGTCCTGCTCTCGCACGAGATCGCGCGCGAGATCGAGGACCAGCTGGAGTACCCCGGCCAGGTCAAGGTGACCGTGATCCGCGAGAGCCGCGCCGTCGACACCGCACGCAACCATGCGGCGCTGCAGCATCCGGATGCGGCGCCCGAGCCCTCCCTGCAACAGCCGGACTCCGAGCCGGAGCCGGGCTCGATCCACGCCGCCTGACCGCGCGTCGGGCACAATGGACGCCCTGATGCGCCGGTACCACGTCACCACCTTCGGCTGCCAGATGAACGCTCACGACTCGGAGCGGATCAAGGGCATGCTCGAGGAGCTCGGGCTCGGCGAAGCCGTTGCACCCGAGGACGCCGACGTCGTCGTCTTCAACACGTGCACGATCCGCGAGAAGCCCGACCAGCGCTTCGCGGCGCACCTTGCGCAGGCGCTCGCCCGCAAGCGCGCCCGTCCGGACATGGTCATCGCCGTCGGCGGTTGCTATGCCGAGGCGCAGCGCGAGCGGCTCTTCTCGCTCTACCCCGAGGTCGACGTCGCCTTCGGGCCGGGCTCGATCCCGCATCTCGGCGAGTGGCTCGGCGCGGGCGGGCTCGGGGTGCCGCGTGGCCGCTTCGGAACCGCGGCGGAGCGCTCCTTCGCCGGCCGCCTGCCGATGCACCGCGAGCGGCGGTTCCAGGCCTGGGTGCAGATCTCGATGGGCTGCAACTCGAAGTGCGCCTACTGCATCGTCCCCGCCGTCCGCGGCCGCGAGGTGAGCCGCCAGCCGGGCGAGATCGTGGCCGAGCTGACGCGGCTCGCCGAGCAGGGCGTGCGCGAGGTCACGCTGCTCGGCCAGAACGTCAACTCCTGGGGCCGCGACCTGCTGCCGGAGCTGCGCACGGAGTTCGGCGAGCTCCTGCGTGCGTGCGACGCGATCGACGGCATCGAGCGGATCCGCTTCACGAGCCCGCACCCGAAGGACTTCCGCGCTCCGGTGATCGAGGCGATGGCGGAGTGCGACGCCGTGTGCGAGCACGCGCACCTGCCGCTGCAGTCGGGTTCGACGCGCATCCTGAAGGCGATGCGCCGGACGTACGGCCGCGAGCGGTACCTGAAGCTCGTCGGCGAGCTGCGTGCGGCGATTCCCGATCTCGCGCTCACCACCGACATCATCGTCGGCTTCCCCGGCGAGACCGAGGAGGACTTCGCCGAGACGGTCGACGTCGTCGAAGAGGTGGGCTTCGACAGCGCGTTCACCTTCCTGTACTCGCCGCGCCAGGGCACCGAGGCCGCGGCGATGGCGGACCAGGTGGCCGAGGAGGTCAAGCGGGAGCGAATCGAGCGGTTGATCGACGTCGTCCAGCGCATCGCGCACGAGCGCAACGAGCAGCGCGTCGGCGGGGTCGAGGAGGTGCTGGTCGAGGGCGCGAGCCGCACCGATCCCTCGCTCCTTCGGGGTCGGACGCGCCGCAACACGACGGTGAACTTCGCCGGCCCCGCGGCACCCGGCGAGCTCGTGGCCGTGCGGATCGAGGGCGCGACCTCGACGACCCTGCGCGGCGAGCAGCTCGCCCCGGTCGCTGCCTAATCCGCGCGACGCAGCCGGCGCAGGCCGGCGGCCGCCGGGACGACCGGCAGCCAGAGATTGAAGATCCGGTACATGAAGACCCCGAGCAGCGCCGCGGCGAGCGGAAAGCCGGTCCAGAGCAGCGCGAACGTGAGCAGCGCCTCGACGGCGCCGGCGCCCGCGAAGGGCAGCGTCCGCCGGGTCAGCGCGTAGCCGGTCGCGTAGCCGACGACGAGCTGGGCGATCTGCGGGGCCGAGCCCTCGAAGGCATGCAGGCAAGCCCACAGGCAGAGAATGTCGCCGAACCAGTAGACGGCCGTTCCGAGTGGGCCGGCGGCGTGCCTCGCCCGCAGGAAGAGGCAGCGCAGGACGTGGATCGAGTCGAGCGCCTGCGCGAGCGCTTCCTGCCAGCCGCTGCGGCCGTGGAAGCGCGTGCGGTGCTCGACGGCCCAGATCGCCGCGACGAAGCCGAGCGGAACGGCGATCGCCCACGGCAGCGTGATCCCGGCGTTCGGATGGTGGACACCCTGCGCGAGCAACAGGATCGAGGCGATGCACGCGGCCGGCGCGAGCAGCGCGTACTCGAGCGCTCCGAGGCCGAGCACGCGCACGCGGGCCTCGCGGGCGGTGACGCCGAAGTGGCGGAACGCGTGCAGGTCGACGGCGAACCCGCCCTGCGCCACGAACGGGCCGAATCCGGTCGAGACGAGGGCGGCCGCTTCGCCGACGCCGACCTCCGGGCCCTTCTCGACCCGGGCGATCTCGCGGTAGGCGGCGGTGTAGCCGAGGTAGGCGATCGCCTCGCCCGCGAAGGCGACGGCGAGCCACCACAGGTGGACGTCGCGCACGCGATCCCAGATCTCCCCGAATCCTGCCGTCAAGGCGAGGCCAAGGAGCGCCGCGCCCGAGAGCACGCCAGCGCCCACCACGAACGCGACCAGCGTCCTGGGGCCATGATCCATATGGGTTCTGCGCAGGAAATTTCTCACGGTGATCATGGTGAGAACGTCCGAGCGGGGAGAATGGACTCGTGCAGAGCCGGCTCGTGATCGCGCTCGTCGGCCCGACGGCGAGCGGCAAGAGCGCCGTTGCAGAAGCCGTTGCCGACCGAATCCCGGCCGAGCTGGTCTCGGCGGATGCCATGCAAGTCTACCGAGGCCTCCCGATCCTCACGAACCAATCCGACCATCCTCCAAAGCTCGTCGGCATCTGGGCGCTCGACCATGAGTCCTCGGTTGGAGCCTATGCGCCGCTCGCCCATGCTGCGATCGACGAGATTCTCGCCGCGGGCCGGACGCCGATCGTCGTCGGGGGCACCGGCCTCTACCTCCGGGCGGCGCTCGCCGAGCTCGCGCTGCCGCCCGCGCCCGCCCCCGGAGCGCGCGAGCGCTGGGAGCGGCTCTACGACGACGAGGGCGCCGAGGCGGCGCATGGCCGCCTCGCCGAGCTCGATCCGGCGGCCGCGGCGGGCGTGCACCGAAACGACCGGCGGCGGGTCGTCCGTGCCCTCGAGCTCGCCGAAGCCGGGGCCTCCCTGGCGCCCGAGCGCGACCGGCTCTGGACCGCCGAGACGCGGCATCCCACCATGATCGTCGGTCTCGAGGTCCCGAAGGACGAGCTCGAGCGGCGAATCGAGCTGCGGGCGCGGGCGATGTTCGCCGCGGGCGTCGAGGAGGAGGTGCGGCGCGCGTTGTCGGGCCCGGTCTCGTCCACGGCGCGAACGACGATCGGGCTCGAGGAGGTCGCGTCACTTCCGCCGGCGGAGGCGTACGACGCGCTTGTGGCGCGGACGCGCCGCTACGCCGCCTACCAGCGCAAGTGGATGCGCCGGATTCCGGGCCTTGTTAGCGTCGCGGCCGACCGGCCCCCGGCCGAGGTTGCCGATGACATTTTCGAGATGGCACGCGCACGGGAACGTGTACCTGCTCGCGGAACGGGCTGACCTGACGCCGGAGCAAGTTCGGATCGAGGCGGCCGACAGCGACGGGATCGTCGAGGTGCTGCGGGCCGGGGACGACGAGGCGGAGGTCGTGATCTGGAACCCCGACGGCTCGACGGCCGAGCTGTCCGGGAACGGCACGCGCATCGCGGCCGCCTGGCTCGCCGAGCGGACGGGCGCCGAAACGGTGCGGATTCGCGTCGCGGGCGGCCGCGAGGTCACGGCGCGGATGCTCGGCGGCGCGCTCGTCGAGCAGGACATGGGCGACGTCGAGGTGGGCGAGCCGGAGGTCGTCGAAGGCATCGAGCTGCGGCCGGTCTCGGTCGGAAACCCGCACGCGGTCGTCGTCGGCGACCCGGACGAGATCGGCCGGATCGGGCCGCTGCTCGAGACGCATCGCCGCTTCCCGCAGCGGACGAACGTGCAGGTCGTGCGGGTCGACGGCCCCGGCGAGGTGTCCGGGCGAATCTGGGAGCGCGGCGTGGGGGAGACGACTGCGTCCGGCACGAGCGCCGTCGCCGCCGCCGCCGCGACGCACGATCGCGGCGACGTGCTCGTCCACTTTCCCGGCGGCGATCTGCGCGTCCGCCTCTCCGGCGGCCGCGCGTGGCTGACCGGCCCGGCCGAGCGCCTGCCGGACTAGCCCCGAGTCCGAATCGGCACAGAATCGGCACAGAGACGCGCGCCGTTGCCGCGTATCCTGGCCTCACCCCGTGGGCGGGTGGGGGTTAGGGATGGTCCAGCAGGCGACGGGTCCGAAAAGGACAGGGCGGGAAGCGACGCGCCTGACGTCGCGATCGCCGCCTGGGGGCTACGTCCCGATCTCGTACTCGCGCAGGGTCGCGTTGAGGCTCGTCTTCAGGTCGGTTGAGGCGCTGCGGCGGCCGATGATCAGCGCGCACGCGACCTGGTAGGTGCCGGCGGGAAACTCCTTCGGCCGCGTCCCGGGCACGACGACCGAGCCCGGCGGCACCCCCTCGGTGAGGATGCAGCGCGAGCCGATGAAGGCGCCGTCCTCCACGATCACCGGTCGCGCCTGCACCGGCTCGAGCACGCCCCCGACGCCGACGCCGCCGGCGAGATGGACGTCGGCGCCGATCTGCGCGCACGAGCCCACCGTCGCCCACGTGTCGATCATCGTGTTCGGCCCGACCCAGGCGCCGATGTTGACGTAGCTCGGCATCATCACGACGCCCGGCGACAGAAACGAGCCGTAGCGCGCGGTCGCGGGCGGGACGACCCGCACGCCGAGGCGGTCGTAGTCCCGCTTGAGCGGGATCTTGTCGAGGTACTCGAAGGGGCCGACCTCGATCGGCTCCATCCGCCGCAACCGGAAGTAGTCGAGGATCGCCGCCTTCGCGTCCGCGTTGACCTGCCACTCGCCGTCGACCTTCTCGGCGACGCGCAGCTCACCGCGGTCGAGCGCGGCGATCGTCTCCTCGGTGGTCACAACGCCTCCTCGAGGATCTCGGCCGCGCGGCGACACTCCTCCTCGGTCGGGACGAGGGCGAAGCGGATGTATCCCTCGCCGCTCGGCCCGAAGAACGTCCCCGGCGAGACGACGATGCCGTGCTCGAGCAGTCGCGTTGCGGCTTCCTCCGACGGCTCGTCGACCTCCACCCAGAGATACATCGTCGCGTCGCTCGCGACGACGCGGTAGCCCTTGCGCTTGAGCACGGGCAGCAAGAGCTCGCGCTTGCGGCGATAGGCAGCGCGCGTCCGCTCGACGTGGTCCTCGTCGCTCCAGGCGACGACCGACGCACGCTGGACGAACTCCTGCGGCGCCGTCCCGACCGTCGGTCGATACGCCTTCAGCGCCGCGATCAGGTCGGGCGCCGCGGCGACGAAGCCCGAGCGGTAGCCCGTCATCGACGAGCGCTTGCTCAACGTATTGAAGACGACCACGTTGCGCCGGTCGGGCACCTGCAGCGCCGACACCGGCGGCTCGCCGAACCAGAGCTCGCTGTAGGCCTCGTCGGACGCGAGCGCGAAGTCGTGCTCGACCGCCAACGCGGCCAGCCGCTTGTAGAGCTCGAGCGGCGCGGTCGCGCCGGTCGGATTGTTCGGGTAGTTGACCCAGAAGATCGCGATCCGCGGCCAGACGTCGAGTGGGATCGCGTCGAGGTCCGGGAGGAAACGGTTCTCCGCGAGCAGCGGCACCGCGTAGGGCTGCGCGCCCGCGAAAACCGCGCCCCGCTCGTAGACGGGATAGGCCGGCTCGCCATAGACGACGAGCCGCTTCTCCGACTCGCGGTCGACGACGACCTCGGCGAAGCTGAAGATCGCTTCCTTCGACCCGAACGTCGGCACGATCTCCCGGTCCGGATCGAGCTCGACCCCGAACCGAGCCCCGCACCAGGCGGCGACCGCGTTCCGGAGCTCCGGCAGCCCCTGGGCGAGCGGGTAGCTCGACTGCTCGGCCAGGTTGTCGACGAGCGCCTGCCGGATCAGCGGGTCGGTCGGCTCGTTCGGATCGCCCTTGCCGAAGTCGATCGCGCGGACGCCCTCCGCCTCGAGCCGCCGCCGCGCCTCCTCCAGGCGGACGAACGGGTACGTGGCCATCCCGGCCAGGGCGGGCGAGATCCGCATCGGGCTAGACGGTATCGAGGAGGAAGCGGCGCAGCGTCTCGAACGAGCGCTCGAGGTTCGCGATCGGCACCTGCTCGTCCCGCTTGTGCGCGTAGGCCGTCGCTCCCGGGCCGAAGTTGATCGCGTCGATCCCGGCCTCGGCGAACTGCGCGACCGGCGTCCACGCCTGCTTGGGACGCACGGGGAGGCCCGTCTCGATCAGCGCGCGCACGAGCGGGTTGGTGAGCGCCGGCTGAGCCGCCGGCGAGTTGGTCAGAATCTCGAGCTCGCCGTGCGGCACCAGCCAACGTAATCGTCGCTCGGCGTCGGCGCGCGTCCGGCCGGGCGCGTACCGGAAATTGAGGCCGACCGACGCACGGTCGGGGATGACGTTCTGCGCGATTCCGCCTTCGACGCTGACCGCACTCACGACCTCGCGGTAGACGAGGCCGTCGAGCTCGACGTCGAGCGGATCGAGGCCGACGACCGGCTCGAGGCCGCGCACCAGCTCGTGGATCGCGTTGCGTCCCCTCCACGGCCGCGCGGAGTGGGCGCTCTCGCCGTGGAAGGTGAGACGCGCCGTGATGTTGCCGAGGCAGCCTGCGTGCAGCTCCACGTCGGTCGGCTCCAGCACGACGGCAAGCTCGACGTCATTCAGCAGCTCCGTGGCGAAGAGCGCGGGCAACGGGCTCTCGTCGACGGGGATCTCCTCGCGCGTGAAGAAGAGATAGCGAGCGGGGAGGCCGGCGCGCGCGAGCTCCACCATCACCGCGATCCCGCCCTTCATGTCGCTCGCGCCGAGACCGTGAACGGCGCCGTCGGCCATCCGGCCCGGAACGTTGCCCTGAGCGGGGACCGTGTCGAGGTGGCCCGCGAGCAGCACGGGTGCCCCCGGCTCGCCGAAGAGCAGGCACTCGCCGTCGTCGTAGAGCTGGGCCGCGGGCGCGAGCTCGCGAATCAGTTCGACGACCTTCGCTTCGGCGCGGCTCTCGGACCGCACGTCGACCAGCTGGAGCGTCCTGGCAGCGAGATCGGGAATCCCGGTCACAGGCGGCATAATGGCTGTCGTGGCAGTGCGTCAGCCGGATCCCTCGCCGGGCTGGGAGCCCGAGCGCGGGCTCGTCCTCGCCGTGCTCGCGCAGGGAGTGGAACCAGACGAGGAGCTGGCCGAGCTCCGTGAGCTCGCGCGGACGGCCGGCGTCGAGCCCGTCGCCGAGCTCGTCCAGCACCGCGCCGCTCCCGACCCGCGCACCTACGTCGGCAGGGGGAAGCTCGACGAGCTCAAGCAGGCCTACGGCGACGCTCGGGCCGAGGTGCTGATCGTCGACGACGAGCTGTCGCCCTCGCAGCAGCGAACGCTCGAGAACGCGCTCCAGGCCCGCGTCGTCGACCGCACGCAGCTGATCCTCGACATCTTCGCCCAGCACGCAGTAAGCGCCGAGGGCAAGCTGCAGGTCGAGCTCGCTCAACTCGAGTACAACCTGCCGCGGATGCGCGGGATGTGGCAGCACCTCGAGCGGCTCGGCGGCGGCGTCGGCACCCGCGGCCCCGGCGAGTCCCAGCTCGAGACCGACCGCCGGATCGCGCGTCGCCGGGTCTCGATCCTCCGCCGCCGGCTCGGCGAGCTCTCGCGCCAGCGCGAGACGCGCCGGAAGGAACGGCGCCGGACCGAGACGCCGACGGTGGCGCTCGCCGGGTACACGAACGTGGGCAAGTCGACGCTCCTGAACGCGCTCACCGATGCGGAGGTCTCGGTCGAGAATCGCCTCTTCGAGACGCTCGACCCGACGACGCGCGGCTTCGAGCACGACGGCCGCCGCTATCTCGTCACCGACACGGTCGGCTTCGTCCGGCGGCTGCCGCACCAGCTCGTCGAAGGGTTCGCCGCAACGCTGGAGGAGACGCTCGTCGCCGATCTCGTCCTGCACGTCGTCGATGGTTCGGCGCCCGAGGGTCGGCTCGTCGAGATGGTCGCGGCTGTCAACGCAGTCCTGCGCGAGATCGGAGCCGCGGGGCTCCCGGTCGAGATCGTCGTCAACAAGATCGATGCGGTCGACAGGCTCGGCCGCCGCCGGCTCTCGAACCGCTTCCCCGGGGCGCTGCAGGTATCGGCGCTGACGGGCGAAGGGCTGGACGAGCTGCGGGCGCGGATCGCCGAGCGCTTCGCCGACCGCTTCGAGCGCGTCAACCTGCTCGTCCCGTACGAGGAGGGAGCCAAGCTCGCCGAGCTGTACGCGCTCGGCGCCCCGATCGAGGAACGGATCGACCGGCCCGAGGGGGTGCTCGTGCGGGCGCGGTTGCCCCGCCGCGAGCTGCGGCGGTTCGCGGCGTACCTCGTCGCCGAGGCCGAGTCGACGGCAACCGCGCACACGTGATCGAGCTCGCAATTCGCCGCCTGCGCGACGACGCCGTGCTCCCCGACCGCGCGTACTCGGGCGACGCGGGCCTCGACCTCACCGCCTGCGAGCGCGTCGAGCTCGGCCCGGGCGAGCGGGCGACTGTGTCTACGGGTCTCGCGGTCGCGATCCCCGACGGCTACGCGGGCTTCGTCCAGCCCCGTTCGGGCCTCGCCGCGCGCCACGGGATCACGATCGTGAACGCGCCCGGCCTCGTCGACTCCGGTTACCGCGGCGAGCTGCAGGTCGTCTTGCTCAACACCGATGCGCGGGAGCCGTTCGTCGTCGAGCGGGGCATGCGGATCGCGCAGATGGTGATCCTGCCCGTGCCCGAGGTCGAGCTGGCCGTCGTCGACGAGCTGCCGGAGAGCGAGCGCGGCGTGCGCGGCTTCGGCTCATCCGCGGTGTAGATGGGTGTCGAGCCGCGCATCCGGGTCTCGGCGATCCTGCGATGGGAGGGCCGGGTTCTGCTCTGCCGGCACGAGAAAGGCGGCCGCGAGCACTGGCTGCTGCCCGGGGGCGGCGTCAACTCGGGCGAGAGCCTCGTCGACGCGCTGCACCGCGAGCTCGCCGAGGAGGTCGGGATCGAGGACGAGCTGCCGGTCGAGGGGCCGGTCGCGATCGTCGACTCGATCTCGCCGCAGCGGAGCTTCGCCGCGAAGCACGTCGTGCACATCATCTTCGCCGGCGACCTGAGCGGCCGCTCGCTCGAGACCGTCACCTCCCAAGACGCGGCCGTCCGCGGGCACCGGCTGTTCTCGACGGCCGACCTCGACGGGGTCGTTCTCCACCCGCCGATCCAGCGCTTCCTGCGCCGGTGGGAGCCCGGGGATCCCGCGGTCTACCTGGGCGCGCTCTGGGCGCCCTAGGCGCCGCTTGCCGGCGCCGCCCTCAGGACGCGCGTGCTTTGCCTGCGCGTCCGTCCGAAATGACCGGTCGAGCCGCTCGACGCGATACCGACCGCCGCTCTAGTGACCTGAGTCGTTGATTCGCTGGCAGTAGGAGGCGAGGCTGTCGAGGATCTGGTCTGCGCTCTTGTGCCAGACGAACGGTTTGGGGTTGTCGTTCCAGTTGGTGATCCAGGTGCGGATCGAGGCGACAAGATCG